>ENA-UOUJ01001780-UOUJ01001780.1-activated-sludge-metagenome-genome-assembly--contig:-NODE-1780-length-10675-cov-3.217420_pt1 | contig 10675 bp, 9 predicted proteins | sample MGYA00249839_ERZ747224 | MGnify/ENA primary metagenome ERZ747224 (study PRJEB28782, sample SAMN03220277) | activated sludge metagenome | biome: wastewater; feature: sewage sludge; material... | reverse complement strand
GAGCGGTCCAGTGCGAGCAGGACCCGCTTTGGTGGTCGATGGGACACATACCGCACCGTACAACGCCGCACAGGGAAGAGCCCGATGCGCTGTGCTTCACGCAGGAACTCCGTTTCCCGATTGAGCGGAATGATCACGTTGAACGTGCCTTGAGGGGCGAGAAGGCGGTCCACCGCCTCCATCAGCTCCGGAAAGCGGAGCTCGCCACTGTGCTTGGCCAGCTCGATGCGGACATCCGGGGAACGCGAGTAGTCCGCGTAGTACGGCGGGTTGCACACGATGAGGTCGAAGGGTTCCGCCGTGTGCATACGGCGCACATCCATGGCATGCACCCGCACCCGGTCCGCCCACGGACTGGCCGCTGCGTTCTCCGCTGCTTGGGCCGCCGCCTCGGGGTCGATCTCCACGGCATCGATGTGCGCCTGGGCGTTCCGCTGAGCGGCGATCAGGGCCAGCAGCCCGGTACCCGTTCCGATGTCCAGGATGCGGTCCGCCCCGGCGTGGTCCACCCAGGCCCCGAAGAGCACGCCATCCGTGCCCACCTTCAGGGCGCAGCGGTCCTGGTGGATGGTGAACTGCTTGAAGCGGAACAGGGGCTTGGGCACTACCCTTGGCGATAGAGGTCCACCAAGCCCGGCGGCGTCCGGACCATCAGGGTGTTCGATTCGGGATCGATGCCCAGGATCATCTCCTCGGCGAGGGGCACCATCACCTCGCGCTCCCCATGCAGGATCACCAACACGGGGTTCTTCTCGGTCCCTTCGATGGCGGTCACCTCTCCCAGGTCGCCGTGCTCCTCGTCCCGCACCAGCAACCCGATGAACTCCTCAGGGTCCCAGCTCTCGTCACTGCCATCGGCCAGGAGCCCGGGAGGCGCGTAGATGTCGCGGCCCACCAGGATGCCCGCGCTTTGTGGATCGCTGAAGTCATCGAACCGCACCAGGATGTCGCGGCCTTTGTCGTGCAGCTGGCTGAAGAAGAAGGGGACCTTCTGGCCCTCGATGTCCACGAACAGGCATCCGGCATGGACGAGGTCCTCCAGGTCGCAGGCCTCCAAGTGCACGGTGAGCTCGCCCTGGTTGCCCCAGGGCTTGCCGAGCTTGCCGATGCGGTGCAGGCTTTCGAGGTCCATGGTGGAAAGATAACGGCAAAGAAAAGGCCCGCATCGGGTGATGCGGGCCTCCTCAGGAACACAACGTGGTTTATTCGGCAGCCGGGGCTTCGGGAGCAGCCTCGCTTTCGGCGGGTGCTTCGGCCGGAGCGGCATCGGCGCTGCTGGCGGCCAGCTTGGCGCTGATGGCAGCGGCCTTTTCCTCGGCCTTCTTCAGTTCGGCGGCGATGCGGGCCTTCTCAGCGTCGGTCTTGCCGGCGGCGAGCTTGCTCTTCTTGCCTTCGATCTTGGCGGTCTTCTCGTTCTTCCAGATGTCGAAGCGGCGCTCGGCCTCCTCCATGCTGAAAGCGCCCTTCTTCACACCGTTCATCAGGTGGTTCTTGTAGACCACACCGGTGTAGCTGAGGATGGCACGGCAGGTATCGCTGGGCTGGGCACCTTTCTGCAGCCAGTCCAAGGCCTTGTCCGTCTTCACCTCCACGAAAGCGGGGTTCTGGTTGGGATCGTAAGCGCCGATCCGTTCGATGTACTTCCCGTCGCGGGGTGCGCGGGAATCGGCCACCACCACGTGGTAGTACGGCCGGCCTTTTTTGCCTTTACGCTGAAGGCGGATGCGAGTTGGCATGTCGCGGTTTGTGTTTGGGTCCCGGAATTGGGGGTGCAAAGATGGGTGATCCCGCCCGTATTTCCAACCGGAGCTCCTGCAACGCTCTCCCCTGGCCGCCAGTCCGTTCGATCCGGTCCCCACCGGGGGGAGGTACCAAAGCAGGGGATCGATGCACCTTTACACCATGCGCCTTCTGCCCTTTCTGCTCCTGGTGGCCCTGCAAGCATCGGCCCAGCAGGCCCCATTGCCCTCCATCATCCCAGCGCCCGTGGACATGCGCATGGAAACCGGCACCCTCGATCTCGGCTGCCCCTGGCGGATCGAGGTGAGCCAAGCGGCCTCGAAGGGATTCTTCGACCTCCTTCAAGCTGAACTAGTGCCGCTGCAGCTGCCGAAGACCAAGGATTGCCTGATGCCGCTACGGATCGAGTTCGCGCTTATTCAACCCGACACGATCCTGCCCGACGAGTGGCACATGGTCACGGTGAAGCCGGATGGCATCATCGTGGGTGCCACATCCGAAACAGGCCTCTTCCGAGGCAGCCGCACCCTGGTCCAGCTGCTGGAGCAGGGCCGTGCGACCGGTTCCCTCCCCTGCCTCACCATCACCGACTGGCCGCGCTTCCCCTGGCGGGGCATGCACTTGGACGCCTGCCGCCACTTCTGGAGCGTGGAGTTCACGAAGAAGTACATCGACCTGCTGGCCCGCTACAAGATGAACAGCTTCCACTGGCACCTCACCGACGATCAGGGCTGGCGCATCGAGATCAAGGCGCGGCCGAAGCTCACCGAGGTGGGCGCATGGCGCAAGGGTAGTCAGGTGGGGCCATACGCGAGGCTCCAGTACGACAGTATCCCCTACGGCGGCTTCTACACGCAGGAGGAGATCCGTGAGGTGGTGGCCTACGCGAAAGCGCGCCACATCAACGTGGTCCCCGAGATCGAGATGCCGGGGCATGCCTTGGCGGCGCTGGCGGCCTACCCGCACCTGGGCTGCACGGGTGGTCCCTATGAGGTGGAGCGCGGCTGGGGTGTGTTCGAGGACGTGTTCTGCGCGGGCAACGACAGCGTTTTCGCTCTGCTGGAGGACGTGCTCTCCGAAGTGATGGACCTCTTCCCCAGCAGGACCAGTCACATCGGTGGGGATGAATGTCCCAAGGATGCGTGGAAGGCCTGCGCGAAGTGCAAGGGGCGGATGAAGGCCGAAGGCTTGAGGGACGAGCACGAGCTGCAGTCGTACTTCATCCAGCGCATCGAGAAGTTCGTGAACGCGAAGGGCCGCACGATCATTGGCTGGGACGAGATCCTGGAAGGCGGGTTGGCGCCGAACGCGGCCGTGATGAGCTGGCGCGGAACGGAGGGAGGCATCGCTGCAGCCCGCAGCGGACACTACGCCGTGATGAGCCCGGGCAGCCATTGCTACTTCGACCACTACCAGGGCGACCCCGCGAACGAGCCGCTGGCGTTCGGTGGTTACACTACACTTCAGAAAGTGTACAACTACGAGCCCATCCCCGCCGAGCTGAAGCCCGAGGAGCACAAGTACATCCTGGGTGCGCAGGGCAACATGTGGACCGAGTACATCCTCACCCCGGAGCATGTGGAGTACATGGCCGTGCCGCGCCTGCTGGCGCTGGCGGAAGTGCTGTGGACGCCGAAGGAGAAGCGCGATGAGAAGGATTTCATCGCCCGGCTGGAGCAGGAGTTCCCGAGGTTGGATGAGCTGAAAGTGAATGCGAGCAGGAGCTTGTACCAGGTGAGCATCAAGCCCAAGCAGGGAAGATCCGACGGTAGCATCGATGTGGAATTCACCGGTATCGGGAGTGATCTGTTATTCCGATACGAACTGATCGAAGAGGTCATCAACAGCGATACGCCTTACCCGAAGGGCGATTTACAGGTAAGGCATAGCCACAGTACCACCGGCCCGATCACGATCCATAACAACTGCACCTTGGAGGCCTGGGTAGCGACCGATGAGTCGGATAGTGGATGGAGCGCAATGCCTCGCTCCAAGCGGTCCTTCCACTTCAACAAAGCCACCGCCCGACCCATCACCCTCAGCGTGCCGCCCAACGAACGCTACAACGAGGGCGGCGCCTTCACGTTGGTGGATGGCATCAGCGCGCAGGAGAAGCGCGTGAACACCGAGTGGCTGGCCTGGAAGGAGGGCGTCACCATCACGGTGGACCTGGGCAGCGTGCAGGAGGTTACGTACGTGGGAATTGGAGCCTTGAACGAGACCCACAGCTGGATCCATGCACCCAAGGCGATCGAGTTCCTGGTGAGCACGGATGGGAAGAACTATACATCGGTCGGCATGGCCATCCCGACGATGCGCGAGATCCCCGTGATCCCGGCGGATCCGATCAAGCGGAGGCCCACCATTATGGACAAGGTTCAAGGACGGAACGTGTTCGCGGTTGAAAAGCCGGCCCAAGCGCGTTATGTGCGGCTGGAGGTGCTGCACAGCGGCCTCATTCCCGCTGGCGACCCTGGTGCCGGGAACCCTGCATGGATGTTCCTCGACGAGATCGAAGTGCGGTAGATGCCCGATATTCGTTCGACCATGGCCAAGCGCATCAGCATACCGGAATACAGGGATTTCCTGACAGCCATGCGTGAGCGCATCGATGCAGCGCGCGGTCAGGCGGCACGTGCTGTGAACCACGAGCTGGTGCTCCTCTACTGGGACATTGGCAAGGGTATCCTGGAGAAGCAACGCAAGCTGGGCTGGGGCGATGGCGTGGTGGAGCGTCTCTCGCGAGACCTGAACAAGCACTACCCCGGCACCTTCGGGTTCTCATCGAGGAACCTATGGGACATGCGCCGGTTCTATGAGGCATGGGCCTCCCCGCCAATTCTGCGACAGGCTGTCGCAGAATTGCAGAAGCCTTCACGCAAGGAGATCATCACGGGGAAGAGACCGAGCAGAAAGCCAGCAACGGCAAGGGTTGTAAAGCCGATCGAAATTCTGCGACAGGCTGTCGCAGAAATACCCTGGAGCCATCATTTGCTGCTGCTGAACAAGCTCAGCGATGTGCACGAACGGATCTGGTACATGCGCGCCTGCGCCCACTTCGGCTGGAGCCGGAACGTACTGCTGAACCAGATCCTGGCAGATGCATACGGGCAGAGCCGCAACCGCACGAACAACTTCGCCAAGGCGCTGCCTACGGTACTTGCCATGCAGGCCCAGGAGGCGATCAAGAGCAGCTACAACCTGGACTTCCTCGGTGTGGCCAAGGTGATGGATGAACGCGACCTGGAGGAGCGGCTCGTGGAACGCGTGCGCGACTTCATCCTCGAGCTGGGTTATGGCTTCTGTTTTGTTGGCCAGCAGCACAGGTTGTCGCTGGGCCGAAAGGATTACCGCGTGGACCTCCTCTTCTACCATCGCTTCCTGCGCTCATTGGTGGCCATCGATCTGAAGTTGAACGAGTTCGAACCGGAGCACGCAGGCAAGATGGACTTCTACCTGAACGTGCTGAACGCAAAGGAGCGGGCGCCGGGCGACAACGGATCCATCGGCATCATCCTCTGCGCCGAGCAGGATGAGATGGTGGTGGAATTCTCGCTGTTGCGCAAGCAGAACGCGATCGGTGTGGCCAGTTATCGGCTTCTGCACGAACTTCCGAAGGACCTGCAAGGCAAGCTGCCCAGCGCCAGGGAACTGAAGGATGTGCTGGCACGGGCCTTGGCCAGCGAGAATGCCAGCTCTGCCGATCCGAAAGGCCAAAAGACCCGGAAACGAACATGAGACCATTGCTCACCACAATACTGCTTGTTATCGGCCTCGGTGCCGCTGCGCAAAACACCATCTTCAGCCACGCCATCGGCAATTGGCGTAATGGGCCCGTGGTGTACATCACACCGGTGATCGAGGCGTCGGGATCCATGACCAAGGAGCAGCTCAAGGAACGTTACCGTGCACTGTTCCCCGAACTGAAGGACATTCCCGCCAGCGACCTGGACGTGCTGCTGTTCGGCACGCGGGAGGAAGGGGAAGAAAGCCGCCGCACCCTGCAAGCCAAGTACGGTATGCGGAAGCTGCTAGTGATGATGCTGGAGATGCCCAAGGACCCGGCCATCACCGTTCCGGCGGACCATCACTGAACACCTTCCGACATTCGCCACCCGACTACCTTGCGCAGCATGAAACGATGGTTGCTGCTGGCGGTCCTGGTGTGCAATATGCTCATGGTCCAGGCCCAATTGGGTGAGGACCGCAGCACCTTCACCCGGGCGGACTCGTTGCGTGGCAGCATCGGTCCATACCGGGCATGGTGGGATGTACACGCGTACGCCGTGACGGTGCGACCGGACCTGGTGACGCGCAGCATCCTCGGAAGCACATCCATCAACTTCACGGCCCTTTCCGCGGGACAACGCCTACAGATCGACCTGCAACAGCCGCTGGTGGTGGACAGCATCACCACCCTGATCGAAACCCCGACCCCCATGCCGGATGGACGGTTCGTGGGAATGACCACCCTGAAGGTCCTGGTGGCTTTCGAGCGGGATGGCGATGTGATCTGGGTGGACCTGCCAAAGCGCATGGAGTCTTATCAGGGCAGTATCCTCACCATCCATTACCACGGCGTGCCACGTGCGGCCAGGAACCCACCCTGGGACGGCGGCTGGATCTGGCGGAAGGACCCGCAGGGCAACCCGTGGGTGAGCGTGGCCTGCCAAGGCCTGGGCGCCAGTGTGTGGTATCCCTGCAAGGACCACCAGAGCGATGAACCTCAGCGTGGTGCCAACCTGCGCATCATCGTGCCGGACAGCCTGCAGGGCATTGGCAATGGGCGCCTGCGCGGCACCTGGTCCAACGGCGATGGCACCACCACATGGGAGTGGCAGGTGAGCAGTCCCATCAACACGTACAACCTGGTTCCCTACATCGGCAAGTACGCCCATTGGAGCGAGGTGTACGAGGGCGTGGATGGCTCCCTTCCATGCGACTACTGGGTGCTCGCCAGCAACGAGGCCAAGGGACGGGAGCAATTCAAGCAGGTGCCAGAGATGCTGCGCTGCTTCGAGGAATGGCTGGGCGCCTACCCCTTCTACCGGGATGGCTACAAGCTGGTGGAGGCACCGCACCTGGGTATGGAGCACCAGAGCGCCATCGCGTATGGCAATGGCTTCGTGAACGGCTATCGGGGCACCGACCTGAGCGGCACCGGCCATGGACTGGAATGGGACTACATCATCATCCACGAGAGCGGGCATGAGTGGTTCGGCAACAGCATCACCACCGCGGACATCGCCGACATGTGGGTGCACGAGGGCTTCACGGACTACACCGAGGTCCTCTTCACCGAATGCCAGCAGGGCACCGAGGCGGCACAGGAATATGTCATCGGCCTGCGCAGGAACATCCGCAACGACAAGCCCATCATCGGGCCGTACGGGGTGAACGCCGAAGGCAGCGGCGACATGTACTACAAGGGCGCCAACCTCATCCACATGATCCGGCACATCGTGGGCGACACCACCTTCAGGGCGATGCTGCTGGAAATGAACGCCACCTTCAAGCACAGCGTGGTCACCAGCGCGCAGGTGGAGGACCTGGTGATCGGCTTTGATGCGCGCACGAAGGAGCGCCTGAAAAAGCGCATCTTCGACCAGTACCTGCGAACAACGAAGGTGCCAGTGCTTGAGTACGGCTACTACCAGGGAAGCCTCTGGGCACGGTGGTCGAACGTTGTCGAGGGCTTCCGCATGCCTGCAGGGTTCAGGCAGAATGACGACAGCCGGACCGAACCCGTTGATGAGGCCTTCCGGAAAGTGCTCACCACGGCCAGGCCCCGGGGCACTCACGCGGTGCAGATCGACCCGAACTGGTACATCCAAGCGAGGCCGTTGAGCAAGCGCACGGTGAAGGCCCTTGTGAAGGAACAGCGGCAGAAACCGGTGAAGGACCGTCCCTAGCGAACAACGGAGAGAATGTTCATGCCCATGCGCATCCATAGCCTTCTTATCGCGGTGGTCCTCGCCACCACCTCCGCGTCCGGAGCCACCTTCACCTTCACGCATGCGGGCACCCCACCGGACGCCCAAGCCGCCATTGAACAGGCCGGTGACATCTGGGGTGGCATCCTGGAGAGCGAGGTGCCGATCAAGGTGCGGGTGTGGTGGTTCCCGCTGGGTAGCGCCGCTTTAGGCGTGACCTTCCCGAACGGCCGCAAGGACTTCACCGGCGCGCCTGTCGAGGCCACCTGGTATGCCACCGCCCTGGCGAACAGCATCACCGGGCAGGAGCTGAACCCGGGTGAGAACGACATGGACATCTACCTGAACAGTGGCACCAACTGGTACACGGGGCTGGATGGTGATCCAGCGCCGGGGCAATACGACCTGGTGACCATCGCCCTGCACGAGATCGGCCATGGGCTGGGCTTCGTGGGTCTGGCCAAGAAGGAAGGTGCCACGGGTTCGTTCGGGCTGCTGGAGATGGCCGACTTCTCGCCGCTCACCACCAGTTTCCCCTGGCCCCAGCAGGACACCCTCCCAGGCATCTTCGACACCTTCCTGACCAATGCACAAGGCACGGTGCTCGCGTCCTTGGAGAACCCCTCCTCCCCGCTGGGCAGTGCCTTCACCAGCAATCAGGTATACTGGAATGGGGGCTTTGGCCTGGCCGGTAGCAATGGCACACCCGTGCGGATCTATGCGCCTTCGGCCTTCGCCCTGGGAAGCAGTTGCGTGCACCTCAACGAGGCCACCTATCCGGCCGGCAACGCCAACGAACTGATGACGCCGTTCGGCACCGCGGGACAGGCCAACCACTGGCCCGGCCCGATCGCGCTGGGCATCCTGCGGGATATCGGCTGGACCCTGCAGGAGTGGGTGAGTGTGCAGACCTTGGACACTGACGAAGGACCGTGGGCCTATCCGAACCCGATCGGTGATGTGGTGCATCTGGTCCCCATCGATGGCCTGCCGACGCTGCTGGTGGTGCGTGACGTCCAGGGGCGCCTGATGTTCAGCCGCGCCGTGGACCACGAACTGGATGCCTCCGGATGGCCTTCGGGAACCTTCCTGGTGGAACGACACACGGCTGTGAGCGTCCAACGGACCATGCTTGTCAAACCGTAGGACGCTCAGTCGCCAGGTGCTTGAGCAGGGCGGCGGCGGCAGAGCCCCTGACCCGGTCCCGCACAAGTGGTGTCCAGCCCAGCAGCAGACCCTTCAGTCCGAGCGCGTGCCGGCTCCAGCGCCAGAAGGAGAAGGAATCCCGCTGGGTGAGGATCAGTCCATCGCGGAAGGTGAACCGCGAATCGATGCTATTGTGGACCTTCCGACCGGTGCCGGAGAAGGTGTAGAAGGCCTCCCAGCGCACGTGGCCCTTGCGCTCATCCTCCTGCACCACCGTGAAACTGATGCACAGATCGGAGCTCCGCTCCAGCAGCATGCGCCACATGGCCCGTACATGCTCGGCATCCAGGTCCGGAAAGACCGGATCGCTGAACCGGGCCTCGGGGTGATAGAGCGCGCCCATCACCCGGGCATCGCGCTGGGCAAAGGCAGTGTAGAAGGCGTGGAGGACGGACATGCGATCAGGATGACCAGCTGTGAAATTAGCTCGGACGCAGCAAATGGGATCAGTGGTAACTTGCCCTCGTGAGGCGTATCCAGTTCATCCTGTTCATCCTGCTGCTGACGAGCACGGGCGCTCAAGCGCAGGACCAAGCCACCTACGATCGGCTGGTTGAGGAGGCTCGAGCGCTCTATGAAGCGAAGGATCCCGCAGGCAGCGCACGCACCTATTCCGAAGCGTTCAAGGCCCTTGGCTGGAAAGGCACGGCCAACGACCGGTACAATGCGGCCTGCTCCTATGCCCTTTGTGGCATCGCGGACTCGGCATACGTCCATCTGTTCCGAATCGCCGAGCGGATGGACTACAGCTATCTGTCCCACCTCACTTCCGATAGCGACCTGAACAGTCTCCACTCCGACCCACGTTGGGAACAGTTGGTGTTGCTGGTAAAGGCCAACAAGGAGCAACTGGATGCCAACCTGGACAGGCCGCTCGCCGCGCTGCTTGATAGTCTCTTCGAGGAGGACCAAGGACTTCGGCGACAGATCGGCGAGGTGGAAGCTCGTTACGGAAGCGAGTCCCCAGAGATGCAGGACCTCTGGCGCCGCATGGCCGAGAAGGACTCCCTGAACCTGATCGTGGTGAAGCACATCCTCGACGAACGCGGATGGCTCGGTCCGGACGTGGTGGGTGAGAAAGGGAGCAGCACACTCTTCCTGGTGATCCAGCATTCGGACCTGGCCACGCAGGAGAAGTACCTGCCCCTGATGCGAGAGGCCGTTGCCAAGGGGAACGCGAGAGCTTCGAGCTTGGCGCTACTGGAGGACCGCGTGGCACTTGGGCAGGGCAGGCGGCAGACCTATGGGAGCCAGATCGGCTTCGATGAGGAGACCGGAGCATCGTTCCTCCTTCCCCTGGAGGACCCCGACCAGGTGGACGAACGACGCGCTTCCATGGGATTGGGTCCGCTGAAGGAGTACTTGATGCACTTCGGGCTTGCATGGGATGTGGAGGCGTACAAGCGTGAACTGCCGCTCATCGAGGAACGCCAGAAGGCCCGTCGCCGATGAATACGAACGCCCACCGCTACGCGCTCACTCTCGACTGGACCGGCAACCGGGGTGCGGGCACCAGCACCTATGAGGGCTATTCCCGGGAGCATGTGGTGCGCATCAGCGGCAAGCCCGATCTGGTGGGCAGCGCCGACCCGATGTTCAGGGGAGACCCAACGCTGCACAACCCCGAGGACCTGCTGCTGGCGGCCTTGAGCCAATGCCACCTCCTCACCTACCTGGCGCTCTGTGCCCGGGCGCGCATCAACGTGCTGAGCTACCGGGACCGCGCGGAAGGGACGCTGATGCTCACCAAGGACGGAGGCGGGCAGTTCACCGAGGTGGTGCTGCGGCCCGAGGTG
>ENA-UOUJ01001779-UOUJ01001779.1-activated-sludge-metagenome-genome-assembly--contig:-NODE-1779-length-10675-cov-8.886723_pt1 | contig 10675 bp, 9 predicted proteins | sample MGYA00249839_ERZ747224 | MGnify/ENA primary metagenome ERZ747224 (study PRJEB28782, sample SAMN03220277) | activated sludge metagenome | biome: wastewater; feature: sewage sludge; material... | reverse complement strand
TCGTTTCGCGGTTTCCTCCCCCGGGCTTTGTCCAACGCCTGCCCACCGACCTGGGGCGGACCTTCATCGCCGCGAGGCAGGGGCAGTCGTCGAACAAAGCTGAACATTAGGGTGAATTGAGGATTCCGGCGAGCGGCCATCCCCTCCGCATGCAACCGAGCAGAATCGAAGGACGGAGCAGGCCGACCAAGAGCCCCTCCGCTCGAACGACGATTGCCGTTGCGCCAGCTAAGGGTGCCGACGAGTACGCTACGCCGCCACCCACACAAATCGGGCGTCCATCGCACGAGCCCAGTCGTCCACCCGCAGCCCTGCGGCACGTTCGAACTCCCGGGTGTCGTGCGTGACCAGGCTGGCGTCTTCGGCCCGCGCGTGGCAGGCGGTCCAGAGGACTCGCGCCGATTGGCGAGCCGGCGGCTTTAAGGCGGGTGGCCTGTTTCGGGCTCCGAAACTCGCTCTCCGGGGCTGTTTGACTGCGCATGGATGGCCACGAATACGAAGCACCAGGAGGCGTGGATGCATTTCAAGGTCTATTACGATGACGAGACGGCGCAGCGGCTGACGGCGGCACCCGAGGCCATGGCGGAGAAGTTTGCCGCCATCCCTGCGCTGACCGACGCGTTCTGCGCGCAGCCTCTCGACGCTGAACTCCGGCGGATGATCCTCCGCGTCGTCGGCGCGCAGGCAGCCGTCGCCCTTGCCGCCTGGCGCCGAGCGCGTGTGGGCGGCCGCGGCCGAGCATGCGGTGGGGCGGGTGAACGACGTGCCGGCGGATCGCGCGGAGGTGTCGAATGAGCCGGTTGTCGACCGAGTCGGTGGGGAAGGCCGTCGATGCCGTTCAGGCGATGGACCGCCCGCAGAAAGAGCGTCTCGCCGACGAGATCTTCCGCACGCAGCCGAGCATGCTGGGCTCGATCCTGGTGCTGCCCCGGCTCGGGGTGCCGATGGAGAAGGTCGAGTTCGCCGTCGGGGTGCTGCTGGTCTGCTTCCAGGCGATGAAGGAGTCCGGGCTGGCCTGGCCGGTTATCACGGAGGACGAGCAGGAGCGCCAGCTCGCGCGCTTCGTGGCGGCGACGCGCCTCGGCGAGGACATCACCCCGTCGCTGCGCAGTCGCGCGCTTCGGCGCTACATCTCCGCGCACCCCGAGAAGTCGCTCGCCGCCTACGTGGCGAGCGATACGTCGAAGTGGCTGGGCGAGATCGCGGCCGATGAGTCCGACAAGTACGCGATGCTGGCGGTGTGGAACCTGGTGAACTGCATCGCCTTCGCCGAGCTGCCGCGGTCGAAGCGCACGAAGCCCACGTAGGCGTCTCGGCGCGGCCGCGTTCGCGCCTTGCGGCGCTCCTACATCGACCGTCGCGCTTTCGGGGGGCGTGACATGGATCGTCGCGGTGACGGGGACCGTGTAGGAGCGGCGCAAGCTGCGAATCCGGCCGTTCTTCGATCGACGTGGCCGACGCAGGCGAGCGCCGCGTTCGCGCCTTGCGGCGCTCCTACATCGAGCGTCGCGCTTTCGGGGGGCGTGACATGGATCGTCGCGGTGACGGGGACCGTGTAGGAGCGGCGCAAGCCGCGAATGCGGCCGTTCTTCGATCGATGTGGCCGACGCAGGCGAGCGCCGCGTTCGCGCCTTGCGGCGCTCCTACGGAAAACCCGGCCAGCCCCGAACCCGTCCGCCTCCGTGAAACCGGCGATAATGCGGCCCGACGCGTGTTCACGCCCTTTCAGGATTCCTCGCCCCTCATGGAAATCAAGGTCAACTTCCTCGACAAGCTCCGCCTCGAAGCCCGGTTCGACGACTTCACGGTGATCGCCGACCAGCCGATCCGCTACAAGGGCGACGGCTCGGCGCCGGGGCCGTTCGACTACTTCCTGGCCTCGTCGGCCTTGTGCGCGGCCTACTTCGTGAAGCTGTACTGCGAGACGCGCAACCTCCCGACCGAGAACATCCGCCTGTCGCAGAACAACATCGTCGACCCGGAGAACCGCTACAAGCAGATCTTCAAGATCCAGGTCGAGCTGCCGGAGGACATCTCCGCCAAGGATCGCCAGGGCATCCTGCGCTCGATCGAGCGCTGCACGGTCAAGAAGGTCGTGCAGACCGGCCCCGAGTTCGTCATCGAGGAGGTGGGGAGTCTCGATGCCGACGCCCAGGCCCTGCTGGCGCTGGACCCGGACACCGGCACGCGCACCTATATCGCCGGCAAGGACCTGCCGCTCGAGCAGACCATCGCCAACATGTCGCGGTTTCTGGCCGACCTGGGGATCAAGATCGAGATCGCCTCGTGGCGCAACCTGGTGCCCAACGTGTGGTCGCTGCACATCCGCGATGCGCACTCGCCGATGTGCTTCACCAACGGCAAGGGCGCGAGCAAGGAGAGCGCGCTGGCCTCGGCCCTGGGCGAGTACATCGAGCGCCTCAACTGCAATCACTTCTACAACGACCAGTTCTGGGGCGAGGACATCGGCGACGCCCCCTTCGTGCATTACCCGAACGAGCGCTGGTTCAAGCCCGGCCGCAAGGATGCGCTGCCGGCCGGACTGCTCGACGACTACTGCCTGGCGATCTACGACCCCGAGGGCGAGCTGCGCGCCTCGCATCTGTACGACACCAACTCCGGCAACGTGGCGCGCGGCATCTGCGCGCTGCCCTATGTGCGCCAGTCCGACGGCGAGGTGGTGTATTTCCCCACCAACCTGATCGACAACCTCTACCTCAGCAACGGCATGAGCGCCGGCAACACGCTGCCCGAGGCGCAGGTGCAATGCCTGTCCGAGATCTTCGAGCGCGCGGTGAAGCGCGAGATCCTCGAAGGCGAGCTCGCCCTGCCGGACGTGCCGCCGGAGGTGCTGGCGAAGTATCCCGCCATCGTGGCCGGCATCGAAGGGCTGGAGGCGCAGGGCTTCCCGGTGCTGGTGAAGGACGCGTCGCTGGGTGGCAAGTACCCGGTGATGTGCGTGACGCTTATGAACCCGCGCACCGGCGGCGTGTTCGCCTCCTTCGGGGCGCACCCGAGCCTCGAGGTCGCGCTGGAGCGCAGCCTCACCGAGCTGCTGCAGGGGCGCAGCTTCGAAGGCCTCAACGACCTGCCCGCGCCGACCTTCGAGAGCAACGCGGTGACCGAGCCGAACAACTTCGTCGAGCACTTCATCGACTCCAGCGGCGTGGTGTCGTGGCGCTTCTTCAGTGCCCGGGCGGATCATCCCTTCGTCGAATGGGACTTCTCCGGCCACGGCGAACGATCCAACGTGGATGAGGCCGCGACCCTGTTCGGCATCCTCGAGGACATGGGCAAGGAAGCGTATATGGCGGTGTTCGACCAGCTCGGCGCCAAGGTCTGCCGCATCGTGGTGCCGGGGTATTCCGAGGTCTATCCGGTCGATGACCTGATCTGGAACAACACCAACAAGGCGCTGGCCTTCCGCGCCGACATCCTCAATCTCCACCGCCTCGACGACGAGGCCCTCGAAGCCCTGCTCGATCGGCTGGAAGAGAGCGAGCTCGACGATTACACCGACATCATCGAGCTGATCGGCATCGAGTTCGACGAGAATACCGTGTGGGGCCAGCTCACGATCCTGGAGCTGAAGCTGCTGATCCACCTCGCCCTGCAGCAGCTCGAAGAGGCGAAGGAGCGCGTCGAGGCCTTCCTGCAATACAACGACAACACGGTCGAGCGCGTGCTGTTCTATCAGGCGCTGAACGTGGTGCTGGAGGTGCTGCTGGACGACGAGCTGGAACTGGCCGACTACGAGGCCAACTTCCGCCGCATGTTCGGCGACGCGCGCATGGACGCGGCGATCGGCTCGGTGGAGGGCCGCGTGCGCTTCCACGGCCTCACGCCGACGAGCCTGCAGCTCGAAGGACTCGACCGCCATCAGCGCCTCATCGACAGCTACCGCAAGCTGCACAAGGCGCGGGCGCGCGCGGCGGGCGTGTCCGCGTAGGTTTGAGCGCGCGCTGGCCTGGGGCGCGAGCGCTGGCCTGCGACAGGCGCTCCGGGAGCCGGCGGCGCCACCTGGCGATCCGCCGCCTGCGGCGATGCGGCGCATCCGGTGGATCGCCCGGGCCCGGCCCGTGCGGCGTCCGTGCCGACCTGGATCGTGAAGTTCGTTCGAAAGGAACCCCCCACATGCTGCTCCCCGAGACCGAGCCGCCCGCCAGCGTCCTGGTCGACGTCATCGACGGCGTCGGCGTGCTCACCCTGAATCGCCCGGCCGTGCTCAACGCGCTCGACCTCGTCACCGTGCGCGCGCTCACCCGCCAGCTCGACGCCTGGGCGGACGACCCGGCGATCCGCGCGGTGCTGCTGCGCGGCACTGGCGAACGCGCGTTCTGTGCCGGCGGCGACGTGCGCTCGCTGTACCAGCTGCAGCGCCGGGGCTCGCCCGAGCTCGGGCGCTTCTTCGACGAGGAGTACGCGCTCGACTGCCGCATCCACCGCTACCCCAAGCCCACCATCGCGCTGATGGACGGCGTGGTGATGGGCGGCGGCATGGGGATCTCGCAGGGCTGCACCCATCGCCTGGTCACCGAGCGCACCCGCATGGCGATGCCGGAGACGGCGATCGGGATCTTTCCGGATGTGGGCGGCAGCTACTTCCTGTCGCGCCTGCCGCCGGCGCTGGGTGTCTACCTCGGCGTGGTCGGCGACACCCTGAGCGGCGCCGACGCGGTCGCGAGCGGCCTGGCCGACCGCCTGGTGCCGAGCGCCTTCCTTGCAGACCTGCCGGTGCTGGTCGCCGCGATCGACGCCGAGGCCTGGCCCGCGGCGCCAACGCACACCGCCATCCCCTCGCTGCTCACCGCGCCGGTGCGCGCGGCGGTCGATCGCCACTTCGGCCGGGCGAGCGTCGAGGAGATCCTCGCCTCGCTCGCCGGCGAGACCGACCCTGCGCTGCGGCCGTGGGTGGAGCGCACGCAGGGGCTGCTGGCGCAGCGCTCGCCCTTGATGATGTGCGTGACCTACGCGCAGCTTCAGCGCGGACGCCGGCTGGGCCTGGAGGACTGCTTCCGCATGGAGCGGACGATGATGGCGCACAGCTTCGCGCACGGCGACACCATGGAAGGCATCCGCGCGCTGCTGATCGACAAGGACCGCGCCCCGCGCTGGCGGCATCGCGCGGTGGCGGAGGTGCGGCGCGAGGAGGTGGAGGCGTTCTTCGCCTGAACGCCCTGCAGGAGCGCCGCAAGGCGCGAACCGCAGACCGCTCTTGCACGCCATGCAAATCCTGCTCCGCCGCATTCGCGCCTTGCGGCGCTCTTACATGAACCGCACCCGGCGGTTGCGCGTGCCGCCAGGAGCCCCCTGTAGGAGCGCCGCAAGGCGCGAACTTCCACGCCCGAAGTCCGTGCCCCGCCGTTCCTCTTATTCCCCCGCGCCGATCAGCAGGTAGTTCGGCCCGCTGCGCACGAAGCCGGCGTCGTCGACCAGCATGTCCAGCGCCACCGAGGCGAGGTCGTCGGCGATCGGGTCGACGCGGACGTTCTTCGGCTGGACGATGAGCTTGGTATAGCTCTCGCACGACCCGCAGGACTCCGCGCGGGCGATGCCGTCGTCGCCGTCGATCTCGTGCAGGGTGATCTTGTCGCGGTCGCCGCAGCTCACGCAGGTGGCGTGCGGGACCTGCCACTCGGTGTTGCACAGCGTGCAATGCACGTAGCGCAGGCCGGCGGTCGGGCCGTCGCTGCGGATCACGCTGACCACCGGGTGGCTGCCGCACACCGGGCAGGTGCTGTGGGATTCCATCAGCGGCAGCGCGTCGGCGTCGAGCTTGCTGGCGAGCGCGGTGAACACCACCTGCATCGCCGCGGCGACGTAGGGCAGGCGGGCCATGTCGGCGCCCTCGGGCTCGCCGTTGAGCAGCTTCTCGCCGAGCTTGTCGAGATCCTCGGCGCTGGTGACGAGCAGCCCGTCGAGCGTCTCGCGCGCGCCGACCGGGGAGTTCTCCAGCAGGTCGCCGACGAGGTTGCGCAGGATCTCGCGCCACACCGCGGGGCGCTGGTACGAGGCCACGCTGATCGGCGGCATGCGGTGCTTGCGTGCGCGCTCGAGCACGTCTTCCGCCGGCGGCGCGATGTCCTGCGCCGCGGCCTCCAGCGCCGCGTGCTGGGCACGCGACAGGCGGCCTAGGAAGGCGAGCCACTCGCCCAGGCCGTGGTGCAGCGCGAGGGCGTCGAAACGCTCGGCGCGCGCGAAGAAGACCTTGTCCGGATCGGGAAGGAGGATGGCGGCGGCTTCGCCCGAGGGCGGCAGTTCGATGGCTTGGGTGTTCATGGTGTCTCTGGATGGAATGGCGCCCGCGATGATCGGCGCAGTGGAGGGCTGAATGCAAGCCGGACGCGCGGAGGCCGGTGCCAGCAGGATCTCGCGGTGGCGTTGCAGGTGTGACGCTGGCGCCCTTCAGGGTTTGCCTGTAGGCCTGTCCTGAATCTGCGCCGTGCCAGGAAAACAATCGTATTCTGTCCGATGTGGCGAGGAAGCTGCTCGGTCCGGTGTCGGCCCTGTCCGGCGGCCCCGGACCAAGCCCGTCGGCGCCCAGAACAAGAATCGGCGATCGCCGCCGGTCGTACCGCGCTGCCGGGGGCTTGCCGCCTCGCAGTGCGTCGATCGCCAGCGGACGATCGCCCGGACAACCTGGAGGAGGACCCCCATGAACGAGCCCCGAAGCGTCTCGCGCCCTGTCTCGCCGCGCGTCGCGCTGTTCGCCACCTGCCTCGTCGATGCGATGCGCCCCAGCGTGGGCTTCGCTGCGCTCAAGCTCCTGCGCGACGCCGGCTGTCGGGTCGAGGTGCCGCAGGCGCAGACCTGCTGCGGCCAGCCCGCCTTCAACAGCGGCGACACCGCGCACGCGGCCACGCTGGCGCGCCACTTCATCCAGACCTTCGAGGGCTACGATTACGTGGTCGCGCCCTCGGGCTCCTGTATCGGCATGACCAGGGTGCATTACGCCGAGGCGCTCGCCGACGACCGGGCCTGGGCCGAGCGCGCGCGCCGGCTGGGCGAGCGCAGCTTTGAGCTGATGAGCTTCCTGGTCGATGTGATGGGCTACGCCCCGGCCGACGTGAAGCTCGACACCAGCTTCACCTACCACGACAGCTGCTCGGGCCTGCGCGAGCTCGGCGTGCATGACCAGCCGCGCGCGCTGCTCGGCAAGGTGGCGGGGCTCACCCTGAAGCCGCTCGAAGGCAACGACGTGTGCTGCGGCTTCGGCGGCACCTTCTGCGTCAAGTATGCGGCCATCTCCAACGCGGTCGTCGGCGAGAAGGCCGAGGCCATCGAGCGCAGCGGCGCGCAGTTGCTGCTCGGCGGCGACCTTGGCTGCCTGATGAACATGGCGGGCAAGCTCAAGCGCAAGGGCTCGAATGTGCGCGCCTTCCACGCCGCCGAGGTGCTCGCCGGCATGGGCGGCGGCGCGGCCATCGGCGAGGAGGGCTGAGCCGTGGAAGAAGCCACGCTTTCCTTCAAGGCGCGCGCCGAGCGTGCGCTCGCCGACCCCACGCTCAAGATCGCGATCGACCGCACCACCGGCACCGCCGAGCGCAAGCGCGCGGTGGCGATGAGCCAGTTCCCGCAGTTCGAGGCGGCGCGCGAGCGCGGCAAGCGCATCAAGGACCACGTGATCGCCAACCTCGATTACTACCTGCTCGAGTTCGAACGCAACGCCATCGCCTCGGGCGCCAAGGTGTACTGGGCCGCGACCGCCGAGGAGGCCTCGCAGATCGTCGTGCGCCTATGCAAGGAAGCCGGCGCCAAGCGCGTCACCCGCGTCAAGTCGATGCTGGGCGAGGAGATCGGCCTGCCGCACGCGCTCGACGAGGCCGGCATCGATCGCGTCGAGACCGACCTCGCCGAGCACATCGTGCAGTTGGGCGGCGACCGCCCCTCGCACATCGTGTGGCCGTCGATGCACCGCACGCGCGAGCAGGTGTCGGAGATGTTCAAGCGCCTGCACCGCGCCCCGCATCAGGAAGAGACCATCGAGGCCATGGTCGACAGCGCGCGCCGCGAACTGCGCGACAAGTTCCTCAGCGCGGACGTCGCCATCTCGGGCGCCAACTTCCTCCTTGCCGACACCGGCGCAACCTGCACGGTGACCAACGAGGGCAACGCCGAACTCACCACCACGCCGCCGCGGGTGCACATCGTCACCGCCGGCATCGAGAAGCTCGTCCCCAGCATGGGCCACGCCATCGCCATGCTGCGCCTGCTGGTGCGTTCGGCGACCGGCGCGGATGTCACCCAGTACACCACCTTCCACTGCGGCCCCAAGCAGGCGGGTGATCGCGATGGGCCGGAAGAGTTCCACATCGTGCTGGTCGACAACGGCCGCAGCCGTATGCTGCGCGAGGGCATGAAGGAGATGCTGCGCTGCATCCGCTGCGGCGCCTGCATGAACCACTGCGTGGTCTTCCGCCAGTTGGGCGGCCACGTCTATGGCGGCACCTACCCGGGGCCGATGGGCGCGGTGCTCACGCCGGTGTTCGACGGCCTCGAGAAATCCCGCGACCTGCCGCACGCGTGCACGATGAACGGCAAGTGCCAGGAGGTGTGCCCGGTGGCGATCCCGCTGCCCACCCTGCTGCGCGGCTGGCGCGATCGCTCGTGGCGCGAGGGGCTGGAGCCCTCGGTGGTGCGCTTCGGGCTGGGTATTCACACCTTCGTCGCCTCGCACCCGCGGCTGTACCGCCTGGGCACGGCGATCGCGGTGCGGGTGATGCGGCTCTTCAGCCGCGGTGGCCTCGTCAAGGGGATGCCCGGGCTGGGCGCGTGGACGGCGTACCGCGAGTTCCCTGCACCGGCCAAGCGCACCTTCATGGAAATGGTCAAGGATCAGGAGAACACACGATGAGCGCGCGCGAAGCCATTCTGAATGCCGTGCGCGGCGGCCTCGGCCACCGCAGCGTCGACCCGGCGGCGCTGCGCCGCGAGGCCGACGCCTTGCTCGAAGACCTGCCCGCGATCCGCCCCGGCCTGCTCGCCGACGACCTGGTCGAGGCCTTCATCGCCCGCCTCGTCACCCCCAAGGTCGCCGCCACCGCCGAGCGCATCGCCGACGCAAGCGCGCTGCCCGCCGCGGTGGCGCGCTACCTCGAGGCGCGCGGACTGCCCGCGGCGATCGCCGTGCAGCCCGCGGCGGTGCTGCAGGCGCTCGACTGGGCGGGCTTCGAACTGCACGAGCGCGTTGCCCCCGACGAGACGCTGGCCGTGGGCTTCGCGCGCTGGGGCATCGCCGAGACCGGCTCGCTGGTCTTCCATTCCGATGCCGAGACCCCGATCCTCGCCAACTTCCTGCCCCTGCACCACCTGGTGATGGTGCGCGCGAGCACGGTGCTCGCCTACCTCGACGACTACGCGACGGTGATCGCCGGCCAGCGCCCGCCGCGCAACGTCAACATCATCACCGGCGCCAGCGGCACCACCGACATCGAGGGCAGCCTGGTGCTCGGCGCGCACGGGCCGCGGTATCTGCATGTGGTGATCGTGGAGGACCTGCCCACGGCTTGAGCGCTCCGCGCGTGCAGTCCGCGCGGAGCTTTCTCGGCCGCCCGATTCGCGCCTTGCGATGCTCCTGCATCGGCCCTGCGATGGTTCCTGTAGGAGCGCCGCAAGGCGCGAACGCGGCGGTCGGATTCGGCGCGCGGCGGTCGCCGGGCCGCCCTGTTCGCGCCTTGCGGCGCTCCTACATGGGAGAAACCTGACGCACGGCGGAACGATTTGGCGACAATGGGAGCGGTGACTTCCCGCAACATCCCCTGGAAAGAACGATGAGCAAGAACGCCCCCCTGTCGGATCTGCGCAAGAGCTACGAGCAAGGCACGCTGGAAGAGCACGACTCGGCGAACGAGCCGCTGCAGCAGTTCGAGGCCTGGCTGTCGCAGGCGCTCGAGCGCGGGCTCCCCGAACCCAACGCGATGACCGTCGCCACCGTCGGCGAGGATGGCCGACCGTCGACCCGGCCCGTGCTGATCAAGGGCTGCGACGTGCGCGGCATCGTCTGGTACTCGAACTACCACAGCCGCAAGGGGCGGGAGCTGGAGGCGCGCCCCTTCGCCGCGCTGCAGTTCCACTGGGTGGAGATGGAGCGCGTGGTGCGCATCGAGGGCCGCGTCGAGAAGGTTGCGGCGGAGGAGTCCGACGCCTACTTCGCCAGCCGCCCCCTCGCCCACCGCATCGGCGCCTGGGCCTCGCCGCAGAGCGAGGCCATCGACGGGCGCACCACGATCGTCTCGCGCGCAGCGGAATACGGGCTCAAGTTCGGCCTCAACCCGCCCCGCCCGCCGCACTGGGGCGGCTACCGCCTGGTGCCGGACTACTGGGAGTTCTGGCAGGGGCGCACGTCCCGCCTGCACGATCGTATCGCCTACCGGCTGCAGCCCGACGGCAGCTGGACGCGGCAACGCCTGGCGCCGTGACGTGGCAGGAAGGCTCTGCACGAAACAGGCACATCGCCGCCTCCAATGCGGGATTCGCGCCTTGCGGCGCTCCTACATCAAGCGCCGCGCTTACGGGGTCCGCGAAATGGACCGCCGCGCTTACGGGGTCCGTGTAGGAGCGGCGCAAGCCGCGAATTCGGCCGTTCTTCGATCGCCCTGGCCGATGCGGACGACCGCCGCGTTCGCGCCTTGCGGCGCTCCTACATCAAGCGCCGCGCTTACGGGGTCCGCGAAAT
>ENA-UOUJ01001778-UOUJ01001778.1-activated-sludge-metagenome-genome-assembly--contig:-NODE-1778-length-10678-cov-4.891368_pt1 | contig 10678 bp, 11 predicted proteins | sample MGYA00249839_ERZ747224 | MGnify/ENA primary metagenome ERZ747224 (study PRJEB28782, sample SAMN03220277) | activated sludge metagenome | biome: wastewater; feature: sewage sludge; material... | reverse complement strand
CGGCGTCGCGGCCAACAAGGCCATCGCGGCCGGCCTTTCCGGTCTCGCGAAGGCGCGCGGGTATCGGCTCGCCGTGCCGCCGGCCGCGCTCTGCACGGACAACGGCGCAATGATCGCCTGGGCGGGCGCCGAGCGCCTCGCCCTCGGGCTCGTGGACGGGCTCGATTTCGCGGCCCGTCCACGATGGCCGCTTGATCCGGAGGCACCGGCTGCCATCGGCGCGGGCGTCAAAGCATAGAGCGATCGTGCTTCTTATCGGGCATCGTAAGCGCATGGCTCCGCCATGACCGGTTCCGACGTTTCCGGAAGCACTTAACGCGATGCTTGCATCATCGTGATGCCTTGGGTGGCCCTCACTCATGCTATGCGTGGCCGACGAAATGTGGAGCAGACAATCATGACATTCGACCGGATTGGCGTGGTAGGCGGCGGCGCGTGGGGCACCGCGCTTGCGCAGACGCTGACGCTCGCCGGCCGAAACGTCGTGCTATGGGCGCGTGAAGCCGAAGTCGTCGAGGACATCAATACGCGGCACGTAAACCGGACATTTCTGCCGGGCCTCGACCTCGACCCGCGCCTCTCAGCCACGCACGATCTTACGGATCTCGGCACGGCAGACGCGATCCTTCTCGTCGCGCCGGCCCAACATACGCGCGCTATCAGCGCGGCGCTTCAGCCGATCGTTGCCAAAGACGTTCCCGTGGTCGTTTGCGCGAAAGGCATCGAGCAGGGCAGCGGACAACTCGTGGCGCAGATCGTCGCCCAGACCATTCCGGGTGCACGGCTGGCCGTGCTTTCGGGGCCGAGCTTTGCGGCGGACGTCGCGCGCGGGCTGCCCGCCGCGCTGACGCTCGCCTGCCGCAACGAAGCGCTTGGGCGCGCACTTGCGGAACAGCTCGGCGGCCGTCAGCTTCGCCTCTACTGGTCGGACGACGTTGTGGGCGTGGAGCTTGGCGGCGCGCTTAAGAATGTGCTGGCGATTGCCGCCGGCATCGTAGACGGGAAACGGCTCGGCGCGAGCGCGCACGCCGCACTCGTGACGCGCGGATTTGCCGAGATGCGGCGGCTCGGCAAGGCGCTCGGCGCGCGGCCCGAGACGATGATGGGGCTTTCCGGCTTCGGCGATCTCGTTCTGACGGCCGGCAGCCCGCAATCGCGCAACATGAGCCTAGGCCGTGCGCTCGGACAGGGCGAGGCGCTCGACGCCGTGCTCTCCAAACGGGTCGCTGTGACCGAGGGAGTCTATACAGCGGCAGCCGTGGCACGCCTTGCCGCTGAGAAGCGCATCGAGATGCCGATCACGGATGCCGTGCACGCAATCCTCGAAGGGCGGACCTCCGTGGACGACGCCATCGCAGACCTCATGAAGCGTCCGTTCAAGGCCGAGGATTGAGCCGCGTCGAGCCTTGAGGCGTGCGCAATATTGCGTAAGGTGCGCGTCGATCCGATTTTTTCGAGAGACGACGCGCCATGGCCTACTGGCTTTTGAAATCCGAACCCGATGCATTCTCGTGGGACGACCTCACCGAGAAGGGCAAAGCGGGCGAGCCTTGGACGGGCGTGCGCAACTACACCGCACGCAATCACATGAAGGCCATGGCGAAGGGCGACCTCTGCTTCTTCTACCACTCGAACATCGGCAAAGAGATCGTCGGCATTTGCGAGGTGATCGCGCTTGCACATCCCGATGAGAGCGACGACACCGGAAAATGGGAATGCGTGGACGTGCGCGCCGTCGAGCGGATGCCGCTGCCCGTCACGCTCGCGGATGTGAAGGCGAACCCGAAACTCTCGAACATGGCGCTCGTCACGTCGTTCCGGCTGTCGGTTCAGCCCGTCAAGCCGGAAGAGTGGGCTGAGGTGTGCCGCATGGGCCGACTCGCGTCGGCCAAGGCACCCTCCAAATCCGCGAAGAAAAAGAGTTAAGCGCCGGCCAGCCGCGCGATGCTTTGGAAGAGTTGTACGGCCGCAGGATACGCCTGCAAAATGCCGGAAAGGTCGGCCACGAGAGACCGCACCTTTCCCTTACCGTCTGCATTGGGTGTACCCGATTTCAGCAAGGCTTCGAGTTCGCTGAGGCGCTCGGCCACGTGCTCCCACCCCGGGCTTTGAGCCGCCTGCCGCCGCCACTCCTCGACGTTTGGCAGCACGCTCGAATAATCGACGCGTGCGACGGTGTTGCCTGCTCCCATCTGGGCCTTAGGAGAATTCACAGCCGAGTAGCGCGCGTCGGAATTTCCGAACTGCGCGCCTGCAGAATTCGTCGTGACCTGATTGTGTGAGCCGGTCACGACGGAGTCGGCGTTGACCGAATGATCGTTCCCCGTCACGACTTTGCCGATGCTGATGTCCTGCGTCGACTGGTCGAAAATGAACGTGGCGGCGCGCAAATCGCCGGTGTTGATCTTTTCCGTCAGGAAGCGCTTCACCTCCGCAAGGAAGGCTTCGTCCGTGCTCGAAAAAAGCGTGCGCGCGCCGTCTCCGGTTCCGACCGCAAGCGTGACGATGTCCTTTGCGCGGTAAGCCAACCAGCCAAAAAACCCCGCCAGCGCGAGAAGTAGAACGGAAGACATATCGCCGCCAACGAGAGAAACGAGACCGCTTACAACGCACAGCCCAGCAAGGATCCAGAGCACGATCCGCGTCCGCTTCTTGTCGAGTTTGGCGAGAGAAACCGTGGAAATGTTTGCGACCGCAATCGTGCGATCTCCCGTGTCGAGCACGCGTTCGCGGATGTTCAGCCGCCCAAACGTCCGTGTGCCGCCGACGGAATCGGCCGTCGACAAAAGCGACTGCAGATTGGAAATCATGTCACGTCCCCCTCATTGGCCGCGAGCATAGAAGCGCGGTGTGCGCGAAAGCAATCTCTCGATTGCCTTGGGCCCATTCGGCGCACAGGGTATGACGCTCTTAGAACCGTCTCTTGCGCGCGGCGGCGTTTTCTGCTGGCGTCCTATCCATGCCCAATCCCGACGCCTTCATTGTCGCGAACACGCGCGAACTCAACCCGCCGCTGGTGCCGGAGATCCGTCTCTATCTTGCTGAAGAGAGCGTGCCTATCTGGCAGAAGACGGAGGAAGAACTCGGTGAGATGAACGTGCCGCCGCCGTTCTGGGCGTTCGCCTGGGCTGGCGGACAGGCCCTCGCGCGGTATCTTCTCGACAACCCGCAGCTTGTGGCCGGGAAATCGGTGATCGACCTCGGCTCGGGCTCGGGGCTGACCGCTATCGCAGCCAAACGCGCCGGCGCTTCCTCCGTGCTGGCCGCCGACATCGACACGTTTTCCTGCGCGGCAGTGCGCCTCAATGCGGCGCTCAACGACGTGCAACTCGAAGTGACGGGCGAGGATCTCCTGGCGCGCGCACCCGATCCGGCGAACGTGGTGCTGGTGGGCGATCTCTTCTACGAGCGCGAGCTTGCGGCCCGCGTCATGGCCTACGCCGAAAGGGCGGCAGAGGCCGGCGCGATGATCCTCGTCGGCGATCCGCAGCGAAGCTATTTCCCCACGGGGCGCTTTACGCAGGCGGCCACCTATCAAGTGCCGGTGACACGCGAACTCGAAGATGCCGAGATCAAACGAACCGCGGTCTGGACGTTGTGACGAAACGCCGCCTCAATTTCGGCAGCGCCGGCCGCATCACTGGGGTGTGCCGGGCTCGTCATGGCGCCGCAAAAGCTTCGCGTGCAGGGCCCGCGCCGTCGCCTCGATCTCCTGGATCCGGCCATGGCGCATCTCGGAGGCCACGACTTTCACCGCGGCTGCGAGCGTCATCGGATGGCGCAGGCCGAGGCGAACCATGATACGGAGCGCCTCTTCGTTCGCCAGATCGCGCACATTTATAGGCTGGCGCATCCGTGCGATCAGGCCATCCAAAACAGGGTCTCGCGACTGCCTGACCATCGCCCCTTCCCTCACTCTGGGGTTCCCTTGCCGGTATGGCGGGCTGTGGGTTGGGTAACGCCCAGGGCCCCGAAGGGGGTTCCGGCCCAGGGCGGCGACCGGGCGGCGCAGGGGCCGGAAACCGGCCCTTAACGCGGGGTCTGATAAAGCGCGATCTCGGCCTTGAACGGCGAGCCGTTTCAGCCTATCAAGGCGCCCTTCGACATGAGTCACATGCCGCAATAGCTCAGTTGGTAGAGCACGTCATTCGTAATGACGGGGTCACAGGTTCGAGTCCTGTTTGCGGCACCATTTTTTTGGCTCACGCGCCCGGGGGCGCTCCGCCAGGGCGGCGCTAGCGCCGGGTCGCCTTGCTCCCGGCCCTTCGGGCCGAAGATGAAATCACACATTCAAATGGCTCACGCGCCCGAGGGCGATCTGATGGGACGGCGCAGCTCCATTTATCACATGGCTCAGCCATGACGCCGCCGGGTCGCCTTGCTGCGGCCTTTGCTCTCCGCTCGCTCCTTTTCCCTTCGCCCGCTCGCCACGCAGTCCGGAACGAATCCCGAAAGCGCCGCGTTGATTTCGCAATTCCGCGACAACGAGCAAGGAGCTGAAAAATGGCGCAGTCATTCGAACGTGTGGGCGAGACCCGCGGGAGCGATGTGCAGGACAAGATCCAGCATCTTAAGAGCAGAGCCGAAGACGCCGCGAATACGGCGGTTGAGGAAGGCACAAAGGTTGCCAAGCGCGCCGGTGAAGCGGCTGAGGACGCGCTGACGGCCACGCGCCGCTTCGTCGAAGAACAGCCGCTTGTAGCTATTGGTGTCGTCGCGGCATTCGCATGCGCCGTGGGCGCGCTGTGGAAGCTCTCACCGCGCCGCAGCGACAGCCTGCTGGATCGCATGTCGGATTATGTCGAGCCGCGCTATCAGGCGTTGCGCAAGCGCATCTGACCGAAAGCACTTTGCGAGCAACACGCTTCGGGCCGCTCGGTCCGAAGCGATCGTCGTCTGAAGGAGACCACCATGACTCCAGGACTGAAGGACAAACCGGCTAAAAAGAAGAAGCTTTCGAAGTTCGAACTCGAGAAGCAGCTCAACAACGCGCTGCAAGATACTTTTCCGGCAAGCGATCCCGTATCCGTTGGCGAGGTTTCGGGCGAAACGCCGGAGCGGCCGGCAGACAGGCAGGCGCCCGCGATCGACAAGGGCCTTGTCGAAAAGCTTGCGCGGCAGGTTGGTAAGAAGAAGAGGGGCGAGGCGGCGCAATAGCTTGGCGCGCGGCAGGCCCAAACGCATTTGCGGTGACCTATCGAGACCGCTCAGTCTCGCCAGGCCACCGCTGAATGATCGGCGCCAAGGTACGCGAAACCTCAGCCCTAGCGCTGATACCGATTAGACACCCAAATCGTTTCAACTCTACAAACGACGTTCGATATCCAACCGGTTACTGTTCGTACCCCTGGACGTCGTGCTGGCGACCGTCTTCGCTTCGAAAAGGTTAACGTGGGCGTTCGGGACGGGCGAGCAGCGCGCCGATCAGCGGTGCGCTTACAAACGTCGGTAGGAGTTTTAAAGCGACGGCATTCACGGTCGCAACGATGCCAGGTGCGATCTTGGTGCGGCCGATGCAATAGCCGCGATACGCACTCGCCGCCACGGCCTCCGGACTGAGGGCCGGAACGAGCGTGCGGTAAAGCGCGTCTTCCGCCCCCATCGCCTTGTGAAAGCCGGTGTTTACCGGGCCTGGCGCCACGACCGCAATTCGAACCCCTCTTCCACGCACCTCGTGCGCAATCGCCTCCGTCAGCGAGATCACGTACGCCTTGCTTGCGTAGTAGACGGCCTGATAGGGACCCGGCGCCATGCCGCCCAAGGAAGCGACGTTCAGAACGCCGCCCCGCCCCCGCGCAATCATCGCCGGCAATGAATGGCGCGTGAGGCGCGTAAGAGCGGTGACGTTGAGCGCAATGAGCCTGTCGATCTCCTCGGGTGCGTGCTCCGCGAACGGCCCCGCGAGACCCATCCCCGCATTGTTCACCAGCACATCCGCGTAGAAGCCCGCTTCGCGGAGTGCAGCATCCAAAGCAGCGGGGGCATCCGCCTTTGTCACATCGAGTGCGATCGGTGTGGCCTTCACGTTGTGTGCGTGCGCGATCTCGGCCGCTACACGCGCGAGAGATTCTGCATCGCGAGCAACGAGTGCAACATTCGCGCCCGCACGCGCAAAGCGCGTGGCAAGCGCGCGACCGATTCCGCGCGACGCCCCCGTTATCACCACCGCCGGCACAAGACCGCTGACATCAGCGCGCGCTTCAGGGCTGGGGACCGCGTTGCGCCCAATCCATAAATCCGCGACAGAACCGAGAAATCGCAGCATCCGCTCGCTCCGTCCTTTCACAACATTCGCGCGAAGCGCGTTTACGCCGTCACTGAGATTCCATGCACGCGATTGATTCTGAAGATCAAACGCGCTTGTCGCCGCCTGCAAACGCAGTTTGCGACCGAAACGGTCATCAAACAAATATTCGCGACCCCAGGACAAAAGCGTGCGGAAGGTGTGGATAAGCGAGAAAGAAGTGCGTACGCTGGCGGGCGTGACGGCAACATTGATGCCGCTCGATAACACAACGCGGACATCAGACACTTTATTCGCGCCGTTATCGATACACGTGAATATAGCCGAAACGCCTCCGACGGACGGGCGATGCGGCGCAAAGCCTCTCTATTGAAACGCAACCAAACGAAGCCGGCCGGCATTCAAATGCCAATCGAACCTTCGATGTTTTGCAAATGGTTCGACACCAATACCAACGTCGGATCGCTAGTGGAGGAGCGTACCATGAGTGCAAAAGTCTCAAGATCTCTTGCGGACCAAGGCCTGGAGCGAAATCCGTTCGAGGCCTGGATGTCTCTCAACAAGCCGATGCTGACGGCCATGACAGAACTCAACGGTCATTTCATCGAGCAAATGACGCGGGCCAATACGGAGTGGTTCGGCTTCGTGAACCGCCGCTTCACCGAAGACATGGCAGCCTCGCAACGCCTCATGGAATGCAGGACTGTGCAGGATGTGTTTGCCGCCTACACGGAATTCTTTCAGCGGGCACAGCAACAGTATCAGGCTGAATTCCAGTATTTTGCGCGCCTTAATCAAAAGCTCGCAAACGAGACAGCGAGCGTGATCAAGTCCCATATGGACGAAGTCGAAGAGGAAGTTCGGCATTAGTCGCTCGGCGCCGCCGCGTCTGCCGTTCGATAGATCATCCGTACTGTGAGACGCGTCCGTGCGTGCACCGCGCGCACGGCACAGCGTTCGTTTCGGCTCGCGATCAGCCGACGTCCGATCCGACCACCCCGCGCCGAAGGTAGGGGAACAGCAGGACCAGCACGGCCACCAACGCGAGCACAATCAGAAGTGCGACGGAGACTTCGCTCGCGCCGGATCCCAGAACGCGAGCTACGATCGAGACAAGAAGATCATACTTCAAGACGGCGATCGTACTGGCGACCACACCGGCAAGTTTGACTGCGATTTCCATGTTCTGATCGCGGCGGCGGAAGAAGAACAAGAGGATCAGAAGGGCCCAAGCGCCGAACAGGAAGCTCATGAGCGTGACGATGGAGCGGAAGCCGCCCTTCTGCTGGACGCCGAATAACGCATCAGCCGACTGCACATAGCCCTGGCTCATCAGCGGGAAGAAGATCATCGCCACGGCGCCAATCAGGACGCCGGCTTCGATGCGTCCGATCTTATCGGGATAGTGCCGCAGCACGCCGTCGTGGCGCACCGTCAGCAGAATGCCGATGGCCAGCAGGATGAACAGGAAGAACACCTTGGTGGGCAGCAGAACGTTGTGAACCTGGCTCGTCAGCGATTGCTGACCGGCGACGAGATACTTTTCGTCGATGGCCGTCTGAAAACGCTGTTGCGCCTCGCAGCATTCTGCGTCGGTCGAGAGCCATGGCGCTGGTGACAGCGGCGTCGAGGCGAAACAGAACCGCCTACGCTCGGACGCGGGCCCGCTCTCGATCAGAGGTTCAGCCTCGCATGACCTAAAGAACTCGCGAACTCCAATGCGCTGGCGGCTCACAGTCGTGAGGTTCGATGCGCCTTCGAGGAGCGCAATGCGCCTGCAGGGCTCGCCTGCCACGCCGCAGCCCGCCGGCTCACTGCGATCTGCGGCCAAGGTTTGAGGCGTCAGATCCCAGACGGAGCGATGAGGATTGTCCGCAAGGCCCATGCCCACAAACCACGCGGCCACGCCGAGCGTCATCATGCCGATCAGGAAGCGGAGCTTCCCGAGCGTGACGTGGCGGGCATAGAGATCCACGAATGCGCAGGACGGCAGATAGAACGCCGCCAGCGCTACGAGACCGAGCGTCGGGAAAAAGAGAAAAAGGTGGCTGTCGAACGCGGCGAACGTGAGCGCGTGCTCTGGGCCGAACTCCCAGAACAGGACGGCTGTCTCTCCGATAAAGGAGACGCCGAGCAGCGAATAGACGATGAAGACGAACGCACGCGCACCGAAAGACATGAACCCGGTCCTAGGCTGTGAACGGGCGGCAGTATGCCGGACGGGGGGTGTGGCGGCCTAGAGCATCCGGGCCACGCTTCAAGACCGAGATTCAGTTTTGGTTTCCGCCGGTCTTACGCACCGTCGGGAGAAAATACGGAGGGGACGGCCGAATTCGGCGCTATGGCCGGACCTGTCGGGCGGAGCGCCCGGTTTCAGCGGGGCCCACGCCGGCCGCGACGCAGCCAGTCCATGATCGGCCCCCAGAACACAAGGAGCGCGACCAGCCCTGCGAGAAGCAGGACGGACACGACCATTTGCACGACGCCGAAATTCGCGGAATCGCGCGCGACGAAAATCGCGGCGATGCCAGCGGCCATGGCCATCAGCGGGGTCACGAGCCAGTAGAACATGGCTGGGTCCCTTTCACGGGTTGTCTCGCCCGAAGGTCGCGCCCTTGGGCTTACGAATGCGTCGTCTCGGTTTTGGCTTCAGCTTTGACCTGCGGGCCGCCCGTCAAGCGCTCCTGGAGCCCCTGGAAGACGACGTACAGCATCGGAATGAGGAAAATGCCGAGCCCTGCCGCCGCCAACATGCCCGCAAGCACCGGCACACCGACGGCGAACATGCTGTCGGCGCCGGGGCCGTTCGAAATAACCAGCGGGATGAGGCCCATGATGAAGGCGAAGCTCGTCATCATCACGGGGCGGAAGCGGAGCTTCGCACCGTCAATGGCGGAGTCTATGAGGGTTTCACCGGCATTGCGCCGCTCGATCGAGAAGGCGACGATGAGGATCGCGTTCTTCGCCGCAAGCGCGATCAGAACCACGAGGCCGATCTGGGCATAGAGCGTGAAACTCATACCCAAGGCCCAGAGGGCTGCAACAGCGCCGAGCACCGAGATCGAGACCGACAGCAGCACCGGGATCGGAATGGTCCAGCTTTCGTAGAGCGCGACGAGGAACAAGTAGGCGAAGACGAACGCGAGCCCCAGGACGATGGTCGTCTGGCCTGCGGATTCGATCTGCTCGCGCGCCTGCCCTGTCCACTCGTAAGCGTACCCTTGCGGGAGCGTATCAGCCGATACCGCCTCCATCGCCGATATGGCTTCGCCGGGCCCGCGGCCCGGACCGGGGCTGCCGTTGATGGAGATGGCGCGATAGTTGTTGTAGCGCGTCAGGGTTCGCGGCCCTACGTCGAGGTGCACATCAGCGATGCTGGACAGCGGCGTCATTTCGCCGGCAGCGTTCTTGACGTGGATCGCCATGATGTCCTGGATGCTGGCGCGATACTGCTGCTCGGCCATCATGCGCACCGTCCACGTGCGGCCGTAGAGGTTGAAGTCGTTTACATAATAGCCACCGAGCGTGGCTTGCAGAGACGCGAACACGTCCGACAGCGTGATGTTGAGCGCGCTCGTTCTGTCGCGATCGATGTCAAGGCGCACCTGCGGCGTCTCGGCTTCGAAGGTCGAGAACACGGCGGCAAGCTCAGGCCGCTGGTTCGCCGCGATCAGGAGGCCGCGCATGGCAGCCGCCATGTCCGGCGCGTTCTGGCCTTCGAGGGCTTCCAGCACATATTCGAAGCCGCCAACCTGACCGAGGCCCGAGATCGAGGGCGGGTTGAGGGCGATCAGCGTGCCGTCCGGAATGCCGGAGAGGCCCATCGTCAGACGGCGCGCGACGGCAAGCGCGTGCATGTCGCGGCTCGTGCGCTCCTCATAGCCCTTGAGACGGACGAACATGACGCCGCCGTTGGATGCCGCACCGCCGCCCAGGAAGTCCAGGCCGAGAATGGTCGTCACGCCTTCGACGGCAGGATCGGCCCGGATGATCTCGACGGCTTTCTTGGCGGCTTCTTCCGTGCGGTTCAGCGATGCGCCGGCCGGAAGATTGAGCACGGTGATGATGAAGCCCTTGTCCTCGTCCGGCAGGAAGCCCGAAGGCGTCCGGGCGAAGATGGCGTACGTTGCGCCCGCGATCAGAACCAGCGCGACAAGGCTTGCGGATGAGACCGCGACGAGACGGCGGACGAGATGGCCATATCCGCGGCCGGTGGCATCGATTGCGCCCGTGATGCGCTTCATGATGGGGACGGGCTCACCTGGCCTGAGCAACATCGCGCACAGCGCGGGCGAGAGCGTCAACGCGTTGATGGCCGAAATGACCATGGCCGCGGAAATCGTGATGGCGAACTGACGGAACAACACGCCGGACGAACCCGCAAGAAAAGCGACCGGTACGAACACCGAAAGCAGCACCAGCGTGATGGCGATC
>ENA-UOUJ01001777-UOUJ01001777.1-activated-sludge-metagenome-genome-assembly--contig:-NODE-1777-length-10688-cov-5.263895_pt1 | contig 10688 bp, 11 predicted proteins | sample MGYA00249839_ERZ747224 | MGnify/ENA primary metagenome ERZ747224 (study PRJEB28782, sample SAMN03220277) | activated sludge metagenome | biome: wastewater; feature: sewage sludge; material... | reverse complement strand
CCGGCGGTGCTGGCCGACGTCGCCGAGGCCAGCGGCATCGCGCTGGAGGAGATCGTCGACTTCGTGAACGCCAGCCTGGCCACCGGCGTCGCCGAAGTGGTGCCCGAGCCGCCGCCGGAGCCGGTCGCGCCGCCCAGGTCCGGCGGCCTGCTGGGCCGGCTGCGCGGGCGCTGACCCGCCCCGCCTGCACATCCCGCCGGCGGCGCGGGCTTACAATGCGCGGATGATCGATTCCACCCGCTACCCGCGCCTCTCGCGCATCGGCAGCCCGGCCGAACTGCGCCAGTTCGACGAGGCCGAACTGCCCGCCATCGCCGACGAACTGCGTGCCTACCTGATCGAATCGGTCGGCAAGTCGGGCGGCCATTTCGGCGCCGGCCTCGGCGTGGTCGAGCTGACCACCGCCCTGCACTACCTGTACGACACGCCCGAGGACCGCATCGTCTGGGACGTCGGCCACCAGGCCTACCCGCACAAGATCCTCACCGGCCGCCGCGACAGCATCCACACGGTCAAGCAATCGGGCGGCGTGGCGCCGTTCCCCAAGCGCGAGGAATCCGAGTACGACACTTTCGGCGTCGGCCACTCCTCGACCTCGATCTCGGCCGCGCTCGGCATGGCCGTTGCCAACGCCGCACTCGTCAAAGAAGGCAAGGCAGCTTCCAGGCAGATCGTTGCGGTGATCGGCGACGGCGCGATGACCGCGGGCATGGCCTACGAGGCGCTCAACCACGCCGGCGGCATGGACGAGGAGCCGGACCTGCTGGTGATCCTCAACGACAACCGCATGTCGATCAGCGAAGCGGTCGGCGGCGTCACCCGCATGCTCGGCCGCATGACCGGCAGCAAGACGCTCAACGCCCTGCGCGAGGGCGGCAAGAAGCTGCTCGGCGACAAGAACAAGCCGCCGGCGCGCTTCGTCAAGCGCTGGGAAGAACACTGGAAGGGCATGTTCGTGCCGTCCACGCTGTTCGAGGAAATGGGCTTCCACTACACCGGCCCGATCGACGGCCATGACGTCAAGGCGCTGGTCGACACGCTGAAGATGCTCAAGGGCCTCAAGGGGCCGCAGCTGCTGCACGTCATCACCACCAAGGGCAAGGGCTACGAACTGGCCGAAGGCGACCAGATCGGCTACCACGCGGTGTCGCCGTTCGATCCGAGCAAGGGCCTGGTCAGCAAGGGCGGGCCGAAGAAGCCGACCTATACCGACGTCTTCGGCGACTGGCTGTGCGACATGGCGGCGGCCGATCCGACCTTGATGGGCATCACCCCGGCAATGCGCGAGGGCTCGGGCCTGGTGCGTTTCTCGAAGGAATATCCCGAGCGCTATTTCGACGTCGCCATCGCCGAGCAGCACGCGGTGACGCTCGCCGCCGGCATGGCCTGCGAGGGTGCGAAGCCGGTCGTGGCGATCTACTCGACCTTCCTGCAGCGCGCATACGACCAGCTGGTGCACGACGTCGCGATCCAGAAGCTCGACGTGCTGTTCGCGATCGACCGCGGCGGCGTGGTCGGACCGGACGGCGCCACCCACGCCGGCAACCTCGACCTGAGCTACCTGCGCTGCGTCCCGAACATGCTGGTGATGGCGCCGGCCGACGAACGCGAATGCCGGCAGATGCTGTCCACAGGCTTCCGGCACGAAGGCCCGGCCGCGGTGCGCTACCCGCGCGGCAGCGGCCCCGGCGTACCCGCGGGCCACGAACTCGACACGTTGCCGATCGGCAAGGCCGAGCTGCGCCGCAAGGGCGCGCGCCTCGCCCTGCTCGCCTTCGGCGCGCTGGTGCCCGCAGCAGAGCAGGTCGGCGAAGAGCTCGGCCTGAGCGTGGTCAACATGCGCTTCGTCAAGCCGCTCGACCGCGCGCTGTTGCTGGAGCTTGCGAAGACGCACGAGGGCTTCGTCACGCTCGAGGACAACGTCGTCGCCGGCGGCGCCGGCTCGGGCGTGCTCGAACTGCTGCAGGCCGAGGGCATCACTGTGCCGGTGCTGCAGCTCGGCCTGCCCGACGCCTTCCAGCACCACGCCAGCCGCGAGGACCTGCTCGCCGAGGCCGGGCTGGACGTGGCCGGCATCCGCACGGCGGTCCTGGCGCGCTGGCCGGGGCTGGGCATCGCAGCAACGACGACGCGCTCGGCGGCATCCGCGTAGCCGCATACCGGAACATGGTGCAGGAGCGCCCCATGGGCGCGACCGAATCGCGACGTTGTCCCTGCCGCCGTGGGTCGCGGGCATGGCCCGCTCCTGCAGTCATCTTTCCGATCGCGAATCGGCATCAACCTCCGGCCCCGCTTCCACCGGGGATATGACCGGCGCAACCGCTGGTACCTCGACGAGGTAACCCTTCGCTTCCAGCCGCGCCAGGTAGCCGTCGGACGCCAGTATCAGTCCGATCGGCAGCATGGCGACGGCCGACGCATGCTCGTCCAGCGCCTCCTCAGCCGCAGCCAGCCACAGGTCCATCACCCGCGGGCGCAGGTCGCCCATGCCCAGCCGCTGCGCGAGGCCGGTCTCGGTGACCGCGCGGATGCAGGCGGAGTACTGGGTCTCGACCGGCAGCGCGCGCAAGGCCTCGACGTCGCCCACGGCCCAGGCGTTGGCGCGCTGGCGCATGGTCTCCAGGTCGTGCTCGATCCGCGACAGGGTCTTGCCGAAGCAGTCGGTGTCGGCGAGCGTGGTCTCGCGGAACTCGCGCAACGCCGCCTTCGGATCTTCGATCTGCATGCGCAGGTTGACCGCCTTCTGCGGCACGTCGTGGCGCCTGGCCATGCGCCTGACCGCCTTGCCGACGATGTCGTCCTGCTCGAGGCCGGACTTGCGCATCGCCGCTTCGTACAGTTCCTGCGCGGCGAAGATCGGCCGCCACTGCTCCACGCCGCGATCGTTGCCGAGGTAGCGCTGCTTCAGCGGTTGCCAGCGCGCGTACAGCTCCGGCGACACCGCTTGCTCCAGCGCCTTGCCATCCGGGTTCCGCCGCGCCTTGAGCAGCGACGGCAGCAGCATCATGCCGCGGAACACGCCGATGTCGGAGTCCAGCGTGAACGACGGCGGCAACAGCACCTGCTGCGAACGCGCGACCAGCGATTCGACGCCCGCCGACTCCCACTGCATGCGCTTGGGCAACGGCGACAGCGTGGCCAGCACGTACAGCGTGTGCTCGCCCTTGCGCACCTTCCACAGGCCCGGCCCCGGCAGCACGCCGGAGACGACCACAGTCTCGTGGTCGACGATGCCCGGCGTGGCCTGCGGCTGCGTTTGCTCTGTGGGCGCTGGATCCTGCGCGGCGGCGAAGGCGGGCGCGACGAGCAGCAGGCAGGACAGCAGCCAGATCCGGCGCATGGATGACGATCGAGGTGGGGGAAACGGATGATGCCCGATCACGGATGAAGCGCACCCAGTCGCGCGAGTTCCCACGCGACCTCACTCGCGGCATCCAGCAGTTCGAAGCCTTCCCACACGAATCCCGGCGCCACCGTGCACGTCACCAGCACCGCCTCGTCCGCCGCGATCGCCGACTGCCAGGTGCCCGCCGGCACGATGCAGGACAAGGCGCGTTCACCGCCCGCCGACGGCCCCAGTCGCGTGCGCGACAGCTTGCCGCCCGCCGCATCGAACTGCAGCAGCTCCAGCGCCCCGCCCTGCTGCCAGTGCCAGGCCTCGTCGGCGTCGACCCGGTGCCAGCGGCTGCGTCCTCCGGCATCAAGCAGGTAATCGACCGCCGTCATCGCCGGGCGGCGATGGCCGTTCCATTCGACCTGCGCGCGCGAGGCGTGGATGCGGCGGTACCAGCCGCCTTCGGGGTGCGGCTCGAGTCCGAGTGACGCGATCCACCGTGCGCTGTCATCGATGTCCCTGGCCACGACGCGGTTCCTTCTTCCGGGGCGGGCATCATGCGCCGCCTGGCGGCAGCGTGGCGTCGGGCCGCATCGTTCCCGGCCCGGCCCGGCCCGGCGCGATGCGAACCGCGGCCGCGGCCACTGGTGTACTGCGTTGGACTCGATGACGACATCGCCTTGACGCCCCCGTTCGCAACATGTGCCCGGGCGGCCGCTGCAGGCGCGTCGTCCGGCCATGACCCGTCACTGAGGAGAACGCAATGGATATCGCTTCCCTGTTCACCCAGCGCATGCGCCTGACCCCGGCGGAGCAACAGGCCGAGGCCCTGCTGTCGCTGGAGAACCTCCAGCGTTACTTCGAACAGTCCGCCAGGACGACCGTGAACAACCCCGCGCCGCTGCCACCCCGCCCGAGGGTCGACCTCGACGCCCTGTACGCAGGAACGGCAGTCATGAGGGCCTGACGCGCCAAGCTGCAATGCGCGCAGGAAAAAAAGGGCCCGCGGATCACCGCGGGCCCTGGATGCAAGGCTTTTCGAGTTGGTCGGGGTAGCCGGATTTGAACCGACGACCACTTGTCCCCCAGACAAGTGCGCTACCAGGCTGCGCTATACCCCGATCGGGCGGCGATTATACCGCGCCACGAGGGCCGCGGGCCCGCTGGCGGGCTGAACGGGGCGCGGTAACGCGATTCCGGCGCCGCTATCGCTTCAGCAGGTGCAGGATCTCCTCCAGTTCCATCCGCACCTGGCGGACGATCTGGCTGCTGAGCGCGGATTCCTGCTTCGCGCCCTCGCCCTCCAGGCGCAGGCGGGCGCCGCCGATGGTGTAGCCCTGTTCGTACAGCAGGCCGCGGATCTGGCGCACCATCAGCACGTCGTGGCGCTGGTAGTAGCGGCGGTTGCCGCGGCGCTTGACCGGGCTCAGGCTCGGGAATTCGGTCTCCCAGTAGCGCAGCACGTGCGGCTTGACGTCGCACAGCTCGCTGACTTCGCCGATGGTGAAGTAGCGCTTGGCCGGGATCGGAGGAAGTTCACGGTTGCTTCCGGGATCAAGCATCCTGCGCTCCCGTATAGGCCTCGACGCGTTCCTTGAGCTTCTGGCCCGGACGGAAGGTGACGACGGTGCGCGCGGAGATCGGGATCTCCTCGCCGGTCTTGGGGTTGCGGCCGGGGCGTTCGTTCTTGCGGCGCAGGTCGAAGTTGCCGAAGCCCGACAGCTTCACCTGGCGACCCTGCTCGAGCGCCTCGCGCAGGGCATCGAAGAAAGAGTCGACGAATTCCTTCGCCTCGCGCTTGTTCAAGCCGACTTCCTCGTAGAGCTTCTCGGCCATTTCCGCTTTGGTCAACGCCACGTTGTCCCCCAAGGCAACATCAGCTTCTGATCTTCGCGCCGTGGACTTCCTGCAGCGCGGTGACCACAGCGGCCACCAGCACGTCCACGTCGTTGTCGGTGAGAGTGCGTGAATTCTCTTGAAGAATCAAGCCGGTTGCGAGACTTCTGAATCCTGGATCGACCCCCTTTCCAACATAACGATCGAACAGCCGCACCTCGGCCAGCAACGGGCCCGCGGCGCGACGGATGGTCGACTCCAGGGCGGCCCAGGACACGTCGTCCGGGGCGACGAACGCGAGGTCCCGGCGGACGGACGGGAATCGCGACAGGCCGTGCGCACGCGGAATCGCGCGCTGCCGCAGGGGCGCGAGGTCGAGTTCGAAGGCGATGACGGCGTCGTCCAGGTCCAGCGTGCGCAGCAGGCGCGGGTGCAGCTCGCCGATCCAGCCGATGCGCAGGTCCTCGTCGCCGTCGATGCGCCAGACCTCGGCGCTGCGGCCGGGGTGCCCGTGCGATGCATCGGAGGGGCGGTAGTCGAGCGTCGCGCCGGCACACGCGGCCAGGCTTTCCAGATCACCCTTGAGGTCATGGAAGTCTGCCTTGCGCGCCGGCACGCCCCACTGCTCGGCCTGCGCATCGCCGTGGACGGCTGCGGCGATGCGCAACGTCTCCACCGGCGCGGCATGCCTTTCCGATTCCCGACTCCCGATTCCCGATTCCCGGCTCTCAAACACCTTGCCCAGCTCGAACAACCGCACCCGCGACTGCTGGCGCGCGAGGTTGCGGCCCAGCGCGGCGACCAGCCCCGGCAGCAGCTGCGTGCGCATCACGCCCAGCTCGGCGCTCAGCGGGTTGGCCAGCGCCACGCCGCCGGAGGTCGCGCCCCACTGCTGCAGCAGCTGCGCGTCGACAAAGGCGAAGTTCACCGCCTCGAAGAAGCCGCGCGCCACCATCTGTGCGCGCAGCTCGGCATCCCCGGCCTGCGTCTCGCTGGGTGCGGCGATGCGCGCAGCACCGCCGGGCAGAGTGGTCGGGATCGCGTCGTAACCGTGGATGCGGGCGACCTCCTCGACCAGGTCTTCCTCGATGGCGATGTCGAAACGGCGACTGGGCGCGACCACCCGCCAGCCGTCGCCGGTCGCGGCCACGGCCATGCCCAGCGCGCGCAGGATGCGCTCGACCTCGACGTCGGCCACGGCCAGGCCGAGCACGCGCGCCAGGCGGGCGCGACGCAGCGTGATCGGCTGCGGCTGCGGCAGGTGGTCGTCCAGCGCTGCCTCGACCACCGGGCCGGGCGTGCCGCCGGCGACGTCGAGGATCAGGCGGGTGGCAACTTCGATCGCCGTGCGCGGCAGCGCCGGGTCGACGCCGCGTTCGAAACGGTGCGCGGCGTCGGTGTGCATGCCCAGGCGACGGCTGCGGCCGATGATCGCGGCCGGCGCGAAGTGCGCGGCTTCGAGGAACACGTTCTTCGTCGCGTCGGTGACACGGGTGTCGAACCCGCCCATCACGCCGGCCAGCGCGACCACGCGGTCGGCATCGGTGACGGCGAGGAACTCCTCGTCCAGTGTGGCGTCGCGGCCATCGAGCAACTTCAGCGACTCGCCCTTGCGCGCGCGGCGCACGCCGACCGGGCCGCTGAGCAGGTCGCGGTCGAAGGCGTGCATCGGCTGGCCGAGTTCGAGCATCACGTACTGGGTGACGTCGACCAGGAAACTCACCGGGCGGATGCCGCCGCGGCGCAGGCGCTCGGCCATCCACAGTGGCGTGCGCGCGCTGGCGTCGACGCCTTCGATCACGCGGCCGAGGTAGCGCGGCGCATCAGCGCCGGCGTGCAGATCGACCGGGAGCACGGCATCGATCGCGGCCGGCACCGGCGCGGCGTCGAACCCGGCGACTTCGCCGCCCACCGCAGCAGCGACGTCGTAGGCGATGCCGCGCACGCTGAAGCAGTCGGCGCGATTGGGGGTGAGCTTGATCTCGATGCTGGCGTCGGGCAGGCCGAGGTAGTCGGCCAGCGGTGCGCCGACCGGGGCATCGTCGGGCAGCTCCAGCAGGCCGGAAGCGTCGTCGTCGAGACCCAGTTCCCTGGCCGAGCACAGCATGCCGTTCGACTCGACGCCGCGCAGCTTTGCCGCCTTGATCGTGAGCTCACCGACCTGGGTGCCGATGGTCGCCAGCGGCGCGACCAGGCCCGGGCGCGCGTTCGGCGCGCCGCACACGATCTGCAGCGGCGCGGCGCCTCCGGCATCGACCTGGCAAACCTGCAGGCGATCGGCCTCGGGATGCCTGTCCGCCGACACGATACGGGCGACAACCACGCCATCGAGCGATTCACCGAGCGCGGTCACGTCCTCGACCTCGAGGCCGATCGCGGTCAGCACCTCGGCCAGGCGCTCGCGGGTGGCGTCGGTGGGAACATGCTGGCGGAGCCAGTTTTCTGAAAATTTCATTCTGAAATTTCGGGATTGGGGATTCGGGATTCGGGATTCGGGAAAGCAGTTCCTGCGGGAGTCCGGGCCGGGAAGAACGGGATTCGCCTGTTCGAATCCCCAATCCCGAATCCCGAATCCCGTTCCTCAGGCAAACTGCCTGAGGAACCGCAAATCGTTGTCGAAGAACGCGCGCAGGTCGTCGACGCCGTAACGCAGCATCGCCAGCCGCTCCACGCCCATGCCGAAGGCGAAGCCGGTGTACTTCTCCGGGTCGATGCCGACATTGCGCAGCACGTTCGGATGCACCATGCCGCAGCCGAGCACCTCCAGCCAGCGGGTGCTGCCGTCGGGCTGCGCCCAGGCGATGTCGACCTCGGCCGAGGGTTCGGTGAAGGGGAAGTAGCTGGGGCGGAAGCGCATCTCGAAGTCGCGCTCGAAGAACGCGCGCACGAACTCGGCCAGCGTGCCCTTGAGGTCGGCGAAGGTGGAATGCTCGTCGACCAGCAGGCCCTCGCACTGGTGGAACATCGGCGAATGGGTCTGGTCGGAGTCGGAGCGATAGACCTTGCCCAGCGCGATCATCCGCAGCGGCGGCTTGTGCTGGCCCATGTAGCGCACCTGCACGCCCGAGGTGTGGGTGCGCAGCAGCCGGCCGTCGCCGAAGTAGAAGGTGTCGTGCATCGCACGTGCCGGATGGTGCGGCGGGAAGTTCAGCGCCTCGAAGTTGTGCCAGTCGTCCTCGATCTCGGGGCCGTCGGCCAGGTCGTAGCCGAGGCGGCCGAAGATGTCGGCCATGCGCTGCATCGTGCGGCTGACCGGATGCACGCCGCCACGGCCGGGATCGCGGCCGGGCAGGGTCACGTCGATCGATTCGCCGGCCAGGCGCGCGTCGAGTTCGGCATCCTCGAGCGCGGCCTTGCGCGTGGACAGCGCGTCGCCGACCGCATCGCGGACGCGGTTGATCGCCTCGCCTGCCGCCTTGCGCTGGTCGCCCGGCAGCGCGCCGAGCGACTTGAGCTGCGCGGTGATGCTGCCGCCCTTGCCGAGCAGCGACACGCGCAGTGCTTCCAGCGTATCGGCGGTCGACGCCGCGGCGATGTCGGCCAGCGCCTGCTTCGACAGTGATTCGATGTCGCTCATTCGCAATACACCCGTCAATCGAACCGATTGTAGGAGCGCCCCATGGGCGCGACCCGCCCCGCCAGGTGTTGGGTCGCGCCCATGGGGCGCTCCTACGTCGCAAAAAAACGAATGGGGAAGGACTTGCGCCCTTCCCCATGCGTGTACCAGCTTGTTCCCCCCCGGCACGCGCATGCGCGCGACATCGGCGGGGGAACGTGCATTACGCCGCGAGCGCGCCCTTCGCCTTTTCCGTCAGCGCGGCAAACCCGGCCGCGTCGTGCACGGCGATGTCCGCCAGCACCTTGCGGTCGAGGGTGATGCCGGCCTTCAGCAGGCCGTTCATGAAGCGGCTGTAGCTCATGCCGTTGATGCGGGCCGCGGCGTTGATACGCGCGATCCACAGGGTGCGGAAATTGCGCTTCTTCTGCTTGCGGCCGATGTACGCGTACTGCCCGGCCTTGATGACGGCCTGCTTGGCGACGCGGAAGACCTTGCGACGGGCGTTGTAGTAGCCCTTCGCGCGGCCGATGACCTTCTTGTGACGACGGCGCGCCTGCACGCCACGCTTGACTCGTGCCATTGTTCAGCCCTCCTCAGAGATATGGAAGCATGCGGTCCAGACGGCCCGCGTCCTCGGCACGAACATGGTTCGTCTGCCGGAGGTTGCGCTTCCGCTTGGTCGCTTTCTTGGTGAGGATGTGGCTGCGGTTGGCGTGGCCTGCCTTGTACTTGCCGGAAGCAGTCTTCCGGAAGCGCTTGGCCGCGCCCCGATGCGTCTTGATCTTGGGCATTGCGATGTCCTTGGGGTCGTTTCGAGTACTGGCCGGGGCGGTGTCCGGATCGATGGACACGCTTTCCTTCCTGCCTGGCCTGTTTGTAAGTCGTTGATTCCAAAGGAAGCAACGACAGGTCCAAAGGTATTGCCTGGAGCACCCGGAGAACCGGGCCGGCCATTATGCCTGCCGGGGGATTCCCTTGCAAATCATGGGGTTTGGGCGGGACCTTTGCCCCCATGCCTGCTGCCCCTCCCCCGCTTACGGGGGTGAGGGGAACGAGCGGCATCGGCGCCTGTGGCGGCGGCTACTTTTTCTTTGGAGCAATCATCATCACCATCTGCCGGCCTTCCAGGCGCGGGCGCGATTCGATGACGATGTCCTCGCCGAGGTCGGCCTCGATCCGGGCGGCCATCTCGCGGCCGAGTTCCTGATGGCTCATCTCGCGGCCACGGAAGCGGATGTTGACCTTGATCTTGTCGCCTTCCTCGATGAAGCCGCGCATCTTGCGCAGCTTGATCTGGTAGTCGCCCTCGTCGGTCACAGGACGGAACTTCACTTCCTTGATCTCGACCTGCTTGGACTTCTTCTTGGCCTCGTTGGCGCGCTTCTGGGCCTCGAAGCGGAACTTGCCGAAGTCCATGATCTTGCAGACCGGCGGATCGGCGTTGGGCTGGATCTCGACAAGGTCCAGTCCTTCTTCCTCGGCCATGGCGATGGCCTCGTCGCGCGAAAGCACGCCGACCATCTCGCCATCCGAGCCGATCACGCGTACGCGGGGGACGCGGATTTCGAGGTTCCTGCGGTTCTGCTTGTCCGGGGTACTGATATTGCGATCTCCGTGGGTGGCACTTCTGGCTGGGCCCATTTCCGGGACCCAAGGCGCCTGCCGCATGGCAGGCACCGGGCTACATGATACTCAGGGACCCCGCTCCGCGTGCAGGCGGGCCGTGAAATCGGCCAGCGGCATCGAACCCAGGTCCTCCCCTGCACGCGTGCGGACGGCGACCGCGCCCTGTTCCTTCTCGCGGTCCCCCACCACGAGCAGGTACGGCACGCGCGCGAGCGTGTGCTCGCGAATCTTATAGCCGATCTTCTCGTTGCGCAAATCCGATTCCACCCGGAGCCCTTGATCCGCAAGGGTTTTCCGGACCTCGGCGGCCCAATCGGCCTGGGCGTCGGTGAT
>ENA-UOUJ01001776-UOUJ01001776.1-activated-sludge-metagenome-genome-assembly--contig:-NODE-1776-length-10692-cov-7.764783_pt1 | contig 10692 bp, 11 predicted proteins | sample MGYA00249839_ERZ747224 | MGnify/ENA primary metagenome ERZ747224 (study PRJEB28782, sample SAMN03220277) | activated sludge metagenome | biome: wastewater; feature: sewage sludge; material... | reverse complement strand
GCTTGGAATCGATCGGATCGTACCCGAGCCGATGCCGGAGCCGCTTCCTGAGCTTGCTGATGTGGCTTTCCACCACGTTCTCGTCGATGTCCTCGCTGAAGAGGCCATAGACCGAGTTGAAAATCTGAGTCTTGTTGATTCGGCAACCGCGGTTCGAGACGAGGTATTCCAGGATACGCCGCTCGCGCCTCGGAAGTTGCAGAACCTCTCCGCCGATCTCCGGATCGCGCCCGTCGAAGTAGACGCGCATGTCGCCGACGTCGGTATAGTCCGCCTGTCCGCTGGCGCGCCTGCGGATCGCCTTCACCCGCGCGATGATCTCGCGCACATGGATTGGCTTCCGCACGACGTCGTCGACGCCGGACGCGAACAGGTCGAGCGTCTCCTCGAGCGACCGGTTCTCGTTCATGGCGATCACGGCCGTCACCGACGACCGGCGCCGAATGAGCTTCGCAAGCCCACAGCGATTGGCACAATCGCCCAGCAGGAAGGCCTCGATGGAACGCATGTCCTGCTCCGAGACAGCGCTCACCCAGCCCTCGAACTCTCCCGGCGCGAGCCCGCACGCCGAGATCCCTTCCCTACTGAACCAGGACGCATACCCTTCCGTTACGGTCACCCGCTCGTCCACCACGACGATCATGTGATGTTCCCCCGGCCATGTCGGCATCCCCCAAATCAACTACGCAAACCCCACCTGTCCGGGATGCAGTGATTTGCGAATCTAGATCAACGTTTTGTTGAGGATTTCTCAGATTCCACATCGAATCGCCCTTGATGTGTTGCGGAAAGGGGCCAGTCGCGGGCGCGAGAGTCGTTGTCCAACCGGGCACTTACGGAGGGAGGTCGCTCTCGTCTCAAGCCTGGCGCAAGGCGCCTCGTCTCTACTGAACACCGCATTGGAGGGAGCCTCGGAGCGGCGACATGCACCAAACGGACGGCCATCCGGCCTGGGCGAGATGGCTTGGCCTTGGCGTTGCATCAGCCCTCACCATCCTCGGAGGCGCCCACGTCGCGCTCGGCAACAGCCCCGCCGCGATCGTCTACGTTCGTCCCGGCATGAATCAGACGGAGCTGCAATCCGTCCTCGGCCCTCCCCAGTACATCCAGGTGAATGGGCTGCGCCAGGCTTGGCAGTACTGCCCGAACCGCTTCTTCATCCGCTTCCTGGATCACCGCTGGCGCAAATACGTCACCCATCGCGAAGAGATGTTCATCACCGTCTGGTTCTACGATGGACAGGTCGAGCACATGCGCGCTTACCCCGACGGCGTCATGGGCGAATGCCAGGACTTCTTCGCCGCCTTCCGCTGGGAAGACCGGATCGAAGGCATCGGCATCGGCGCTGTCCAAGACGACTATCTGGAAATCGACGAGTACGGCCGCTCAATGAAGTAACGGTGCCGAGCGGCACCCGTCTCGTCACGGCTTCGCGACGCGCTTCAACGCCAAGTCGATCTCGGCGTTGACCTCCGCCATCGCACGCAACGCTTCCTCGCGCAGATCCTGAGGCACCCGGTCGGGGTGATGGTCTGCCGCAAACTGTCGCCTCAACCGGGCGAGATCCTTCGGCGTGAGACCTTTCTTTGCAAGCTCCACCTTGAGCGTGATCACGGCCTCGCTCGGTCGGATCACGGGACGTGGCGGCTCCTCGTCCGCACCGTCGTCATAGGCTCGCTTGAGCGCCCCCTGCGCAACATACCCCGAAGCCACCGAAATATCGCCGAAGCTCGCGACGGAGCGCGCAGCCCCAGAACGCCCGGCCGTCAACTCCTCGAACGAAACAGGCTCGCCGTCAGGATCCAGCCGCACCTCATCGAGCGCCTGCTCGAACGCATGTTTGCGCTGCCGCCGTCGCATCCGCGTGGGCCAGACCAAGATCGCTCCTTCCCGGAATGCGCCGCATCCCGCGTTTTCTGCGATCCTGATGTCGTTCGCTTATTCGGGCCTTGCGTGCATCGCGAGAGGCCGCAAAAGCCAAACGGCAACTACCGCCGCTTGTCTCGGCCTTCCAGCAGATCGGGCCTCTTCTCGCGCGTTACGCGGAGGGCCTCCTCGCGCCGCCACTTCGCGATCTTCGAATGATCGCCCGAAAGCAGCACGTCCGGCGTCGGGCGGCCCTCCCACTCGCGCGGCTTGGTATACTGCGGATATTCGAGCAGACCGTCCTCGAAACTCTCTTGCGAGAGACTCTCCTCCGCGCCAAGCACGCCCGGCAAAAGCCGCACGCAGGCATCGAGCAGCACCATCGCCGCAAGCTCTCCACCCGACAGCACATAGTCGCCGATCGAAACCTCTAAGATCTCGCGCCCCGCAATCACCCTCTCGTCGATCCCCTCAAAGCGGCCCGCAAGGATCATAGCGCCGGGACCGCCCGACAGACGCCGCACCCGCGCCTGGGTCAACGGCTCGCCCCTCGGCGACATGTAAAGCAGCGGCAGGTCGGGGTCAGCCGCACGCGCATTGTCGATCGCCGCAGCCAGTACGTCCGCGCGCATCACCATGCCCGCGCCGCCGCCGGCCGGCGTATCGTCGACAGCCCGATGCCGCCCAATGCCGAATTCCCGGATCTGATGCAGCGAGAGAGACCACAGCCCGACCTTGAGCGCCTGCCCGACCAGCGAAAGCCCGAGCGGCCCCGGAAACATCTCGGGAAAGAGTGTGAGCACCGAGGCGCGCCACGGCGGGCGGCCTCCGTCTGTAGGGCGATGCATGATCGGTCTCGGCTCGGCCAGGAAATACCCGGAAAAGTGGGGCATCAATTGCCGCCACACTAACAGCATTGTCCGTTACAGCGGAAACCGATTGGGAGGCGAATGCGCGTCTCAGAGAGGCCGAAGCCCGCTCCTGCAGGCGTGAAGCACATCTCCGGCAAACGCGAACACGCCGCTAAGGACGCCGAAAACCACCCGCGCCGGCACGCCCTCGCCCTGCTCGGCCAAAAAGCGAAAATGATCTTCGAGTTGGAACAAAAGCCTGGACATCATGCAGCCTCCGGCCAAGACCAATACTCCGCGCACGCACAAGCCTACGTGCGCCGAGTTTAATAGATCCTGAATGCGGATTTCGGCGACCGCGCGACGGCACCAAGGCGATTGTCAGACGCCCTCGACCACCGTGATGTCGAGCGTCCCAGCTCCGGCCCGAAGCGCCTTGGCCTCCGCGTACTCCGGACTTGTCGCATACCCGAGCGCGTGCTCGTAGCTCGGAAACTCCAGCACGACATTTCGCTGCGTGCCGTTCCCCTCGATAATCTCGCACTTGCCGCCGCGCACGATCGGCCGGCCCTCGAATTTATCCAGCGCGATTTTCGATTTGGCCACGTATTCGGCCCACTTCTCCGCATCCGTCACGACGGCGTGCGCAATCACATATCCCTTGGCCATGGCTTCTTCCCCTTACGGATGCTTTTGCTTGAGCTAGTGAGGTCTCGTACCGCCCGCACCGCGCTTGGCCAGCGCTTCACGGATATGGTGGACAAAGGTCAGCGCCGCCGCCTTGGGATCGTCTGCCTGCGTGATCGGGCGCCCCACGACGACGTGATTGGCCCCAGACCATATGGCGTGATCGGGCGTCATCACGCGCTCCTGATCGTCGGTCGTGCTGCCCTGCAAACGGATACCCGGGGTAACGATTAGAAACTCCGGACCTGTCGCCGCGCGGATACCCGCCGCTTCCTGGCCAGACGCAATCACGCCGTCACATCCCGCCTTGTAGGCAAGCTCCGCCCGCCGCAACACAAGGTCTGCGGGCGTCGATGTCGATCCCTGCTCTGCGAGATCGTCGGCCGTGAGATTGGTCATCACCGTCACCGCCAGAAGCTTGAGGCGGCTGTCACCCCGCCCGGCGACTGCCGCCCTGAGCGTCTTGAGATCGTGACCGTGCACGGTCAGGAAATCGACATCCAGCTCCGTCGCATTCGACACAGCGCGTTCCACCGTGTTGCCGATGTCGAGAAGCTTCATATCGAGGAACACGCGCTTTCCCGCGCGCCTCAAATCGCGCGCAAGGTCGAGCCCGCCCACGAAAAGAAGCTCAAGCCCGACTTTGTAGAACGAGACGGACTCTTCCAGCACGGCCACAAGCCGGCGCGCCTCCTCTACGGTCGGCACGTCAAGTGCAACGATGAGATGGTCACTCGCGGGACTGATCATGATCGTCACCCGTGCAGCACATGCGCAGCGCGCGCCAGCTTCTGAATGAGACGCTTGAAGTTTTCCTGGCTGTCCTTGTTCTTTAAATGGCCGTTGCCCTCGAAAGCATCGGCCGCACGCGACACAGCGAACTGATCCGGCAGCACCAGCGCACTTAAGCCAAGTTCCAGAACCGTGCGCACGGTATTGAGGCCGCGGAGCCCGCCCATGCCGCCTGGCGACACCGAGCCCAGCGCGAACACGCGCGTCTTGAAAACGGCAAGCGGCTCCTCTCCCTCGATGCGCACGCGGCTCACCCAATCGAGCGTGTTCTTGAGCAGCGGCGTAATGGAGGCATTGTATTCCGGGCAGGCGATAAAGATACCCGTATGCACCTTCATCAGCGCTTCGAGCTTGAGCGCATTTTCCGGCACACCTTCGAGGGCTTCCAGATCGCCATCGTAGAGCGGCAGCGGATAGTCGCCGAGATCGGCGAATGTCGCGGCAAGCCCGTTGGCTTCGGCAATCTCCACGCCAAGCCGTGCGAGCCGCTTGTTGTAGGACGCATCCCGTGCGCTGCCCGCAAAGAAAAGAAGCTTGGTCGACGACAGGCTCATAATCCCTCCGTGAGCACGTACCGACGAGACAAGGGGATCAGCCGCCCTTTCCGTCAAAAAAATCCTTCACACGCGCGAAAAACCCGGCGCTTTCGGGACTCGTATCCTTGTGGCTCTCGGTCTCGAACTCTTCGAGCAGCTCGCGCTGGCGCCGCGTGAGGTTCTTCGGCGTCTCCACGTCCACCTGGATGTACATGTCGCCCACCTGCTTCGAGCGCAGCACCGGCATCCCCTTGCCTTTGAGGCGGAACTGCTTGCCGCTCGACGTCCCCTCCGGAATGCGCACGCGGCTCGCCGTGCCGTCGAGCGTCGGAACCTCGATCTGCCCTCCGAGGGCCGCCGTGGTCATGGAGATCGGCACGCGGCAAAAAACGTCGGCGCCGTCCCGCTGGAAGAACGAGTGCGGCTTGAGCGAAAGGAAGATGTAGAGATCGCCCGGCGGCCCGCCGCGCACGCCCGCCTCGCCATCGCCGACAAGGCGCACCTTCGTGCCGTCCTCGACGCCTGCGGGTATGTTGACCTGAAGCGTGCGCTCGCGCGTAACGCGCCCCGCACCGTTACAGGCCGGACACGGATCGTCGATCACCTCGCCCCGCCCGATGCATGTCGGGCACGTCCGCTCGATCGTGAAGAAGCCCTGGCTCGCGCGCACCTTGCCCATGCCGCCGCAGGTTGGGCAGGTCACCGGCTTTGTGCCGGCTTTTGCGCCCGTTCCCGAGCAGGTGTCGCATGCGATGCTCGTGGGAACGCGGATCTCGGCCGCTTTGCCGGAAAAGGCCTCTTCCAGCGTGATTTCCATGTTGTAGCGGAGATCGGCGCCCCGCTCGCGGGAGGATCCTCGGCGCTGGCCGCCGCCACCGCGCCGTCCCCCCATGAACTCGCCGAAAAGATCGTCGAAGATGTCCGACATCGAGGACGCGAAGTCGGGCCCGAACCCGCTATGGCCGCGTCCGCCCCCCTGCTCGAACGCGGCATGGCCGAACCGATCGTAGGCCGCCCGCTTCTGCGGATCCTTGAGCGCTTCGTACGCCTCGTTGAGATCCTTGAAGCGCTGCTCGGCATCGGTGTCGCCGGGATTGCGGTCGGGGTGGCACTCCTTGGCCAGCTTGCGGAACGCGGACTTGAGATCCTGCTCACTCGCTGTGCGCGGAACGCCGAGGATGTCGTAATAGTCGCGTTTGGCCATGGGACGGCATTCTATCGGGCAGAGCGCTCGGGGAAGCAAGACCTATGGCTGAGCAATTGGCTCGTCGATCGCGCCGGGCTCGCCGCTCACCCCTGGTGGCTCGTGCAAAAACGGGCTCATGTACGAAAAAGGCCCTCCTCCCACCGAACCGCGGCATGAGACGCGCGGCAAGCGGGAGGAGAACCCTGGAGATGCGGGCTGTTATGCCTGCTTCTTGTCGTCCTTGACCTCTTCGAAATCGGCATCGACCACGTTGTCGTCGCCGCCCTTCGAAGGGCCGTCGTCGCCGGAGGACGCATCGCCATCGCCGCCCTTCGCGGCATAGATGGCCTCGCCGATCTTCATCGCGACCTGTGCAAGCGCCGTAGTCGTCGATTTGATCTCCTCCGCGTCGTCCTTCGCGAGCGCGGCCTTCACGGCCTCGATCGCCTTTTCGACGTCGGATTTCACGGCAGCAACGGCCGCGTTGGACTCGTTTTCCTGAAGCTGCTTCTCCGTTGCGTGAACGAGCGCCTCGGCCTGGTTCTTGGCCTCTACCAGCTCACGCTTCTTCTTGTCGTCGACCGCGTGCTCCTCGGCCTCCTTCACCATGCGCTCGATGTCGGAGTCGGAAAGACCGCCCGAGGCCTGGATGCGGATCGACTGCTCCTTGGCGGTGGCCTTATCCTTCGCCGACACGTGCACGATGCCGTTCGCATCGATATCGAACGTGACCTCGACCTGCGGCACGCCACGCGGCGCCGGCGGAATGCCGACGAGATCGAACTGGCCGAGCAGCTTGTTGTCGGCAGCCATCTCGCGCTCGCCCTGGCTCACGCGGATGGTCACCGCGTTCTGCCCGTCTTCCGCCGTCGAGAACACCTGGCTCTTCTTCGTCGGAATGGTCGTGTTGCGGTCGATCAGGCGCGTGAACACGCCGCCCAGCGTCTCGATGCCGAGCGACAGCGGCGTGACGTCGAGCAGGAGAACGTCCTTCACCTCGCCCTTCAGCACGCCACCCTGGATCGCCGCGCCGATGGCGACGACTTCGTCCGGGTTGACGCCCTTGTGCGGGTCCTTGCCGAAGATCTCCTTCACGACCTGCTGCACCTTGGGCATGCGCGTCATGCCGCCGACGAGAACGACCTCGTCGATCTCGGCAGCCTTGAGGCCGGCGTCCTTGACAGCCTGCTCGCACGGACCGCGCGTCCGAAGGATCAGATCGTCGACGAGGCTCTCGAGCTTCGCGCGCGTGAGCTTCATCGTGAGATGCTTCGGACCCGTCTGGTCGGCCGTGATGAACGGCAGGTTGATCTCGGTCTGCTGCGAGCTCGAAAGTTCGATCTTCGCCTTCTCCGCACCTTCCTTGAGGCGCTGCAGAGCGAGCTTGTCGTTCCGAAGATCGATGCCCTGCTCTTTCTTGAACTCGTCGGCCAGATAGCTGACGAGCTTCATGTCGAAGTCTTCACCGCCGAGGAACGTGTCGCCGTTCGTGCTCTTCACCTCGAACACGCCGTCGCCGATCTCGAGGATCGAGATGTCGAAGGTACCGCCGCCGAGGTCATAGACCGCGATCGTCTTGGCGCCGCTCTTCTTGTCGAGGCCGTAGGCAAGCGCAGCCGCCGTCGGCTCGTTGATGATGCGCAGCACTTCGAGGCCGGCGATCTTGCCGGCGTCCTTGGTGGCCTGACGCTGGGCGTCGTTGAAGTAGGCGGGCACCGTGATCACGGCCTGCGAGACGGTCTCGCCGAGCTTCGCTTCGGCGGCCTCTTTCATCTTCTGCAGGATGAACGCCGAGATCTGCTGCGGCGAATATTCCTTGCCGCCGGCTTCCACCCAGGCGTCGCCCGTCGGTCCCTTCACGATGTTGTAGGGAACGAGGCCCTTGTCCTTCTCGACCAGCGGATCGTCGTAGCGGCGTCCGATCAGACGCTTGATCGCGAAAAGGGTGTTGGTGGGGTTGGTCACCGCCTGGCGCTTGGCGGGCAGGCCGACGAGACGCTCGCCGTCGTCCGCAAAGGCGACGATGGACGGCGTCGTGTTCATGCCTTCGGCATTCTCGAGAACCCGGGGCTTACCCCCGTCCATCACGGCAACACACGAATTGGTTGTGCCGAGATCGATACCGATGACTTTAGCCATGTCTCCGTAATTCCTCTTCGTTGCGGCAGACCGTCCGGACCCAATAAAGGCCGGCGTCCAGATTGTCCGTAAACCCCCTCAATCGGAGGCAATGGATACGGTCCCCAATGGAGAACAATTGATGATGGGCGGTATATAGGGTGGTCTTTTCCGCGCGCAACGGGCGCGGATCACCGCCGCGTGATCAATTTATGGGGTCCTTGCTTTAACACTTCTCACGCGGGCAGGCGCAAGCCCTTTGTGCTCACCCCGCGCCCGCAAAAAGCTGGCTATACTGCGTCTTTACTACCGAGAAGTAAGGGCTCAGCCGCCTGAAGCGGTTCAGGCGCTCTACCCGCCCGGAAGCGGCGCCGCCCTCGCCAGGGCCTTCCGGCCCGCATGCCGAGACAACCCGCCGCGCCCGAGCCGGGCCGTGCCCTTCCCCATCACACGGCGTTATCGTTCCCCGGCGGCGGCTGTGCATCGGCATCGTTCCCGGCTTCTGCCTGGGCCTCCGATCCCGCGTCGCCACCCACTTCCGCACCCGGCGCCGGCTTCGGCCCACCCTTGGCCACAACCACCATGGCCGGGCGCAGCACGCGATCGTCGATCACATAGCCCGCCTGATAGACCTCCACGATGGTCCCCGGCGCAACGTCGGTGTTCTGCGCCTCCATCATCGCCTGATGCAGATGCGGGTTGAAGACCTCACCCTTGGGCACAATCCGGCGAACGCCGTTCTTCTCCAACGCATTAAGGAACTCGCGTTCCGTCATAGACACGCCTTCGAGCAGCCCCTTGAGCACAGGATCCTGCTCGGCCGCATCTGCCGGGACAGCCTGCTTGGCGCGCTCGAAATTGTCCGCCACACCCGCTATATCGCGCGCGAACTTGCTGATGGCATATTTCGCGGTGTCCTCGCGCTCGCGCTCGGCCCGCTTCCTCATATTGTCCATCTCGGCGTGCGCCCTGAGCAGCCGGTCCGTAAGGTCGGCGATCTGCCCCTGCAGCGTATCGACCTCAACCGCCAGGCGCTCCGCCTCCAGAGCCGGATCGGACGGAGGCGCCGAGGAAGTTGCATCGGCTCCGCTTGTCGCACCCGGCGCATTCGGTTTCATCGTCTCGTCAGACATGAGATCTCCAGATCGAAGCGAAAATTGAGAATGCGCCCAAGCGAGCCGCTGAGCAGCGGACACCCGAAACGGGTTCAGCGTGGGCGCAGAACACAAGCGCCCGATATCAGCCGCAGAGACAGAAAAATCAAGTCAGCACGCGGCTGACGAGCCGCGCCGTATAATCGACCATCGGAATGATGCGCGCGTAATTAAGCCGCGTCGGCCCGATCACGCCAAGCACGCCCACCACCTTCCGCTCCTCGTCATGGAACGGTGCGACGATGAGCGACGAACCCGACAACGAGAACAACTTGTTCTCAGAACCGATGAAAATACGGACCCCTTCGCCCTGTTCCGCAAGACCCAGGATCTGAACCAGGTCCCGCTTGCTTTCGAGATCGTCGAAAAGCTGGCGGATACGCTCCAGATCCTCAATCGCCGTCAGATCCTTGAGCAGATTCGCCTGCCCCCGCACGATCAGGCTCTTCCGGTCGTCGAGCGACCCCGACCATTCCGCGAGCCCCGCCTTGATCACCTTCTGCGTCAGTTTGTCGAGTTCGGCCTTCGCTTGTCCGAGCTCCACCTCCACCGCCTGCCGCGCTTCCGCGATGGTGAGACCTCGGATATGCGCGTTGAGATAATTGGCCGCTTCCGTCAGCGCTGAGGGCGGCAACCCCGCCGGCAACCCGATCAGGCGGTTTTCGACGTTCTGATCTTCGTCAACGAGCACGACGAGCGCCTTCGTCGGCTCCAGCGGCACGAAATCGATATGCTTCAACCGCGCCGTCTGCTTCTCGGCCAGCACAACGCCCGCGCAATGAGAGAGGCCGGAGATCATCTCGCCCGCTTCCGTCAGCACCTGGTCGAGCGACTTCGTGCGCCGGACGGCGATCTGCGCCTCGATCTTGCGCCGCTCCTCGTTGCTGAGGTCTCCCACCTCCAGCAAACCGTCGACGAACATGCGCAGCCCCGACTGCGTCGGCAGCCGCCCCGCCGACGTATGCGGCGCGTAGATAAGCCCTGCGTGCTCGAGATCGCTCATCACGTTCCGGATTGACGCCGGCGACAGCGCCATCGGCAAGACCCGCGACAGGTTGCGCGAACCCACGGGCTCACCCGTGGTCAGATAACTGTCCACGATCTGCCGCAGAATGGCGCGCGAGCGCTCGGAGAGTTTTTTGATTTCGGACTGCGGTTCGGACATCGGGATCTCATGTCGGCGAACGGCATGCTGCCGCTCGGGACCCTGAAATAATGGCAGCAAGCCCGTTCAATGCAAGACCCCGGCCGCAATCCACACCCATCGCAAATCCGTTGAGGAAGCGTCCGGCAAACGGCCGCCCGCATCCGCCGATTGAGGTTGATCCCAATGGGGGCCTCCCTTAGGGTCGCGCGCACACCTAAAAGCGGGATGGAAGGGACAGGGCGACGGCCTTCCCTATGCCGGTCTCCCAAAAACTCCAAGAAAGCCGAACCTATGCGCCCTTCCAAACGCCAGCCTGGCGAGCTTCGCCGCGTTTCCTTCGAACGCGCGGTCTCCA
>ENA-UOUJ01001773-UOUJ01001773.1-activated-sludge-metagenome-genome-assembly--contig:-NODE-1773-length-10704-cov-3.907879_pt1 | contig 10704 bp, 9 predicted proteins | sample MGYA00249839_ERZ747224 | MGnify/ENA primary metagenome ERZ747224 (study PRJEB28782, sample SAMN03220277) | activated sludge metagenome | biome: wastewater; feature: sewage sludge; material... | reverse complement strand
GACGAGCCGCTGCTGAAAGGACTCGGGCCAGAGCCGCTCGGCAATGAATTCGATGCGGCGATGCTGGCGCGTTGCTGCCAAAACAGGAAGACCAGCCTGAAGGCCGCGCTGCTCGATCAGCGCGTGGTCGCCGGGCTCGGCAACATCTATGTCTGCGAGGCGCTGTTCCGCGCGCGGCTTTCGCCGCTCCGTCTCGCCGCGACGCTCGCCTTGAAAACGGGGGAGCCGTCGGAGCGCGCCGAACGACTGGTCGCGGCCATCCGCGACGTGCTCAATCAGGCGATCGAGGCGGGAGGCTCCTCGCTTCGCGATCATCGACAGACCACGGGCGAACTCGGCTACTTCCAGCACTCGTTCGGGGTATATGACCGCGAGGGCGACAAATGCCGGACGCCGGCATGCAGGGGGACCGTGACGCGCTTCACCCAGAACGGACGCTCGACGTTCTGGTGTCCGGCCTGCCAGACGTAAACCGCCTCAGTGCATCGATTCATCTTCGCACGCAGATGACGCGAACCACGGTGGCCTCCGCATCGAACGATCCCTCGAACGGATCTACATCGTTGGCCTTCAGAAAAGCGCGCAGGGCTGCCGCGGGAGCCAGCACGGCCTGCGCGGGAGGCGCCGCGCCGGAAAGCCCGGCGATGTCCGCAGGCTTCAGGAGCGCGAGCCCCGCGAGTTGTCCTTTTGCATCAAGCGCCGCCGCGCCGGAAAAGCCTGATGCGGGCGCCGGCGTCAGCATCGATTCACCGCCGCCGCCCTGCGCCACCGAGGCCTTGACGCGACTGACGGCGGAGCCGCCGCCCTGGTTTTGCGGATCGGTGATGCCGACCAGATCGATGCTCCCTTTGACGGCATCGGGGCCGAGCGCGATCGGCTGCAACCCGTGCGCGCCGTAGACGCGCAGCAGCGCGAGGCCGTGATCCTTGTCGCCGGCGATCCTGTCGGCGTAGCCATGGCCCGTGACGACGATCGACCGGCATCCGTCGGTGGCGTCGTGACCGGTCAGGATCGCGCCGTCTTTACTCACGATCACCCCGCTTGCATATTCCACGAGCTTGCGCGGCGGCGGACCGTTCGCCGGAAACGGATCGAATGCGCTCGACATCGCGATCACCACGGGCTCCATGACGCCTTCGGTGGCCTGATCGTAGAGAATTGTCAGGATGCGGGCTTCGCTGTCGCGGAGCCGGCCGCGCATGTAGAATTTCTTCAGGCCCTGTGTGCCCGACAGCACGAAGACATCCGGTTTGACGGCGCTGTAGGTAACCTTGCGGCCGGGCGGTTGCCGGCGTTCGTGATCGGCAAGCCTGGCGGTTGTGAGGCCGGCTTCCTTGCGGCGCGTCGCGATGATCTGGATGGTGCCGGTTGAAGAACTCCATGTCGTGCCGTCGCCTGCGCTGGATTGCTGCGGCGTCAGCCTCATGGGCAGGCCCAGCCGGACGCCGGTCGCGGCGTCGGTGGCGATCTTCCAGCCGACATTCGCCCGCCCTTTCCGCGCGGCGGCAGTGAGAACGCTGCGTTCCTGCGGATTGAGCACGCCGGTCGGCTTGTTGCCCTGATCCTTCTGGAATGCCTTGATTGCAGCGATCAGCCGGTCGCTGACCTCGCCATTGATGAGGCCGTTGTAGTGACCGGTCCATGCCAGGTCGGACTGAAGCGCCTGCCGCGCCGCTGCCGCCATCGCCCTCACGGTATCGGCCGGAGTTTGCGCCGGCGGGGGGACGGCGGCTTCCGGTTTGCTTCTCGCGCGTCCGATGGTGTCGCCGGGTTGCGCCTGGGCGGAGATCGTGGTGGCTACGATCATCAACGCCGCGGCGATCATCGCTCGCATGGCAGCTTTCGTCTCCGTTGAAACGGCGCTATTGAAACACATCTGCCGGGCCGGTAACAGCGGCCACCTGTAGCGTTTTCAAGCGACGCGGAGACCGGTTCGCGTGAGGAGAACGCGTTAGAACAGTGATCCAGAGCTTCGCTTCTGATTCGATCAGAAGCGAATGCGCTCCAGGTGCGGGCCGGCGTACGGCGCCTGATTGACGGAGAGAACGGCAGGACCATGCTAAGCGCCGACGAACTTGAACGCTATTCCCGGCACATCGTGATGCGCGAGGTCGGCGGCCCGGGCCAGAACGCGCTGCGCAATGCGCGCGTGCTGATGATCGGAGCGGGAGGACTCGGCGCGCCGGCGCTGATGTATCTGGCGGCGGCGGGCGTGGGGACGCTCGGCGTCATCGATGACGACATCGTGACGCTGTCGAACCTGCAGCGCCAAATCATCCACGCGACACCGGATATCGGCAGTCCCAAGGTCGAGAGCGCCGCGGACAAGATCCGCGCGCTCAATCCGCATGTCGCATTCCGCGCGCATCACATGCGGCTGGATGCGTCGAACGCGATGGCGCTTCTGGCGGACTACGACATCGTCGCCGAGGGCTCGGATAATTTCGCCACCCGCTATCTGGTGGCGGATGCGTGCTTTCTGGCCAGGAAGCCGCTGGTGACCGCCGCGCTCGGGGTGTTCGACGGATCGTTGACGACGATCCGCGCGCACGAGAAAAACGCCGATGGCGCGTTCAACCCGACCTACCGTTGCCTGTTCCCCGAACCGCCGCCCGAGGGCACGGTGCCGAGCTGCCAGCAAGCGGGCATTCTCGGCGCGCTGGCCGGCGTGCTCGGTTCGATGACGGCGCTGGAGGTGATCCGCGAGATCGTCGGGTTCGGCGAGGGACTGGTGGGGCGCTTGCTGATGGTGGATGCGCGCGCGATGCGGTTCGAGACGCTGAATTACAGGCGCGATCCGTCAAATCCGCTCAACGGCGATCATCCGACCATCACCGATTTGAGCGCGTATCGCTGAAGCCGCTTCTTCCCACCCTCTCCCCTTGCGGGAGAGGGTGGTTTCGAACGCAGTGAGAAACCGGGTGAGGGGTACCTTGATAAGGTCGACCCCTCACCCGGCTCAATCTCGGTTCACTCGATTTCGCCACCCTAAGAGCGAGCTTTGCTCGTCTCGGCTCCCGCAAGGGAGAAGGAAGGCACGCCGTCACAACATGCTCGGCAGCACGCGGTCCGGCGGCTTGTGGTTGTCGAGGAAGGTGCGGATGTTGATGATCACCTTCTCGCCCATCTCGACGCGGCCCTCGATGGTGGCCGAACCCATATGCGGCAGCAGCACGACCTTGCCGGCCTTGGCGAGGCGGACCAGTCTCGGGTTGACCGCCGGTTCGTGCTCGAACACGTCAAGCGCGGCGCCTGCGATCTCGCCGGCCTCGATCAGCTTGGTCAGCGTGTCCTCGTCGATGACCGTGCCTCGCGCCGTGTTGACGATATAGGCGTCCTTGCGGATCAGCTTGAGGCGGCGCGCCGACAGCAGATGGAAGGTGGCCGGGGTATGCGGACAGTTCACCGAGATGATGTCCATCCGCGCCAGCATCTGGTCGAGCGAATCCCAATAGGTGGCGCCGAGCTCGTCGGCGATCTTCGGCGCCACGGGCTTGCGGTTATGGTAGTGGATCTGCAGGCCGAAGGCGTGAGCCCGGCGCGCCACGGCCTGGCCGATGCGGCCCATGCCGATGATCCCGAGCCGCTTGCCGCCGAGGCGCCGGCCGAGCATCCAGGTCGGCGACCAGCCCGGCCAGTCACCGCCCGCCGTCAGCAGCGCCGCGCCTTCGATGAAACGGCGCGGGACCGCGAGGATCAGCGCCATGGTCATGTCGGCAGTGTCCTCGGTGAGAACGTTCGGTGTGTTGGTGACGGTGATGCCGCGCTCGTGCGCGGCGACGACATCGATATTGTCGACGCCGTTGCCGAACTGTGCGATCAGCTTCAGCTTGCAGTCCGACTGTTTCAGCACCGCCGCGTTGATATGGTCGGTCACCGTCGTAACCAGGATGTCGGCGGTACGGACGGCGTCGATCAGCTGGTCGTGCGTCATCGGCCGGTCGTCGAGATTGAGTCGCGCATCGAACAGTTCGCGCATTCGGGTCTCGACCGAGTCAGGCAGCTTGCGCGTGACGACAACCAGAGGCTTCTTCTTGATCGACATCGGGTGCTCTCTAGTGTGGTGGTTCAGAAGTTCGCTTCATTGCCCCATCGAGTCCGTCAAGCGAACTTCTGAACCTGAACCACACTAGAATCATAAAATTGCTAGTGTCCCTTTGATTCCGAAGTTCGCATCAAAGGTTGCGGCAAGGGTATACGAACTTCGGAATCGGGACACTAGTTTTCCGGTTTCGAGGTTCGCAGACCGCTGCGGCAACCCTTGATGAGAAACGAAGTGACGCCGTTGCGCCGGATGCGTCCAAATCCGGGAAACGGCCTGTGGCGGAAATGCTATAGCATTCAGTCCCTGTTAACCCACACGTTCGAAACTGCGGGCGCTGGCTGATATCGGCGTCGTCCTGGTATCCCGGGTTCCTCGCATCTTACGTGCACTTTCCCGGGCGTGTCCCGGTCATCCTGGGTTTGGTCCTCTCTAGCAGAAGGTCGTGCCAAGGCAAGACGGGGTCCGGAGGGCGGGGCGGCCGGGTCAGGCGGCGTGGTGAGCTTCTCGGGGGCAGATGATGATGGTGAAATGGCGCGCTCTTTCCATGGTGTTCGCAGCCGCGACGCTGGGTGCGGTCGCGATTCAAACGACCGCCGACGCCAAGGATTCCGCGCTGTCCACCAGCGGCCTGCCGGTTCCGCGCTATGTGAGCCTGAAGTCCGACCACGTTAACGTTCGCGCGGGCCCGACCAAGGATAACGACGTCGCCTGGGTCTATACCAAGGCGGGCCTCCCTGTCGAAATCACCGCGGAGTTCGAGAACTGGCGCCGCATCCGGGATTCGGAGGGTGCCGAGGGTTGGGTCTATCACTCGCTGCTGTCAGGCCGCCGCACCGCGGTCGTCACGATGAAGGCGAGGGACGACTTCGCGGCGCTGTATGATCGCGCGGATGTTCAGGGCACGGTGGTCGCCCGCTTGCAGGCCGGCGTCGTGATGCAGGTCAAGCGTTGCGCCGCGGGATGGTGTCATGTCATGGGCGACGGCTTCGACGGCTGGATCGAGCAGCGGCGGCTCTGGGGCGTTTACGCCGACGAGAAGGTCAACTGATCGTCGATGGTTCGCGTCTAGAGCATCGGACCCGAAAGTGGGGACCGGTTTCGGGATAAATCCGATGCTCAATCAATTAACTGGAGCGGCGGCCTGATTCCATTTGATCGGCCGCCGTTCTAGAAAACGCGTCAGATCAACGTCCTGAGTTCCGCTTCCGATTCCATCGGAAAAGCGGGAAGGTACTGACATCTCTCACAAAAACAAACGCCCGGCGCAAGGCCGGGCAATGCGAACGCGCTCGAGACCGCGGGCGGATCAGCGCTTCTTGCGCAGACGCACAACCATGTCGATGCGGCTGATCTCGTAGCCCTCCGGCACGTTCGGCATCTTCTGCAGCACCAGATGCGGATCGGGAATGTCCACCAGCTCGTGATTGTTTTCGAGGTAGAAGTGGTGGTGGGCGGTGACGTTGGTATCGAAATACGTCTTGGTACCGTCGACGCTGACCTGGCGCAGCAATCCGGCGTCGGTCAACTGATTGAGCGTGTTGTAGACGGTGGCCAAAGAAACCGGAACCTTGGCGAGGGTCGCTTCTTCATAAAGCATTTCCGCCGTGAGGTGGCGCGCGCCCTTGCCGAACAGCAGCCAGCCCAGCGCCATGCGCTGCCGCGTTGGCCGCAGCCCGACCGATTGCAGCATTTCGTTGACGTCGTGCCAGGGGCAACCCGTCAAAGTAGGCTGCCGTCCGTGACCGATCGCCGCGATATCACGGTCCTCCTCGGTCACAACCACGATGTTCTCGCTTGTACTCACGCCAGGCATTCGAAGCTCTTATCCAGCCGTCAACAGCCCCCACAGGGACCAACTATTTCAAACTATAGGAACAAAGACGTTCAGATGCAAGTTTTTCGCAACTAGAATGGCTCAAAACTAGTTCCGCGATCCGCCTTTGGGGCTAAAGTGATGCGCGGAAGCGGGCAAACGGCACCAGTGAACGTACACCCCGCAAGCCGGATCGCAAATCCGGGCATCGCGAATCCGGGCAGAGGCTCGCGATCCTGTAAACCGCCTCGCTCGATCGGTTTGGCGATTGGCCAGCGTCAATCCGCACGCGATCGGTTCGCTCCCTCCGAAACAACGGCTTGCATTCGGCGATCAGCGGCCACGGGTGCTCTTTGCCCCCTTCCGACCCTGTGTTAGAGAGCCACGAAGGCGCTGATCCCGGGGATCGGCGTCCGACCGAGGTGCACCCAGCTCGTGCGCCTTTCCAATCATCCATTGCCTAACAGAGAGAAAGGCCACGCAGCATGCAGGACCGGCGCAGCAGCTATGATTATGAAGGTTTGCTGGCGTGCGGCCGGGGGGAACTGTTCGGGCCGGGAAACGCCCAGTTGCCGTTGCCGCCGATGCTGATGTTCGATCGTATCACCGAAATAACGGAGGATGGCGGGGAGTTCGGAAAAGGATTGATCCGCGCCGAACTCGACGTCAAACCCGACCTCTGGTTCTTCGGCTGCCATTTCAAGGGCGATCCGGTGATGCCCGGCTGCCTTGGCCTCGACGCGCTCTGGCAGATGGTCGGGTTTTTCCTCGGCTGGACCGGGGGCGCGGGACGCGGCCGCGCGCTCGGTCTCGGCGAGTTGAAGTTCACCGGTCAGGTGCTGCCGCCCGTTCGCAAGGTCGTATATAATGTCGACATCAAGCGGGTGATGCGCTCGAAGCTGGTGCTCGGGATCGCTGACGGGTGGCTTTCCGCCGATGATGATATTATTTACCGCGCGAAAGACCTGAAGGTCGGCCTGTTCAAGCAGGATGCGGAGCCGGGGGCCTGACAGCCGAGGCCGCCGGGTGGTTCAGCTTGCGATTTTTTGACGAGGACGCTTCATGAGACAACATGACTTTGGTGCGAGGAGATCATGAGGCGGGTGGTCGTCACGGGGATGGGCATCGTCTCATCCATCGGAAACAGCACGCAGGAAGTGCTGTCCAGTCTCTTCGAGGCCAAATCCGGCATCACGCGCGCGGAGAAGTATGCCGAGCTCGGCTTTCGCTCCCAGGTGCAGGGCGCGCCGACGCTGAATCCGGCCGACGTGGTCGATCGCCGCGCGATGCGCTTCCTGGCCGAGGGCGCGGCGTGGAATCACGTCGCCATGGAGCAGGCGATCCGCGACTCGGGCCTGGAGTCCAGTGATATCTCCAATGAACGCACCGGGATCATCATGGGTTCCGGCGGTCCGTCCGCTCGCACGATCGTGGAAGCGGCCGACATCACCCGCAGCAAGGGGCCCAAGCGCGTCGGCCCGTTTGCTGTGCCGAAGGCGATGTCGTCCACCGCATCGGCGACGCTCGCCACCTGGTTCAAGATCAAGGGCGTCAACTATTCGATCTCGTCGGCCTGCGCGACCTCCAACCACTGCATCGGCAATGCCTATGAGACCATTCAGATCGGCAAGCAGGACATCATTTTCGCCGGTGGCTGTGAGGAACTCGACTGGTCGCTCTCTGTGCTGTTCGATGCCATGGGCGCGATGTCGTCGAAATACAACGATACGCCGGCGACGGCCTCGCGCGCCTATGATGTCAGCCGCGACGGCTTCGTGATCGCCGGCGGCGCAGGCGTCGTGGTGCTGGAGGAGCTCGAACACGCGAAGGCTCGCGGAGCGCGCATCTACGGCGAGGTCGCCGGCTATGGCGCGACGTCGGACGGATACGACATGGTCGCGCCGTCGGGCGAAGGCGCCGAGCGCTGCATGAGGATGGCGCTGTCGACGGTGAAAACCAAGGTCGATTACATCAATCCGCACGCGACCTCGACGCCGGCCGGCGATCCGCCGGAGATCGAGGCGATCCGCAAGGTGTTCGGCGCCGGCGACAAGTGCCCGCCGATTTCCGCCACCAAATCGCTGACGGGGCATTCGCTCGGCGCGACCGGCGTGCAGGAAGCGATCTACTCGCTTCTGATGATGAACAACGGCTTCATTTGCGAAAGCGCCAACATCACCGAACTCGATCCGGTGTTCGCGGATATGCCGATCGTGCGTAAGCGTATCGACGACGCCAGAATTGGCACGGTGATGTCGAATTCGTTCGGCTTCGGCGGAACCAATGCCACGCTGGTTTTCAAACGACTGGATGCCTGATTTGTAACGGCTGCTCGCAAGACCGGCGGCGGTCACAGTAGCGATTTTTCAGGACCGGGCTTGGCGCGAAGCGTGTCTTGCGCGGATGATCCGGCCATCCCAACCTTCCAACCTGTCCACGTCGCCAAGGCGTGGATGCCCGGCACGGGGCCGGGCATGACGGAGTTCCCACATGACACACCTCATGCAAGGCAAGCGCGGCCTGATCATGGGCGTCGCCAACGACCACTCGATCGCCTGGGGCATCGCCAAGAATGCCGCCGCGCACGGCGCTGAACTGGCGTTCACCTATCAGGGCGAGGCGCTGGCCAAGCGGGTGCGGCCGCTCGCCGAATCGGTTAGCGGCAAAATGGTGCTGCCGTGCGACGTCGAGGACATCGCCTCTGTCGACAAGGTGTTCGCCGATATCGGCAAGGCCTGGGGCAAGATGGATTTCCTGGTCCATGCCATCGCGTTCTCCGACAAGAGCGAACTCAACGGCCGCTATGCCGACACGACGCGCGAGAATTTCGCGCGCACCATGCTGATCTCGTGCTTCGCCTTCACCGAGGCGGCCAAGCGCGCCGCCGCCTTGATGCCGGATGGCGGCAGCATGCTCACGCTGACCTATAACGGCGGCGATCGCGCGATGCCGAACTACAACGTGATGGGCGTGGCCAAGGCGGGGCTGGAAGCATCGGTGCGCTATCTGGCGGTCGATTTCGGCGCGCGGAACATTCGCGTCAATGCCATTTCGGCAGGTCCGATCCGCACGCTGGCCGGCGCCGGCATCGGCGATGCGCGCTTCATGTTCGCGTTCCAGCAGAAACATTCGCCGCGGGGGCGCGGCGTCAGTCTCGACGAACTCGGCGGCGCGGGGCTTTATTTGTTGTCGGATCTGTCCGGCGGGGTTACCGGCGAGATTCACTTCGTCGATTCCGGCTACAACATCATCGCGATGCCGCAGCCCGACGCGTTGCGGAGCGAAGGCATGAGCAACGGCGCGCCGAACGACGCGGCGAAGTAAACCTTCTGAAGCGGCGCGGCAGTCGCACCCCGTCTCATAAGCGGTGAGGCCGAATCAGCCCGCCGCGATCTTCTCCGCGCGTTGAAACGCCGGCCGCGCCACGCAGCGGTCGATGTAGCGATCGAAAGCTGGCCGCGGCGGCACCATCTTGAACTGGCGGATAGCAAAGTTCAGTCCGGAGCCGATCACGATGTCGGCGGCGGAGAAGTCGTCGCCGAGAATCCACGGCCCCTTTTCCACGGCCTTGTCGAGCACGTCGAACACCTGCGTGGCGTCCCCCCACGCGGCCGTGCTCGATGGCACCTGGAGCTTGGCGAAGATCTGGAGCAGCGCCGGTTCAATGCAACTCGGTCCGAAGAACAGCCATTGCAGATATTTTGCCCGGCGCGCATCACCGAGCGGCGGGGCCAGCTTCGCATCCGGAAAACGCTCGGCGACATAGGCGCAGATCGCCGCCGCTTCGGCGATCGCGATATCACCGTCGGTCAGCGCGGGCACCTTGCCCATCGGGTTGATGGCGAGAAATTCCGGCGTCTTCTGCGCGCCGGTGGAGATGTCGATCAGAGCCCGCTCATAGGGTTGACCGGTTTCCTCCATCAGCCAGAGCGCGGTGAACGAGCGCGAGCGCGGCGACCAGTAGAGTTTCATCATCGGTCCTTTCGACAGGTGATCCCGCATATATAACGCGGCACAATGAAAAAGCCCCTGCGCGGAAATCGCAGGGGCTTTGGCGCTGAAGTATACTTGCCGTGATCAGGCCTTGAGATCAAAGCGATCGGCGTTCATGACCTTGGTCCATGCTGCGGCGAAGTCGTATGCGAACTTCTCCTTGGCGTCGGCGCACGCATAGACTTCCGCGAACGCGCGGAGCTGGGAGTGCGAGCCGAAGATCAGATCGACGCGCGTGCCCGTCCACTTCAGCGTGCCGGTCTTGCGGTCGCGGCCGTCGTAAACGCCGTCCTGACCGGCAGTCGGCTGCCACTCGGTCTCCATGGTGAGCAGGTTGACGAAGAAGTCGTTCGTCAGCATGCCCGGCCGGGTGGTGAAGACGCCGTGCCTGGAGTCCGCGGCATTGGCGCCCAGCACGCGCAGGCCGCCGACGAGAACCGTCATCTCCGGTCCGGTCAGGTTCAGCAGTTGCGCGCGGTCCACCAGCGCTTCCTCCGGCGCCATGAACTGGTGCCTGTCGCTGATGTAGTTGCGAAAGCCGTCCGCGCGCGGCTCCAGCGGCGCGAAGGATTCCACGTCGGTCTGGTACTGCGACGCATCCATGCGGCCGGGCGTGAACGGCACCTTCAAGTCGATCCCGGCGTCCCCGGCCGCCTTCTCGACCGCGGCCGATCCGCCGAGCACGATCAGGTCGGCGAGCGAGACCTTCCTGCCGCCCGTCTGCGCGCTGTTGAATCCGGCCTGGATCTCTTCGAGTTTCGCAAGCACCGCTTTCAGCTGGATCGGCTGGTTGACCTCCCAATCCTTCTGCGGGGCAAGCCGGATGCGCGCGCCATTGGCGCCGCCGCGCTTG
>ENA-UOUJ01001772-UOUJ01001772.1-activated-sludge-metagenome-genome-assembly--contig:-NODE-1772-length-10704-cov-8.933327_pt1 | contig 10704 bp, 4 predicted proteins | sample MGYA00249839_ERZ747224 | MGnify/ENA primary metagenome ERZ747224 (study PRJEB28782, sample SAMN03220277) | activated sludge metagenome | biome: wastewater; feature: sewage sludge; material... | reverse complement strand
AGGGGTCGCCCACCTGCACGGCGGGCAGGTCGTCCACGCTGCTGCCGGTGATGTCTTTGCTGGCGAAGGAAGCACCGTGGATGCCGTCCTTGCCGGTGGCGCTGCCCACGATGTACACGGGGTTGCCCACGCCGTGGCTGGTGGCACTGATCACCTTGTCGGTGCGGACGATGCCCACGCTCATGGCGTTCACCAAGGGGTTGGTGGTGTAGCTGGGGTCGAAGTACACCTCGCCACCGAGCACGGGTACGCCAAAGGCATTGCCATAGTCGCCGATGCCCTTCACCACGCCGCGCATGTGCCACCGGCTGCTGGCGGTGTTGGCGATGTCGCCGAAGCGGAGCGAGTTGAGCTGGGCAATGGGCCTGGCGCCCATGGTGAAGATGTCGCGGTTGATGCCGCCCACGCCGGTTGCCGCGCCTTGGTAGGGCTCGATGGCGCTGGGGTGGTTGTGGCTCTCGATCTTGAAGGCACAGGCCCAGCCATCGCCGATGTCGATGAGGCCGGCGTTCTCCTGCCCTGCTTCGGCGAGGATGCGCGGGCCCTTGCGCGGCAAGGTCTTCAGCAAGGAGATGGAATTCTTGTAGGAGCAGTGCTCGCTCCACATGGCGCTGTAGATGGCCACTTCGTTGAAGTTGGGCACGCGCCCCAGGATTTCCTTGATGCGCTCGTACTCCTCCTCGCGGAGGCCGAGCTTCTTCGCGGTTTCCAAGGAAGCGGGCTGGGTTTCCGTGGATGCGGGGGCGGGCTTGGTCTGTGTTGCCATTATGGAGTGCAAAGGAACGGAATAGCGGGGAGGTACGTGCTGGCCGGAACCATTGAAAGGGCTACCGACCGCCCCTGCGCGGACCACAGGCTGTGGGGTAAAAGAGAAGGATGGGTCAGTGGCTTACGGAAATCCAAGAGGACCGCACAGAACACGAAGTACGCAAAGGACACGAAGGGCACAAAGAATACAAAGGGCACGAAGAAATGCGCTGGAAGCGCTGTTTCGTTGCATCAAACAGAACTTCGATTCCCAAGGAAATCGCTCACATACGGATCAGTGCTGGACCTGGACCTTGGCGGTGGTTGTTTGGCCAACTGCCACTGCCTTCAACAGGTACAACCCATTGGGCAGGTGCGCCACATCCAATGTAACGCCCTGTGGGGGCATGGACCGGCTGAACAACACGCGACCGGTCAGGTCCATCATCTGCAGTTCGGCTGCGCCGATGGAACCTTTTGTATGTGCCACATACAGATGATCCTTTACAGGGTTGGGAAAGAGCACCAACGAGTTGCCTTGGCCAACCTGATTGCCCACGCCTGCATGGTCATTGTCAATGTGCAAGTTTTGCGTAACCACTTGATCGCCTCCACAGGTGATGATGTTGACCGCCAAGTTATGCTGTCCACTGCTTTGTGCCGGAACGGCCAAGGGGATCACCACGGCTGAATCCAGCGGGTAGAAGTGGATGCTGTCCGGAAGGGCGGGCAGGTAGTCCACGCCGGCAATGGCATCACCAGCCACGGACAGGTGCAGGTATTCGTCCTGGTAAAAGGCACCATGGCGGTTGAAATGCAGGAAAACCGTATCGGTGCTGCTTCCATACAGTACGGGTTCCGTGCCGGAAAGGTCCACGTTGGGACCGGGATCCACCGAGAGGCTGAAGCGGTTGGTGCTGGTGAAGGAGCCTTGTTCCAGCCATAGCGCCGAGGCATAGGACCAAATTACGTTCCCAACACCCAGCTTGGCGTGGTAGGTTTCGCCGCACTGCACGGCCACGCTGGCGGTGAGCACCACGGTAAGGCCATTGTGCTGGATGTAGTACGGATCGGTGTTGTAGGGAGCTTCCAATTGGGGCGTGGAAGTTTGGGGCTGCGGGGTGGACCAAAGCCCCCCGTTGTAGCGGTAGTAGATGGAATCCGCCTGCCAGTTGGGGTTCGCATTTTGGCAGGGGCCGAACTCATTCCAGATGGGGCCATTCGCGTTGGCAACATTCAATCGTCCGCTGTTCACCGTATTGATGCCCACCGGGGTCAGGGAACCTGGGATCAACGCGATGTTGATGGCATTGTTGGTGAACGGGCCCGAGATGCCCGGCCCGCTGATGAAGAAGCCGAACACATCGGGGTACTCGCTGCACACCATGCGCTCATACTCCTCGGAACTGAACACGTAACGGAAGCTCACCATGTCATGGTCGGGGATGAAATCAAATTCCAGCACCGACTTTCCGAAGATGTTACTCCCTGAACTGGATTGCCACTGGCTCCATCCGGTTAGGTGGCTGAGATCAATGTCCGGGGAAGGGACCAGCCCACCACCACCACCAGCAAGACCTGTTTGCAACATCAAGGAATTGTTTGGGCCGGGCAGCACCACCTGCGCATTTCCAGGACAGAGGAAGATGCCCCCGTCCATGCCGAGGCATGTATTGATGCCATTGAAAGCGCCCGCCTGACCCTGCCAGACGTTGTCCACATTGACCGTATCGCCATTGAATACCACATTGGCCACCGAAACGCCGGGACCGGCCAAGGTGTACCGCACCAAGTTGTCCGGTGTTTGGGCCTGGTCCAGGATAAGCTGGGCCTGGGCGGGTGAACAGAGCAATGCGAAACCAAGCGTTACTGCACCGAGAACTCCGCTCCATGTCGATGGGGAAAGCCCTGTTGGCAGTTCAATGTTGGCGGATTTCATGGCGTTGGGGAGTGTTGGGAGCAAAGACGTACTGAAAGCGCAGATCCAGTTCCTTCACCGGCAAGGTATCCAACATGCCCTGGGTGATTCGCAAGGGAAAGAGCGCCCGGTTGGCGGGGACCTCCATCATACGCAGCCACTCCGTGGCGGACATGGACTTGGGGCAATTGGCGAGAAGGACCGTGAGGGTGGTGGCATTCGCCCTCACCCCCGGCCCCTTTTGGCCCTCACCCCCGGCCCCTCTCCCAAGGAGAGGGGAGGTCTCAGATTGTTTTTCGCGCAGCGGACCCTGTGCATCCTGCATCTGCGCCAACACCAACCCCGGCACCAACACCAGCAATAAAGCAAGTTTTCGGTACTTCATCGTTCTGCAAGAATTACCCGGGTGGAAAGCCCCGCCAACCCCCACCGCAAGTTGCACTGGTACATGCCGGCAGGCTGCCCTTGCAGCTCCACGGCATGCACGGTGCTCCATTGCGGGATGCGTTCGCGCAGGACCAATTGCCCGACAAGGTTGCGCACCTCCAACCAGCCCACGCCTGGGTTAGCCGGGTAGCTCAGCATGAATTGGCCATGGGTGGGATTGGGGGAAGCCCTCAGACCCTTGCCCTCACCCCCTTCCCCTCTCCCAAGGAGAGGGGGGAGACCCGCGTTGAGCCCCAAACTGTCGCAAACGCTTCCATCCACCGGACCCAAATGGTAGTTGGGGTGGTTTGGAAGGGAGTTGGAGAACACCCGCGGCAGCGCCACCCCATGCTGCTCAAAATTGCAGGCCATGCCCGCCGAATCCGGATCATTGACCACATGGAGGACCATGGTACCATTGCCGGTGGAGATATACACCTTACCGTCCGGAGCCAGTTGGGCAAGGTCAAAAAGCGCGGCAAAGGGCGGGCTTGGGGAATAGGTGCTGTCCCAATGGGCAATGGTTACCATGGACGCGGCCAAGTCTTCCGCCTCCGTGTCAAACTGGTACAAATTGAGACACGAGGATACGTACAGCAACTGGCTATTGGGTGAGAAGGCAACCCCTGCGCTGCTGCACACACCAATTTCTTGGGCGTGCCGGTGATCGGAGAGCAAGCCCGTACAACGATCAAACGCATAGAGGTCCAAGTCCCCCTCAACCGCTGAATAATAGGCAAAGCGGGTTCCATCGGGTGAAAAACAGACCTGGCCTACGTCCGGCACGCGAACGGTGCCAATGGCCTGCGTACCGTCCAAGGCCACCCCGGAAGGGGTTACCAGGAACCGATAGAACAGGTTGGAATTGGCCTTGTGGCAGAACACCCACCAATCCCGTCCATTTGCATGCCTCACTGCGGTGATCTTGCCCAATTGCAAGGAATCTTCCAATAGCACTTGGTTCTTGCTCACCACCGCACCCATCCCGCCTTCCAAGCTCATATCTATCGTGGTGAGGTACAGGTACCTCGCCAACACCCAAGGCGGGTCGTCATACGTTCCGTGGAAGAGGTAGTACATGTTGGGCGCCTCTGGCTTGGGCAGGATCAGATCGGATTGCGTCAGGAGCAAACCACCAGGTGGCCCGGAAAGCTCAGAGGTGTACCAACTGGGGTTCAGGCCCGCGCCGTTGAGCATGGTATCACCGGTCGCATTGGCCACATGCACCCCATTGGTGCTGAATAGCAATTCTCCCGATGCATTGGTAATGTTCGCGCTTGTCCTGAAGAAATCAATGTCCCGGTTCACAGTGGAGATCACCCTGTTGCCAGTGATGTAATTAAGGTCAATGCCTCCTAATATCGTGTCTATTCCCGCATACACGTACCCACCCATCCACAAATTGTTTAGCCCGCCCTGAGCAACTACTGCACTATGGGAAAGGGAAACCACAGTAAAGGCCGCACAGGCGGCCCTTACTGTATTGATCAACCTCTTCATCGCGCCCTTGATCTATCTTATGATAGAGAGCTTTCCTTCCCCGATCAGTTCCGCTGGACCGCGCACTTGGTAGTGGTAAAGTGCCGGTGCCAGCCTTTCGGTGCTGAAGCTCAAGCGAAGCGTTTCAGCAGAAAGTTCCACCCTCATCACTTCGCTTCCCAAGGTATTGAAGACAACGAACACAGCGGGGCCGTCCAATTTTTCATGCAACACCAAGGTTGCAGCATCCATGGCCGGGTTGGGCACCACCACCGCTTGCTCAACTCTGGGAGCTTGCTGCTGTACACTCTTCACAATGATTCCCTGCTGGAGACAGAGCAGTGCATCATCAAAGTCCTGTTCATTATTCACTAAGGCGTACAATGCCCTTGCCCGGAAGACCGCCTCGCCGCCCACCATGGGGCACTGGTCCGCGATGCTGTACAGCGCGTTGACCTGTGCCGTGGTAAACGTATCCACTTCCGAGCCAATGGTGGACAAGTAGATCTCGTTCACCTGCTTGGTGTTCAGGTCCATCAACTCGGCGGTGGCAACGCTTGTATTGGCGGCTTTCACACTTTCCGCCGAAAGCACTTTTGAAGTACGCGCCAGATCCATGATGTTGGTGTTGTAATCCACCAACGCCTGAATGGCAGCTTGATAGCCCGTGACCTCGTTGAGCAGGTTTTGGCGCTCAACCGCAGAAAGCGTATCGGCCTCCAATTGGGACATGGCCAATTTCACCAATTCCAAATTGTAACCGATCTGCTGTTGGTTCCCTTGCAACTGCGTCGCTACCGTGCTGTCCACAAGGCTCAGCGCCCCACGATCCGCTTCCACGGCCTTCAACTGCCCGGTGGCCTGGTCCTGCAGTGTCAAGTAAAAATCCTCCAGCATGGCAAGGCTGTCCCGCAGTGCCGGTGCGCCCGCCAATTTCTTGTACAGGTCCCCCCTCAGCGTCCATTGCGTTTGCTGCGTGTAGGGGTCATTCTCCAAGCTGTCGCCCACTATTTTGGAGTCCAGACCTTCCAACAGCGTAGTGTCTGCCCCCCACCGCTTTATCGTGCTGCAATATTCCATGCCGTCATCGTTCGAACAGTCATAATTCGGGCCATCTGGCGGTTGGAACCAGTTGATGGGAACCCATGACGGCGGTTGCGTACTGCCCCCTGAAATCAGTTGGGGGGTGTAGAAAAAGGGATATGCCCCTGCATTGTTGGTATTTTCATACCACGCCCCTTCGCCACCAGCCTGAGGTGCTTCATACCAAAGGTTTCCTTTGTGGTCCTGCATACCGATGATGGCGGTGCCATCCAGGTGCAGCCCCCATTTGTGGTGGCGGATGTTATTGCCGCGCACCTCATTGCCGTAACACTCCCCACTGAAGAGCATGCCGTTGGTGGTGAGGTCCATTTCATTGCAGCTCACCAAAATGCGTTGGCTCTTCACCACGCGGATGGCGGCCTGGCGCAACACGGGATAGCTATTTGCAGCCCCCTTGATGTTGTTGCAGCTCACATTACCGATCATGCATCCGGTGAGCGTGATGCCCGCATCGTTGTAGCTGTTGCTGGTCATGGTAAACCCATTGCCCGTCACCTGGTAGTTCCGTGCCGAAATCAGATAGGCCCCCCACTTTGCCATGGTCATGCCCGCGCGATAGGTAACTTCGTTATTTCGGATCACGGAATAGGGGTTCCACCCATTGTTTTCGGAAACTCTGATGGCAGCAAAGCCCTTGGTGTACTGGTCAGGAGGCAATTCGTTGGCGAACGTGATCACGTTGTTCTCCACAATCAGTTTATCGGCCCCGTCATTGAAGAACAACTGGATGGCATCCTGCCGAGTGTCGAGGACATTGTCATACAGATGGATCACCCGGCTGTTGCTCTTCTCCACGTAATAGGCGGTTCCTACCTGTAGCATGGTATTCGCATTGCTGTAAACGTTCATGCGTGAGGCGTAGATGCCCCAACGGCAATTTTCGAACGGTAGTAGCCCATTGACCAGTGACCCGATCTGCTTCAATGTATGGTATCCCTTGGCAGCTGCATTGACCCCAGCACCATTGCCCTGCAATGACGCATACATGGGATCTGGCTGGATCTTATGAAAGCTGCACTTCTCCACCACCATGTCCCCATGCCTTAAAATGATGCCATTGCCCAGTTCGTTGAACATGTTCCAGCCCTGGTTCAATTCCACCAAGGGCACCTTCCAGATCTCCATGCCCGCATACCCCCGGTTGCCCACCGTGGTGGTCTGCCCTGGATAGGAGATCGGCATAGGGCTGCTGCTGTTAAACGTATTGTTCACACTGGAAATGACCACATTATTGGTGCTGACTCCGGATACCATGGGCACTTGCAGGGCCACCCGGTTGTTGTGGAAGACATTGTCCTTCAACTTCACGAAGGATCCGTCCAAAGCCAAAATAGCGGCTTCACCATCATTCACCGTGCTTTGCTCAATCTTGAGCATCGCCCCGTACTGAAGGGTGATGCTCTTCCACATCACACCGTTACAACTCGTGATCGTGCTTGCAAACACATTCAAGCTCTGATTATTCTGCACCGAAATCTCTGCTCCGGGATCCATGTACACAACGGCATTGCTGAACGTCAGGGGCTGGTCCACGATCAATTGCCCTTCAATGTTCACCGTGCCCATCAGCGTGCCAGGCAATGAACTACTGAGCGTTCCGTCCGGAATGACCAACGAAGCAGAACAGCAACCATCCACGTGGTAGGTGGCCGTAAAGGCCGGGCAACCCATTTGCGTATCCGTGATGGTCACCGTGTAATCACCCATCATCAGGCTGGATATGCTGGCGGAAGTGGACCCGTTGCTCCACGAAATGGAGTAGCTCCCTGGGTAGTAGTTGACGTTGAGGCTGATCGCGCCGCTCAAGGGTCCATTGCATGCATCCGTAACGGACGCCGTGGCGGAAACAATGGGATGCACCTCCATATCGTCCAAAAGTGCATAATGCTCCATGGGGCCGGTCCCAACCGGAGGCGGCAAAATGGTAGCCACCAGCCAGTTGGATGCAACCGCCCCAATCGGGAAAGTAAACGTAGTTACATACTGCACCCATCCATTTCCGCCCAGTTGCTGGACCAAGGTCATTTGGTTGGAGAATGTGGCACCGCCGCAGTTGTTCACTCCTCCAGTGATGTCGGTAGTGCCTTCATACGGACTGCATGGCCGATGGGGTAACATGTGGAACTCCAATTGCACACCCACTTGGCATGGGTCCATGGCCCAATAGCTCAATTCATATTGCTGGCCCGGCACCAAATCCCGGCAGAGTTGGAACATGAGCCCCTCTTGGTTATCCAACATCGGTGGCGCGACCACACGAGAAGCACCTATTCCCACATATCGCGCATTTGGCAATCCGTTGTGGCTGGGCGGTCGCTGGACCATCGAAGTTGTACCATCCGGGTAAAAGCAACTTATCTGGTCCGGCGCGCCTACATAAGGAAATCCAATCCAGCTTGTACCGTTCCATCCTCCTACATCCGGTGTATTGGCATTCCCCCATTCTGGCACTTGCGTGTAAATTGGATCAACGGGCAGAACAAAATCAGAATACGGGAAGGTTTCACTTAAAAGGGAAAACTGTCCAAAAACTGGACCCTGTTCAATTGACAATCCCTCGAAATCACCAGCGCTTAAAATATTACAAACTGGGACAGGATTCATGCATCCGCTCATACCCCCTTCCACCTTGATGTAGATGTGCGCTTCCCCTCCCCGGATGCCGTGGCTGAACGGGAAGTAACGGAGAACTGCCCAACCGACATAGTCTGCCGCCGGTTGGTATTGGAGCGTGGTAGTATTCACCGAAACAAGTGTTCCGCTCTGTGCTCCGGATGGGAAAATTATTTCAGGACAAGTAAATCCACTCGGCACCCCTGATGACTGGTCCTCATCATTCAGCAGGAAGTCGCTTATTTGAATTGGAAGGTTTTGTTGGCATGTGTAAAAATCAGTGGTTCCCTGCATGAATATGTCATCCACCCCGGCCAGCCGTACTCCACACGCCGCTAAAGTGGAACTCACAGTTCCAATCCATGCTGGGTTCGTGCCATAAGAACCTGTGGTGTGATATCCAAGGTCACACAGCATTTTAGCTTCGTCAAGTGATGGAATCCGATTCTTGACGAGAGGAGCTTGGGGCAGCCCACTTGCCATGAGCCACTCAGGATGGCCGGAACATGATTGGTCAAGATGATCCAACCCAATGATAAAACCGTTTCCACCGGGATCATGTGAGAAGAGCGGAATGTTGCCCGCACTCGTGCCGGAGAAAGAAACCGGGAAGGGAGGCTGACCACCACAAGGCGTGACCAGGTCCGCAGATAAATTTGGCGAAACGGAACCACATGCCCAAGGAGTTGCCATGAAGGGCATTCCAAGTGTGCTCAAGTGTGCATCAAACCGTGTATAGAGAGCTGGAAGAGCAACAGGTCCTTCACCGTTGGGCCTAACCATCGACTGTACGCCCAATGCGTGCAAAGCAGCATGGGAAAGAGCTGCATACAGGTCAACCACAGGGGATGGCGGAGGAGTGCCTTGTCCCCAGTACCAATGTTGGCCAGGACCTGACAATGGGATTGCCGATAGATCCACAGATACAGACCCATGGAAATAAGTATCCGGTAGTTGACTTGGTGGGTAATAATTACCTCCACTCCCAGCCAGAACTATCTGTTCCGCCCACCACGCATCAATGCCCCCGTTGATGGTACGCCAAACCTGCCCATCAAAAACCCCTTGCGTCGGCTGCCCAAGATAGGCGCGGGCCAGACTGACGTATTGGCCACCCGTGCCAAAATGGTTTGGCCCGGCAGGTGCACTTGAAACGCTAATGTTCACCACCGGCGTGGCCGGGTAATTCGCGTAAGGGCTGCTTGCCGGTTGGATCAATACAGATAAATCGGAGAACACTTGGCATGCTACAGCCCGCAACTCCGCGCCGATGACTGGATCGGCATGATTGAAGCCAGAGCCAGGAGGATCAACAAAGACTAAGTGGAAAAAGCCTGACGTGCATTCACTGCCACCACCGCGCTCCAACCCTTTCTGAACAGAGATACTGCTTAATGGCGCTCTGTTGCCATACGAATCCAGCACCATGGCTTGATGGGTGGTGTCCGGGGGTACACTTTGACCTTTTACTGAAGCCCAAACGCCGGTAGCAAGCACAAATGTGGCCATGATCTGACGGGCGCCAACCCGTGGCCCAAACAGGCTGAGAAATTGATGCCCTGCCTGTTTTTGGTAGCTTAGTCGATTCTTTCCCGAGAGCCGAGAGCCGAGAGCCGAGAGCCGAGAGCCGAGAGCTGAGAGCCTCGCACCGGCACCCTTGGTTGAAGTTTGGAGAGACTTCATGGGATGCTATGGTTTTGGAGAGTGGGGAGCCAAATGTATGTAAAAACTTAAAGAATCCAAATTTTGGAAATTTTTAGTAGGCGAGGGGCAAGGGACTCACCGGCTGGAAGCCGGTGACACCGCTTGATGTTCACCGGCTGGAAGCCGGTGGCACGGGATAGAGCAGGTACGGCTTGCTGCGAAGCTTGAATGCTTCGATGTCCTTTTTCCAACCTGCACGGATGGCATCTTCAGATTTTCCTGCTTGCACCGCTTTGCGCAACGAGGTATTGCCAGCGAGTTTGTCGAAGAAGGGGTTGAAGAATTTGGCCTTGTCCGGGCTGGCATTGTACATGCCGATGAGCCATTCCAGTTTGAGGCCGGGGTCCAGGCGGGAGTAGAAATCGCCGTAGGAACTGAGATCGAGGCCGGTGCAAGACTGTCCCTCATAGGGCGGCTTCGCCGCTCCGGCCATGGTGCGCGGGGTGAAGGTGAAATCGCCGAGGGTGCAACCGGGGAAGCCGATGCACTGGAACGGCTTGCCGGTACCGCGGCCTACGCTGACGATGGTGCCCTCGAACAGGCCCAGCGAGGGATACAAGTACACTGCGGCCATGTTGGGCAGGTTCGGTGAGGGCCTTACCGGAAGCGCATAGAAGGTGGCATGGTCATATCCCGTGCAGGGGATCACCGTTAGATCACATTGCGCGCCGCCCTTCAGCCAGCCCTGTCCATTGATCATTTGTGCATACTCG
>ENA-UOUJ01001771-UOUJ01001771.1-activated-sludge-metagenome-genome-assembly--contig:-NODE-1771-length-10714-cov-2.988648_pt1 | contig 10714 bp, 10 predicted proteins | sample MGYA00249839_ERZ747224 | MGnify/ENA primary metagenome ERZ747224 (study PRJEB28782, sample SAMN03220277) | activated sludge metagenome | biome: wastewater; feature: sewage sludge; material... | reverse complement strand
TTCGATGCCGATGCCGGAATCGGCGCGATCGTCATTGCCGGCTCGGAAAAAGCCTTCGCGGCCGGCGCCGACATCAAGGAGATGCAGTCGAAGACCTATGTCGAAGCCTATATGCAGGACTTCTTCTCCGGCTGGGAGGATTTCACGCGCATCCGCAAGCCCATCATTGCCGCCGTCTCCGGCTATGCACTTGGCGGCGGCTGCGAACTTGCCATGATGTGCGACTTCATCATTGCCGGCGACAATGCCAAATTCGGGCAGCCGGAGATCACCCTGGGCGTCATGCCCGGCATGGGCGGCTCCCAGCGCCTCACGCGCTTTGTCGGCAAGGCCAAGGCGATGGATATGTGCCTCACCGGAAGGATGATGGACGCGGCAGAAGCCGAACGGGCCGGGTTGGTCTCGCGCGTGGTCGCAACCGGCGAATTGCTGGAGGAGGCACTTGCGGCCGGCGCGAAGATCGCCGGCTTCTCGCTTCCCGCCGTGCTGATGGCCAAGGAAGCCGTGAACCGGGCCTACGAAACCACGCTTTCGGAAGGCCTTCGATTCGAGCGCCGGCTGTTTCACTCCATGTTTGCGCTGGAAGACCAGAAGGAAGGCATGGCAGCCTTCGCCGAAAAGCGCCCGGCAAACTTCAAGAACCGCTGAATTGAGGGCATTGGCGGCGGTTGCAGCAATGAGACATTGCGCAAAGCCGTTGACTGCCGCGGAAAGCTGCACTATAAGCCGCACCAACCGAGGCGGCCCTGTGGCTGCCCGATTGTTTTTTGCGCCCCGAACGCTACCGGGGCCCACCATAGAAACTCAGTAGAGAGGCATCATGGCCAATACATCCTCGGCCAAAAAGGCAACGCGCAAGATCGCCCGCCGTACGGCGACCAACAGGAATCGCCGCTCGCGCGTCCGCACTTTTGTCCGCAAGGTCGAAGAGGCACTGGCCGCCGGCGACAAGACGGCAGCAGAGGCCGCGTTCCAGGCTGCACAGCCGGAACTGATGCGCGCCGCGACCAAGGGCGTGCTGCACAAGAACACCGCCTCGCGCAAGGTGTCGCGCCTGGCCCAGCGCCTCAAGGCGCTCTCCGCTTAATCTGTTCAAGCCGCAGCGAATACCGAACCCGGCCCGACAGCCGGGTTTTTTTCGTTTGCCGAACAATAGGTTGCATCGCCGCGGAACAGGCCTCCGGCGACGGCCGGCGCACGCCTGAACTCCTTTGCCGGCATATTCGCAATCTCTGATTTATACAGACAATACTGGCATGCGCCACGTCCGCTCGGGCGAGCGTAAAATTGTCTTTTAAATCAATAATTTACGAGAGTTTATCCACAGATTGTGCATGAGTCTGCAGAGGATCGGTGAACAATTCTCTGTCAAGCGAATTATTTAAATTATTTTCCGCGCAGCGCTTCTATTTCTTATCCTCGATGAAAGGTTTTGAATCGAAACGCTTTTGCGGATTTGGCAAGGTCGAACCAGCGCGGAGACAAGCATTTCGCTAAGCAGATTCCTTAAAAATCCGTTAGACCCGGCCTTGCCCTTCCCACAGCCTTTTTTGTAATGTCCTCCTATCGAAAGGGACGGGCCAGCGGCCTGAACACCCAGCAAAAAAATTGGAAAATTTCAAACGCGGAACCAGCTTCCGCGGGCGGCTTGGTTTGTCCTTTTCAAAAGTGAATGGTGAGTGGGGCAAGACGACATCACGAGGAGTATTTTGGGTCCGGCGGTAGCGCCGGAGAGTTGATTTTTGCTGCGTCCATCAGACTTGCCGTCTGAGAGATTTGTGACCGCTGCAAGCCTGGCTTGCGGCGGCAGTGTGAGAGTTGGTCGGCCGCGAGATGCGGAACAATCGTGGCAGACCGGATTAATATGGAAGGCGAGGATAGCGACAATGCAGAGCGGCATGGACAAGAAGGTCGAGTCGGGGTTTTCATTCCCGGCTGACATGATTGAGGGGAACGAGGTGGCGGCTTCAGAGGGCGCGGAAAAGGCATTCGACCGTGTCAGGGCACAGTTGAAGGCCCGGCTTGGTAGCGAGGTCTATTCGAGTTGGTTCGGGCGGATGAAAATCGCGGAAGCCGCAAAGGGCCTCGTCCGGATTTCCGTGCCTACGGCATTTCTGCGCTCGTGGATCAACAGCCACTATCTCGACATGATCTCGGAACTCTGGAAGCAGGAAGACCCCGACGTCCTCAAGGTGGAAATCGTCGTACGTACCGCAACCCGCCTGGCGCCCGTGGCCGAGGAGGCCGAGCATCTGCCGGCGCGCAAGGCCGTGCGCCACACCCATACCGCCCTTTCGGCCGGAACGGTTGCAGGTGGCGGCGCGGAGCGCGTGCCTACGCCTCTGGCCGCAGGCCATGACGAGCGCAGGCAGAGCGTGCTCGGTTCGCCGCTCGATCCGCGCTACACCTTCCAGTCCTTCATCGAAGGCCCGTCGAACCGCGTGGCCCTGGCCGCGGCCCGCACCGTCGCTGAATCGACATCGCGCTTCAACCCGCTCTTCCTCCATGCCACCGTCGGCCTCGGCAAGACCCATCTGCTGCAGGCCATCGCCGCGGAGTCGCTGCGGCAGAACCCGAAATCCCGCGTCGTCTATCTGACCGCCGAATATTTCATGTGGCGCTTTGCTACCGCCATTCGCGACAACAACGCGCTGACCCTCAAGGAGCAGCTGCGCGACATCGACCTCCTGATCATCGACGACATGCAGTTCCTGCAAGGCAAGTCGATCCAGCATGAATTCTGCCACCTCATCAACATGCTGCTCGACAGCGCGAAGCAGGTCGTCGTCGCGGCCGATCGCCCGCCGTCCGAACTCGAGTCGCTGGAGCCGCGCGTGCGCTCGCGCCTCAACGGAGGCGTGGCCCTGGAAATGCTGACGCCGGACTACGGCATGCGCCTGGAGATGCTGAAGTTGCGCCTGGCGAGCGCCAGGACCGAGGACCAGAGCCTGAATATCGGCGAGGACATTCTCTGCCACATCGCCCGCACCGTGACCGGCAGCGGCCGCGAACTGGAAGGCGCCTTCAACCAGCTTCTGTTTCGCCAGTCCTTCGAACCGCAGATCACGATCGAGCGCATCGACGAGATCCTCGGCCATATCTATCGCGCCGGCGAGCCCAAGCGCGTGCGGATCGAGGACATCCAGCGTATCGTTGCACGGCACTACAATGTCTCCAAGACGGAGCTTCTCTCCAACCGCCGCACGCGCACCATCGTCAAGCCGCGCCAGATCGCCATGTATCTGGCCAAGGTGATGACGCCGCGTTCGCTGCCGGAAATCGGGCGTCGCTTCGGCGGCCGCGACCACACCACGGTGCTGCATGCCGTGCGCAAGATCGAGGACCTTTCGGGTGGCGACAACACGCTGGCGCAGGAGCTCGAACTGCTGCGCCGGCTGATCACCGACCAGGCCTGAGGCCGTCTGGCAAGGCGGGCGCGCGGCAAGGCGCCGACTGCGGCGGTTTATCCCCAAAAAGCCCGCGGAAGTGTTTGCGAACGCTTCCGCGGGCTTGCGTTTCGGAGCTTTTTCCTGTCAGTTTGACCGAATTCCAACCTTGTTGGGCCTTATGCGGAAGTCCGGACCGGAGTTCCGTTTCTTCATTCAAGCGAGCTTGTTCGTCATGCGTGTTATCTTGGAACGCTCAAACCTCCTGAAGTCCCTCAACCATGTGCATCGCGTGGTCGAACGGCGCAACACCATCCCGATACTGTCGAATGTGTTGCTGAACGCAGAAGGTGCGAGCCTTGAAATGAAGGCGACGGACCTCGACCTGGAAGTGACTGAGGCGACCGCGGCAAGCGTCGAGCAGGCCGGCGCCACCACGGTGCCCGCCCATCTGCTTTACGAGATCGTTCGCAAGCTGCCGGAAGGCGCGGAGGTGATGCTGAAGACCGACGAGGACGGCAACGCCATGTCGGTGATTTCCGGCCGGTCGAGCTTCCGCCTGCAATGCCTGCCGCAGTCCGATTTCCCCGAGCTTACGGCAGGCTCGTTCTCACATATCTTCCGCATCGAATCGGCGGCCTTGAAGGGGCTGATCGACAAGACGCAATTTGCCATCTCCACCGAGGAGACGCGCTACTACCTCAACGGCATCTATTTCCACACGATCGAGGCGGCGGGCAAGCTCAAGCTGCGCTCGGTCGCTACCGACGGGCACCGCCTGGCCCGCGCCGAAATGGATGCGCCAGCCGGTTCGGAAGGGATGCCCGGCGTCATCATTCCGCGCAAGACCGTCAGCGAATTGCAGAAGCTGGTCGACGATCCCGATGTCGCGGTGACGACCGAATTGTCCGATACCAAGATCCGCTTCACCATCGGCAGCGTGGTTCTGACCTCGAAACTGATCGACGGCACCTTCCCCGACTATCAGCGTGTCATTCCGACCGGAAACGACAAGCAACTCGTCATCGACCGCGAAAGCTTTGCCCGTGCGGTGGACCGCGTCTCGACCGTTTCATCCGAACGCGGGCGGGCGGTGAAACTGTCGATCTCCGAGGGGCAGGTGACGCTTGCGGTCAACAATCCCGATTCCGGCAGCGCGGTCGAGGAATTGGCGGCGGATTATTCGGCCGAACCGCTCGAAATCGGCTTCAATGCCAAATATCTGCTGGACGTTACCGCGCAGCTTTCCGGCAATGACGCCAAATTCATGCTGGCGGACGCCGGATCGCCGACCCTGATCCACGACACGTCGGACGAGCATGCGCTCTATGTCCTGATGCCGATGCGCGTCTAGGCTTGCGGAGGCGGCGGCTGCAGGTCGATGAACAGGTAAAGGTTGGTGTCGACCTATATAAGTAGGCTCAGGCTTACCGATTTCCGCAACTATGTCTCTCTGGCGCTCGACCTTCGGCCCGGTGCGGTCGTGTTCACGGGCGAGAATGGCGCAGGCAAGACCAATCTGCTCGAAGCCATCTCCTTCCTGACGCCCGGCCGCGGGTTGCGGCGTGCGCCCTATGGTGATGTCGCCCGCGAGGGCAGCCAAGGCGGCTTCACCGTCCATGCCACCATAGACGGAGACAATGGCGAAGCCGAAATCGGCACGGGCACGGCCGGCACCGAGCGGCCCGGCGAAAACGGCCGGCGCGTGCGCATCAATGCCGCCAACGCGAAATCCGCCGACGACATGCTCGAATGGCTGCGCATCGTGTGGCTGACGCCGTCAATGGACGGACTTTTCACCGGGCCGGCAGGCGACCGCAGGCGCTTTCTCGACCGGCTGGTCCTGACCATAGATGCAAGCCATGGGCAACGCGCGCTCGACTATGAAAAGGCGATGCGCAGCCGCAACCGGCTCCTTGCCGAGGACTCGCGCGACCGTCGCTGGTTCGAGGCGATAGAGACGCAAATGGCCGAAACCGGCGTGGCGATTGCGGCGGCGCGCGCTGAGATAGTGCGCCTGCTGGCGGCCATGATCGACAAGATGCCAGGTGCCGGCCCTTTCCCCCAGGCCGACATCAAGCTGGCAGGCACGCTGGAGCACCAGATCGGCCTGAAGGCTGCGGTGGAAGTCGAGGAAGACTTTCGGCGCATGCTTGCCGACGGCCGGGAGCGCGATCGGGCCGCGGGGCGGACGCTGGAAGGCCCGCATCGTTCCGACCTGCTGGTCAGCCACCGGCCAAAGGCGATGCCGGCCGAACTCTGCTCGACCGGCGAGCAGAAAGCGCCGATGGTCGGCATCGTACTTTCGCATGCGCGGCTCTGCGCCGAAATGTCCGGCATGGTGCCGATCCTGCTGCTCGACGAGATCGCCGCACATTTCGACGCCGGGCGGCGAGCGGCCCTGTTCCAGATCCTGGAAGAACTCGGCTGCCAGGCGTTCATGACCGGGACCGAGCCTGCTCTGTTCTCGAGCCTGATAGGCAGGGCACAGTTCCTCACCGTGGATCATGGGGCGCTGCGTCCGACGCTGGAGCAGCAGACGTTCTGACGAACGCGCTCCCGCTGCTTCAGCTTGGTTTCCACAGCCGCATTTGTGCAACGTCAGACGATTCCGCCTGACTGCAAAATGCTCGAGACGCCTGACAAGAGGCTACGGCCCGGATATGATCCGCCCATGGACATCCAGCAAGCCGCCCCCCTCACCTCCGAGGAACTGGAGCGCTATGCGCGCCACATTGTCTTGCCTGAAATCGGCGGTGCCGGCCAGCAGAGGCTGAAGCGGGCGCGTGTGCTGGTGATCGGCGCCGGCGGGCTTGGCGCCCCGATCCTGCAATATCTGGCGGCGGCAGGCGTCGGCACGCTCGGCATCATCGACGACGATACCGTTTCGCGGTCCAATCTGCAGCGGCAGGTGATCCACGATACCGGGGCCATCGGCCAGTCGAAGCTCGAAAGCGCTGCAGCTACGATCGCCCGGATCAACCCGAATGTCAGCGTCGTGCCCCATAATATACGGTTGACAGCTGACAACTCCGGCGAACTCGTCGCCTCCTACGACATGGTGGCGGATGGCTCCGACAATTTCGCCACACGCTTTGCGGTGGCCGATGCCTGCGCGGCAAGGGAACGGCCCTTGGTGCATGCGGCGGTCGGCCGGTTCGACGGTTCGGTCACCGTTCTCAAACCCTTCGAGGTTGGGCCGGACGGATCGCGAAATCCCAGCTACCGCGATCTCTTCCCCGAGCCCCCTCCCCCCGGCCTGGTTCCCTCCTGCGCGGAGGCCGGCATTGTGGGTGCGCTGATGGGTGTGATCGGCACCTTGCAGGCGATGGAGGTGATCAAGCTCATCGCCGGCATCGGCGAGCCGCTGGTCGGGCGCATCCTGCTTTACGATGCGCTGGCCGCCCGCTTCGACATCGTCCGCTACAAGGCGCGCGTGGCGGGCTGACGCAGCCTGCTGGCATCGATCTCAGCCACGCTGCAGGCCTTTGTTCGCGCTGCATGATCTTGTCCGAAAAGTCTCAACTTTTGGGAATCATGCTCAGTAACGCAGCGGCAGCACGCGGTCGGGCGGCCGGTGGCCGTCGATGAAGGCGCGGATATTGATGATGACCTTCTCGCCCATGTCGATCCGGCCTTCCATCGTTGCCGATCCCATGTGCGGCAGGATCACTACCTTGCCCTTGGCGGCGAGCTTGACCAGTTTCGGATTGACCACCGGCTCGTTTTCAAAAACGTCGAGGCCTGCGCCCGCCAGCTTGCCGTCCTGCAACAGTTTTATCAGCGCGTCTTCGTCGATGATATCGCCGCGCGCGGTGTTGACCAGATAGGCGCTCGGCTGCAGCAGGGCCAGGCGGCGCGCCGAAAGCAGATGATAGGTCGCAGGCGTGGAGGGGCAGTTGACCGAGATGATGTCCATGCGGGCCAGCATCTGGTCGAGGCTGTCCCAATAGGTCGCTTCGAGCTCATCCTCGAGTTCGCGCATCACATGATTGCGGTTGTGGTAATGGATGGACAGGCCGAACGCCTTGGCCCGGCGCGCCACCGCCGTGCCGATGCGCCCCATGCCGACGATGCCGAGGCGCTTGCCCCATATACGGCGACCGATCATCCAGGTCGGCGACCATCCGGCCCATTTGGTGGAGCCATCGAGCACATTCGACCCCTCAACCAGCCTGCGCGGCACGGCCAGTATGAGGGCCATCGTCATGTCGGCAGTGTCTTCAGTCAGCACATTCGGCGTGTTGGTCACCGTAATGCCCCTCCTGGCCGCAGCCGCGACGTCGATCTTGTCGACGCCATTGCCGAAATTGGCGATCAGCTTGAGCCTCTCTCCCGCCTGCTCGATCAAGGCCTCGTCGATGCGGTCGGTGACCGTCGGCACCAGGACGTCCGCTTCCTTCACCGCAGCCACCAGTTCCGGCTGGGTCAGCGGGCGGTCCTCCAGATTGAGCCTTGCGTCGAACAGTTCCCGCATGCGCGTTTCCACCTGGTCGGGAAGCTTGCGCGTAATCACCACAAGAGGCTTCTTTTTACCGGCCATTATGTCCTCGAATCCGGATCCTGTTGAGACCTCTTTAACCAAGACGGGCGAAACTGGAAACCGGCTTTGGCGTCCCTGCCTGTGTAACAAGCGGTGACAGGGAAGACAAAGAAAAAGGGGCGCGCCATAGCGGCCGCGCCCGCCTAACGGGTCAAGCAAGAGGACTGATGGTGGCCGGTTTCGTATCGCTTCGCATAATATTCGGCGCTGCGCTGCTCGGCCTTGCATTCACCGCCACTGATGGCGTGACCTCGCTGGCCCAGGCCGCGCCCAACCAGAATGTGACGCTCGGTCCGAGCGGACTTCCAATACCTCGATTCGTCAGCTTGAAGTCAGGTCGGGTCAATGCCCGCATCGGCCCAGGATTGAACTATGCGGTCAACTGGCTCTACACCAAGCCCGGCCTGCCGATGGAGATCACGCAGGAATATGACAATTGGCGGCGTGTGCGCGATGCAGAGGGCGCGGAGGGCTGGATCAACCAGTCGCTGCTTTCAGGACGCCGCACGGCGATCGCCGCGCCATGGCAACGAGGCAAGGAAGCCACGATCACGCTGCTGGCCAAGCCCGACGCAGAAGCCCGTCCGGTGGCGATATTGGAACCGGGCGTCGTCGGTGCGATCAAATCCTGCGACGGCAAATGGTGCGAGATGACTTTTTCCGGCCACACCGGCTGGATCAGCCAGACCCAGGTCTGGGGCGCTTATCCGGGCGAATTGGTGAAGGACTGAAATTACTTCCGCCCGATGCGGCCCATATGCGTATCATTGAAGCCGGTCGCAGCCTTCAACCCATAGCCGAGCGCACGATCAAAGCCGATATGGGCCATCCAGATCGCGCCAAGTTCGAGCGCGAGCGCTTGGCCTGCTGTCAGGCCCAGCAGGAGCAAGCACAGCGGCCAGACAAGCGTGTGCAGCATATTATAGGCAAAAGCGCCCATGCGAGGACCGGCAAGATAGCCGAGCATGGACAGGTCGGGCGACAGGAACAAAATCAGGAAGAGCGTCCAGGACCCGCCAGTCCAGCCATATAAGGCAATTGCTGCGGCAAAGAGCGCAAGCCATTCCAGCCTGACGACGAAATCCAGAAGCCGCATGAAAGCCGTGATCAGTCGCGCCGCGGCCGCAGCCTTATCACTACGTCGACATTGGCTATTTCCATGCCTTCAGGGGGCTCGGGCAGGTCGCACACGGTCACCGGACCCGACTCGATGTCGAAAATCTTGTTCTCGCCCTCGATGAAGAAATGGTGGTGGTCCGAGGTGTTGGTGTCGAAATAGGTCCTCGACCCTTCGACGGCGAGAATGCGCAGCAGGCCGGCCTCGGTGAATTGATGCAGGGCGTTGTAGACGGTTGCAAGCGACACCGGCACGCCGGAGCTTACCGCCTCCTCATGCAGTTCCTCGGCGGACAGGTGGCGATCGCCCTTGGCGAAAATGAGATTAGCCAGGGCGATGCGCTGGCGCGTGGGCCGCAAGCCCGCGTTGCGCACGCGTTTGTCCACTGCCATTTCGCTTTCGCCCGTCAATCTGCAAACCCGTAGCTTGTCGAAGCCGCGCGGCGGAGACATGAACCCACCATGGATTCAAGCCATGCCTAGTTGACATATAATCTGTAGGCGAAAAGCGATCAATAGGCGCACATTGACCCAGGCTGACCGGCAGGCTAATCGCAGACGGCGGTTTCCGCGCCCTGACAGACTGTGTTAGGAAATGGGCAAGGGCGCGTGGGCGTCGCAGAAAGGAAAGACGTTTTATGGCGGTTGCGAAATCCAGCTACGATTACGAGGACCTGCTTGCCTGCGCCCGCGGCGAGCTGTTCGGTCCCGGCAACGCACAATTGCCGGCGCCGCCGATGCTGATGTTCGACCGCATCACGCAGATTTCCGAGACGGGCGGCGAATTCGACAAGGGTTTCGTGCGCGCCGAACTGGATATCAAGCCGGACCTGTGGTTCTTTCCCTGCCATTTCATCGGCAATCCGGTGATGCCCGGCTGCCTTGGCCTCGATGCGCTCTGGCAGATGACCGGATTCTTCCTGGGCTGGCTGGGTGAGCCTGGCAAGGGCATGGCGCTGTCGACCGGCGAGGTCAAGTTCAAGGGCATGGTCACGCCCAAGGTCAGACAAGTCGAATATGGCGTCGACTTCAAGCGCGTCATGCGCGGCCGACTGGTGCTAGGCACCGCCGATGGCTGGCTGAAGGCCGATGGCGAGCAGATCTACAAGGCCACCGACCTGCGGGTCGGCCTGTCGAAGCAAGAAGCGGCCTGATCGCTAAGGACACGAAGGAACATCGCATGAGACGCGTCGTTGTCACAGGCCTCGGGATCGTTTCCTCGATCGGAAGCAATGCGCAGGAGGTGCAGGCCTCGCTGCGCGATGCCAGATCCGGCATCAGCTTTTCCGATTCCTTCGCCGAGCACGGTTTCCGCTGCCAGGTCTGGGGAGCACCGACGCTCGACCCGACCGAACTGGTGGACCGTCGGGCGATGCGCTTCCTGTCCAAGGGCGGGGCGTGGAACCATGTCGCGATGGAGCAGGCGATTGCCGATGCCGGCCTTGCCGAGAACGAAATCACCAATGAGCGCACCGGTATCATCATGGGCTCGGGCGGGCCTTCGACCCGGACCATTGTCGAAGCCGCCGACATAACCCGCAAGAACAACAGTCCCAAGCGCATCGGGCCGTTCGCCGTGCCGAAAGCGATGTCGTCGACGGCCTCGGCGACGCTTGCGACCTGGTTCAAAATCCACGGCGTCAACTATTCGATCTCCTCGGCCTGCTCG
>ENA-UOUJ01001770-UOUJ01001770.1-activated-sludge-metagenome-genome-assembly--contig:-NODE-1770-length-10716-cov-7.797486_pt1 | contig 10716 bp, 10 predicted proteins | sample MGYA00249839_ERZ747224 | MGnify/ENA primary metagenome ERZ747224 (study PRJEB28782, sample SAMN03220277) | activated sludge metagenome | biome: wastewater; feature: sewage sludge; material... | reverse complement strand
AGGGGGACGCCCTTCGGGAGGGCGGCGGCGATGAGGGCGGCCTCGGCGGCGGGGCCGCCGCCGCGGCGGTCCTCGACCTCCACCACCCGCGCCGGGCCGAGGCCGAGCGCGCGGCCGGTGCGGTCGAAGCGGGCGAGATAGTCGGCGACGAGCGCCGCCTCGGGGCCGGCCCTGAGCCGGCCGACGGCGACGATCGTCACCCGCATCGGCCGGCGCCCGGGTCAGGCGCTGTCGGCCACCCGCTGCGGGGCGCCCGGTCGCGCCGCCTGCGGCATCCACATCTTCTCGAGCTGGTAGAAGTCGCGCACCTCGGGGCGGAAGACGTGGACGATGACGTCGCCCGCGTCGATCAGCACCCAGTCGCCGAGGTCGCGGCCCTCGGTGCGGGCGATGATCCCCGCCTGCTGCTTCAGCCGGTCCATGAGCTTGTCGGCGATCGCCGCCACCTGGCGCGACGAGCGGCCGCTGGCGATCACCATGTGATCGGCCATCTCCGACTTGCCGGCGAGCGGGATCGAGACGATGTCCTCGGCCTTGTCGTCCTCGAGCGAGGCCAGGATCAGTGACAGCAACGCATCGCTGTCGGTTCCTCCCGCCAGGGCCGCCAGGGGGCCCGCGGGAGAGGCGGCCTGCGCCGCCGGGGCACTGTGAGTCAGGTCCGACTCCTCCATCTTGATGCGCCGATCCGCCCGGCGCCGGGCCCCTCGAATGTAGTGCAGGGGCGGCTCTCCCTCAAGCATGGCGAGATAAAGCCTTTATGACGGCGAACGGCCGCGCTAGGTGTCTCCTGGTGTGCGGGCATGGCGAAATCGGTAGACGCAGCGGACTTGGGTCAGACATCGGGTGCCCGCGGGGAAACCCGCGGGGGCAGAACCGCTCAAATTCGGGGAAACCTCACGGGTCGCGCCGGTGGCAATCCCGAGCCAAGCCGGCCCTTCGGGGCGGAAGGTGTAGAGACTAGACGGGCGGGGCCTAAAGCCGGCATGGCCAGGGCCAAGGGATAGTCCAGACCACGAACGCGCGGGTGACGCGCGGCGGCGGAAGCCGAAGTGGTACGAAAATCCGCTTCCTTCGGGAGTGCCAGTTCGAGCCTGGCTGCCCGCACCACTCCTTCCTCCTCCGGCGGGAGGCCCGCCGGGGATCGAACGGGCGGGCCGTGATGCTATCTTCCGCGGGGAGCGGGAGAGGAGGGCGCGCGGTGCTGAAGCGGCTGATGGTGGCGGCGATCCTGGCCGGGGTGCCGGCGGCGGCGCAGGCGCCGCGCGAGCCGGTGGACCTCGAGCTCCTGCTGCTCGCCGATGCGAGCGGCTCGATCGACCCGGTCGAGACCATGCTGCAGCGGCAGGGCTATGCCGAGGCGATGGTCGACCCCGAGGTGCTCTGGGCGATCGAGAACGGCGGCGCGCGGGGGCGGATCGCGGTCGCCTTCGTGGAATGGGCCGGCGCGCGGTCGCAGGACGTGGTGGTCGACTGGATGCTGGTCGAGGACGAGGCGAGCGCGCGGCAGTTCGGCGCCCGGCTGATGGCGGCGCCGCGACGGGCGACCGGCACCAACGCGATCGGCGCGGCGATCCTGCGCGGGCTGGCGCTGATCGAGGGCAACGGCTTCGAGGGCTGGCGCAAGGTGATCGACCTCTCGGGCGACAGCATCTGGAACCCGCGGCCGCCGACCATCGCCCAGGCGCGCGACATTGCGATCGGGCAGGGAGTGGTGGTGAACGGGCTCGCCATCCTCTGCGACGACTGCTCGGGCCGTCCGGGCGTCGGGAACCTCGAGGCGGACTTCACCGAGCAGCTGATCGGCGGCCCGGGCGCCTTCGTCGTCACCGCGAACGGGCGCGACGCCTTCGCAGCCGCGGTGCGGCGGAAGCTGATCCTGGAGATCTCCGGGCAGATGCCGGGGGTCCAGGCGACATCCGGTTGATCGCTTCGGCCTCTCTTGCGCGGCCCCACTCTCACCGCAGGGCCGCGGAAAAGCCATAAGACAAGGCAGGCGCAGGCCGTGCGGGGCGCACGGCCGGGGGCAACGGTGACGCTCGCGCCAAGAGCCATAGGCAAACGGATCACCCGGCAACTGTATCGGGCGGCGGTCTCGGCCCCGGACGGGTAGACGGTCCGGGGCCGCATCGGGCGTGCGCCGGGCTGCGGCGCAGGCCCGGGAGGCGGGTCAGTCGAGGCCGAGCTTGCCGCGGAGCGTCGAAAGGTCCTCGGCCAGCGTGTTGACGGCGCCGGCCAGGACCACGCGGTCCTCCTCGGTCAGATTGTCATAGGTGACGTAGCCGGCGCCGTCCCGGTACTTCTCCAGGATCTCGTCGACGGTCGCGAAGTTCTTGTCGACCGTGGCGAGGAACGCCTCGTCGTCCACCAGCGGCCGCACCAGCTCGACGATCTTGCGCGAGCCGTCGAAGTTGCCGCGGAAGTCCCAGAGGTCGGTGTGGCTGTAGCGGTCCTCCTCGCCGGAGATCTTGGTGGCGGCGACCTCCTCCATCAGCACGGCGGCGCCGCCGACCACGACCTCGGGCGGGAAGGTCAGGCCCTCGATGCGGCCCTGCAGGTCCGTCACGTCGGCGAGGAGCTTGTCGGCGACGGGGTCGAGGCCCTCGGTCGAGTTCTTCTCCCAGAGGCCGTATTCGATGCGGTGGAAGCCGGGGAACTCCGGGTCCTGCTCGGCCTTCTCGTAGTCGTCGGCGCGGCTGTCGATCGCCACGTCGAGGTCGGAGAAGAGCTCGGCGATCGGCTCGATCTCCTCGTAGTTGATCCGGGTCGGGGCGAAGAGCGCCTTGGCCCGCTCGACGTCGCCGGCCTTGACCGCCTCGACGAAGGCGGTGGTGTCGGCGACCAGCTGGTCGACCTGCTCGGCGACGAAGAGCTTGTACTCGCTGATCGGCCCGACGAGATCGAGGGTGGCCTCGCTCTGGGCATAGGCCTGCCCGCCGAAGGCGAGCGCGCCGAGGGCGGCGAGGGTGAGAAAGCGCATGCGGAACTCCTCTGTGGGCTTTGGCGCTCTCAGTCGGTGACCGGGCGGCCAGGGATCGACTGGCTGGAAGTCTGGCTCGTCGGGGAAAGGGCTGCGATCAGCGAGCTGCCGAGGAAGTCCTCGCCGGCCGCGAAGCCGGGGAGGACGAAGAAATATCCCCCGCCCACCGGCTTGATGTATTCCTCGAGCGGCTCGCGATCGAGGCGCCGCTGCACGGCGACGAAGGCCTTCTCGAGGTCGGACTGGAAGGCGATGAAGAGCAGGCCCTGGTCGAGCTGGCCGTTCTTCAGCACGCCGTTCACGTAGTTGAACGGCCGGCGCAGCATCAGGCTCTCCTCGCTCCCCGGCGTGCGCGGGTTGGCGAGGCGGATGTGGGAGTCGAGCGGGACCGCCTCGCCCTCCGGGTCGGCGGCATAGTCGGGCACCATCGCCTCGGTGCCCTCCGCCCGGTCGAGCGGCGCGCCGCTCATCTTGGTGCGGCCGAAGATCCGCTCCTGCTCGCCGAGGGGGGTGCGGTCCCAGCGCTCGACCAGGTTGCGGATGATCCTGACCGCCATGTAGGTCCCGTCGGCCGCCCAGTCGGGCTCCGCGTTGCCGGGGCCGATCCAGACCACGCGCTCCATCAGCGCGGCGTCCTCGCTGTCGGGATTGGCCGAGCCGTCGCGGAAGCCGAGCAGGTTGCGCGCGCTCTCGGGCGCGGCGTCGGGCCGGGCGGGGATCACCGGCACGTTGCCGGCCTGCGCCCATTTCAGCACCAGCTGGTCGGGGATGTTCTTCACGATGTCCCGAAGCGCGTGCACCGCGGTGTCCTGGGTGTTGGCGCAGAACTGGATGACGAGGTCGCCGTGGCAGATGTCGGCGTCGAGCGCGTCGTTGTGGAAGCGGGTCATCCGCGAGAGCACCCGCGGCCTGTGGGGCGCAAGCCAGGTCCTGTCCTCGAAGAGCGAGGCGCCGAGCCCGACGGTGACGGTCAGCGCGTCGGGCTGCACCACCGGGCCGAGGATGCCGCTGTCGGGGGGCGGCAGCTTCGGGTCGGTCTCGGGGAGCGGCCCGCCGTGGGTGAGGAGGACGATGCGCTCGGTCAGCCGGCGGAACAGCCGCTCGAGCGCCGAGGGGTCGGAGGCGAGCACGTGGAAGGCGGCGACCATCCCGTTCGCCGGCCTGGGCGTGGTGATGCCGGCCTGGTGGCGGCCGTAGGGGGAGACGAGATCGGCCGCGCTGGTGGTGTCGGCGACCGGGGCGTCGGTGACGTTGTGCTGGCCGGTGGCGGCGAAGGCCGGCGTGGCGGCGAGGGCGGCGGCACCGGCGAGCAGGCGGCGGCGGGTGGTGAGGAGAGCTGGCATGGCTATTCGAGCCCTATCGCGGGGTTGTAGGCGGCGGCGGCGGCGGCGACGGCGGCGAAGGCTTCGGACAGGCGCTGGCGGCCGGCCTCGTCCACCTGGTCATAGGCGGGCATGGCGCCCTCGACCTTGAAGCCGTCGAGGGTGGCGCGGGCGGCATCGAGGGCCTGGACGAGCGCCTCGGAGGCGGCGGGGTCGGCCTCCCTGACCAGCGGGTCGACGAGGAGCGCCGACTTCGAGATGCCGTCGAGGTCGGCGGAGAATTCGGCGAGGTCGAGATGGCTGTAGGGGGCCTGCGAGCCGGTCGCCTGGTCGGCGACGCGGGAGGCGAGGTCGGCGGCGTTGCCGGCGAGGTCGGCCGGTGCGACGTCGAGGGTCTTCAGCCGGTCCTTGAGCGCCGCGGCGTCGGCGGCGAGCTTCTCGGCGACGGGCGCGAGGCCCTCGGTCGAATTCTGCCCCCAGAGGCCGTACTCGATGCGGTGGAAGCCGGTGAAGGCCGGATCCTCCTCGCGCTCGGCGAGATAGTCGGCGAGCGGGTCCATGCTGTTGGCGAGATCGCCGATCCGGGCGGAGACCGGCGCCATCTGCCGCCAGGGCTGGCGGGCCGCCGCCCAGGCCGCGCGCGCCCCCTCGAGGTCGCCGGCGGCGATCTTCTCGGAGAGGGTGGCGGTGGCGGCGACGAGCTCGGAGGCGCGGCGGCTGAGGTAGACGCGGTACTCGGAGAGCGGGCCGATGAAGTAGCGGAGCTCGGGGGCGGCCTTCGCCGCCTCGGACTCGGCGGTCGCGAGGACGGTGAGCTTGCCGCGCGGGTTGGAGAGGAGGCCGCAGGTGATGTCGTAGACGCCGGGCTTCAGCCGCTCGGCGAGCGTCGAGTTGAGGCCGGGGGCGATGTTCTCGCGCTCGGCCACCACCATGACGCCGTCGAGGATCTCCCATTCCAGCGGCCGGTCGGAGGCGTTGTGGATGCGGAAGGTGGTCCTGCCGGCCGGCACGGTGAGCTCGGCCGGCTCGCAGACGGTGTCGGTCACCGTCACCGCGATCTCGCCCTCGACGACCTCGGGGGGGTTGGTGCGGGCGGCGAACCAGAAGGCGCCGAGGCCGGCGGCGGCGAGGAGGCCGGCGCCGGCGAGGGCGAGGGCGGTGGTGCGGCGCGAGAGCGGCTTGGGTGTCGCCACGGGTTCAGACCTCCTGCCGGGCGGGCTCCGCCGCCGGGCGCTGCGGGCGGAGGAAGAAGAAGAGCGAGACGCCGAGGACGATCGCCCAGACCAGCACCTCGCCGAGCACCGGCGTCTCGTGGTAGCCGAAGAGCGCGCTCAGCACCGTGCCGAGGATGGAGCTGACCGGCAGCGTGCGGCTGAGGTCCCAGACCGGCTGCTGCAGGTGGTTCCAGATGCCGGCCTCGTGCAGGCTGCGCAGCACGCTGGCGGCGAGCCCGGCGGCGACGAAGATGATGAAGATCCCGGTCCAGAGGAAGAAGCGCCGGAGGTCGAGCCGGACCCCGCCGCGGTAGATGCCGTAGCCGAGCACGACCGCCGCCGCGATGCCGAGCAGCGCACCGATCGGCGCCGCCGGCCCCGGGCTCTGCTGGAAGATGGCGAGGAGGAAGAAGACCGACTCGAGCCCCTCGCGGGCGACGGCGAAGAAGCTCATGCCGATGAGGGCCCAGGTCGGCCCGTGTGCGTCGGCGAGCGCGACGTCGATGTCGTGCTCGACGGTCTTCTTGATCGAGCGCGCCGCCTTGCGCATCCAGAAGACCATCGAGATGAGGATGATGACGGCGAGCGCGCCGATGATCGCCTCGAAGAGCTCCTGGAGCTTCTGCGGGAACTGCGAGCCGACGGCGAGCACCGCCGCGCCGACGAAGAGCGAGAGGGCGACGGCGAGGAGGACGCCGATCCAGACGGTGGGGAGCCAGGCCTGCCTGCCGGTGCGCGCGAGGTAGCCGGCGATGATCCCGACGATCAGCGCGGCCTCGAGGCCCTCGCGGAGCATGATGAGAAATGCAGGCAGCATTTCCGGCCGACCCCTCCCCGGTCGGTAGTTGACCGAACCGCTCGGGAATTGCCTACTCTGCGGCGGCCCGGCGCGCAAGGCTCCGAGTCGTGAGCGGCCGGCGGAGGCCGCGACGGAACGACGCGCCGGCTGCGTTCAGGGAGCATGCGGCCGGATCCTCCCCTCCCCCGGCCTGCCATGCCCGGAAAGGAGCCCGTCCATGTCCGCCGCCAGCTATTCCCGCGCCCAGAAGGCCCTGCACTGGGCGATCGCCCTCCTCGTCGGCCTGCAGTATCTCGCCTTCGACGAGATCGGGCGGGCGTTCGGCATGGGGATGCGGAGCGGAGAGTTCACCGTGACCGGCGGGGTCCGCGCCCATGTCGTCACCGGCATCGCCATCCTCGTGCTGATGCTCTGGCGCATCGGCCTGCGGCTGACCCGCGGCGCCCCGCCGCCGCCGGCCGACGAGCCGCCGCTGGCGCAGCGGGCAGCGGTGGCGGTCCACTGGGCCTTCTACGGCCTGCTCGTCGCGCTGCCGGTGTCGGGACTTCTCGCCTGGTTCCTGCCGTCGGGGCCTCTCGGCGGGCTGCACGACCTCGGGCGGATGCTGCTGATGTGGCTCGTGCTGCTCCACGTCGGCGCCGTCCTCGTCCACCAGATCTGGTGGCGGACCGGGCTTATCCGGCGCATGACCTGACTGGGCGTCGTGCGTGCAAGACGCGGGGAAAACTGTTCCCGTTCAGTGGCTTGCCGGCGGCGTTAACCCGACGTTCACCGAGGCGGGCGCCGGGGCGGTCAGTTCCGCAGCACCATGCAGTCGCCGCCGCTGCGCTTCAGCCGCGCGCAGAGGGCGTCGGCATCGGCGCGGCTGTCGCGGCCGACCTGCGCCATGTAGAGCCGCGCCGGCATGCCGGGACGGCGGGCGCGGGTGTAGCTGACCGGCTCGCCGCGCAGCACCTCGGCATGGCGGTTCTGCAGCCGGCCGACCTGCCGCTCGGCCGCCTCGCGGTCGCGGTTCGAGGCGACGATGACCGCCCAGGGCTTGAGCGGCGGGCCGGCGGGGAACTCGCGCAGCCGGCGCTTGCCGGCCTGGGCGACGCAGGCGGCCTGGAAGCCCGCCTCGCCCGGCAGCGCGAGGTCGACCTTCTCCGGCGGGGCGTCGCGCCAGGCGTCGGCGGAATAGCCGGTGATCGCCTGGACGTAGGCGCGCGTCTCGGAGGGCAGCACGGCCTTCGCCTCGACGAAGGCGGCCGCCCGCGCCTCGCCGCCGTTGTAGGCGACGGCGGCGAGCCCGATGTTGCCGAAGTCGCGCGCGAGATCGGCGAGATAGAGCGCCGAGGCGGCGAGCGCCTCGGCCGGGTTGAACGGATCGGCGAGCCCGCGGAGCTTGGCCGTGTCCGGCATGAACTGGGCGATGCCCTGGGCACCGGCCGGGCTGACGGCGGCGGCGTCGAAGAGGCTCTCCTTCCAGATCAGCCGGGCGAAGAAGCCCGGGTCGAGGCGGTTACGCTGCGCGGCGGCCTCTATGACATGGCAGACGTCGGCGACGTAGCTCGCCGCGCGGATGCAGACGCCGTCGGCGGTGCAGTGGCCGGCGTCCGGCCCGGGCCGCGGCGGCGGCGCAAGCGCGGCGAGCTCGATCTCTCCGGCCGGCTCGGCCTGCGCCGCGGGCGCGAGACCAACGAGCCCCGCGACCAGCATGGCGAGAATGCGCCTTCCCCCTGTCATGGGGCGCGAGACTAGCGGCAGGACCGCCGCCTCTCCAGAGGCTTGCTTAAGGACTCCTTAACCCGGTTAACCGCTGTCGCCCGGCCGCACCGCCGCGGCGACATAGTTGACCGAGAGGTCGCGGTCGGAGATCCGCCAGCTCCAGTCGAGCGGGTCGAAGACGAAGCCCTTGCGGTCGACCGGCTCGAGGCCGGCGCCGCGGAAGAGCGCCAGCAGCTCGTCCGGGGTGACGAACTTGCGCCAGTCGTGCGTGCCTTTCGGCAGCCAGCGCAGCACGTGCTCGGCGCCGACGATCGCCATCAGCCAGCTCTTCGGGTTGCGGTTGATCGTCGAGCAGACGAGGAGCCCGCCCGGCACCAGCAGCTCGCGGCAGGCAGCGAGGAAGGCCGGCGGGTCGGCGACATGCTCGATCACCTCCATGGCGAGCACCACGTCGAACCGCTCGCCGCCCGCCGCCAGCGCCTCGGCCGTGCCGTGGCGATAGTCGATCGCGAGCTCCGACTGCGCGGCATGCACCTCGGCGACCGGGATGTTGCGCGCCGCCGCGTCCACCCCCACCACCTCGGCGCCGAGTCGCGCCATCGGCTCGGCGAGGAGCCCGCCGCCGCAGCCGACGTCGAGGAGCCGGAGGCCGGCGAAGGGCTGCGCTACCTTGGGGTCGCGGGCGAACTCGGCGGCGATCTGCTCGACGACATAGCCGAGCCGGCAGGGGTTCATCATGTGGAGCGGGCGGAACTTGCCGTCCGGGTCCCACCATTCGGCGGCCATCGCCTCGAACTTGGCCACCTCGGCGGGGTCGACGGTGCCCCCGCTCCCGGCGTTCTGCGTTGCACTCATCCGGCCAACCTGCGATGGTTCCTGAGCTTGTCGGGATACATCGTGCCTCCATGAAGGAAAACCCGAGCCACAGCGGCGCCGGCGCCCGAAGCGGACTTTACCCCCCGCTCGAGCCGTTCCGCCAGCAGGTGATGGAGATGCCCGGGGGGCACCGGGTCTACGTCGAACAGTGCGGCCGGCCGGACGGCGCGCCAGTCGTGGTGCTGCACGGCGGCCCGGGCGGCGGCTGCTCGCCCGGGATGCGCCGCTTCTTCGATCCGGGCCACTACCGGGCGATCCTCTTCGACCAGCGCGGCTGCGGCCGCTCGAGCCCCAATGCCTGCGTCGAGAACAACACCACCTGGGATCTCGTCGCCGACATCGAGCGCATCCGCGAGGAGCTGAAGGTCGACCGCTGGGTGGTCTTCGGCGGCTCCTGGGGCGCCTGCCTCGCGCTGGTCTACGCCCAGACCCACCCCGAGCGGGTGCGCGCGCTGGTGCTGCGCGGGGTCTTCACCATGACGAAGGCCGAGCTCGACTGGTTCTACGGCGGCGGGGCCGGCGGCTTCTGGCCCGAGCCGTGGACGAGCTTCGCCCAGATGATCCCGGAGGCGGAGCGGCACGACCTGATCGGGGCCTACCACCGGCGGCTCTTCGGGGCGGACCAGGCGGAGCAGATCCGCTTCGCCCGCGCCTGGGCCGGCTGGGAGAGCGCGCTCGCCGTGCTCGATCCCGGCGAGGCGCGCGGCCAGCCGTCGAGCGCCTACTCGCTCGCCTTCGCCCGGCTGGAGAACCATTATTTCATCAACGGCGGCTTTCTCGACGGCGACGGCCACATCCTGCGCAACATGGCCCGCATCGGCCGCATCCCCGGCCACATCGTGCAGGGCCGCTACGACATGATCTGCCCGCCGCACACCGCGCACGCGCTGCACCAGGCCTGGCCCGGCTCGACGCTGCGCATGGTGACGAATGCCGGCCACGCCCTTTCAGAACCCGGCATCAGCGCCGAGCTGGTGGCGATCATGGACGCCCTGCGCGGCTGACGCGAGGCTGGCGCGGGCGTCGTTCGCCGTCCTGCCGGCTCCACGATGCCCCCGAGGGGCCACCGTGCGCGCTGGTGGGTCCCGGGCGGCAAGGGGCTGGACGACGATGGCGGCGTGGTGCTCTACCTCCCCGGCATGCCGGGGTCGCGGTCGTCGCCGAACCGGCGCTGAGGAGGCGCCCATGACCATCGAGAAGCATCCGAGCGCCCCCTCCGTCGCCCCGGGGCTGCTGGAGCGGCTGCGCGGCCTGCGCGTCGCCCTCATCAGCGACCAGCTCCACCGCAGCCGCGGCTTCGCCAGCCTGCGCCCCTACCACAAGCCGGCGCCGCTCGCCGGCACGGCGGTGACCGTGCGTACGCGTGCTGGCGACAACCTCGCGATCCTGCGCGCCTTCGAGCTCTGCCGCCCCGGCGACGTGATGGTGGTCGATGCCGACGGCGACTGCGCCAACGCGCTCGTCGGCGGGATCCTGACCTTCCATGCCGCCTCGATCGGCATGGCCGGCATGGTGCTGAACGGCGCGATCCGCGACGTCGCCGAGATCGGCGAGCGGACCTTTCCGGTCTACGCCGCCGGCCACACCCACCGCGGCCCGTACAAGGACGGGCCGGGCGCGATCAACGTGCCGGTCACGCTCGGCGGCATGACGGTCCGCCCCGGCGACATCGTCGTCGGCGACCAGGACGGCCTGCTCGCCTTCTCGCCCGACGAGGCCGAGGAGCTGATCGCCCGGGCCGCCGCCCAGCGCGAGAAGGAGGAGCTGACCATCGCCGCGATGAAGGAAGGACGCTGGGACCGCTCCTTCATCGACGTGCTG
>ENA-UOUJ01001768-UOUJ01001768.1-activated-sludge-metagenome-genome-assembly--contig:-NODE-1768-length-10728-cov-4.589244_pt1 | contig 10728 bp, 8 predicted proteins | sample MGYA00249839_ERZ747224 | MGnify/ENA primary metagenome ERZ747224 (study PRJEB28782, sample SAMN03220277) | activated sludge metagenome | biome: wastewater; feature: sewage sludge; material... | reverse complement strand
CGCGCCGGCGCGGCTGGCGCTCGCCGCGCTCGACGCCGAGACGGGCGACGTGCTTGCCGCCTGCGTGCGCGTGCGCGACCTGGTCAACACGCCGACCGAGGACATGGGGCCGGAGCAGCTGGAGGAGATCGCGCGCGCGATCGCGCAGGCGCACGGCGCATCGTTCGAGAGCATCGCCGGCGAGGCGCTGCTCGAACAGAACTTCCCCGCGATCCACGCCGTCGGCCGCGCCTCGCACCGTGCGCCGCGGCTGCTGAAGCTGCACTGGGGCGACGCTGCGCATCCGCACCTGGTCATCGTCGGCAAGGGCGTGTGCTTCGACACCGGCGGCCTCGACATCAAGCCGGCCGACGGCATGCGCAACATGAAGAAGGACATGGGCGGCGCCGCGCACGCGATCGCGCTGGCCGAGTTGGTGATGGCGCGCGCGCTGCCGCTGCGCCTGACCCTGCTGGTGCCGGCGGTGGAGAACGCGATCGGCCCCAACGCCTACCGTCCCGGCGAGGTGATCGCCACCCGCAAGGGCGTGAGCGTCGAGATCGACAACACCGATGCCGAGGGCCGCATCGTGCTGTGCGATGCGCTGGCGCATGCCGGCGAACTCGCGCCCGAACTGATTCTCGACTTCGCCACCCTCACCGGCGCCGCGCGCATCGCGCTCGGCCCCGACCTGCCGGCGCTGTTCGCCAACGACGACGCGGTGGCCGGCGCCTGGATCGCGGCCGGCGAACAGCAGCGCGATCCCGTATGGCGGATGCCGCTGTGGCGCCCCTACCTGCGCTACCTCACCAGCCACATCGCCGACATCGCCAACGCCGGTTCGCGCATGGCCGGCAGCGTCACCGCGGCCCTGTACCTGGAACGCTTCGTGCCCGAGGGCACGCCTTGGGCGCACCTGGACGTCTATGCCTGGAACGACAGCGCGCGCCCCGGCCGCCCGGCGGGCGGCGAGGCGCTGGCGCTGCGCTCGGCCTACGCGATGCTCAAGGCGCGCTACGCGGCCTGATCCGCGTCGTTCAGCGCAGCCAGCCGCGTGCCGCCGCGCGGCGTGCGTACCACCACAGGAACAGGCCGACCAGTGTGATGGCCAGCGGGAGCAACGCGCCGCGCAGGCCGGTCAGCTGCCACAGCGGCGCGGTCAGGTAGTTGCCCGCGAACTGGACGATGATCGCCAGCAGCGACAGCGCCAGTGTTGGCACCGCCCAGCGGCTGCGCCACAGCAGGCCGAGCGAACCGACCAGGCCGCCGACCGTGGCGACCGCGAACGGCACGAACAGCCAGCGCGGCAACGCCGCGAAGAGGCGCTGCTGTTGCTCCGGCCAGGTGGCAATGACCTCGGGCGTGGCGCTGAGGTGGTAGTAGAACGAGAACACGCCGGCCAGGTTCCACAGCACGGCGAGGATGGCGATGAACCAGAACAGCGCGGGAACTTTGGTCGCGGGCATGGCATTGGCATCCGGGTCTGGTGGGCCGCAGTCTAGACCACGCGGCCGGCCCCGCTCGCGATCAATATTGCAGGAGCGGGCCATGCCCGCGACCCGCCGCAGCCGGAGCATCATCGCAACCCGGTCGCGCCCATGGGGCGCTCCTACGCCATCCCACACTTGATCGCCGGATCTACAGCCAGCCCTTCTCCCGCGCCAGCCGGTAGGCCTCGATGCGGTTGCCGACGCCGAGCTTGCCGATCGCTTCGGACAGGTAGTTGCGCACGGTGCCGTGCGAGAGGTGCAGCCGTTCGGCGATCTCGCTGGCCGACAGGCCCTCGCCGGCCAGGCGCAGTGCCTGGCGCTCGCGGTCGCTGAGCGGATCGGCCTCGCCCCAGGCCTCGAGCGCGAGCTGCGGATCGATCGCGCGGCCGCCGCGATGCACCTGGCGCAGCGCGTCGGCCAGCTGCTCTGCCGGCGCGTCCTTGAGCAGGTAGCCGGACACGCCGGCATCGAGCGCACGGCGCAGGAAGCCGCCGCGGGCGAAGGTAGTGACGATCACCACCTTCACCGGCAGCTCCTGGCGCTGGATGCGCTGCGCCAGCTCCAGGCCGGTGAGGCCGGGCATCTCGATGTCGGTGACGAGGATGTCGGGCTTGAGCCGCTGCAGTTCGCGCCACGCGGCCTCGCCATCGCCGGCGGCGCCGACCACCTCGATGTCGCTCTCCATGCCCAGCAGCGCCGACAGCGCACCGCGCAGCATCGCCTGGTCCTCGGCGAGCAGGATGCGGATCATCGGCGTGCGGAACGCAGCGTCATCATGCGCCGCACGTTACCACCAGCGGGGGAGGAAGCAGGGAGGGGTCAGAGTCGCTTTTCGGTCCAGGCGGATCGGTCGCCGATGATTCTTCGTCCGAAAAGCGACTCTGACCCCGGTTTTCCCGATCCATCCGTGCCGAAAAACGACTCTGACCCCGGCTTTACTCGTCGTCATTCGCCGCCAGCGGCACCCGCGCCTCGACCCGGGTGCCACGCCCGGCACCAGCCTCGATCCGCAGCCGGCCGCGCACGCCCTCGATCCGCTCGCGCATGCCACTCAGTCCGTTGCCCGGTGCGATCGCGCCACCGCGCCCGTCGTCGACGATGCGCAGCACCGCCTCGCCGTCCTCCACGCCGAAGCAGGCCTCGGCACGATGCGCGCGGGCGTGGCGCTGGATGTTGGTCGCGGCCTCGCGCACCGTCATCGCCAGCGCGCTCTCGACCCCGGGCGGCAGCGCGTGGCCGCTGAAGTCGTTGTCGAAGCGGTAGTCGAACGCGACCCCGTCGGACTCCAGCAGCAGCTTGGCCGAGGCCAGCTCCGCGGCGATGCCGGCGGCGCGGATGCCGCTGACCGCGCGCCGCACCTGTGCCAGCGCGTCGCGCGCGACCCGGCTGACCTCGGCGATCTCGCCGCGCGCAGCGGCGGGATCGCGCTCGAGCAGGCGCCCGGCGAGGTCCGACTTCAGCGCCACCATCGACAGCGTGTGGCCGAGCAGGTCGTGCAGGTCGCGGCCGATGCGCTCGCGCTCGGCCAGCGCGGCCAGCCGCCGTACCTCTTCCTGCGACAGCTTCAGCGCCGCGTCGCGCTCGCAGGTGACGCGGTCGACCATGACCAGCGCGCCGATGATCGCGGTGACCACCGGCATCCACACCAGCGCCTGCCAAGGATAGCCGATCGCCTGCGCATAGACGATCAGCGCCGCGTTCAGCAGCACCAGCAGTCCCACGTAGCCGAGCACGGAATGCCCGCGGCGCGGCTGCAGCATCACGCAGCCGAACACGAAGTAGCTCAGTCCCGACGGATACCACGGCAGCAACGCGAAGCACAGCGCGAGCATGCACAGCGCGGCAAGGTGGGACTTGCGTGGCGACGCCAGCAGCGCCACCGCGTACAGCCACAGGAACAGCGGGTACGAGACCAGGGTCAGCAGCGTCCAGCGCAAGTTGTAGCCGTAGGCGCTGCCCGAGAACGCGGGCGTCAGGAACACCCACACCGACCAGAACACGTGGACGAAGCCGGTCCAGGCCGGACGCCCGGCGCGCACGTCGCTGGCCACCAGCGAATCGGGCGCTGGCCGCAGCCGGTCCCAGGGCTTCAGGCGCTTGTTCGGCGTCATCGGCATCACCCGCACGTTGGACGGTGGAGGACCGGCATCATGCCATTGCCGATCATGCCGGCGCTCACCGCAGTTCGATCCGGTCGATGTGGAACTCGAACGCGCCCTGCGGCTGCCCGGCGGTGAAGGCGATGCCGCGCGCCTGCGCCGGATCGCCGCCCGCGAAGCCTGCCAGCGGCAGCCCCACCTCGCTCCACTCCGGCCCGGCGACGAAGGCCTGCATGCTCGGCATGCCCTGCACCGACGGACCGGAGAACAGCATCGCGCTGTAGCTGCGGCCGTCGCCGCGCACCTGGAACACCAGTTCGCTGCGCGCGGACAGGTCGACCGGCTGCATCGGCTGCGACCCCGGGAAGTACATCACCCCGGCCCAGGGGAATGCGAAGCCGGGCTTGACCTCGCCGGACACCCGCAGCGCGCCGCGCGATCCGAACGCGCCACCTTCGACCAGCGCGTGCTGCACCAGCGAGGCGCCGCCGGCCATCTGGTCGGTGGTCGGCTGCCAGCTGCCGAAGCTGGCGGCGATGGCGTCGCCGTCGAAATCGCTGACCAGCGCCTGGTCCGGCACGGCTTCGCCCTGCGTCGGAGCGGCGGCGGTGTCACGCTCGACCGCTTTTCCGTTCTTCCAGATCGTGTTGATTGCGCGGGTCGCGGTGATGTCATCGAGCGGGTTTCCGTCGACCAGCACCAGATCGGCGCGCATGCCCGCCGCGATGCGGCCGCGCTCGGGCAGCGCGAAGCGCCTGGCCGGCAGCGACGTGGCCGCGGCCAACGCCTCGGCCGGCGACAATCCCGCGCGCACCAGCAGTTCCAGTTCGTGGTGCAGGCTGGCACCATGCGCCGTGCCGGGGTTGGGCGCGTCGCTGCCGGCGAGGATGTCCACGCCCGCCGCGTGCAGCAGGCGCACGCTTTCGATCGCACGTGCCAGCCGGTCGGGATTGGATCCGCCGAAGCTTGATGCCAAGGTGCCCGCCTGCTCTGCGGTCAACATCGACTGGATGCGGGGGTCGGCTGAGAGCGCCTTGCCTTCGTCGCTGCCGGCGGTCGAAGCCACCACCGCCAGCGTCGGTGTGACGAAGGCGCCGCGCTCGCGGATCGCCGCGATGAAGGCGTCGTCGGCCACGGCGTCGCTGAACACGTGCGCCAGGCCGTCGGCGCCGGCATCGATGGCGACGCGCGCATCGTCGAGCTTCGCCACGTGCGCGATCGCCAGCCGTTGCCGCGCATGTGCGGCGGCCACGACCGCGCGCACCTGCTCCGGCGACAGCGTCGGCAGCCGGTTCGGCAGGCCATAGGCGCTGAGGTCCTCGATGATCAGCTTGATGAAGTCGCCACCCTCGCCGATGCGTTCGGCGATGAAGGCGTCGACATCGGTCCGTGCATCGATGGTCGGCACCGGGAAGCCGTACTGGGTGCCGTGGCCGCCGGGTGCGGTGATCGCATAGCCGGCGGCCCACAAGTCGGCCTCGCGGCCGTTGTCGAGCGATTCCCGCTGCGCGCGCAGCGCCGGCAGGCGCTCGATCACGCCATGCAGGTCCAGCGCGGTGGTCACGCCGAAGCGCGCCATGTCGCGCTGCGCATCGCCCCATGCGTGCACGTGCGCGTCGATCAGCCCCGGCAGCAGGGTCTTGCCGGCGCCATCCACGACCGGCAGCGACTCGGGGACGGTGACATCCGCGCCGACCGCTTCGATGCGCCCGTCGCGGACCACCACGGTCGCAACGCCGAGGTCGCGCTCACCATCGAACACGCGCGCGCCCTCGACGACGAAGCTGTTGCCGGTCGCCTCGGTCGCGGGTGTCGCCGCCTCCGCGCCGGGGCGCAGCAGGACCGCCAGTCCAATCACCGCGGCCAGTGCGGTGACTGCCAGCAGTTCAGGCCAGTGCTTGCTCATGATCGATCTCCATGTTGAATTCTCGAGGAGCGCGCAACAGAAGGCGTTCTGTCATCCCGAGCGACGCGAGGGATCTGCTTCTGCTTCTGCGCATCATGTGCAATCGACAAGCAGATCCCTCCCCCGGATCGAGTCCGGGGTCGGGATGACACTTTGTTGGTTGCTCGCTATCGGGCAATCGAAAGGACACTGCAACGACACTCATTCCGCAGCCGACAGCCGGCGCCGTGCGAGCACGAAGAACACCACCGTGACAACCGCCAGTACCAGCAGGTGCAGCCAGGTCGCGCCGCCCGCGTCGTGGCCGACGACCTTCAGCGCCAGCTGGCCAAGATGCCAGGCCGGCCAGGCCGGCGCGAGCCTGGACAGCACGTCCGGCAGCATCGACAGCGGCAGCCACAGCCCCGACAGGAAGGCCATCGGCAGGTACAGCAGGTTGAGCAGGGCCGGCGCGGCGCTGCCGCTGACCAGGCTGCCGACATACAGGCCGATCGCGGCGAAGGGCAGCGTGCCGAGCACGTTCACAAGGAACAGCAGCGCCCATTGCCGCGGTGCCAGCGACACGCCGCCGAGCGTCGCCGCGAGCGTGGCCAGCAGCAGCGAGATGATCGCCGCGAACAGCATCGCCATCACCATCTTCGCCAGCAGCGGCGCGCCCGGCGGCGTCGGCAGCGCGCGCTTGTAGCGCAGGAAGCCGCGTTCGCGGTCCATGGCGATGGTCACGCCGAAGCCGAACATCGCCGCGCCGATCACGCCGAACACGCCGTAGCTGGCCAGCATGTACTCGGCCGCGGCCGGATTGCCGCGGTTGAGCAGCACGCCGAACAGCAGGTAGAACAGCGCCGGGAACGCGATCACCGGCGCGCAGAACGCCGGTTCGCGCAGCATGCGCAGGAACTCGCACTTCGCTTCCAGAAGATAGCTGCGCCACGGGGAATGCGCCTGGACCTGGAACTGGGCAATGGTTTCCATCACGCGGCCTCCTGTTCGCTGTTGCGGGTGATCTGGAGGAAGGCGTCGGCCAGTCCGGCGCGCTGCACTTCCAGTTCGTGCAGCTGCGGATCGGCGTCGAGCAGGCGGCGCACGACGGCCTCGGCGGTGTCGGCGACGATGCGCAGGGCATCGCCCTCGCGCACCGCGTCGCGCACGCCCGGCCACTGCAGCACGTTGCCGGCGGCAAGTCCGGTGACGCAGCGGATGCGCCGCTGCGAGACATGCGCGCGGATCTGCGCGACGCTGCCTTCGGCGACCAGGCGGCCGCGATCGATCATCGCCACCCGGTCCGACAGTGCCTCGGCCTCTTCCAGGTAGTGCGTGGTCAGCAGCACCGCGCTGCCGTCGGCGACCAGTTCGCGGATCGCCTGCCACAGGCCCTGGCGCGCCTCGATGTCGAGGCCGGTGGTCGGCTCGTCCAGGCACAGCAGCCTCGGTCGGCCGCAGATCGCCAGCGCGAACTGCACGCGCCGTTGCTGGCCGCCGGACAGCCGGCCGTAGCGGCGGTCGAGCAGGCCATCGAGTCCGGCCAGCGCCACGCAGTCGGCCAGGCTGCGCGGCTGCGGCGAGTAGCTGCGCACCAGCGTCAGCAGTTCGCGCACCTTGAGCCGTTCGGGGAGGCCGGCCGACTGCAGCATCGCGCCGGTGCCCAGGCGCGCCGCCATCGATCCGGGCGCCTGGCCGAACACCTCCACCGTGCCCGCGTCCGCCGCCAGCAGGCCGAGCAGCAGGCCGACCGCGGTGCTCTTGCCGGCACCGTTGGCGCCGAGCAGGGAGGTGACCTGGCCCGCGTGCAGGCTGAGGTCGAAGCCGTCGAGCGCGACGGTCTTGCCGTAGCGGCGGCTTGCGCCGTGCAGGCGCGCCAGTACCGGTGTCGTCGTTGCCATGTGTGCGCATCCTCGTGGTCTGAGGCGCATCCTCGCGCAGCTGTCGCCGACGTGACATTCGCCGTCGTCAGCCGAAGCACATGACAGCTGTCAGCTGATCCGTCCCCGGCGCGCGGCTACGCTGGCGTCCGCCGGGCACCGAACCAGCCGGGCACAACGTCCCTCGGCGTTTGCGGTCACAATTGACGCGCCGCCCCGTCTTGTCCTTCGATGAACACCAACGCCGACCTGCTCAAGGAACTCCGCATCGACCGCAAGTCCGCGCCGCCGCCGTCGCGCAGGGGGCTGTGGATCACGCTCGCGGTCCTCGCCGTCGTGGCCCTGCTGGCGCTGGCCGGCTGGGCGCTGTTCGGCCGCGACCAGGCGGTGCCGGTGCAGACCGCGACCGCGGTGTCGCTGGCCGCCGGCAACCAGGCCGCGTCGGTGCTCGACGCCAGCGGCTACGTGGTGGCGCGGCGCATGGCCACGGTCTCGGCCAAGATCACCGGACGCGTGCGCGAGGTGCTGATCGAGGAGGGCATGGCGGTCGAGGAGGGGCAGGTGATGGCCACGCTCGATCCGATCGACGCCGACGCCCAGCGCGCGCTCAGCGCCGCGCAGCTGGCGGCGGCGCGCAGCCAGGTCGGCAGCGTGTCGGCGCGGTTGAAGGACGCCGAAGCCAACGCCGCCCGCCTGTCGCAGCTGGTCGGCCAGCAGCTGGTGTCGAAGTCGCAGTACGACCAGGCTATCGCCAGCCGCGATGCCCTGCGTGCCGAACTGCTCACCGCGCAGCGCAACGCCGAAGTCGCCGCGGACGGGCTGCACATCGCCGACATCGGCGTCGACAACACCATCGTGCGCGCGCCGTTCTCCGGCGTGGTGATCGCCAAGGCCGCGCAGCCGGGCGAGATCGTCTCGCCGCTGTCGGCCGGCGGCGGCTTCACCCGCACCGGCATCGGCACCATCGTCGACATGGATTCGCTGGAGGTCGAGGTCGACGTCGGTGAGGCCTACATCGGCCGCGTGCAGCCGAAGATGCCGGTCGAGGCCACGCTCAATTCCTACCCGGACTGGAAGATCCCGGCCGAGGTCATCGCCATCATCCCCACCGCCGACCGCGGCAAGGCCACGGTCAAGGTGCGCGTGGCGCTGAAGGTCAAGGACGCGCGCATCGTGCCGGACATGGGCGTGACCGTGAGCTTCCTGGAAAAGGCGCCGGAGGCCGATGCCGAACCGCGCCGCGGCGTGCGGGTGCCGGCTGCGGCGGTGGTGCAGCGCGACGGCGTCGACGCAGTGTTCGTGGTCGCCAGCGGCAACGTCGCCGAGCTGCGCCGGGTGCAGGCCGGTGGCGCGATCGGCGACCAGCGCGAGGTCGAATCGGGGCTGGCACCGGGCGAAAGCGTGGTGGTCTCGCCGCCCGCAGCGCTGGCCGATGGCGACACTGTGTCCACCGCTACGAAATAAGCAGCATCGAATCCATTCTGTCATCTCGAACGCAGCAAGCGCCCCCTTGTCATCTCGAACGCAGTGAGAGATCTCCCGATGACCCGGTGGAAGAGCAGATTGACCGGCCTTCGGCCGTTATGGAGCGCTTCTCCCTTCGGTCGAGATGACAAAAGGCGTTTTCCGACAAGTCCCACGTGACAAACCCGCGCGATGCCGCGAACCACATCGCATCGCATGACCCGCCGGGACATTCCCGGCCACGAACAAGACGAGGCAAGCCCATGGCATCCCTGGTATCGATCCGCGACCTGACCAAGACCTACCAGCGCGGCCCGGAGAAGGTCGAGGTGCTGCACGGCATCGACCTGGACATCGAACGCGGTGACTTCGTCGCGCTGATGGGGCCGTCCGGTTCGGGCAAGACAACCCTGCTCAACCTGATCGGCGGCCTCGACTCGCCGACATCGGGCAGCATCGAGGTCGACGGCCAGCGCATCGACCAGCTCGGTGGCGGCAAGCTCTCGCACTGGCGCAGCCAGAACGTCGGCTACGTGTTCCAGTTCTACAACCTGATGCCGGCATTGACCGCGCAGAAGAACGTGGAGCTGCCGCTGCTGCTGACCAGCCTCGGCGGCGCGCAGCGCAAGCGCAACGCGCAGATCGCGCTGCAGCTGGTTGGCCTGGCCGACCGCGTCTCGCACAAGCCCGGCGAACTGTCCGGCGGCCAGCAGCAGCGCGTCGCCATCGCGCGCGCGATCGTCTCCGACCCGACCCTGCTGATCTGCGACGAACCCACGGGCGATCTCGACCGACACTCGGCCGAAGAGATCCTCGGCCTGCTGCAGACGCTCAACCGCGAACACGGCAAGACCATCGTGATGGTGACCCACGATCCGAAGGCCGCCGAGTACGCCTCGCACACCCTGCACCTCGACAAGGGCACCCTGGTCGAGCAGCAGGCGCACGCGGCATGAATTGCTGTCATCCCGAGCAACGCGAGGGATCTGCTGTTGACTTTCCGGCAGCGGGGAACAGCAGATCCCTCGCGTTGCTCGGGATGACATGTGGAAAGGGAATCGAGCAATGAAATACTTCCACCTCATCTGGGCCGCGCTGTTCCGGCGCAAGACCCGCACCTTCCTGACCCTGGCCTCGATCCTGGCCGCGTTCCTGCTGTTCGGCATGCTCGACGGCATCCGCACCACGTTCGCGCAGCTCGGCCAGAACGCCGACGGCGCGCAGCGTCTGCAGACCGCGTCGCGGCTGTCGATCGTCGAGACCCTGCCGATCTCGCTGGAGAGCCGGATCAAGCAGGTCGACAACATCGAGATGGTCACCCACGCCAACTGGTTCGGCGGCGCCTACCAGAACCCGCGCAACCAGCTGTTCACCTTCGCGGTGGCCGACAACTACCTGGACCTGTACCCGGAGGTCGCTGTCGAGCCCGCCCAGATGGAGGCATGGAAGCGCACGCGCACCGGCATCCTCGTCGGCCAGGCGATGATGGACCGGTTCGACTGGAAGGTCGGGCAGAAGATCCCGCTGCAGTCGACGATCTACCCCAACAGCGACGGCACGCTGAACTGGGAGTTCGACATCGTCGGCGTGCTGCGGCCGGAGGAAGGCAAGAGCGCCGGCTTCACCGAAGCGCTGATCCTGATGCACTACAAGTACTTCGAGGAATCCACGCCCTACGTCGACGGCGACGTCGGCTGGTACATCAGCCGCGTTTCCGACGTCAACCGCAGCGATGCGGCGGCGCGGGCGATCGACGCACTGTCGGCGAACTCGCCGCACGAAACCAAGACCATGAACGAGCAGGAGGCGTTCGCCGCGCAGATCAAGCAGATGGCCGACGTCGGCCTGATCGTTGGCTCGATCATGGGCGCGGTGTTCTTCACCCTGCTGCTGCTGACCGGCAACACCATGGCCCAGGCGGTGCGCGAGCG
>ENA-UOUJ01001767-UOUJ01001767.1-activated-sludge-metagenome-genome-assembly--contig:-NODE-1767-length-10743-cov-6.755707_pt1 | contig 10743 bp, 9 predicted proteins | sample MGYA00249839_ERZ747224 | MGnify/ENA primary metagenome ERZ747224 (study PRJEB28782, sample SAMN03220277) | activated sludge metagenome | biome: wastewater; feature: sewage sludge; material... | reverse complement strand
GGGGGAACCTGCCCGATAGGGAAGGGCGGAGTGCCCGGCGGCGGGACGGGTAACCGGGTTTTCCGGATGCCGGGGGGTGGGAGACGGTGCCGCCGGCGTTGGCGGAGACGCGCGCCGCGGGCGGGACGCAGCCGCACGCGGGCGGCCGGCGCGGCGCTTCCGCCAACCGGCGGGGCGGGCCGCAAGGCCTGCGCCGGCGGGCGGCAGGGGGGCGGTGGGGGGTGTGGGCGGTCACTTGATCCCCGCGGAGGCGATGCCGGTGGTGATGAAGCGTTGCAGGACGACGAAGACGAGGACGACGGGGATCATGGTGACGACGGTCATGGCCAGGATGTAGTGCCATTGGACGTTGAGCTCGCCGGCGTAGGTGTTGAGGCCGACCTGCAGGGTGTAGAGCTCTTTTCGCGATAGCACGATGAGCGGCCAGAGGAAGTCGTTCCAGCGCCAGACCACGGAGAAGATGGCGAGGACGGCGAGCGCGGGCGCGGTGAGGGGGAGGATGATGCGCCAGTAGATCTGCCACTCGCTGGCTTTGTCCATGCGGGCGGCGTCGATGAGCTCGTCGGGGATGGTCAGCATGTACTGGCGGAGGAGGAAGACGCCGGTGGGGGTGGCGACGGTGGGGAGGATGACGCCCCAGAGGGAGTTGAAGAGGCCGAGGGCGGAGATGACCGAGTAGAGGGGGACGAGGATCACCGAGAGCGGGACCATGAGGGTGGCGATGATGAGGAGCATGACAGTGCCGCGGCCGCGGAAGTCGTACTTCGAGAGGGCGAAGGCGGCCATGGAGTTGGTGAGGAGGGTGATGAGGGTGGCGGCGACGGTCACGAAGACGGAGTTCCTGAGGTAGGTCAGGAAGTCGAAGTGGAGGAAGGGCTCGGTATAGTTGGTCCAGGCGAGGCCGAGGGAGCGGACGGGCTGGCGGTCGGCGATGGGGACGCGGAAGGTCTCGTCAGGGGCGGCGGGGTTGGCCATCTGGGCGACGATGCCGACGCGGCGGAGCTCGGCGAGGGTGCGGGTGGTGCCGTCCTCGAAGGTGACGCGGTAGAGGGGTTTTGGCTCGCCGTTCACGGTAGCGGTCTGGGCGATGTAGGGGAGGAGGGTCGGGGGGAACTGGGCGAGCTGCTGCGGGGTCTTGAAGGAGGAGGCGACGAGCCAGAGGGCGGGGCCGAAGATGACGAGGAGGCCGGAGAGGAGCCAGGCCCAGGTGACGATGTCGGTCCAGTGCCAGCCGGGGCCGCCGCGTCGGCGGGTGAGGAAGGCGAGGGCGGTCATTTGCGTTCGGCGCGGCGGGCTAGGCCGAGTTGGGCGAGGGTGAGGAGGACGAGGACGGCGCCCATCAGGATGGAGGCGGCGGCGGCGAGGCCGGGGTTGCGGAGGAGGGAGGCGAAGCCGATCTCGTAGATGTATTGGGTGAGGAAGAGGGTGGAGGTGCCGGGGCCGCCGCCGGTGAGGACGTAGACCTCATCGAAGATTTGGACCGCGCGGATGAGGGCGAGGACGATGACGACGAGGAGGTTGGGGAGGAGGAGGGGGAGGGTGATGCGGAGGAAGACGCGGGTGGGGCGGGTGCCGTCCATCTCGGCGGCTTCGTAGAGGTCCTTCGGGATGGCCTGGAGGCCGGCGAGGAGGATGAGGGCGTAGAAGCCCATGTGCGCCCAGACCGAGACGCCGACGGCGGCGGCGAAGGCGGAGGTGCGCTCGGTCAGCCAGTTGACGGTGTCGAAGCCGAGGCTGTCCATCGCCCAGTTGAGCAGGCCCTGGCGCTGGAGGATCCAGCGCCAGATCAGGCCGACGACCACGGGCGAGAGGAGGACGGGGAAGAAGAAGACGGCGCGCCAGAAGGAGCGGCCCGGGAGGCTGCGGTTGAGGATGAGGGCGGTGATCATGGCGGCGGCGGTCATCAGCGTGACCTGGAGGAGGACGAAGCGGGCGGTGTTCCAGACCGCGGTCCAGAACTTGTCGTCGCGGCAGGTCATCGGGTCGAGGTGGTTCTGGCAGTCGACGAGGCGGGCGTAGTGCTGGGCGCCGACGAAGGAGCGGTCGGCGAGGAAGAGGGCGTTCCCGCCGGTGACCGAGTAGGCGAAGTTCGTGAGCATCGGGAAGAGGACGAAGATGCCGAAGATCGCCATGTTGGGCAGGAGGAAGAAGGCGATCATGCCGCGCTCGCCGGTGGTGCGCTGGAGGGCGCGCAGGGCCGGGTCGAGGAGGCGGGCGGCGGCGGCGAGGGGGGCGGTGGCGAGCTTCATGCGGCCCGGTCCACGTAGCGGGGAAGTCGAAACGGTGGGCGTGGGCGCATGTGCGCGCGAGTAAATGTCGCGTGAAGTATACTTCGAGATATATTTATGAAAAAGGTGAAAGTAAGGTGAAACGGTGCCTGCGCGACATTGCGTCGCGCATGTCCCTGAGGTGGGGACAGGGCGGGTCTATATTTTCGGGCGTCGAGGGGATGGCAAGAGGTTGCGGGCGCGCCCGCAGCCTCTTGCGGGACGCCGGGAATCACTGGGCGGCCTGGGCCACGGCGTCGGCGATGTCCTGGTCCATGCGGGTGAAGGCGTCGTCGAGGGAGAGCTCGCCGGCCATGACCTGGCTGGTGCGGGTGACCAGCGCGCCGTAGTAGGCGTTGGCCCATTTCCAGGGCGGCAGCAGCTGGGCGGCGGGGGCGACGAGCTGGGAACTGGCGACGAACTTCTCCAGCGCGGGCTGGACGTGCGGGTCGTCGCTGACGAACTGGAGGCCGCCCTTGGCGATGACGCCCTGGTGGGCGGGGAGGAAGAGGGTGCGCTCGGAGAATTCCTTCACCACCGGCTCGCTGGCGAGCCATTCCATGACTTTCGCCACCTCCTCGGGGTTCCTGGTGTACTTGATGGCGACGAGCGCGGCGCCGCCCTGCAGGCCGGAGCAGGCGACGGTGCCGCAGGGAGAGCCGGTCGCCACCCAGTCGAAGGCGTCGCCGATCTTGGTGGAGAGGTTCGCCACCTGCCAGCTGCCGGAATAGTAGAAGGGGATCTGGGCGTTGATGAAGTCTTCGGCGGCGGCGCGGTAGGTGGAGCCGGCGGCGGAGACCCAGACGTCGCGGAGCATCCTGCCCTCTTCGGTCCACTCGACGAGCTTGCCGACGAAGGTGCGGACGCCTTCGTCGACCGGGGCGGGCTTGCCGTCCTCGGCGACGTAGTTGGCGCCGTAGGAGACGTTCGGGCCGGAGATGCGGTGGCCGGAGCGGTCGATGGCGAAGGCGGCGGGGAGGTCGAGAGCCTCGGCGACCTGGGCCGAGGCTTCGACCCAGTCGTCCCAGGTGGCGCTGTCGCCGGGGAGGGGGACGCCGGCCTGCTCGAAGAGGGTGGCGTTGGCGAAGCCGCCGGTCAGCGTGAGCTGGGTCATGAAGCCGGTGATGGCGTCGGAGCCGTCGGGGCGCATCCAGTCGAGGGTGTCGGCGAAGCTGGTGCGCCAGCTGTCGGGGTCGGCGAGGTAGGGGGTGAGGTCGAGCCAGTGGTCGGCCTGCTCCTTGAGGTTGGTGACGCGGGCGATGTCGGGACCCTGGCCGGCCTGCAGCTGGATCGGGAGCTGCTCCTGGATCACCTGGTAGGCGACGTTGTCGAGGATGACGTTGATGCCGGGGTTCTCGGCCATGAAGCGCTGGACGAGGTCCTCGATCACCGCGCCCTCGACGCCGTCGGAGTACCACATCAGGCGCACGTCGCCGGCGGCGGCCGGGGTGGCGAGGAGCAGGGCGGCGAGCGTGGTCAGTCGGAGCTTCATGGTGTCCTCCCCTGGAAGCCTTCGCGTTCCGTCCGCGTGCCCCGGATGGTCCAGCGGGCGGGGTCGAGGGTGCGGCCTTCGGCCGTCACGGTTCCGTCCGGGCCGAACTCGACCATACCATAGTCGGGATCGTCAACGACGATGCGGCCGTCCGGGTGCTCGGCGAGGGCGAGGGCGGCGAAGCGGGCGCGGAAGGCGGCGTAGTCGCCGCCCGCGGTCACGGCGCCGAGGCGGAGCAGCCAGCGCGCGCGGCGGCCGGCGCGGCGGAGCTCGCAACGGGCGCTCGGGCCGTCGGTGACTTCCTCGAGCGGGCCGTCGGCGACGAGGGCGGCGAGGCCTTCGCCGGAGCGGGCGAAGGCGGTGCGGCCCTGGACGTCGCTCTCGTCGAAGGCGGGGCGGGGGAACCAGGCGTGGGCGAGGTCGGGTTGCGGTTCCGTGCCGTCGAAGGCGACGAGCGCGAGGGCGCGGTACTGCTGTACGCGGGGGATCGAGGCGCTGCCGCCCCAGTAGGAGGGGCGGGCGGAGCCGGACTGGAGGAGCTCGCCGGGGTGGTTGAGCCAGATCTGCGCCTGGGGGTTCGCGCCGATGCGGGCGTGGACGAGGGTCTCCTGGTAGCCCCATTCGCGCCAGCGGTAGCCGGCGGCGGTGCCGAGGGCCCAGGCGCGGGTCTTGCAGTGGGTGAGCGCCGCGAAGCCGTTCTCGCCCTGGCGGAAGGACCATTCCTGCTCGGCGTCGGATTGCCAGAGGGCGCGGGCGGTGAGGTCGGGGAGCTGGAGGCCGTGGTCGCGGAGGCAGAGGGCGAGCTGGGGGAGGGCGTGGAGGCGGGCGCCGATCGAGCCCTTGCCCCACAGCAGGCGGGCGATGGCGGAGAGCTCGAGCGAGGCGGCGGCGCGGAGGGAGTGCTCGTAGGAGCGGCCCTGGGCGGCGGTGAGGATGCCCTGGTGGGCGGAGTTGGCGACGATCTCGAGGAGGCGGGCGATGGCGCGGGCGGCGCGGGCGCGGATGTCCGCGTCGGGGGCGAGGGCCTGCAGCGCGGTCAGGCCCTTGAGGTCGATGGGGAAATAGGGGGCCGAGTTGAACTCGGCCATCTCCCAGCGCTCGAAGTGGTCGAGCCAGGCGCGGACGCGGGCGGCGCCGGTGGCGGATTGCTCGGTGCCGGTGCGGTTGGAGCGGGCGAAGCGGGCGGCGGGGAGGAGGTGGCCGGCGAGGTAGGCGGAGGTGTGCAGGAGGAGGGCGTGGTTCTCGGAGAAGTACCATTGGACGTCGTTGCCGGGCTCGTCCAGCCAGTAGCGGTAGGCGAGCAGGGTGCGGTCGATCCTCTCGGCGAGGCCGGGGGAGAGGTCGGCGGCGTGGCGGGCGCGGATCCAGAGGAGGGGGACGAGGTAGAAGTCGGCGCAGTCCCAGCAGTCGGCGATGGGGTGGAGGAAGGCTTCGATCATCGCCTCGGTCGGGCGAGCGCGGTCGTCGGGTCGGGCTCGCCGGTGGCGGCGGCGGTGGCCAGCGCCTCGGCGATGCGGTCGGGCGGCGGGGGGCCGGGATCGCGGGCGATCTCGAGGCCGAGGGTGCGGGAGGCGGTGAAGCCGGCGGCTTCGAGGGTGACGGTATAGCGGCGGAAGTCGGGCGGCAGCGACTCGGCCGGGCCGAGCGGGAGGCGGTTGCCGGCGGCCTCGCGAACGAGGGTGACGTGGCGGGGGTGGATGCCCTCCCCCTCGATCTCGATGGTGGCGCGGGCGGGGCCATCGAGGGCGAGGGGGAGGGCGAGGGCGACCTCGCCCGTGGTGTAGGCCGGGGCCTCGAAGTGCATGGAACCGAGGGCGGATTCGAGCCGCTCCACGGCGGAGGGCGGCGCGTCGAAGGGGTTGCCCTGGCGGGCGGGCGGGCCGGAGAGCCAGTCGAGCCGGAAGCCGAAGCGGGTGTCGCGCTCGGCGAGGTCGTCGAAGAAGACGCGGAGACGGTTCTCGCCGGCCGCGAGGGGGAGGGCGATCTCGGTCCCGGCCTCCCTGTTGCGGGTGTAGGGGGCGAGGTGGCCGGCTTCCGTGCCGTCGCGGAAGAGGACCGCGCCGCCGCAGGTGGCGAGGCGGAGGCGGGCGGGGCCGGCGGCTTCGGCGAGGACGAGGGTCTCGGCCCAGGCGGCGAGGCGGGTGGGGCGGAACCAGAAGCCGGAGAGGTCGAGCGAGGGGGCGCCGAAGGGGAGCCAGTTGCGGGTGAAGACGGGCGTGCCGCGGACGTCGGGGCGGCGGCCGCGGCGGGCGGCGGCGAAGGCGGTGCGGCAGGGGTATTCGTGCGGGATGAAGTTGCGGTCGCGGGTGAGGAAGAAGGCGGAATCCATCCCGCCCGACATCGGCGCGTCGGGCAGGTCGTAGCGCGCCTCGGCGACGGCCGAGACGCGCCAGTAGCGGAGCGGCGTCCCCGGAGCGAGCGGGTGGAGCAGGTCGGTCATGGCCCCTCTCCCCGGGGAATCGGCGGATGCTCTCGATGCGCAGCATGGCGCCGCGCGCGCCGTAGCCAAACGGTTATCGGTGGCCGGAGGCGCCGCGGGCGGGGAACGCGATCGCGCCGGCGCGGGTTGCGCCGAAGGGTGCTGGACAGCGGCGGGAAAGGCGCTAGCCTGCCGGCATGTCGCGCGCCCTTCTCCTCGCTCTCGCCCTGCTCGCCGCGCCGGTGACGGCGGTGGCGGAGGAGTGCGTGGTGCTGCTGCACGGGCTGGGGCGGAGCGGGAACTCGTTCCTGGTGATGGAGGAGATGCTCTCCGCGGCCGGGTTCAGGGTGGTGAACCGCGGCTATCCCTCGACCGAGATGACGGTGGAGGATGCGCTCGCCTATGTCACCGATGCCGTTGCGGAATGCGGCGAAGCGCGGGTGAACTTCGTCACCCATTCCATGGGCGGGATCCTGGCGCGGGGGTGGCTGAAGCTCAACCGGCCGGAGGAGATGGGGCGGGTCGTCATGCTGGCGCCGCCGAACCAGGGGTCGGAGGTGGTCGATCTCTTCGCCGACCTGCCGATCTTCGAGCTGGCGACGGGGCCGGCCGGGCAGGAGCTCGGCACCGCGGGCGGGATCGCCGAGCGGCTCGGGCCGGTCGACTTCGAGCTCGGGGTGATCGCGGGGAACCGTTCGGTCAACCCCCTGTTCTCGGCGGTGATTCCGGGGCCGGACGACGGGGCGGTGTCGGTGGAGAGCACGCGGATCGAGGGGATGGCGGACCATATCGTCATGCCGGTGACGCATACCTTCCTGATGAACAACCCCCTCGTCATCGCGCAGGTGGTGGCCTTCCTCGAGACGGGGAAGTTCGACCACGGGATGACCATGGGCGACCTGGTGCGGCGGGTGACGGGCGGCAGGTGAGCTCCCGCGGAGCCAGGAGGAGGAAGAATGTCAGCGTTTCCCGAACGGGCGAGGGTCGTCATCGTCGGGCTCGGCGGCATCGTCGGCGCGTCGGTCGCGCATCACCTGGCCGAGCGCGGCTGGGACGACATCGTCGGCATCGACAAGTCCGGCATCCCGACCGACATCGGCTCGACGGCGCATGCCTCGGACTTCTGCTATGCGACCAGCCATGATTTCCTCAGCTGCTGGACGACGCTCTACTCGGTCGATTTCTACGAGAGGCTCGGCCACTACGCCCGGATCGGCGGCATCGAGGTGGCGCGCGTCGGAGACGACGAGCGGATGGCCGAGATCAGGCGCAAGGTCGACTCCGGCAAGGCCTTCGGCACGCGCGCGCGGCTGATCGAGCCGGCCGAGATCAAGGCGAAGTTCCCGCTGATCGAGGAGAGCCTGGTCCAGGGCGGCCTCTGGGACCCGGACGCCGGCCTCGTCATCCCGCGCTCGCAGACCGTCGCCGGCAAGCTCGTCGACCGGGCCGAGGCGGCGGGGAAGCTCAAGGCCTTCGCCAACACCCCGGCGACGTCGCTCGTCATCGAGGACGGGCGGATCCGGGGGGTCGTGACCACCCGCGGCACGATCATGGCCGACCGCGTCGTGGTCTGCGCCGGCCTCTGGGGGCGGCTGGTCGCCGGGATGGCCGGCGAGGACCTGCCGGTTATGCCGGTCGACCATCCGCTGACCTTCTTCGGGCCGTACGACCAGTTCGCCGGAACGGGCGCGGAGATCGGCTGGCCGCTGATGCGCGACCAGGGCAATTCGGCCTACATGCGCGACACCGGCGATCCGAAGACCGCCGAGGGCGGGCAGATCGAATGGGGCTACTACGAGGAGACGAACCCGCGCCTCGTCCACCCCCGCGACCTGCTGGAGAAGGAGCAGGCGCGGCTCTCGCCGTCGCAGCGCGACCTCGAGATGGAACAGGTGCTCGAGCCCCTGGAGCGGGCGATGGAGCTGACGCCGATCCTCGGCGAGCTCGGCTACAACGAGGGGCATTCGTTCAACGGCCTGCTGCAGGTGACGACCGACGGCGGGCCCTCGATCGGCGAGAGCCGGAAGGTGCGCGGGCTCTGGTACGCGGTCGGCATCTGGGTCAAGGACGCCCCCGGCATGGGCAAGCTCGTCGCCGACTGGATGACCGACGGGCGCACCGAGATCGATCATGCGCGGATCGACTATGCCCGCTTCAACCCCTTCGCGCTGACGGAAGAGTTCATCGCGGCGCGCTGCACCGAGACGGCGCGCAAGATCTACAACCCGCCGGTGCACCCGCGCGAGCCCTTCGCCGGCGGGCGCGGCATCCGCCGCTCGCCCTTCTGGGAGCGGGAGAAGGAACTCGGCGGCTACTTCATGGAGCTCGGCGGCTGGGAACGGGCGCACGGCTATGCCGCGAACGAGCACCTGCTGGAGAAATACGCCGACCGCGTGCCGGTGCGCGGGAACGAGTGGGACAACCGGCACTTCTGGCGGGTGTCGAACGCCGAGCAGCTGGCGATGAGCGAGGACTGCGGGCTCATCAACCTGTCGCACTTCCACATCACCGACGTCGCGGGGCCGGACCATGTCGCGCTGATGGAGTGGCTCTGCGCGGCGCGGATCGGCGGGGACGCGAACATCGGCAAGGGCATCTACACCCACTTCCTCGACGACGAGGGCATGGTGCGTGCCGACTTCACGGTCTTCCGCATGGCCGACCGCATCCGCATGGTGAACGGCGCCGACGCCGGCCCGCGCGACTTCCACTACATGCGGCGGGTGGCCGAGGACCGGGGCCTCGACGTGACGATCACCGACGTCGCCGAGAAGGTCGTGACGATCGGCATCTGGGGGCCGAACGCGCGGGTGAACCTCGCGAAGGTGGTCGAGGATCCGGACGCGCTCGCGAAGGAGAACTTTCCGTTTGCGGCGATCCGGCCGGTCCGGATCGCGGGGAAGGACGTGACCGCCTTCCGCATCTCCTACGTCGGCGAGCAGGGCTGGGAGCTGCACATGGCCTACGAGGACGGCCTTGCGGTCTGGGACGCGCTGCGCGCTACGGGTGTGATGCCGGTGGGCGTCGAGACCTATGCCAACAGCCGGCGGCTGGAGAAGAGTCTCAGGCTGCAGAACGCCGACCTGCTGACCGAATACAACCTGCTGGAGGCCGACCTCGCCCGGCCGAAGGTCAAGGAGGCGGACTTCCGCGGCAAGGCGAGGCATCTCGAGCACCGGGCGCGCGCGCACCAGCCGGCGATGCTCTGCACGCTGGTGATGACCGGCAACGTCGATTTCAGCGGCGTCGCACGCTATCCGGTCGGGACGCTGCCGGTCCTGGACCCGGCGACCGGCGAGACGCTGGTCGACGCGCTCGGGCGGCGGTCCTACACCACCTCCATCGCCTACGGGCCGAGCATCGGCAGGAACATCGCCCTCGCCTATCTGCCCTGGGCCTGGTGCCAGGAGGGCCGCAAGCTCGCGGTGCAGTATTTCGGCGAGACCTATCCGGTCGAGGTCGCGGGCGTCGGCTACCGGCCGCTCTACGATCCGGAGAACGCCAGGCCGCGGAGCTGAGTCCCTCTCGTCGGGCGTGACGGCGGCCGCGGGGGCGCGGCCTTGCCTTCGCCGGTCCGAGGGCGCAGGTAGCGGGCATGTCGCTCGCCGCCCTCACCGAGGAGATTCTCGCCTGCCGCCTCTGCGCCGGGCGCTTCGCGGCGACGGCGACGGCGCACGCGCCCCGGCCGGTGCCCTGGCTGTCGGAGACCGCGCCGATCCTCGTCTGCGGCCAGGCGCCGGGCGCGCGCGTGCATGCGCTCGGCCGCCCGTTCGACGATCCCTCCGGCGACCGGCTGCGCGACTGGCTCGGGGTCGACCGCGCCGCCTTCTACGACCGGCGCCTCTTCGCCGTGCTGCCGATGGCCTTCTGCTTCCCGGGCTACGACGCCAAGGGCTCGGACCTGCCGCCGCCGCCCCTCTGCGCTGAGACCTGGCGGGCGCGGGCGCTCGCCGCCATGCCGGCGGTGCGGCTGACGCTCCTCATCGGCGGCCACGCCCAGCGCTGGCACCTCGGCCGGGCGCGCCCGGTCTCCGAGGCGGTGCGCGACTGGCGCGCCGCCGGGCCGGGGCTGCTGCCGCTGCCGCATCCCTCCTGGCGCAACACCGCCTGGCTGAAGCGCAACCCCTGGTTCGAGGCCGAGCTGGTGCCGGAGCTGCGCGCCCGCGTCGCGCGCCTCCTCGAGACGGTGCCGGCATGAGCGAGACCCCGATCGACCGCGCCCACCGCGAGCAGGCGGCGGACCCCGACGACCCCGCCCGCCGTCTGCGGCTCTACGAGCGGGTGCTCGACGCCGAGCTCCTCCTCGTCCTCGCCGCCCCGCCGGGCGAGGCGGAGGAGCTCAGCCCGCTCGTCCTCGACCTCCCCGAGGGGCCCTTCGTCCTCGCCTTCGACCGCGACGACCGGCTCGCCGACTTCCTCGGCGAACCGGCGCCCTTCGTCGCCCTCTCCGGCCGCCGCGCCGTGCGGCTGCTGGCGGGGCGGGGGACGGGCCTCGCCCTCAACCTCGGCGCGCCCTCGGCGACGATCCTCGACCCCGCGGCGCTCGGCTGGCTGGCGGCGACGGC
>ENA-UOUJ01001766-UOUJ01001766.1-activated-sludge-metagenome-genome-assembly--contig:-NODE-1766-length-10765-cov-3.192437_pt1 | contig 10765 bp, 8 predicted proteins | sample MGYA00249839_ERZ747224 | MGnify/ENA primary metagenome ERZ747224 (study PRJEB28782, sample SAMN03220277) | activated sludge metagenome | biome: wastewater; feature: sewage sludge; material... | reverse complement strand
CATCGCGTAATCGGCGTAATTGTGAAAGCTTCTGTTCTGCCAAAAAGAGTTCACGCCCGAGTCGATCTCGGCGACCCGCGAACGTCGCCCGCCCAACTTGGAGAGATGCACATATTCGATGCCGGAGGGACGAAGTTTTTTTGGCAGGGTTTCTTTGTTGAACTGCGGATTCGTGCGAGAGCGGGGAATCGCCCGAACGTCGACCACGAGGTCGATCTCGGCCGCCTCCAGCAGTTCGACGAACTCCTCGATCGTTCTCGTCGAATGACCGATCGTATAAAGTGACCGTTTCGGGCGTTTCATTTTTTCGGCAAACGCCGCAGAGCGCCTCCCTTATGGGCCGCCACATGATCCGTTTTGTCGCTCTTGATTTCGTATTGAGGGTCTTCCTTGGAAGCGTGATGCACATATCCCTTGTAGGTAAAATCCGAAGTGTGAACGGTCTGAATGGTCCCGCTCACCGGCCCCGCCTCGGAATTCCAGCCGACATGATCGCCTCGTTTGAATTTCTTCATGGAGCACTCCTTTCATCCGGTCGTAGAAAAGCGAATCATTGGGTATTTTAACACGACCGGGCCCGCAGGTTCCTCGAAAGCTCTTGTCTTCACGAATCCTTCATCCGCTTTTCAAGAAGAGGTCGGATCGTGGAATTTTTGAAAAATCAAGACGGCCATCCCGAGGGCCGCCACGCCCGGAAAAACAAGGAACAAAAGCCCCCAGTGGGGCCAAAGGGACTTGGACGATGGATTCCATTCAACACAACGAAAGACGGTCTTTTGTCCCGGTCGCGAATAAAAGGGGATGAACTCGCCCCTCATGTCCCGAACCAGCTCTTGGAACCTGTCCTGCAAGACCACATTGCCCAAGAGAACCCGCCGTATTTTGCCATCCCTCACGGCCGCGAGCAAAGTGGGGTGATCATACTGACCGGATTGGGGTTCGAGTTTGTACCAAAAGCCAATGGCCTCGGCCAGAGCCCGGATGGCGGCGGGGTCCGCGGTGCCAAAAAGCCAGTTTGGATTTTGATCAAGACCCAAGGTGCCGGCGAACTTTCCAAGATCCTCGGCGGTGTCTTCGGGATCAAAACTCAAACTGATGATCTGATAATCAGAGCCAAGCCCCCCCACCTTGGTCACCGTCGAATCAAGCGAGTGCAAAAAAGGACTGCATGAACCGGTGCAGTTTCTATAAAAAAGCGTGATCAAAAGCGGCTTTTGGCCCCAAAGATCGGACAGTTTGATCTTTTGTCCCTGGGGTAGGGTTACCTCGATATCGGGAACCCCTTGGTAGAGGGGGCGGGATTCCATTTCTTGAAGTGATTTCCGCGACAGGTTCTCTTCGGTGGCGGGCGCGGCTTTCGCTGCGGGCCCCATCAACAAGAACGAAAAAAGCCAGAGCGTGAAAACCCTAGCGCGCATAGGCTTTTTTCCAACGCCGCCCGGTTTCCACGAGATAAAGAATCAACCCCAGCAAAAAGAGCGAGATGAAGAACAGGCTGATTTGCGAATAGAACACGCCGTGAGAGAGTTCGGACGGGTAAAGAGCGAATCTTCGCGGGACTGAACGCGCGCCGGAAAGATAGAACATCAACAAGAACCCATAACCACCGATCAAGAACAAAGCGATCGTGATTTTTTGTAGTTTGAGGTTTTCGGTGATCTGGGCCTTTTCTTGGCAGTAGTGATAGAAATATCCCAAAACCATCAGCACCAGGCCCTCGATCATATACGTATGAAAGTGGGCGGGCACCCAAAGGGTATTGTGAAACTTGGAGTTCACGGCAATGGTGGAATCGATCACCGCGCCGATCCCGCCGATCCCCCAACCCAGCATTCCCAAAAAGAGCAGAGAAAATCCAAGGTTCCATTTTACGGGCGCGCGGTACACGAGGGCCATCGCTCCGAAGACGGTGACCACGGCTGAAGGAATGGAACTCATATATGAGGCGATCTGACCGATATATTGAAAGGATGTGGGTTGAGCGAAATCCATGTAAAGGTGGTGGAAGTAGGCAAAGATCACAATGGCCAAGACCGCGTTCCAGGCGATGGCCACCACCTTATTGGATTTCCACGGGCGCCCCGTGTAGTGGGGGAAAACGTCATAAATCACGCCGACGGCAAGATAGAGGCTGAGGTTCACCAACAGGTGCCCGAAAAAGAAGGTGAGGTTCTTCATCAGGAGCGCGTCGTTGTTCACATGGGCCAGCAACTCGTAAAAATAAAGAACAAGAACGATGACGCCGGACAAGAGGCAAGCGACGCCCGCGATCAGGCTGACGGTCGTGATCAGCACGACCGGAGGAACTTCGGGAGACGTTTTGCCGCGAATATAATGCCAGCCCAGGGCTTCGCTGAGGCTGTATTTTCGCGCGATCGAAAGCAAAAGATCCAGGGTCCACACCAGCCAGGTGGATCCCAACACGGTCAGCGAAAGCAGAAAGGTGATGGACGACCAAGCGGGCCAGTTTCCTTTAAAGGGAAGCGGGTAAAGAAAGTACCATCCCGCCGCGAAACGCCCCAAGAACACGCAAGCGAACAACAAGAGCACGCCCATCACGGTGCCATAGATCGCGAACCGAGATATTTTTTCGCTGGGGTTCGTGTACTTGGCGAGAACTCGAGAGGCGCAGGCCAGGGCCGCCACCCACCACAGGCCCGCCATGCCGATCCCGTGCAGGGTCATGATCGGGTAAAACCATCCCTGTGCCGAAGAAAGTCTTTCGGCCTGAATCGCCCGCATGAACATGCCCATCAGCACAAGTGCTGGAAACAAAGTAAACGTCAGCCCAATCCAGTTGAGAGTGTTTCTTTTCGCCAGATCCATTTTCATCTCCTGTGTTTCACTTGACGACAAAGGCCGTGCGCATAAGGTGATGCGCGACTCCGCAATACTCGAAGCATAAAACATTGTAGTGGCCCGGTTCCGTGAACTTGACCCTCAGCCGGTTGACGTAGCCAGGCATGGCTTGGGTTTGGGCCAAGACCGATCCATGAGGATCAAAAATGGCGAAGGCATGAGTGACATCAAGACTGGTCACACGAAATTCGACCAAAGCCCCCTGGGGAATTTCAAGAGAGCCGATGGTGGGGATACTCCCCATATCCTCGACGCTTGTGATGGGCTCCGAGCTGTAGGTGAAACTGAACTGGTTCGCGGCGACATAGATCAACTGATCGGGTGTTCTTAAGTCGACGGGATAAGGGGTAAACGGGAGAGTGGCCATCATGGTTCCTCCCACCACGAGGCTTGCCCCCAGGAATAGTTTTTTTCTCAGCGCGTAGGCGGCCTTCATATCGATGATGGGGACGGGGTCGCCGGTGCTTCTTGCCACGCGCCAGAAGGAATAAGTGACGATCAGGGAAAGAATCAAAAAAATAATAAAAGCCAGAAATTGGGTGGTGCCCAGCCATTCGCTCGTGGGAGCGGAGCTTGATGCGGGCTTTGATACCGAGCTTTCGACTTGAGGCTCCGCCGAACTTTTTTGCGCGATGTATGCGATCAGCAGCTTGGCTTGAGCCTCGGTGACCCCCATATTGGGCATGGGTACCATCTTGTATTTTTTGAAAAGCTCCATGGCCAAGGGGTCCTTCTCGGCGAGCATTTTATCGGGCCCCATGATCCAGCGGATCAGCCAGCCCTCTTCTCGGTGTTGCGTTACGTTCAAAAGATCGGGACCGGTTCGATCCCCTTCCCCGACGGTGTGACAGGCCGTGCAGCGCTGCTGGAACAGCTGGGCGGCGCCTTCCATGGATTCCTGAGACCAGGATTTGGCGTAGCTAAGTGCAATCAGAATGATAATCAAGACTCGCATGATCGATGGCTCCTTGGTCACCCTGACGGATGGTAGAGTGTGTCACTTACAGGAGACTTACAAAAACGGCCTCTTTGGCGCCCCACCTCATTGACTTCTGACTTAAAGATACTCTAATCGAAGTTTGTGAAAGAGAAGCCTTCGCAAGACTTATTGCAAGATTCGACAGCTTCATTAGATTTGTCGTCCTCGCTGCACGGATCAAGGTTTGAAGTGGACGAAAACCTGAAGGTTGTCCATTGGCCGGAAGAAACCGCCAAGGCTTTGGGAATGACAAAGGAAAAGGCGCTCAATAAGTGGTGCTGGCAGATCCTTCATCCGGAGGCGGACGAAAAGCCTCCCGTGTGCGAAAAATATTGTCTAGCTAAACACGATACGGTCCCCCCGACTCCCGAAGAACTTGAAATTTTCAAGCCCGAGCTTTGCGCCGTCGTTCGTTGGCCTAGCCCGCAAAAGGGGGCTATCATCTGGGCACCTTCTAGAAACAAGCCCGCTCCCGTGGAATCGGACCCTCGCGAAGACCTTCTTGTCCGTGGTTGCTTGAGTGTGCAAGTGGGGGATATCCCCGGCACGCTGGATTTCATCCGCCGCTATTGCGCGGCCGATGACTGCGAACTCTTTGTCGCCGACGCCCGTCAAAATGAGGTGGTTTATTCGGGTTGTGAAGGGCCAGATCGTGATGTCTTTGGTGAGTTGACGAGTCTCCCTTTTGGAGCTGGCTATCCAGGGAGCGTGACTTCAAGACAGATTCCCATGTACACCAACGACTTTCAAAATGAGCGCCTTTTCCTTCGGGATGGCGTTCGTCAACGAGGCTTGCGTTCTTTTTTAGGAATCCCTTTGGCCGAAAACGGCGAACCCCTTGGCTACCTCGGCTTGGGTTGGCGTGATGCCTCCATTCCGGCGGCCTCGTTGATCCGCCGTTTGGAAGGAGTGAAATCCCTTCTTCATGCCGGACTGATTCAACGTCGTCCCGCCCTTTTGGGCCAAGACAAAAGAAGTGGGTCCTCTTTGAGCGTGCGCTGCTTGGGCAGTTTTGAAGTGGTTCGAAACGGAATCACGCTTCCCATGTCGTCATTTGCTCGCCGTAAGTCGCTTGCCCTCTTAAAGATTCTCTTGCTCAAAGCTCCGCATCCCGTGCACCGGGACGTGTTGATCAATCATCTTTGGCCGGAGTCCGAGGGGCCTTCAGGTCGGAACAAGCTTCATGGTGTCGTTCATGCCTTGAGAGCCGCCGTGGAGCCCCGGGAAGAGGCGACGTACATCCAAAATGAACAAGATTTTTATTTTTTTAATACGCGGGCTTCTCATTTTGTGGACTTGTTTTATTTCCAACAGTTGTTGCGGGCGGTTCAAGCCGAGAAACTGCCTCTTGAAAAGAGGAGTTCCTATCTGGAATCCGCCGTCGCTCTCTATCGTGGAGATCTGTTTTCCGAAGACCCTTATCATGAGTGGCTCGAAGCCCCTCGCGTCTTGCTGCGCCGACAGTACGTCGGGGCGGTGAGAACCCTTGTCCGCCAACGAGGCCTCATGGGGCGTCTCGATGAGAACGTGACCACGCTGCAAAGCGCTTTGCTTCTTTACCCCTACATCGAAGAACTGCAGCAAGAGTTGATCAGGACCTTGGTTATTTTAGATCGAAGATCCGAGGCCAGGGAACAAATGAAATTTTGCCTTCATTCCCTCACATTGGAGTACGACCTCGAGCCGCTGTCGGAGACCATCGCCCTGGCTCGAGATCTGGGCGTGCGTTGAAAGTGAGTCTCGGGTTTTTCTTTATTCCGTAATACATTTACTACAGAAACAAAAGAAACCTCTCCCTACTTTCTTATCGACACCAACCAAACTCTAGCCAAGATGGGATTCGAGGCCGTCATCGCCAGATGCAAGAACCGCCAAGATCCAAGACTGACTCTTGCGAAGCCTTTAGAAATAACCACCTACCCAAAGCAGCGGAATCGCTCGAAGCCTTGTGATCGCAGACCCACCGCCGAACAACACCGCAACGGTGCTGCTTTGCATCCGCAAACAAGACCTGGCACCTGTTACAGGCGCCGGAGGATCGGCATGTTCCGAATCCTTCGTGGTCCGCGAGGCGCTTTATGTTTTGTCCTGAATGAGTTCGATCTTGTATCCGTTCGGGTCTTCGACGAAGGCGATCACGGTCGTTCCATGCTTCATCGGTCCCGGCTCTCGCACGACTTTTCCGCCGCGCTCTCGGATTCTTTCACAGGTTTGATAAATATCCGCCGCTCCGAGCGCGATATGCCCAAAGGCGTTTCCAAGTTCATATGAATGAACGCCCCAATTATAAGTCAACTCGATGCAAGGGTCCTGCTTCGTTTTGCCATAGCTGAGAAAGGCCAACGAAAACTTGCCGTCCGGATAGTCGTCCTTGGACACCAGATTCATCCCCAGGACCTCGGTATAAAAACGGATCGAAGTTTCCAGGTCATTCACTCGAATCATGGTGTGCAAGTACTTCATACTCACTTCCTTCCGGTTCCAGGTTACGTAGATATAACTCAAAAGTTTCAGAGTCCAAAACTTTACAGTTCGTCTGCGGGATCAGGCCCTCCGAATCGCATGACTTCTCCCTCAGTCTGGCGTCGTCCGTCACAAAGAAGTCGCAAACCTTCGCATGCTCAACATGAAGAGCATCGTAAAAATCGGACTTCCGGTTTTTAACTTTCGATTTATATCCAAAAAAATCCAGGAGCATTGTCTTTTTGAAAGAGAGCGCCAGATGATTCCCTTCGGGGATCTCATCGACCTGCTTCAATAACATTTCAAATGTATATGGAGGAACCTCGGCCATATCCCAGGCATCGATTCTTTGCGAACCGGACTGCAGATCGATTTGAAGTCGCGTCTCCAGCACATCTCTTTTTTGAGCAAGATCGATCATCAAATTCCGAACGGCCTGAATCTCCCGCTCGCTCCCCTCGCTCTGCAGGAGAAATTTTCGCATCCTCTCCATGACCTCATCATTCGCCCGAATCGCTAACTGGTAGAACCGAATCGTCTGTTCCCTGTCTTGCCGTTTTGCATTTTCCTTCAATGCTCCCCATTTTCCGGGGTCTTTCTGGATACTTTCGCTCCAGCTTTTGAAACCCCGATTGATTTCTGAAAGAGCTTCCGCCTCCGTCATATTGTTCAGTCGCTTAGAGCCGACTCCGCAGGACTCCTGAATCTGAATCACGACTTCCTTTGGAATCATCTCGAGAAAGGCGCGTATATTGACGGTCGCCATCTCCACTTCGGTATAAGTCCGGTAGGCCTCAACCGGATCTCTCCGAAGCGCGGTGACTTGCGAAGAGTCCTCATTGATTTCAAGAAGAATTTTCCCGCTCCACCGACGAATGAAATCCAATTTCGGAAGAGCCTTTTCAAATCGCTCGTCCTTGGACAGCCCAGAGCCGAATCCAATCTGGGCAAGTTCCTGAATATGAATGGAGGAGTATGGCAAGACGAGACCCCGAAATCGAACGGCCTTTTCAATCGCCTTCTTCAACGATAAGTACTTCGTTGAGTTCTCAGCCATCCCACACCAAATTTGATGATCTAAATAGGCAATCATCCCAAAGGATATACCGGCCACTTGCCAAAACGCACAACCGTAGCGGCGAAACTACGCGTTAATCGAGACTCATGCGATTCCAGAATCTCGTGGATTCGGATTTACAGGTTTTCCAAACGTCCCCTGCGGTTTCGCTCTGCGTCCGCAAACAGGACCTGGCACCTTTTAAAAAACAAAACCCCGGTTTGACCCGGGGTTTTGATCGAACGTTGTTCGACTTTCAGCTTCGATTAGAAGTTGTAAGTCAAAGAAGCGTTGGTGAGGAAGTTCGACTGGTTGGTACCAGCGTCGGAATCGAATGCGATACCGCCAGTAGTGGCAGCAGCAGCCAAAACGTCAACATTGAACTTGCCGGCTTTGAAACCAGCACCAGCAGCGATCGTTGTGTTACTGGAAGCAGTGTCTTTGTCGCCAGCAGCATCCTTAGTTGTGCTGAGGAACGGAAGAACGTGCGTGACGGATCCACGGAGAACCATCCAAGAGTTAGCTTCAGCTTCTACACCAACAACCAATGGAAGAAGGTTGTTTTCAGTTTTAGTGTCAGCAACTTTCTCTTTGGAAGTGCCCATCACATAAGAAACGCCATAGAAGAACTCAGCACCTTCGGACTTCATGGAGTTAACCAATCCGACTTCGATGTTTGTGTTCTCAGTGTTAACAACGTCAGTACCACCGGATGTGAACTTACCGCCGCCCATGCCATACTTCGCGAAGTAGTACATATTGTCCATTTTGTAAGCACCACGAACTGTTACGTTCGATGTGCTCTTGAACTCAGACTCAACGTTAGAAGTAACGTTTGTGACAGTCGCTTTGCCTTGCAAACCGATGATAGCATCAGCTTCCCAGTTTCCAGCAGCCGCGCCAAGAGACAGACCAGCAACATCCGCTTTACCAGTAAAGTCGTTTGGTGCAGTTCCGTAAGCTTGTTTTTTGTTGGAGGTCAGATAGTACAAGTTAACGCCCCAAGCGATTTCACCGGCGCGAGAGCCGTAGAAAACGTTGAAGGAGTTGTCGAGCAATGGATTGATGGCAGTTTGCGCAGCGGCAGGAGCTGTCGAAAGAGCACTAACCAAAGCCGTAGGCTTACGGTTTACGTAGAAACCGAGGTAGTTGCCTTCAGATACTTGACGATTAAAACCAGCTTCTGCGTTTGGAGCACCAGCAGCGCCACCGAACTCGAGAGTTGCATATTCACCGTGCATTGTCGCTTCGTAAGGGCGATCGAATGTTTGTTGAATATCAGACAGGTGCTCAGCATTGCCCAAAGCGCTCAAACGAGCCTTGGAAGCGAATGCAGGCGTTGCGGCCATCGACAAAGCTGCGATCAGCAAAGTCTTTTTCATTGTTGAATCCTTTCGTTGCAGTTTGCAGTTCTAAGAACTGAGTAATCCATTAATCGCTATAACCTACACAAGCGATGGTAATGAGCCCCATAAGCAAGATCAAGACGAAAACGAAACAGCAAAATCGCTTGCGGCCGAAACTGCTGAGACTTTGCGCAACCAGTTTTGTGGTCGGAAAACATCACTCATCTTTGCGATCAACCACAGTTGGACTTTCATCCGTTGTTTTTCGGCGTCCTTATATTTGCCTTCTTTCACTCCAAGAGAAGACCCCCGAAAATCCGTGAAACGCTGATCCGGCGCGGGTTTCACGCGGATCGATCGTTCTTTTTTGTTGTGAGAAAGACGACCGGTTCATCCCCTGACGTCCACTCGGTCTCTCGAGGCCGCTTCTTCGCGGGGTGATTCGCCTCACATGGGTTTTTCAGTGCTTATTTTCGCACAGAGCCAAAGTCGGGTTTCTGCAACGCGAAAGAATCTCTCTGATTTCGGTTCGACTTCATCTCGAAAACCTGGACCAAGGTCGAGGGAAAGGGGGCGAAAGATTCGTGTATCTCTTCCTCTCTTTATGACGCTAGCATCGCTTCTAATGAAGAAAAAGTTTGTACAAGGCCTTATTAAAAGACATCCCGATGGATTTGGTTTTCTGATCCCCGACGATAAAACAATTCCAGACATCTACATTCCCCGCCACTCGATGAACACGGTCATGTCCAACGACCGCGTCCTTGCCGAGATCGAAAAAGAAAAAGGCGGAGACCGCTTCCGCGGCGATATCGTCCGCGTCGTCACCCGAGGCATCAAGAAAGTCGTCGGCGTGTTCGCGAAACTCAACGACCGCGAAGGCGTCGTGCGCGACGAGGGCAAAGGTTGGGGCGAGGATCTTCGAATCAAAATCGAAGACTCCATGAACGCCAAAAACGGACAGATCGTCGCCGCCCAGATTCTGAAGTATCCGGAACCCGGCGAAAGATTCACCGGCAAAGTCGTCGAGATCATCGGCGACGTGGAAGATCCCCTCAACGACGTCCGCCGCGTCGTTCACGGCAATAACATTCCCGAGGAATTTCCGCCCGAAGTGCTGAACGAAGCGAAACGCTTTCCCGCAGCGCCCTCCGAAAAAGATTTCGCCGGACGGAAGGATCTTCGCGGGAAAAGCCTGATCACCATCGACGGCGCGACCGCGAAAGATTTCGACGACGCCGTCCTGGTGGAAACGAACGACAAGGGTTTCAGACTCTATGTCGCGATCGCGGACGTCAGTCACTACGTCACCCTCGGAAGCGCGATCGACAAAGAAGCCTATCAGCGCGGAACGAGCGTCTACTTTCCGAACTTCGTGATCCCCATGCTCCCCGAAGTTCTCAGCAACGGACTGTGCTCGCTGAATCCGCACGTGCCCCGCCTGTGCCTGGTCGCGGAAATCCAGTTCGATTTTTCGGGGACCATGGTCTCCTCCGAATTCTACGAAGCCGTCATGGAGAGCAAGGCGCGCGTCACTTACGGTCAGGCTCAAGAGATCCTGGATGGCACCGATATCCCCGCTTTGAGCCACGTCAAAAGCGTCATTCAGAAATGCTCCGATCTGGCGAAGCTTCTGATGGCGAAGCGTTTTCAAGACGGCTCCTTGGATCTGGAGATTCCGGAAACCGAGCTTCAGATCGACGGCGCGGGACGCCCGATCGACGTCATCCGTTCCGAACGCCTCTTCGCGCATCGTCTGATCGAGGAACTGATGCTCGCCGCGAACGTCGCGGTCGCGACTTTTTTGTCCGGCCGCAAGGTTCCGTCCCTGTACCGCGTGCACGAACCTCCGAACGAGCTCGCGATCCGACTGCTCGAGCGCTACCTCGAGGCTTTCGGCGGAAAAACGAGGCTCGGCAGCGGCAAACTGCAAAAACGCCTGACCAAGGCCCTCGAGGAATTCGAGGGAAAACCTCAGGCGCAGGTTCTGCATATCCTGACTCTCAGGTCCATGTCGCAGGCGAAATACCAGCCGGACAATCTGGGGCACTTCGGTCTGGG
>ENA-UOUJ01001765-UOUJ01001765.1-activated-sludge-metagenome-genome-assembly--contig:-NODE-1765-length-10783-cov-4.130220_pt1 | contig 10783 bp, 12 predicted proteins | sample MGYA00249839_ERZ747224 | MGnify/ENA primary metagenome ERZ747224 (study PRJEB28782, sample SAMN03220277) | activated sludge metagenome | biome: wastewater; feature: sewage sludge; material... | reverse complement strand
AAGGAGCACGAGGTCCTGGTGACGATCGAGGAGGGCTCGATCGGCGGCTTCGGCTCGCATGTGTTGCAAACGCTGACGGATAATGGCGCGCTGGACAGCGGTCTTTTGCGCGTGCGTTCGATGATCCTGCCGGACGAGTTTCTCGACCACGACAACCCGGCCGCGATGTACGCCCGCTCCGGGCTCGACGCCAAGGGCATCGTCGCCAAGGTATTCGAGGCGCTGGGCAAGGACGTCAACACCGAGACCGTCAAGCTGGCCTGAGCGTCACCTGATGCGCTCGCCATCATTGCGGGCGCGCGACAAAGCCGGCTTCCTGTCAGTTTTGCGCCGAGCGCATCGGAGCGGTTCCGGCTGGCCTTATAGCGTTTTCGAGCGAAGCGGACACCGGTTCGCGTGAAGAAAACGCGTCAGAACAATATCATAGAGCTTCGCTTCTGATTCAATCAGAAGCGATAATGCTCCAGGGCTTTGAGATCACCATTTTGAGACCACCATGGCGAAGCGCGACACGACCGAGCCCCGCGCCCGCAAGCGCGCCGACATCCTGCTGGTCGAGCGCGGCCTGTTCGAGAGCAGGGCGCGGGCTCAAGCCGCGATCCAGGCCGGGTTCGTGACCGCCGACGGAAAGCCGGTGACAAAGGTTTCCGAGACGCTCGGGGTCAATGCCGCGATCGAGGCGCAACCCGCGCACCCCTACGTATCGCGCGGGGGCGTGAAGCTGGCCGGCGCGCTCGCGGCGTATCCGATCGAAATCGAGAACCATGTCTGCCTTGATGTCGGCGCCTCGACCGGCGGTTTCACCGAGGTGCTGCTGAGCGAGGGCGCGGCGCTGGTGTTCGCCGTCGATGTCGGCCGCGATCAGCTGCATCCGAGCCTGCGCGGCCATCCGCGGGTGGTGTCGATGGAGTCCACCGATATCCGCTCGCTGGAGGGCAAAAGGCTGCCGCAACGGCCGGACGTGGTGGTGATGGATGCAAGCTTCATTTCGCTGAAAGCCATCCTGCCGGCGGCGCTGGCGCTGGCGGCGGCGCCGATGCACCTGCTGGCGTTGATCAAGCCGCAGTTCGAGGCGCCGCGCGCCGCGACCAGAAAAGGCATCGTCCGCGACGCGGCGGTGCATCGGGCGGTGTGCGACGATATTGCAAACTTCGCGGCGGCCCTGGGATGCGGCCATATCGAGATTTTCCCGTCCCCGATCCCGGGCGGCGACGGCAACATCGAATTTTTCCTCGGCGCCCGCCGTGGCTAGGCAGGGTCTTCAAATCGGCGGCGCGAAACGCCTGACCATCGATCACGTCGGCCATCGTGGCGATGGCGTCGCCCTGACCGATAGCGGCAACGTCCATGTCCCCTATGCACTGGGCGGAGAAACCGTAGAGATCAAACCGCTCGACGGCCACGCCGGCCGCGCGCGCCTCCTGCGCATCGAAGCGGCGAGCCCGGACCGGATCGCTCCGTTCTGTTCTCACTTTGGCGCGTGCGGGGGCTGTGCGATCCAACACTGGCGGCCGGAGGCCTACCGCGCCTGGAAGCGGCGGATCGTGATCGACACGCTGGCGCAGGCCCGCATCGATTGTGACGTGGGCGAACTCATCGACGCTCATGGCGCCGGCCGCAGGCGGATCACCCTTCATGCCCGCAGTGACGGCGGCAAGCCGCGCGTGGGCTTCGCCGCGCCGAACAGCCATGCCATCGTGACGATCGACGCCTGCCCGGTGCTCGACCCTGCCCTCCGCGATCGACGCCGCGCGCGAACTGGCCGTGGCGCTGAAGCCTGCGAACAAGCCGCTCGATATCCAGGTGACCGCAACCCGCAATGGCCTTGATGTCGACGTTCGCGGTTCCGGGCAACTGCCGCCCGCGTTGATCGCAACGCTATCGCATGTCGCGGAGGCGCATCGGCTGGCGCGGCTGACCCGCCACGGCGAACTGGTGCTGATCCGCGCGGCTCCCATGATCGAGATCGGCGCGGCCCGGCTTGTCCTGCCGCCGGGTTCGTTCCTGCAAGCGACCGTTGCGGGCGAGGAAACGCTGGCGGCGCTGGTCGCCGCGCATTGCGGCAAGGCCAAACATATCGCCGACCTGTTCTGCGGCGTCGGCCCGTTCGCGCTGCGGCTCGCGGCCCGGGCGCGGATCGCGGCCTTCGACAGCAATGCTGCGGCGGTGACGGCGCTGCAAAAGGCCGCTGACACAGCCTCCGGGCTGAAGCCGATCAAGGCCGAGATCCGCGACCTGTTCCGCCGCCCGCTGGTGGCGCAGGAACTGCGCGACATCGACGCAGCCATATTCGATCCGCCCCGGCAAGGCGCGGAAGTCCAAAGCAAACACCTCGCCGCCAGCAGGATTCCCGTCGTCGTCGCGGTATCGTGCAGCGCGGCGACGTTCGCGCGTGACGCACGCATTCTCATCGACGGCGGCTATAGTCTGGAGGCCGTAACGCCGGTCGACCAGTTCCGGCATTCGCCGCACATCGAACTGGTCGCGAAATTCGTACGCGGACGTTAAGGTTCAGCCTCGAAAAACCCATATCGTTCCCGAGCGAAGCATGTCCTCGGGCTTGATCCTGAGGATGAATGATCTGCTCGCCCACAGAAACGCATCAGATGATTCAAGCATGCTCCAGGGGCAGCCGACATGAGCGACATCGCCATCAAGCCGCGAGCAAAGGCCGAAACCAAAATCGAACGGCCGCGCCTGTACAAGGTCATCCTCCACAATGACGACTTCACGCCGCGCGAATTCGTAGTGGCGGTGTTGATGACCGAATTCAACATGACGGATGGCCAGGCGCACAAGGTGATGATCACCGCTCACCGCCTCGGCTCCTGCGTGGTGGGCGTCTTCGCCAAGGACATCGCGGAGACCAAGGCAACCCGCGCCACCGATGCCGGACGAGCCGCCGGCTTTCCGCTGCTGTTCACCACCGAGCCCGAAGAGTAGTCAGAGACTTAGAGCATGATCCCGAAAAGTGGAAACCGGTTTTCGGAGAAGATCATGCTCAAACAAAAGGATAAGCGGCGAGTCTGATTCAACGCAGTTGAAACAGACTCTAGAGCGTTTTCGAGCGAAGCATGTCCTCGGGCTTGACCCGAGGATGGAATCCGGTTCGCGTGAAGAAAACGCGTCAAATCAATACCATAGAGCCCCGCTTCTGATTGAATCAGAAGCGATGATGCTCTATGTCGCGCCGACCTGCCCTCGGTGTCGCAGGACATGGTCCGCCAGAACGCAGGCAACCATGGCCTCTCCCACCGGCACCGCGCGGATGCCGACGCAGGGATCGTGGCGTCCCCTGGTGAAGATGTCCGTTTCCGCGCCGTTGCGATCGACGGTCTTGCGCGGCGACAGGATCGACGAGGTCGGCTTCACCGCGAACCGCGCCACGATGGGCTGGCCGGTGGATATGCCGCCGAGAATGCCGCCGGCATGGTTGGAGGTGAACACCGGGCCGTGGTTGCCCCTATCGGACGAAGAACTGCGCATCTCGTCGGCGTTCTCCTCACCGGTCAGCGCGGCGGCTCCAAAGCCCGCGCCGATCTCCACGCCCTTGACCGCGTTGATGCTCATCAGCGCCGCGGCCAGATCGCCGTCGAGCTTGGCGTAGATCGGCGCGCCGAGTCCCGCGGGTACCCCTTCCGCCACCACCTCGATCACGGCGCCGATCGACGAGCCGCCTTTGCGGATGCCGTCAAGATAGTTCTCGAAGAACGCGGCCTTGTCCCTGTCCGGACAGAAGAACGGATTCCTCGCGATCTCGTCCCAATCCCATTTGTCACGGTCGATCCTGTGCGGCCCCATCTGAACCAGCGCGCCCCGCACCGTCATGCCGGAGACAACCTTGCGCGCGATGGCGCCGGCCGCGACCCGCATCGCGGTCTCGCGCGCCGAGGAGCGCCCGCCCCCGCGATAGTCGCGGATGCCGTACTTCGCCTCATAGGTGAAGTCGGCATGACCGGGCCGAAACTTGTCCTTGATGTCGGAGTAGTCCTTCGAGCGCTGATCGGTATTCTCGATCAGCAGCCCGATCGGCGCGCCCGTTGTCACCTGCTCGCCCGTGCCGGGATGCGGCATGACTCCAGACAGGATCCTGACCGCGTCCGGCTCCTGCCGCTGCGTCGTGAAACGCGACTGACCGGGACGGCGGCGATCGAGGTCGCGCTGGATTTCCTCTGCCGTGAGCGGCAGCATCGGAGGACAGCCATCGACCACGCAGCCGATCGCCAGCCCGTGGCTCTCGCCAAAGGTCGTGACACGGAACAGATGACCGAAGGTGTTGTGGGACATTGGTAATCTCGTAGCGGCATGTTGCGAAAATCGCAACATTCCGGCTGGCGATTTGGCCCCGCTTTGCCCACCTCGGGGTTTGGAGCCGCCAGGACGGGAAACCGCGGGTTCTGCTTAACGATGCCTGGCCAGTCCATCCTCGCCGAGCACATACACCGCACCCTGCTCGATGCGCAGGCTGGCGGCTTCCCGCGCGGTCTGAAGGCCGAGCACGACCATCAGCGCCCGCGCCGTTCCGCTATGCGCGACCGCGACGGTGGAGGTTCTCAGCGAACGATACCAGTCGCGCAGCCGCGCGGTGGCTGAGGCATAGCTCTCGCCGCCGGGCGGCGCCACGCTCCATTTGTCCGCCTCGCGCGCGGCAAAGACATCGGGATTGGCGGCCTTCATTTCCGCCAGGGTCAGACCTTCCCAATGCCCGTAGCCGACCTCGCGCAAGCGGTCGTCGACGGAATAGTCATGAGGCGGCAGATTCAGTGCGCCGCGCATCAATTCCATGGTGCCGCGCGCGCGGACAAGCGGGCTCGTGACGAAACCCAGCCCAAGGGGATCGCGTCCCTCGCGCGCCAGCAGCCTGCGCAGAATATCTCCCGCCTTCACCGCCTCGGCGCGGCCGAGATCATTGAGCGGAATGTCCTGCAAGCCCTGAAAACGGCCAAGGGCGTTCCATTCGGTCTTGCCGTGACGGACGTAATAGATGGTGGGCATATTCAAGGGCGGTCGGACCGATGACGGGCTGGTATCGACGGGGTCATTCCCGTTCTCGCCTTGCAATGCTGAGAGGCCGGGAACACCCGCAACGCCAGGCCGGACATGACGGCGATGGTTGATGGGCAGACAAAGATGGCCGACATATACACTATTCGGTTCAACGGAATACAGCGAGCGATGAACCGCTCACCGGCCGATCCCTCCGCCCGCGACCCGCGAGGCGGGTGATCTTCCGCGGCACGCGTTTCGAAATCACGGGTCCGCCACGATATCCCTACCCATTCGTGGTTTCCCATACTAAAATGAACGGCGACCTTCCGGAGTCTCGAAAACTTCGCTCAAAAAGGCTTCAATGTCGCCCTGATCTTTCCCGGCTGAATAGCGGAACTACGGACTGACTCAAACATCGTTTCATCCTACCATGGTCGGATCACGCGATTGAGCGATCTGTGAGTGAGCGATCTGTGAGCAATTTTCCGCGTTGCGAAATCACAACCGGGATGTACACCAGGTTCAGGGCAAACGGATCGCCAAGCTGATGAAGAGTCTAGGGAATTTCTAGGAAACACCCAAGTTGCCATGCGGGCAGTACAGCAGGGGGTTACAATGTCGCGACGGACGCTGGACGACACCCTGACTTTCATCGCAAGGGTCGACCGGGCCTCAACCCCGGCGCAAATAGCCGATGCCGTCGTTGATGTGGCGCGACCCCTTGGCTTTTCTCACGTCCTTGCTGGAATCATTCCGCTTCCAGGGATGACCGCAGAGCAGCAAATCTCGAATGTTGTCCTGCAACGGTGGCCGAAGGCGTGGAGCGAGCGCTATTTCACCAAAGGCTATCTCTTCGACGATCCCACCATCCAGAGGGTCAACGCCTCCACCGAACCATTTCTATGGTCCGAGCTGGAGCCCACCTATCGAAACACGCCCGCGCCGACACGCGTCATGGGAGAAGCGCGCGAGTTCAATCTGGGGTGCGGTTTCACCGTTCCGATGATTACTCTCAATGGTCAGACCGCCGGCTTTTCCCTCGCAAGCGAGCGGGCTGAAGTCCCTTCCGTACTCCGGGGTCAGCTTCAACTGATCGCGATGTACGCGTTCGCGCGAGCCCTCGCGCAAAAATACAAATCTGCCCCGGTGAACCTCACGCCACGGGAAATGGATATCCTGCAATGGATGGCGGAGGGAAAAAGTGATTGGGAGATCGGTGTTATTCTGAAGGTTTCAGAACATCTGGTCGACAAGATCGCACGTCAGCTTCGCGCCAAGCTCAACGCGACGAACCGAACCCAGACCGTCGCCATTGCGCTCAGACACAATCTTATCCGATAGGTCAAGGTACGGATTCGCGTACTTGTTCGCCGCCTCTGCTTCGTCCTAACTCGACGAGGTTACAGGCGGAGAATTTCAGATGATTCACATCGTAACGGCTGAGAATATCGGTTCCTATCAATACGAGATGGAGCAGGCTTATCGATTGCGTCACAATGTCTTTGTCGACGAAATGGGTTGGACAGATCTGCGCAAGCCTGACGGCCGGGAGATCGACCAGTTCGACGACGGGCGCGCACTTCACATGCTCTATGTCGAAGAAGATCGCGTCCTTGGCTATCAACGAATGTTGCCATCGATGCGTCCGCACCTGCTCACGGAAGTGCTTCCGCACTTGTGCGAAGGCGATTTCCCCGTAGGACCGCATATCTGGGAATGGACGCGCTACTGCGTGACGCGACAACATCGCGACCGCGGACGGATTCTGAGTCCGGTCGGCAACCTGCTTTTGTCCGCTATCGTCGAATGGGGCCTGGCGAGCGGCGTCCAGAAGATCATCATCGAGATGAACCCGTTGTGGCTGCTTCGTCTGGTGCAGTTGAATTTCCGCGTGACGCCCCTCGGATTGCCGCAGCAGATCGGAAAAGACTCGATCATCGCCGTCACCGCCGCGTTCGATCGACGCACGCTGAAAAAACTTCAGGAAGTGCGCGGCAATATCGTCCCGGCCATTGTCGCGCAACCTGAAGCCGATCAGCGGCTTCGTGCGTAGGGCATGATCCCGAGAAGCGGAAACCGGTTTTCGGAAAAGATCATGCTCAAACAAAATGATAAGCGACGAGTCTGATTCAACGCAGTTGAAACAGACTCCAGCCAAAAGATTCAGGCCGTTTCGTACCGGAAGTTCGGCCGTTTCGATCACCAGCAATCATCTTTTCATCGCCAATACTCGCGTGGAGCGATACGACAATGTTAATACATCTCGAAAGATATGTGGCTGTTGAGAAATTGATCGATGACGCCTGGGAAATGTCCCAGCAACTCGATCTCGGCCTGGTGAAACTGCTTCTCGAAATGGCGAAACTTGAACTTTACGAGGAGATGCAGGCCGTAATCGGTTCAAACGAACTCAAGCGCGCTGAAAAGCGCGCCGGGGGCCGCCGGCAGCTGCAATAGGACCGGCCGGCCTCAAAAAAAGCCACTCTCGACCGACGCGACTAACATGCTCGACCGACGCGACTAACATGGCAAGTCGGGGAGAAGGCTCCAAGCTGGCCGGGCATCTTCAAGCCCGGTTGCGCGACAGCGGGATGGATATCCCGGCGAGCCCGTCGCGTGGTCAAGGTTCGCCGGCGCAAGCGCGCTAACCGAGATCGCGACGGGGGTTGTAGGAGCGCGCGTCGCGCCACTTCTCCATGAGCGCTTCAAGCTCGGCATCGTTGCCATCCGGCAGGACGATCCGCGTCGTCACGAACAGATCGCCGGAGACCCCGCCCTTCGGGATACCCTTGCCCTTGAGACGGAAGGTCCGGCCTCCCGACGTATTCTTCGGGATCGACAGTTCAACCGCGCCGCCGAGCGTCGGCACCCGTATCTTGCCACCCAGCACCGCCTCATAGAGCGTGATCGGCAGTTCGGCGCCGTCGGCCTTGAAGGACGGATGCGGCGCGACCGACACCGTGATCAGGAGATCGCCGGGACGATGTCCGGGCACGGCGTCGCCCTGCCCTCTCAGCCGGATCTGCTGGCCCGACGTGACGCCGGGCGGAATCCTGACATTGAGTTCCTTGCCGCTGGGCAGGCGGATGCGTTTCTCGCCGCCCCCGACCGACTCCTCAAGCGAGACCGTCATGGCGACATTGAGGTCGAGATCAGGCGTGCCGAACGTGCTGGACTCGAAGTCGTACGCCTGCGCGCCCGGCCGGCGTCCACCCCGCGCGCCGCCGAACATGCTGTTGAGGATATCCTCGAACCCGCCGTCAAAACCCGGGCCGCCGCCGCGGAAGCCGTGTTGCTCGAAGCCGCCGCCGGGCCGCTGGCCACGCGGACCGCCGCCGCCCGGAAAACCCTGGAAGCGCGGCTTGCCGTCCGCGTCGATCTCGCCGCGGTCGAATTGCCTGCGTCTGACCTCGTCGCCCAGGATCTCGTTGGCGGAATTCAACTCCGCGAACCGCTCGGCCGCCTTGGGGTCGTTCTTGTTGGCATCGGGATGGTGCTTTTTCGCGAGCTTGCGAAAGGCACTTTTGATGGCGGCGGCGCTGGCACCCCGCTGCACCCCCAGGATCTCATAGGGGTCGCGCATCCGTAACGTCTCCTTCAGGAATCTGGACAATCAGGAATCTGGACAATGGGCCCCCGGACCCACGCGCCCATCATTTGGGGTATCCGTGGCATTTTTGCAACGAGGTCGTCAGCTATTCGTAGCGGACATTCCGCATCAGCTTCGCAAGGGCTTAAGGGACCGGATTTCCCATTGACCGCCGCGGGCCTTGCAAGCTGCGCCCTGCAGCCAGCTTTCGGAGTTTTCGTTAACATAACTCGCTAAAAAATCCCGGCAGGTGCGTCCCTCGGCGGTATAAGCCTGCGCCAGCGGCGTTACCGAGCCCCGCGCGCCTGTCGAGGGGTTTTCCCACGGCTGGCTCGCATCCTTGTTCCCTCTGGTCAGCACGTCGGAGGCGGCCGTGCGCGCGAAAGCGAGATCGGTATCCGTCGGACCTGCATGTGCCCGCGCGGCGATCGATCCGGTGGCCTCGCCATCTTCCATCTGCGCGAAAGCCGCATGATTGCGCGACACGCTGCAGCCGCCGGTCGTCGCCCCGATCATAATCACCGCCACGATGGCGGCAAAAGGTCTGATCGCGGATAGGCCAACGCGCGGACGTGCCCTATACAGGTTTGCGCTGTATAAGGACCGCAACGGACTCTCGACGGCAGACCGGCGCAACCTGTGGACCCCTTATGAACGACACCACGGACATCAAACACACAAGCCAGTTAACGTCCGGTGATTTCACGGAAGCCCGGGAGCCTTTTGCCCTTTTCGAGGCGTGGCTCGCGGAAGCCATCGCAACAGAACCCAACGATCCCGACGCCATGGCGCTCGCGACCGCGGATGCCGACGGCCTGCCCGATCTGCGCATGGTGCTGATGAAAGGCTTCGATGCGAGGGGCTTCGTATTCTACAGCCACATCGCCAGCGCCAAGGGCCACGAACTCGCAGCAAACCCGAACGCGGCGCTTCTGTTTCACTGGAAGTCGCTACGCCGGCAGGTGCGCGTGCGCGGCCCGGTGACGCCCGTTACCGATGCGGAGGCCGACGCCTATTTCGCCACCCGCCCAAGGCAGGCCCAGATCGGCGCCTGGGCCAGCAGGCAGTCGCGGCCGCTCGAAAGCCGCCTCGCGTTCGAGCAGGCCATCGCGAAGGAGGCTGAAAAATACGCCGCTGGCGCCGTGCCCCGGCCGCCGGGCTGGAGCGGCTGGCGGATCACGCCCTTGCAGTTCGAATTCTGGCACGACCGTCCCTTCCGCCTGCACGACCGCATCGAATTCCGCCGCTCCGCGCTCGACGCGCCGTGGACCAAGACAAGGCTGTATCCATGACCCCCGACAAGGCAAACCCGCGAACCGAGATGGCGGCAGTGGCCGACCCCCGTGCGCCCCGCCGCACGCTGCTGCTCACGGGCGCAAGTCGCGGCATCGGCCACGCCACCGTGATCCGGTTTTCCAGCGCCGGCTGGCGCGTCATCACCTGTTCCCGGCACCCCTTCCCCGAGCAATGTCCGTGGGACGCCGGCCCGGAGGATCACATCCAGGTCGATCTGTCCGATCCCGAAAACACGATGGAGGCGATCCAGGAAATCCGCTCGCGCCTTGAGGGCGGCAAGCTGCACGCGCTGGTCAACAATGCCGCGATCTCGCCAAAGGGCGAGGGAGGCGCGCGGCTGGGCTCGCTGAACACCGACATGGATACCTGGGAAAAGGTATTTCGCGTCAACTTCATGGCGCCGATCATGCTGGCGCGCGGGCTGATCGGCGAGCTCAAGGCCGCCAGGGGCTCCATCGTGAACGTCACCTCGATCGCCGGCTCGCGCGTGCATCCGTTCGCCGGCGCGGCCTATGCGACCTCGAAGGCGGCGCTGGCCTCGCTGACCCGCGAGATGGCGGCGGACTTCGGCCGCATCGGGGTGCGCGTCAACGCCATCGCGCCGGGCGAGATCGACACCTCGATCCTGTCGCCGGGCACCGAGAAAATCGTGCAGCGCCAGATTCCGCTGCGCCGCCTCGGTACACCGGACGAGGTCTCAAAAATCGTCTACGTGCTGTGCACGGAGACCAGTTCATACGTCAACGGCGCGGAGATCCACATCAACGGCGGCCAGCACGTGTAGTGGAATCGGAGTCGCGTCTTTCAACACTCCTAGAGCTTCGCTTCTGATTGAATCAGAAGCGAAGCTCTAGGATATTGATTTGACGCGTTTTCTTCACGCGAACCGGATTCCACTTCGCTCGAAAA
>ENA-UOUJ01001763-UOUJ01001763.1-activated-sludge-metagenome-genome-assembly--contig:-NODE-1763-length-10813-cov-10.196226_pt1 | contig 10813 bp, 10 predicted proteins | sample MGYA00249839_ERZ747224 | MGnify/ENA primary metagenome ERZ747224 (study PRJEB28782, sample SAMN03220277) | activated sludge metagenome | biome: wastewater; feature: sewage sludge; material... | reverse complement strand
TGAAGCCGTTCGACCAGGAAATCATCCGCACCAAGCTCGAGCAGATCGGCATGGTCTGAGACGTCCTTCGATGTCTTGCGGTCTCCGCGAGAGAACGAACCGCAACCGGCTCAACCTTCTGGATCAGTGAAGCGTACCATGTCCCAAGCTTTCGACGCTCTTTGCGAATTCCTGCGCCGCTCGTCCGGATTGGTGATGGAGAGCTCCAAGCAGTATCTCGTCGAAAGCCGCGTCATGCCGATCGTGCGGCGTGAACGGCTGTCCGGGCTCGATGAGCTCGTCCTTATCCTGCAGCGCAAGCAGTCGCCCAAGCTCGCAAAGGACGTCATCGAAGCGATGACGATCAACGAGACCTACTTCTTCCGCGACAAGACGCCGTTCGATCAATTCCGCAACGTCATTCTGCCCGCACTCATCGACTCGCGCCAAAAAGACCGCCGCCTGCGTATCTGGTCGGCCGCCGCGTCGTCGGGCCAGGAAGCCTATTCGCTCGCCATGATCCTGGACGAGCACGCCGCCAGGATGCCCGGCTGGAAGATCGAGATCGTCGGCACCGACCTCTCCGAGCAGGTTCTCGAAAAGGCGCGCAAAGGCATCTATTCGCAGTTCGAGGTGCAGCGCGGCCTGCCCACGCCCATGCTGCTCCGCCACTTCAACCAGATCGGCGAAAGCTGGCAGATCTCCGAGGCGATGCGCAGCAAGGTGACCTTCCGCCCGCTCAATCTCCTGTCGGATTTCACGTCTCTCGGGCGCTTCGACGTCATCTTCTGCCGCAACGTGCTGATCTACTTCGACGCCGCGCTCAAGGCCGACATCCTCGCGCGCATGACGCGCATCCTTGCGCCCGACGGCTTCCTGACGCTCGGCGCATCCGAAAGCCTGATCGGCCTCAAGACGGATCTGGTGGCGCACCCAGAGCACCGGGGCATCTTCGTTCGCCAAACGAGCGCCCCGCAAGCCCCGCTTCAAGCCGCCAGGCTCGCCACACCACAGCCGCCGGTCAATGCGTTGCCACCCGGCTTCGCCGCGACCGCCATGGCCGCTGCACGCTTGCGCACGACCGGATAGACCATGATCGCTTCAGGCCCTATCAGCCTGAAGCGTGAATCATCGGTCCCACCAAAGAGATAGAGCGTGATCCCGATTCAATCGAAAATGATCACGCTCTAGCACAAGTTTTCAGGTAACGAAGGCGCGTCGGGATCAAACCCGGCGCGTTTTGTTGTTCTCGCTGTCCTTGTTGGACATTGCAAGCTCACTCCCGCGTCCCAGTTGGGCGGCACGCGCCATGTCTGCCACCCGTTCCGACGTCAGCCGGTCCGCTTCCGAAAGCGCGAGCAGCGCATCGCTCGCCGCCCGAGAGAGCGCAGCAGCGGTCGTTGTGCCGACCGCCTCGCGATCGATCCTTTGCGGCTCGGCCGCTTCGGCGCCAACGCCTGCCTGATCTCCTGCGGAGCGGACCGCGCGCGCCATCCGTTTCTGGATCAGGTCTGTCACCCGTTGCGCGCCCTGGTCGCGGTCGCCGCTCGCAGACGTGGCCGCCGCCACCAACTGCGCCATCCGATCGCTTCCCTCACCCTGCGCAAGCTGAACGCCTGCCGGATTTCCGATCCACTGCGCTTCCAAGGTGCGCCGGCGCACCAGGCCCGGAAGCACCTCGCCGCCCGCCTTGTTGTATTTCTGAAAGATCTCGCGCACCGTATCGAGATCGCCCGCGCGCACCGCCTCGCCGAGGCCGCTGCCCACCCAGGCGGTTCCCGCGTTGTAGGTAAGCGACGTCAGCGCCGCCTTCGTCCCTTCGTCGACATGCGGCGCCGCCCGGTCGACGATCTGGCGGGCGTCCGAGATCTCGGCCTTGAAGCGGCGTTCCGCTTCGGCACGGTCGATCACCTCGCCGTCGAAACGCGCCCGTGTCCCGTATCCGTTCGAGAACTGGGCGTAATCCCACGACGCTTTCGGCGTGAAGCCCTCGAAGTTGCGGATCGCATCCAGATAATAGCTGTGCATGGCAGGGGTCTCTGGCCTCCGACCTCTCTTGTTAAGAGCGCGCCCTTGCGCAAGGCTGATCCCACGGCGCGTTCACGAGAAACGGCGCCGCATCCCTACCTCGTCCCGAGAGCGTCCGGACCGGACTTGGCACGGCAGTTGCGTAAAACGGATCATGTCTTCGTTTGGTGCAACCATGCAGCTTTCTCCTAACCTTCGCGCACGAATCTCCGCTCTCGGCGAACTCTCCCGCCCGCTTGGCGAAACGCGCGCCACGGCCCTTGCCCGCGCGCTCGCAGGCGCCGTCGCGAACGACGTTGCACGCGGCCGCGATCCGGAATCCACCATCGACGCTTGGATCCGCCGCATCGCGACGGAGATCGCCGCGCGCGAGCCTGCCCAGCCAAAGCCGAAAGGGCCGCGGCGCCTTGCGGATGTCCTGCCGGAAGTTCACATCTAGACCATGATCGCTTCAGGCCCTATCAGCCTGAAGCGTGAATCATCGGTCTCACGAAAGAGATAGAGCGTGATCCCGATTCAATCGAAAATGACCACGCTCTAGGTTGCCGCCACGCAGCATGGTTGATCCATGCTGACGGCATGTCCCGCCTCGGCACAAAAGACCCGTACAATTTGAACCAACTTTTCCTGCCCCCTCTAAGTGGCCCTCAAGACCGCTCGGGTAAAAAGGATGAAGCTGCTGCAAGTCGCAGCACGCTACGAAAAAGAAGTTGCAGGGTCGGGCCTCCAATGTTCCAGAAAGTCAACGCGACTATGCTTCGTCAGCGCCGCGATAACATTCGTGAGTGGCTGGAAGAGGAAGCTCCTTACACGGATGTCGATCAGCGCCATCTCGATGCGCATACGCCGGAGCGCGCCTATTGGCACCACGGCTATCAGGCGGCGCTCACCGACATTTTGGCTATGCTCGTGCCTGAAGCCGAAAAAACCGACACCTCGGACATTCCCAATTAGTTCCGGCTGGCCGGTCGGGATGCATCCGATTTCCGGGCGGCTGGAAGTCGTGGAAGAGTTCGCATTCCGCATGGAATGCGGCCTCCATCGAGGAAGAGCATCTGTACTTGAACAGATTGCCTGAACCGATGAGCTGAAGCAGCCGATCGCGGATATCGCTATCGGCGCGGCCCACGTAGTCGACATAGAACCGCCCGTCCGGACCTTTGTGCCCCAGCACGAAGGTGCCGGGCGCGACGCGCGGAATGGAGTTGGTAATATCGTCGTATGCGAGCCGGAAAGGCCCGAGAAGTCCTGTGCTTGACATCGCTCTCGCTGCTCTTGGACCAGACGGAAACGGAACTACGCTCATCACGCAACTCGCACCAAAGCACTTACACGCAAACCGCGCTTAACGGCCGATTAAACGTAAACGCCGTCGACACCCTTGTGAGCGCCGGCAGTCGAATTATCGTTACCGCGCGCGCCAGATTTCTGATGATCGCCGCCAGCCGACGGCCGGCCCGAGCGCCCATCATCTGAAGAATCGCGAGATCCCGGGTTCGGGTTCCCCGGCTCTTGGAAATTTGCCGAGCCGGGATCGCTGGGCACGGCCAAACCGCTCGAGCGCACGCTCTCGCCCTGGACCGCGGTAATCGTCTCGACCGTATAGCCCGCCGCCGAAAGCGCGCTCGTCAGCTTGGCCTGCTCCCGCTCGATCAGCGCCCGCGTCTCAGAATGCTGCGCTTCGACGTGAATGGAGATCACGTTGTCCTTGAGCTGCATCCGAACGGTGACGGCACCGAGATTGGCCGGCTTGAGCTCCAAGTTGAGCACCTTCACCACGCCCTCGGAAGACGGCTCGCCGAGGCCGCCGGCGGTCAGCTCCGAACGGATGCGCGCTGCGATCTGATCGCCGACGGGATCGTGAGAGGCGGCCGCACCCGGCACACCGCGCGCGACGTTTTGAGCCTGTAATCCAGCACCCTGCATCGCCGAGGCGAAGGTCGCGCCCGTCGGCTGCCCGCCGTTGCCCGTGTTCCGCCCATCCTGCTGGCGGCCGTCTTGCCCCTGCTCGCCAAGCCCTGAACCGCTCTGCCCACGTCCGTCGGCGGCAAAGAGCGCACCGCGCCGTCCGGTCCCGAGTTCGGTGCCCAAGCGGACGATGTCGTCGCCGTCGGCTTGGGCGCGCGTGCGCTCGAGCGCATCGCCCGCCACATCTGCCTGAGAGGACAAGACCGCCGCGTTGCTTGCGGTGTTGATGTCCACCCGCACCGGCACCGCAGGATCTTGCTCCTGAGCGAGCGCGTTTGCGAGTTCGGGCGACATGCGAGCGAGCGCGAGATGCCGCTCCTGCCCCAGCACGGTCACGACCGTCGCACCGGCCGCTCCCTGCGCCGCCTGACCTCTTTCCGATCTCATGATCGCCAAGAGACGCGCCGCGTCGAACACCTCCCCGTCATCCTCCACCATGCCGGGAAGCCAGGGACCGCCGTCGGCCTCGGTACCCGCGCCTGCCGCCTCACTCCCTTGTCCCAGCATCGCTTGCAACCGTGCGACGAGCGACGACGCCCGATCGGAGCCCGTCCCGGTCCGTCCCGCATCGCCGCCGTGTTGTGGCGGTGCCGCTTGGGCATGAGGCGCTGCAACGGGAGCAGCGTCTTGCGCGGGCACGCCCGCCTCGGCGGCGCTGCTCGAAGTCTGGGGATCCGAACCCGACTGTGTCTTCTCCTGCGCACGTCCGCGCGAATCCGATGCCTTATCCGGCAAGCCCTTCGAAGCCCGGTCGAGCGTATCGCGGAACGACGTCCCTCCATGCTCGCCGCTCGCTCCTGAAGCCGACGGCCGTGAGGACGACGGCGAGGACAATCCCGGTGTCAAAGCCTGTGCAGCGGTCACTGCAGCGACCCTCCCAATAGCGTATCGACGTCCGACAACAACGCCTGAGCGCGACGAACCGACGACGGCAGTTCGGCGTCCGGCGTCTCTCCTGCTTCAGGCCAGGCGCCGACGGATCTCGAAACGGCCAGTGCCGCGGCATGGATCTCGCGGTCCGCCCCATCGAGGGCCGAGAGATCGACCTGGCGAAGCAGGGCGACCCCCGACTCGAACTCGTCCGTCGCCACGCGCGCCGCGCCCTCGTAGAGCAGCGCCCGCGCCATCTGCCGGCTTCCCGCATGCGAAAGCTCGCGCGCCTTCTCGGAGGCGAACTTCGCGATATCGAGGTTGCCGCCCTTTGTCGCCTCCTGCGCGATTGCGAGATAAAGACCGACGCGCTCGCCGGCTGGAACCTTCATCAGCTCGGTTTGCGTGCGCGAGATCCACTCCGACGCCCGCTTGAAATCCTGCCGCGCGACGCCGGCGAAAAACTGGCGGCGGAAGTTCTGCGCGAACAGGGAGTTCGGAAAGCGGCGCGAGTACTGATCCGTCAACACGTCGAAGCGATCGAGTTCGCCTTCGCGCGCAATGAGCAGGATCTCCTGCCGCAGCGCGGATTCCTCGATCAGCGTGCCGGGCGCGAGAAGGCGTGCTTCATCCAGGCGTTGAATGGCTTCCTTCGGGCTCGTCCGCGCAAGCAACGTCCCTTGAATGAGCGCCACCATGCCGCCGAGGACGGGATCGAGATCGCGCGCCTTGATCGGATGCAAAAGCCCCAGCGCGTCTCTTTGGCGCCCTTCACCATAGGCCAGCGCCCCGCGCAGGAGACGGCGCTTCACGTAAGGCGTCTTGGTCCGGCCGATGACGATTTTCAGGATTGCGGGATCGCCGCCTGAGAGCGCAAAGAACACCGCCGCACGCACGTTGCGCACGTCGTCCCACACCTGCACCGGAAGCCCGCGCAATTGACTGCCGAGATCCCGCAAAATCTTGCGTTGGTTCTCGTGCGCCGCCGTGCTTCCCGCCGCAACCTCGTCCTGAACCGAACGGAGCGCGCGGATCAGGATATAGGGCTGCTGGCCCGGCTCCACCGCAGGCGATTCCGACCAAAGCGGAACGGCCGGTGCGGCAGCCTCGGACGCTTCCGCGTTGGGCTCGTCTTCGATCGGCTCGTCGGCGGCGAACGCCGGCGAATAGCCAAGAGCCACAACGGCAGCGACAAGAATGAGCGGACGGAAGATCATGGGCGATCGTCCCTGATCAGGATCTCGATACGGCGGTTCTCCGCAGCGTTGGGATCGGATTCGACCTTGAGATCGCGATCCGCACGCCCCTCGATGCTCTCGAAGCGGCTCTCGTCCACACCCCCGCGCGCGAGCATGTAGTAGGCCACCTTGGCGCGCGACATCGACAGCCGCCAGTTGTTGTTCCGCTCACTGCGGAACGGCCGGGCGTCCGTATGGCCGCGCACCACGATCCGCCCTTCGCGCTCGGCCAGCACCTTAGCGATCTTTTCCATCACGACGACCGTCTCGGGCCGCGGCTCGGCCGACGCGCTTTCGAACATGCCGAAACGGAAATCGTCCGTGAGGCTGATTAAAAACCCATCGGCCACCTTCTCCACGTCGATGCTGGGCCTCTTCTCTGGGGAAATGCCGGCAAGCTCCTGCCCAAGCTCCGATTTGAGCGCACTCACCGCTTTGCGCGCCTCCTCGGCGACGGCCTCTTCCGCCGCCGAAGCCCGCGCTTTCGCCATGGCATCGGCCGCATCAGCCGGATCCGGCTGAAGCCCAGGCTCGTCCAACGTCAGCGGCGCACGCTCGCCCGTCTCCGGAACGACCTGACGGTCGGCAAACGGCTCGAACGGATTGCTGAAGCCCTCTCCGCCGCGGGCCATGCTTTCCGATTGCCCTTGGGTGGCTTGATCCGTGTCTCCCTGCGACGCTTCCTGCGCGAGCCGCGCGAGCACACCGTAGGGATCGTTGAACAGCTCTTCTTCCGCCTTCTGCGGATCGCCGTCCTCGAGCACGCCGTCTCCGCCGCGCTTGTGGCCGCCATGTTGCGTATCTTTGCCTTCGACGTCGCTCACGGTGGCGCCCTTATCGGTGGGCCCCTCCGTCATAGGAGACGACATCGCGGCGTCTTTCTCTTCCTGCACGCCCTTGCGTGTCGGAATCTTCGAATTGAGCTTCATCGGATTGAAGTAGGTGGCGATCTGCTGAATCTTTTCCTTGTCGGATACGTTCAGCAGCCACATCACGAGAAAGAACGCCATCATCGCCGTCATCAAGTCGGCGAACGCAATCTTCCACGCGCCACCATGATGGCCTTCGTCGCCATCTCCGCCGCGCCGCCGGACGATCACGACCTCGTGCGGAACCTGCCCGTCGCTCATTCCGCACCTCCCGTCGCGTCGGGTTGATCCCCCGGCGCATCGTCAGGGGTTTCCGCGAGCAAGAGGTCCGAAGTCGCCGGCACATCTACGGCTTCGAGGAACTTCGACCACGCTCCGATCCGCGTTTCGAGGACCGTTTCGTCCGCGTGCACGACGAGATCGACACGCTCTGACGTCACGAAACTCAGGGCCGCATCCACTTGGCCGATGCGCGCTTCGAGGGCGGACAGAAGATCGGGCGGACCTGACACGACGATGCGCGCATAGGCGCCGTTTCCCAACATGTCCCGGAGGGTTTGCGACAGGGCCGAGACGGCCGCGCGGCGGACTTCATCGGCAAACACAGGCTTCAGGATGCGCCCGACCTGCTCACCGATACGCTGCTCGACATTGAGCACGCTGGCGGCCAGGAGCTCTCCGAGCCGAGCACCTTCCTCCGCCGCCCATTTTTGACGTTCGGACGCAAGCAGCTTTTCGAATGCGGCATCCTTGGCCACGAGCAGCGCCGCATACTCCGCGTCCGCTGCAGAGCGGCCTTCGAGGACGCCGCGCGTGTGCGCTTCTTCTATGCGGGCTTCGGCATCGACGCGAGCATCGCGCCCCATCCGCCCCGCATCGTCCTTCGCCCGAGCGGGATCGCCGGAAATCTCAGTGAGATAATGACGGACCGGAAATGCAGCCGTCATGCCGCACGCTCGCGCATCCATTGCTTGAGGATGTTGGCAGCCTGCTCTTCATCGAGCTGCACCATCTGCTCAAGCCGCCGCTGAGAAAGACGCATCACGTCGTTGGTGATGTCTTCGATCAGGTTCGGCTCCCGCTGCGCCTTGATGCCGAGCAGCTCGGCTGTCGCGGCCGACTGCGAAAGCGCCGGGTCGCCCTCGTCGTTGGCGGTCAGGAGCGAGCCGTCGTCGGCCTCTCCCTCCGCAGCCAAGGCACCGCCGGCAACCTGCTCCTCACGCTGTTCGATCAACGCCCGCGTAACCGGCCGCACCCCGAACATCACGACGATGAACACCAGGCCGAGCACCGTGAGAGCCTTGATGAGCCCTGTCGCAAGACCGATCAGCGGCCCCACCAGGCTCGCCGAGCCGGACATGTCCGACAGGCGCGAATCCTCGGCGAACTCCACCGCGACCACACTGATCTGGTCGCCGCGCTCGAGGTTCACGCCCGCCGCCGTCGCGACAAGCCGCTCCACCTCTTTCACCTGCGCATGGACCGTCTCGGGATCTGCCGACACCCCGAGCGTTTCGAGCAGCCGCTTGCGGTTGACGACCACGGCGATCGTGAGCGCATCGACGCGGTAGCCTTCGCTGATCGTCGATGTCGTCTTCGAGTTCAGCTCGAAGTTGCTGAGGTCCTCGCGCCGCTCGTTCTTGCGCAGAGATTGATCGCCACCGGCCCCGTTCGCGCCCTGATCCGGCACGTTCTGCTCGACGCCGACCGGATTGCGAGACGTGGAATCCTGCTGGCTCCCGCTCTCCTTCACCACGCGAAGCGACCGCTCCACACGCGAATCGGGATCGAACGTCGTTTCGTTCGTCTGGCGCTTGTCCATGTTGAGGCGCGCCGCCACGCTGACCTCGAAGTTGTCGAACCCGAGATAAGGCGTCAGCGTCTTGCGGACGTTGTCGCCAAGATCCTTCGAGATCGTCTTTTCGAGCTCGATCATGCGGCTCGATGCCGTCGATGCCCCGTCCCCCGCAGAAGCCAGCACCGTGCCGTCTGTGTGAAGAACGCTGATGTCGTCGATCGTAAGGCCCGGCACCGCAGCCGCCACGAGATGGCGAATGGCCCGCGCGGTCGAGGCATCCGCCGCCACTTCCGTGCGAATGACGACGGAGGCCGAGGCCGGTTGCCGTCCCCGGCGGAATGAGCCCGTCTCCGGCAGCACGATGTGCACGCGCGCCGCCTTCACCCCCTTCATCGCCTGGATCGTGCGCGCAAGCTCGCCTTCGATCGCCCGAACGCGCGTGACTTCCTGCATGAACGAGGTCAACCCGATGGGACCCAGCTTGTCGAACAGCTCGTAACCGGCGTTCGAGCTCGCCGGCAGTCCCTTTTCCGCCAGCAGCATCCTGGCCTGCGCGGTCTCTCCGCGCCGGACCATGACCCGCGTGCCTTCCGAGTTCACGTCGAAGGCGATACCGGATTCGCGCAGCGCCGCACCGATGCGGCTCACGTCCTGCGAATTGAGACCGGAATAGAGGGTCTCCATGTCCGAACGGCTGAGATAATAGCTGCCGAGCCCCACGGCGGCGAACACGGCAAGACCGACGACGCCGAGCGCGGCAAGCCGCCTCGGGCCCAGGGCAAGCAGATTGCCCCACAGTCTCTCCAGTTGTTCAACCCCGAGCATTGCCCAGCCAGCCCCCAAGCCAACCCATTGCGCGCCTTATCGGAATGGTGCACCGGGATTCTGAGGGATCAAGCTTGCGTGGGGTTTGCCGCGCCGAGGGCCGAGCGCCGAAAAGAAGAGGATCGAAGCGCGCGCGTCACGGCCAAATCCGGATCCCGCGGCGCGAGGGCCGGAAATGTAAAAATGCGAAGGCCACGCCGGGGCGGGGTGGCGTGGCCTTCGAGGGGCTCGGGTGTGATGGGAAGCCGGGCCCTGGAAATTTCGAGATTAGCTTTGGAACAGTCGGAGGATCATCTGCGCCGACTGGTTGGCGATACCAAGCGCCTGCACGCCGAGCTGTTGGCGCACCTGCAAGGCCTGCAATCGCGTCGATTCCTCGTTCATGTCCGCGTCGACGAGCTGGCCGATACCGACATCGATCGAATCGATGAGCTTGCTCACGAAGTCCTTCTGCAAGCTGACCCGCGACTTGGCGGCGCCGAGGAGCGTCGCGGCATCCGTCATGCTTCGGAGCGCCTTGTCGACGATCTCGGCCATCTCCTTGAGCGCAAGGAGATCGTCCGGATCGTCGGTGATCCAATCGATCGTGAGTCCCGTGCTCTCGCCCGCGATCGAAATCTCGTTGTTCGGCGCCGTCGCATTCGTGAGCGTGTGAGTCTTGTCGAGCAGGCCGCCCGCGGAGGCCGAGGTCCCCAGATCGAACATCATCGTGCCGCCCGGCCCGACATCGACCTCGATCGTGCCGATCGAGATCGTCCCGCTGCTGTCGCGAGAGAACGAGGCGACGATCGTCTTCAACGTGGGGCCCGTATCCGAGTTCCCCTGGAGCCAGTTCTCGCCCGAGAACACGGCCGATTGCGAAGTGTTCCTGAGTTCCGCCTGCAGCTCTTTGATCTCGGTCTGGATCTTGTGCCGGTCGAGACCGGGTGCCATCGCGGCAACGAGCTTGGCGTGGATCTTACTGACGGTCTCGATCGAGCTGTTCAGCGCGGTAGCGGCCACCTCCACCGTCGCGGCACCGAGCCCGAGGGCGTCCTGAACCGTCGAGACCGCCATGTTGTCGCTGCGCATGGTCGTCGCGATCGACCAGTAGGCAGCGTTATCGGAAGCATCCTTCACCCTAAGACCCGTGGAGACACGGTTCTGCGTGACCAACAAATCCTTATTGGTCTGGCTCAGGGTCTGCAGCGCGGTCATCGCCGCGATGTTCGTGTTGATGCTGCTCATGCCAGCGCCCC
>ENA-UOUJ01001762-UOUJ01001762.1-activated-sludge-metagenome-genome-assembly--contig:-NODE-1762-length-10823-cov-9.452173_pt1 | contig 10823 bp, 10 predicted proteins | sample MGYA00249839_ERZ747224 | MGnify/ENA primary metagenome ERZ747224 (study PRJEB28782, sample SAMN03220277) | activated sludge metagenome | biome: wastewater; feature: sewage sludge; material... | reverse complement strand
CCCCCTGTTCAAATCTCCCGCCCCAACTGAAATTTAGATGCGTTTGCCCTGGCACCTCAGCTTGCCGCCGTTCACGCTGAACTCCACGGCAGGTCCACCACCACACGCGTACCGTGGGAAAGATCTTCGTACCGGAAATCGCCTCGGCCGCCGTACTGCCGCCACAACAGGTCCAGGCGTTCCCGGGTGATCCGGGTGCCCAAAGAACCCGACTTTCCCGGACCGGTCCCGGATGGGGCCGATCGCGCACTGCGTCCCACGCCGTTGTCCTCGATCGTCCATCTCAATTGGCAATGCCTCATTTCCACGCGCAAGGAGATGTGCCCGCGCCCATCCATGTGGGCGATGCCATGCCAGATGGCATTCTCCACAAAGGGTTGTACCACCAATGGCGGCACCAGGACCTTGTCGGGGTCGATCCCACGCTCCACGCTGATGGCAAAGTCGAATTTCCTTTCAAGGCGGAGGTGCTCCAATTCCAAGTAATCATGCAGCGTTTCCAGGTCTTCCCGCAAAGACACTTCGTGCTGACGGCTATTCTCCAGGACATTCCGCATCACATGGGCGAATTTGGCCAGATAGGCGCGGGTATGGTCGGCATCATTCCGTTGCACGAACGCATTGATCGAGTTCAAGGCGTTGAACAGGAAGTGCGGATTCAGTTGCGCACGCAACGCTTGGGTCTGGAGCACGGCTTTCTCCCTGAGGAAGCGTTCCTGCCTGCGCCGCCGATCGTTGTAATACCATGCAGCGCCTCCTGTTGCAAACAGGAGCCCGGCAACGAGGATGCCAAAGCGGATCGCCTTCTGCCGCGCGATCTCCTTCCCGGCCAGCGCCTCCTTTCCATCCATCTCCGCGCGGAGCAGGGCTTCCTTCAACCGGTAGTCGAAATCGGTTTTTTGGCGCAACAGTGCCGCTTGGTTCTCGTCGCTTCGGATCACATCGCGCAGCAAGGTGAACTGCTCCAGCGTCTCCAAGGCCCGCACGGCGTTGCCGGCCTCCTTGTTCACTTCGTACAGGTTCAGGTAGCACTGTTCAAGGAGCGAACGTTCACCGATCGCCTGTGCAATGGCCAATGCGCGGTCCCCAAAAGCGATGGCCTTGGCCCGCTCGCCGAGTCGTGCATACAGGTCCGACAGGCCGACCAGCGAGGCGGCCGTGCGCCGCTTGTCGCCCATGTCCTCAGCCACCTTCATACTCTTTTCATATAAGGGCAGCGCGGCCTGCAGATGGCCCCGCCGCAGTTCATTGTCACCCAAGGCCGTCGCTGCATACTGCACCTCTTTCGGATCTTTGATCAGCTCCGCGATGGCCAAGGCCTTCCGTGCCTGCGCATCAGCCTCCGCGTAGCGCTCCATTTTTGTATTAGCCAGCGCCATGGAGGTGAGGATGCCGGCTTCCGATGCATCACCGGCGCCTTTCTTCAAGGCCCATGCGCGTTCCATGTAGGCAAGCCCATCGTACGCCTGGCCCATCATGAAATGCGTGCCGCCGATATCCTTCAGGAGCGCTGCCTGGCCATTGATGTCGCCGGACTTCCGGGACAAGGCCAGGGCTTCGCCGTAAAGCTTGAGTGCTGCGGCATGGCTCCCTTGCATGGCCATGGCCTTGGCCTGCAGGCCGAGTGCGGCCGCCATATACCGCGTGCTTCCCATGCGCATCGCCGTGTCGTACATCATCCGTGCGATGCCCAATGCACTGTCACGGTCCGTGAAGAGGAGCCCATCCCGGACCAGGTCGCTCCAGGCCTCCAGGCGCGTGGTATCGGCCTTGGCCCGGCCTTCCCGGATCGTCCACTGGCTGTCACCGTCTTCCTGCGCAACCGCCGGTGCGCCCACCAAGCATAGCGTACCCACAAGAAGAGCGGCGTTGTTCATGGCAAGTGCTCCGAACAGAAGGCAAGCAAATCTAAAGGCCAACGCCACATGGCCCCCAACAGACGCCAGTTATGTGCAGGTGCCCGCCACTTATGCAATGGGGGAAGGTCTTCTGTCCGCTTCCCGGTAGCTTGGCACCGGATAACCAGCCTGGCGACCATTCACCCACACCTGCGCACCATGAAACGCCTGTTCACCCTTTCCAGTTGGACCTACCTGTTTCTTGGCACTGGCTCGCTTTTTGCCCAACTCGGTCCGTTGAACTGGACCCGCCCCGTGGCCGTGGAGGCGAACGGCATCTTCCTGGTCTGGCACGATGCCCCTGAGATCGGCAACCAGATCCACCAGAAGACGTACTCCTACACGTACGCCGACGCCAATCTGCCAATGGACGAGCGGATCTCCGCCACACCGGGCCAGACGGCACCGGGCGCTGGCGCGGCGCCGTTCACCGATGTGGCCACCGGCAAATTTCTCCACGGGGCCCGTGAAGGGGTGGTCTCCGTTTGGGGTCCGGGGCCGTCAGGGATCACCATGGCCTTTCCACGCTTCGACACCAGCGCCATGGCATGGACCGAAATGACGGAGTACCAGATCACAGGCGATATCCAGGCCGACCGCATCCATGTGCGCACTTTGGATGTGGATGGCGACCAACTGGATGAATGTGTGGTGGCCTATCTGAACACCGAGGATTCGCTCCATGTGGAGCTGTACAATGTGGACAGCGCGTTGCAGCCCACATTCATGGGCGGTTTTTGCGACTTCCAGGCCATGACGGCCTCCGATCAAAAGGTGCGCATCGCGATCGCCACGGGCGATTTCAATGGGGATGGGACCGAGGAACTCGCCGTGCTGCGCAACCTGGGACCATCGGGATACTATGTGGACCTGGAACTGCGCATCTATGCCTTCGGTAGTGGCACTTGGACCTTGAAAAGCACCTATGCCAATTTCGAGGTGGGATTCAACCTTCCGTTGCAGCACTTCGAGATGACCTTGGTGCCGGGGCATTTCATGGATGGACCGGGCCAGCAGCTCGCATTGGTGGCCAGCTTGTTCCATGGGAGCAGCTTCAGGAAGGTGCAAGTGGGCGTGGTAAGCATCAGCAGCGACCTGCAGACCATCACCGGCGGGAGCTACTTCACCTCCTCGTTCACCACGGAGGGGGTCGAGCTTGGCGCGGATGCTGCCAACCTCTATGGCGATGAGCGCGATGAATTGGTGGTGGTGGCCGGGAAGAATGCATTCCTGATGCAAATGACCACCGGAGATTCCCTGTACGTGCGGCCGGCGCAACCCTTGGACTACGATGGCTTTGCCTATGGGGACAACGGCACGCACCCGGTGATGCACGACCATATCCGGCTCACTGATGTCGACCAGGACGGCCACATCGACCTGGTCTCTGTGTACGATGCACTCTCCAGCGGTAACGGTGGCTTCGATGTCCGTGTACATGCCATCGACAGCCTTAACGGGTTCACCCTGAAGGGGCGATTGCAGTACGATGAGGATGAACCCATCAATAACACGGACCCTCCGCAATATGCCTTCCGCCCATATTCCGTGGCCGTGGGGAATTTCAGCGGGCTGAATTACACCATCGGAGAACCCACTCACCACGTATCGGCAGCCCTGGTGAACCCGATCGTGATCCTGAACGCGCCACCGGTGCATTTCGATATGCTCGACAGCACCCCGTACGACCTGAACAGCTGTTTTAATGGCGGTGATTGCGACTTTGGCGCCACCTACCGCAAATCTTCCACCACATCCATCGAGGTGAGCACCACAGTAAGGTCCGATTGGGCCATTTCATCGGGATACTCCGTATCCGGGTCGGTGGAAGTGGGTGTGGAACCCATGGGGATCGGCGTTGCCGTCAGCGTGGATTATGAGAGGCACCTCCTGCTGAACTATGGCCGGCATTTCAGCCTGACCGATGCCGCCAGCAGCACCGTAACCGTGGGCGTGGAGGTGACGGCAAGGGAGGACGACCGGATCTACAGCACCCTCACCCAGTATGATGTGTGGGAATACCCGTTGTACCATGGTGACGAAACGGTTCCACGCAGGACCATCGCGACCTTGGAACCCCTGAACGTGGCCGCCACCTGGTATCCGAGCAAGAGCTATTTCGCCGTGCAATATGTACCGGACCACGAGGTAGGCAACGTGCTATCCTATCCGGCGTTCACGGCCTTGACCGAAAATCCGGACTTGGAACAACCAATCGCGGGGAACTACGACACCGACAGCTTCGTGCTGGATGGCAGCTCCAACTACGACTGGTACCTGGAAACGGCGGATTTCACATCCAGCCAGGCGGACACCTCGAGTTCCGGCGGCGTGGACCTGGGCTTCGGCATCGGTGGATTCCGCTTTGACGGCGACTATTCCCAGGGCCGTGCGCAGACCTACCTCACCACCGTGACCGACCTGATCGACCTGAACGTACACCTGGGGAGCATGGACATGGGCGTGGGCGATGCGAAGTACACGGTGACCCCATACGCCTATTGGAACAAGAACGGCGCGCTGGTGGTGGATTACGCGGCCAGGCCCGAGATCGCGCCGCCGGGATTCCCTCCCACCTGGTGGCAACAGCAATACGGCCAACTCCCGGACCCCACTTTCGTGCTGCCGTGGAAGCTGGACCCGGAGAAAGGCTTCGCCATCAGCGATGAAGCAAAACGCAAACAGACCAAGGACATCATCTTCGACAAGGCCTATCCCATGCCAGGCGACACCGTGCTGATCACCGCACGCGTACGCAATTTCAGCCTACTGTCCACACCAGCCCCCGTCACCGTCAGCTTCTACCTCGGCGACCCGGATGAGGACGGCACTCCGCTAGTGGGACTGGGCGGAACCAACACGGTGAGCACCGATGGCCCCATCACCGCGCAGGGCCGTGCCGACGTGAGCATCTCGTGGCCCATCCCCCCGGACCTGTCCGCCTACCCGCGCATCTATGCCGTACTGGATGAGGACAACGCCATGGTCGAGGTCCATGAAGGCAACAACACGGGTTTCAATGTACTGGGCTGGGCTTCCGGGCAAGTAGGCGTGGATGAACCGGGAGGCGCCCCCCCGAACACAGGCCTACTCTGCTACCCGAACCCGTTCCTCGCCACCACCACTATCGCGGTGGCCATGTCCACCAGCGGGCACGCCACCCTCACCATCCTCGACCCACTGGGCCGGGAGGTGCGCCACTTGCTGGACGCCGACCTGCCCGCAGGAAGCCGCACGCTGCAATTCGACGCGAACGACCTGCCGGACGGTCTGTACATCGCCGTGTTGCGCACGGAGGCAGGCATACGCACCGCCAGATTGATGCTGGCCCGATAGGCCTGCGGTAGACCGTGGTCGGGGATCAATAACCCAGACCATGGCACATCACGCCGCCTTCCCCCACTCGCCTGCGTTTGCAACGCGGGCGATCATCCCAGCGCGCTTGCAGCGCGCACATTGATGCCGTACTGTGTGGTGACACCCGTGCTATACATATGCTGGTACGGGGTCTGATCACGCCTCCCCCGCCTCGAGGATCTTTCTCAACTGCTCCACCAAGGGTGGCACGTACTTATTCGTTATCCGATGGATCTGGACATCGTCGATGTTGCCGTAATCGTGCACGATCCTATGCCGCAAGCCTTGGATCTTGAACCAACCGACTTCAGGCCAATTCACCAATGGGCGATGGGTGCATTTGGGCATCGATGATCTTTCCGAACCGGTGCGCACGTTCATGTGTGCATACCGTCACGAAATACGCACCTGCACTGGCATAATCGTATCCCTGCCATCGGATGGTGTGCCGTTGCGGCAATTCGCGGGGCATGAACGCATATCGGCATTGCAGGTTCAAATGGCCTCTTCATACTTGGCCTGCCTGTTTGCCAGAGGCTGGATCATCGCAGATGTGGGTCTGCACTACATGCCAGTCCGGATCGATCCGGCGTACTACATTACACGCCATGGCGGTCAAAGGTGGATCCGGTTTCCGTTCGGCCTTGACCGAGGTGGGCGAGACCGCCCAGTTCACGGCACGTTTCTTCCGCAACGCCTTCCACCCGCGCTTTGAGTGGCGCGAGCTGATCCGGCAATGTACCGTGAACGGGGCACTGACCTTTCCCTTGGTAGGGATCACGGCCTTCATCATGGGCTTGGTGCTTACGGTGCAAAGTCGCCCGACCTTGGCGCGTTTCGGGGCCGAAAGCATGCTGCCGGCCATGGTCGCCATCAGCATGGTGCGCGAGATCGCACCGGTGATCACCGCCTTGATCTGCGCCGGCAAGATCGGCAGCAGCATGGGGGCTGAACTGGGCAGTATGCGCGTGACCGAGCAGATCGATGCCATGGAGGTGAGCGGTACCAACCCCTTCCGCTACCTCGCCGTTACGCGCATTTGGAGCACCATCCTGATGCTGCCCGTGTTGGTGGTGCTTGCCGACGGCATCTCCATCTGGGCCTCCTGGATCGGCGTGAACCTGCGCGATACCGTGAGCTGGGAGCTCTTCTACCGCCAAGTGTTCGATTCGCTCGAGTACAGCGATCTCATTCCCGCCTTCATCAAGAGCTTCTTCTTCGGCCTGGCCATTGGCGTGGTGGGCTGCTACAAGGGCTTCACCACCAAGAAAGGCACCGAGGGCGTAGGCCGCAGCGCGCACAGCGCCGTGGTCGTGGCCTCGTTGCTCATCTTCATCCTGGACCTGCTCGTGGTGCAGATCACGGACCTGTTAGGCTTTACCTGATGGCGGATCCCTACCCACCCGGCCAGCCCAACGCGGCAGCGGAGCGTGTGATCCGCATCCAGGACCTGCACCTGTCCTTCGGCAGCAACCATGTGATCCGCGGCTTCAGCCTGGACCTGCACCGCGGCGAGAACGTGATGGTACTGGGCCGCAGCGGCAGCGGGAAAAGCGTGCTCATCAAGTGCATCGTGCGCCTGCTGAGGCCCGATAGCGGCCGCATCGAGGTGCTTGGGCAGGACATGCTGGCATTGGACCAGGACGCCCTGGACCACCTGCGGGTGAAGATCGGCTTCCTGTTCCAGAGCAGCGCCCTGTACGACAGCATGACGGTGCAGGAAAATCTGGAGTTCCCCTTGCGCCGCCACTGGATAGCCACCACACCCGGCGAGGCCGACGCCTTGGTAGGGGAAGTGCTTGCGGCGGTGGGCCTCTCCGAAACCCGAAACCTCTACCCCAGCGAGCTTTCCGGCGGCATGAAGCGCCGCATCGGGCTGGCAAGGACCTTGATCCTGAAGCCGGAGATCGTGCTGTACGACGAGCCCACCACCGGCCTGGACCCCATCACCGGCAAGGAGATCGTGGAGCTGATCCTCGATCTGCAGCGCCGCTATAACACCAGCAGCATCATCATCTCGCACGACCTGCATGTGGCCAAGCTGGCCGCCAACCGCATCGCGGTACTGCATGGGGGCCGCAACTACCTTGAAGGCACCTACGAGGAATTGCGCCGATCGGAAGATGAACTGATGAAACGTTTCTTTGTCTTCATGTGACCATGGCCACAACAAGAGATCCATTCCGCTTAGGCGTGTTCCTGCTGGCGGGCACCTTGGTGTTGGCGGTCGGGCTTTACCTGCTGGGCAGCAAGCGCAACCTCTTCAGCCGCACCATTTCGGTACAAGCCTACTTCCAACATGTGGGCGGCTTGCGGCCCGGCAACAACGTGCGCTATATGGGCATCAACGTGGGCACCGTGGAGCGCATCGAACTGACGGGTGACACCGCCGTGCGGGTGGTGCTGGCCATCCGCAACGATGCCCGTGCGCACATCCGGGCCAATGCGGTGGCTTCCGTGGGCACCGATGGCCTGATGGGCAACCGCTTGGTGAACCTTGCCCCGGGCGATGGCACCGGAGGGGAATTGACGGAAGGAACCGTACTGCCTTCCAGTGTCCCCTTGGATACGGAGCTGATGCTGCGCACCTTGGACCGGACCAATGAGAACTTGGCCACCATCACCGAAGAGGTGCTCACCTTGGCCCGCAAGATGAACCGACCGGGCAATGCCCTGGACCTGCTCACCGACACCCTGCTGGCCCAGGACCTGGCCGAAGCGCTGGACGGGTTGCGGCAGGCCGCATTGTATGCACGCCACGCCACGGCCGGAGCAAACGCACTGTTGGACGATGTGCAGGCCGGCAAGGGTGCATTAGGCACACTGGTGGCCGACCCCACCTCCGAGGGCCACGTGCGCCAACTGCTGGGCGACCTGGCCCGCATCAGCGATTCGCTGCAGGTGGCCACGGAACAGGTTAACCGCTTCAGCCACGCATTGGGAAGCGGGAAAGGAGCCGCCGGCCTGTTGGTGAGCGACACGGCATTCGCGGCGGATATGCGCCGCACCCTCACCCGCTTGGATACCGGCAGCCTCCTGCTGAACGAGAACCTGCGCGCTCTGAAGAGCAACTGGTTCTTCCGCGGCTATTTCAAAAAACAGGAAAAGGAGCTGAAGAAGCAGGAGAAGGCCGGGAAACCTTGATCGGGGGCATCCCTTCACGAAATACATCGCCAGCACCAGCCCGTATTACGCGGCGGCCCGGCCGTGGCTGGATGCGATCATCGATCCGCTGGAGACGCGGACGTGGATCTCCATGGGGATCGAGGCGGCGCAGCAGGCACCGGCTACGAGGGAATTCAATATGGGGGTGTTGCAGGTGTGAGTGGTTTGGGCGTGCCCCTCGCCCATCCCTTCGCTTCGCAGAGCCTCCGCTCGGGACGGCTCGGGTCCGGCTTTCCGCTGCAAGTCCTCGCTCGTTCCTCGCTGCGGGCTTTCCGCTTCAATCCGTCACGCGGAATGTGGTGAATAATCTCAAGGCGCAACTTCAAAACCGACAGCGAACACGGGATCTCCGTTCACATTTCGTTCGAGCAACTCAGCCACAACCGTGAGCGCACCACCGGGTGTTCGAATCAAACTGAGGCGTTTGGGCTTCGGCATTTTGATTGGGCATCGGACCCATCTGCAACTTTCCGACTGAAATGTTCGACAATCCTTCCTTGTACGTGATCGCAGGTAACATCAGAGTTACCTGGTCCTGGATCTTGTCCACGTCCATCGTGGCCTCGCTCCATACTGCATTCACCTGAATACTGTCTGAGTCAGCCAGGTATGGCTTGAACGATGTAACACCATCCTCGTGCCCCAGAACTACGAACCCCCTAGGGAACTTCTTCCTCAAGGAGGCAATCACTTTAGGCTCGTCACGATCCATGTTGGCAATCGCATCCTTGATGCTTGATACCACCCAGTCTGATTCATTCACAATCTTCTCCTTCGTCTCGTCCTGGCCCTGTTTGAGGTTCCCGTATCGCTCTTTGTTGTTCAAGGAAGTTTGCTTGTTGTACAGATACGTGCCCAAAGCGACAAGTACAGCGCCGATGAGAACCAGTAGCGACCAATCCATCTTGCGTGACATTTATTAGAAATTCGTGCTCAAGATAATTCTACCTCACCAATTGAACCGGTCCCCTTTCCAATTGGCGGGGTTGTCGCGAATGTATTTTGCAATGCGTTCTTATTCGCCATCATCGCGGATCACGCGGTCCCAATAATTGCGTTGCCACCCTTCGACAAGCTCAGGGCGGCAACGCGTGCCGTGGGGCCGCAACCCTTCGCGGTACGCCACGCGCGTAACCTCCACTACGCCTTCACATGATCCTTCAGGAACTCCGCAGGCGTCACTATTCTCGTCCGACCGTACTTCTTCAGCACGAGCAGGTCATCATCACCGGTCACCAGCAGATCCGCCTTTGCGGCCTTGGCCAACGCGAGCAGGAAGTCATCCTTCGCATCGCGGCAGATGGGGATCACCTTCGGTTCGCGCTTCAGCACCTTCGCCACACGGCCCAAGCGCTCGATGCTCTCCTCCGCCCTGGCCTGCGTGAAGTACTTGCGCAACTTCGGCCGTCGCGTCACTTCGGCGATCTCTGCCAAGGCCCGCGTTGAGAGGCACAGTTGAAAGAGTTCCTCCATCAGCAAGACATCCAGTTCGCGCAGCCGCTTTCCGATCAACCAACTGATCAAAACGTTGGTATCAACGACGAGCCTTAGGCGAGCGCGAGGCATGCATCTCCGTCCTTACTTCTTCAACGATGCGCGTGATCTCGCTGTCCTTCAGCGACACCTTGCCCCAGACCTTGTGCAGCCACGCGATATCATCCTTGCGTTCCTGCTGCCGAATGGCCTTCATGAAGGCACGCCTATCAGCAGCAGATAGTTCGCTGACGCGCGCCAAGATCCGATCCACGGCCTGGCTCTGGTTCCCTTTGGTGTCGAAGGTCATCCCTCTGTTGCTTGGTGTCCAAAGATACAGGCCGGATCTTGATCCCCACTCATTGAACCGGCCCACTTCCCCCACTCGCCCGCGTTTGCATTACGGGCGATGTTCCCAGTGCGCTTACAGCGCACATCTTGCTGCCGCACCGTGTGGTGACGCCCGTGTAATACATGTGCTGCCGCGGGGTCTGATCACACCTCTCCCGCCTCGAGGATCTTCTTCAACTGCTCTACCAAGGGTGGCACGTACTTGTTCGCTATCCGATGGATCTGGACATCGTCGATGTTGCCGTAGTCGTGAACGATCCTGTGCCGCAGGCCTTGGATCTTGAACCAATCGACTTCAGGCCATTTCCCCTTGAGCGGATCAGAGATATTGTACGCTGCTTCGCCGATCGTTTGCAGCCGATAGACCGTGGCGTCGCGCAGGTCTTCATTCTTCATGAACTCATCCACAGTCACTCCCGCCATGGAGCGCACCACCTCGGCCGTTTCGAGCATGTCGATGAGCAGCACCTTTTCGCTCCGCTCAGACATACTTCAAATCCTTCTCTATGAAAGGCCAGTAGTGCGCCTTCACGGCCGTACGCATCACCACATCCACCTTGCGCTGAACGATATTCTCCA
>ENA-UOUJ01001761-UOUJ01001761.1-activated-sludge-metagenome-genome-assembly--contig:-NODE-1761-length-10824-cov-3.254063_pt1 | contig 10824 bp, 8 predicted proteins | sample MGYA00249839_ERZ747224 | MGnify/ENA primary metagenome ERZ747224 (study PRJEB28782, sample SAMN03220277) | activated sludge metagenome | biome: wastewater; feature: sewage sludge; material... | reverse complement strand
AGATCGGCGCGCGGCTGGGCCAGGGTGCCGGTCAGGGCGCCGTCGCCCGACATGGCGCCGTCGATGGCGACCGGGCCGACGCCGAAGGGGCCATGGGCGTTCCAGTCCAGCGCCAGCCGCAGCTTGGCGCCCTCGATCAGACCCTTGGCGCCCGCGCGCCCGGCGGCGCCGGTCAGCTCTCCGCGATCGATGGAGACGACGCCGTTGTTCAGAGAACCAGCCAGTTGCAGGCGCGGTGCGGCGCCCAGCAGACGGTCCAGCTCTTCCATGCCGACGGCCATGCGCGAGCCGCGCCCGTCGAAGCTCAATGTCCAGGGCGCGCCCGTCTTGGCCGAGGCCGCCCGGATCGGGCCGCCGAACGCGCCGCGCGCGCCGGGTTGAATGCGCGACAGATCGGTCAGGTCGGCGCGGCCGCTGAAGTTCAGTCCGCCGTTCAGGCTGCGCCCGCCCGAGCCGGTCAGGGTCAGCCCCTGTCCGCGCGCGTCGATCTTCTTCAGCAGCATGGTGCCGTCGGCCATGCGCGCGCCTTCCATCTGGATGCGCGGCGCAGAGCCCAGCAGGCCGCCGATGATGCCCGCCGAGGAGCCGCCGACGGCGCGCACGTCGGTCGTGACGTCGATACGGCCCTTGTTGGCGGCGATGTTGACCGGGCCCGAGACGCGCATGGCGCGATAGGAGGCGATGTCGGCGTTCAGCAGACTGGCCGAGCCTTGCAGGCTCCACACCTGGGCGTCGCCCTTGAACAAGCCCGTATAGGCCGCCGGGCCGGCGATGGGGCTGCCCACCAGGCGGCTGAGCGAGGGAGTGTTCACCTCCAGACTGATGCCGTCGGGCGAAGTGTTGTCCGTAGTGCGGATCAGGCCGCGCGCGCTGGATTCGATGTTGTCGGCGTACAGGCGCCAGGCCACGCCCTGATAGCCTTCGCGCCTGGCGTCCGGCGTCATGGCGAAGCCGAAGCGGGCGGTGCGGCCGATGCGTTCGACGAAGGGATACAGCAGGTCGGAGCCGGAGAAGTCGGCGTAACCCGACACCTTGGCGCCGTTGTCGCCATAGGTTCCCTTGACCAACAGGGGGCGGAACTGGCCGGTCTGGACGGCCACGTCGATGACCTCGCCGTTGACTACGGCCACGGCCGAGAAAGGCTGATCGGGCGAATAGCCCAGCGACCCTGCGATCGGGCCGCCCTGGGCCTCATTGGCGCGCAGATTGACGCGCAGGTCTTCGGGCTTGTCGCCGAAGGCGGCGGCCAGACGCAGATAGTCGCCCTTGCGGTTCAGGCTGTAGGCGTTGACGTTGGCGGTCTTGACGCCCTTGCGCGGAATGGCGGCGTCGCCGCTGAGGGTCCAGCGGCCGTACTCCTTGGAGAAGCCTTCCAGCAGTTCGACATTGGCGCTGAAGCGGTCGATGTCGATGGAGATGGCCTGCGGCCCGCCCGGTTCGCTCGGCGGCTCAAGCTCGGGACGGCGCAACAGGCGGATCTGGCCCGCGCTGATTTCCGTCGCATGGAAGCGCCGCGCCAGCAGAGGCCAGTAGGACCAGTCGACGCGGACGTCGGTCGCTTCCAGCCAGACGCCCTTTTCGTCGGTCACGGTGACGCGCTTCAGACGGAAGTCGTCGAACAGATCGCCTTGAAGTCCCTCGACGTTGATCCGGCCGTAGCGGCTGATCTTCTTACCCGCGACGAAGCTGGTGATCAGTTCGCGCCCCGCGTCGGACACCAGATACATCCGTCCGCCCACCAGGGCGACGACGATAAGCGCCAGCAGACCGGCGAAGGTCACGCCCGCGACGAAGGCCGCCAGCTGCAGACGCGTGCGCTTGCGCTTGGCCTTCTCGGCTGGCGTATCGGCGACGTCTGCGCCCGTTTCGTGAGGCGGAGGTGTGTCGGTCAAAACGCCTGGCCGATGCTGAGATAGAGCTGGAATCCGGAGTCGCCCTCTCGCTTGTTCAGCGGGAAGGCGATGTCGGCGCGAACGGGACCGAAGGGCAGCTTGTAGCGTACGCCGACGCCCGCGCCGTAGCGCATATTGGTCAGGTTGGGCGTTTCCTGAAAGCCGACAGCGCCGCCGTCGACGAAGGCCACGGCCTGAAATTTCTCGCCGATGTCGCGCCGCACCTCGATCGAGGTCTCGAACAGCGACAGGCCGCCGCGCGGTCGGTTGTTGGGCAGGCGCGGGTTGATGCTCTGATAGGAATAGCCGCGCACAGAACCGCCGCCGCCGGAATAGAACAGTCGGTCCGACGGCACGGTCAGTTCCTGGCCGCCGATGATGGATCCGATGCGGACGCGACCGGCCAGCACGGTCTTGGCGTCATCCTGGATCGGCAGATAGGCGCTCGCCTGACCTTCGGTGCGCAGGAACAGCACCGTATCCTCGCCGGTCACGGCCGTGGGCTGGGTCGACAGCGACAGGCGATAGCCCGAGGTCGGGTTCAGCGGATCATTCGAGCGATCCATGAAGGCGCCGCCGCGCAGGGTGACGATCGCCAGGTCGCGATCGAAGGTGATCGGCGCCTGGGTCACCGGATCGAAACGATATTCCGTGTAGCGGCCCGCATCGACGCCTACGCCGTAGCTGAACCACGACGTCTTGCCGAGGCGCTGCGACAGGTCCGCAGCCAGGGTGATGGCGCTACGGTCGTAGGCGTCGGTCTGTTCGTTGACGATATAGGACGACAGTTTCAGCGTTCGTCCCGCTTTGCGCCAGTGCGGTTGCGACCACTCGCCGCCGATGCGGCTGTCGATGCTGGCGATACGCGCGCCGTAGCGCAGGGTGTCGGCCCGGCCGAAGCGATTGTAGCGGGTCCGGAAAACGTCGGCGCCCACGCCTTCATAAGTCGAATAGCTGGCGCCAGCTTCCAGCAGGCTGACCGGCCGATCGGCCAGGGTGACGACGACAGGTCGTAGGCCGTCCGGTCGAATGTCGTCGAGCGGCGACAGGGCCACGCCCACGCCGTCATAGACGCCGGTGTCCAGCAGGCGCCGTTCCAGTTCGGCCACGTCCTCGGGATCGTAGCGGTCGCCTTCCTCCCAGGGGACCAGGCTCTGAAGCCAGCTTTCCTTGGTCGGCCCCTGGGTCCGCAGTTGAATCCCGTTCAGCCGCACCAGCTCGCCGGAGTTGATGTTGAAGCCCGGCTGAACCAGGAAGGTGGCGTGATCCACGACTACGCGACGGGGCAGGGCGACGGCGTCCGCATAGCCCCGCCGGGTCAGGTCGGCGACGACGCGGCCTTCGGCTTCCAGGATGCCGGCGGCCCGGCCCGGCTCGCCCGGCTTGAGACGGATGTCCTCGATGACCGCAGCGCTGGTCTCTGCGTCCGGCGCGGGAGCGGTCCAGTTGATCGTGGTTTCGCCCAGGACGAAGCGACGACCCGGCGCAATCTGGACTATCGCGACGGGCTTGTCGTCGCCCTCGACCTGATCCTCGACCGTGGCTTGATAATAGCCTTCCGAACGCAACAAGGCCTGAGCCGAGGTCACGGCCGCACGGGCGCGACGACGGGCCTCGAACCGGCTGGACGGCGCGCCGTCGACATCGCCGATCGCCTGTTCCAGCTGGCGTTTGAGGTCGCCGTCTATTTCACCGCGAATCTGGGCGCGAGGTTCGGCGACGGCTTGGCTTGCGAGCGCGCATACAGCTGCGCCGGCAAGAAGGAGGGGGAGCCTCGACGTCAAATCCGAACCCTGGTTACGAGACGATCAAAGGGCGCTTAGCCCCGTTCGCCGGAGGAATCAGTAAAACAGCGTATCGCTTTCGGGTTGAACTGTCTCTTCAGACGAACGCTGGTCCGGCGGAAGGGCCTCCACAGGCGTAGCCGTTTCGGGCGCGGCGGGAGCCTCGGCGACCGCGGGCGCAGCGGCTTCTTCTGCGGCGGGCGCCTCGACAGGCGCCGGCGCTTCGACGGGGGGCGGTTCGCTGTAAGGTTGTTCACAAGCGGCCAGCAAGCCGGTGGCGGCCAGCGCCGCGCCGATCATCAGACGATTCAACATGGATCGATTCATTCTTGATCCCCCTCTAGGGGCTGAAAACGTGGAGGGGCGGAGCCGGTTCCTCTGGTCGCGCCATTAAAGGGTCCAAGTGAACCTGGAATGAATCGCGTGCTGCGAAGCGTCTTGATTTCGCGATGGATGCGGTCCTCAGAGCCTTGTTTGTGCAGTGAAAAATTTCCTGAAATTTCCACTTGCCCGTCGCGAAGCTCATCCGTATGTTCCGCGCCTCTTCGCAAACGCGATGTGCGCCCCTAGCTCAGTTGGTTAGAGCATCTGACTTTTAATCAGAGGGTCCTCGGTTCGAGCCCGAGGGGGCGTACCACTTTCCCCTTTAATATTGCGGATATTTGGCCGGTCGCGCTGTGGGTGTGATCGCGAGTGTTTGTTGTTTGGGGCCCATATGTGGGGGCCAAGCAAATCAGCATTTTTCGTCGCGTTTCAGCCGGTTTCGAGGGCGGTTGGTGTTGCAAATTTGAGCTACACTTCCAGTGCCGCGACACGATAGCCCTTGCTCGCGTCGATTTATCTGAATCTTGTAGGACGGCAACTCAGCTGCGGGCGAAGCGCGAGTCGCAGAATCTGACCGTCGCCTTTTCGGCGGCAGGTGTCTCGTCGGCTTCCTCGCAGGGGCGCTCGATCCGCATCCGACCCTGTCCGGCACGTTCGAGGGATCAGTTCTTCGAGCGCAAGGCTCACCGTCTGGCCTGACCTCGATGCGGTGCAGATGAGATTCAGAATGACCGCAGGCGTGGCGCGTAGTTGTTGCGGCTTCTGGCGTCCAGAAGCGTGGATGCCCTGTGCGCCTGACGACGCGAGATTATGGATGAGCCAAGCCAGCGGCTGCGTGCAGGGCGGCGCCGACAAGAAAGACTATGGTCAGCACGATGGAGAGGCGGTGTCTGGCGGAAAACAGGACGGGTTGCAGGACGGCTCTGAGCAACCAGAAGCCCGTACCGGCCAAGGCCAGCACGCCCACGTTCTCGTCTGCTCTCCACCAGAACAGAGCGGCGGCGTAGGCGAAGAAACAATAGATCAGCATCGCATTGAGCGTTTGAGATATAAAGGTGTTGATCTTTCCCGATAAGGCAAGAGTCGAGGGCCAGCCAAACAGTCGCCAGAACATCAAGTGAAAGAGACCGAAGCCGATATCAAAAATCGACGCCACTACGGCATATGTCAAAACGACTCTCCGATTGTCGATAAGCGGACCTCGGAACGATGACTATCCGATCTGACGAACGGATGAAATGCGCAAGGTCAGCGCAGACCGCGACCGAAGACGCTCAGCGCGATAACCAGGCCGCAGGCAGTCCATCGGGTGATTATCCTAGGCGATGCCTGGTCGACGCATCGGAGCGGTTGGGTCGCGAGACCATCGCCACTTCGTGTAGAGCTATGCCGCCGAGGTCGATCTCGTCGTTGTTGTCATACCACGCCGAGAGCGACGACTGGTCGACGGCGCCGTGCGATTCTGGAACATGCACGTCGTTCGTCGGTCCGGGGTTTGCCGGTTTCTCGATTGTGATCCGGCCATGAAAGCTCTGGTCAATCCGCTGCTACATCGATAGGCCGGATGTGAGAGCATTCGGGGGCATGATCATGCGTGGTGAGGTTCTGACATTCGATCAGGCGACCGGGATGGGGGCGATACTGGGCGATGATACGGCGCGTTATCTGTTCAATGTCACGCAGGTACGGACATCCTTGCCGCTAACGCGCGGGCAGAAGGTCGATTTCGTCCCCAGCGCGGATTTGCAGGCGACCGAGATCTTCGTACTTCAGGCGGTCGCTCCGCCGACCTGGTCGGGGCAGGCCGTCAGCCCGGGCGGCCAGTTCGACCTGGGGCGGGTGATCCAGCGCACCTTCACGACCATTCGCGAAAACGCAGCGATCTTTTTCGGCGCGTCGACGGTCATGGTCGGGGCGCCCAGCGCCGTCATGGGCCTGGGCCAGAGCACGGCCGTCACCGGCGGCGCCGCCGTCGGATTCCTGACGATGGCGGCGGGCTGGGTGTTCTATCTGGTGGGGCTTTACATGCTTCAGGGCATGGTGGTGAAGGCGGCGGTCAACGGCTTCAACGGCAAGGCGACCTCCTTTGGTCAGGCGTTTGATGTCGGCGTGAAGATGTTTCTGCCGCTGCTGGGGTTGGCCATCATCGCCGCGCTGGGCGCGGGACTGGGCTATCTGGCCCTGATCGTGCCGGGCGTGATCATTTCGGTGATGTGGTCGGTCGCATCGCCCGCCGTGGTGGTCGAGAAGCGAGGCGTGTTGGAGAGCCTGCAGCGCAGTCGCGATCTGACGCGCGGCTATCGCTGGAACGTGTTCGGCCTGATGGTCATCTATATGCTCCTGTCGTGGATCATCGGGGCGGCGGTCGGCGCGCTCGGCCTGGCGACCGGCGGCGGCTTCCTCGACGGCAGCCCGAACCTGTGGGTCAATGCGGCGTCCGGCGTGGTGGTCAACATCCTGTCGGCGGTGGTCGCTTCGGCCGGGGTGGCGGCGCTCTACTACGAACTGCGGACCGTCAAGGAAGGGGCGGGGCCTGAGGCCCTGGCCGCCGTGTTCGACTGATGGGCCGCGGCGTCAGACATCGTGCTTGTCGCGACGCCGTACGCCCATCAGCAGCTTCTGCTCCAGTCGCCCGCGCACGGCGGCGTAATAGGCGCTGAGGAAGTCGCGGTCCGTCTGGTGCGGATCGCGCGACCATCCGATCTTGCCCATGATGCGGTCGGCGACGGCGCGCATGGTCCTGCGCTCGCCGGTGCGCAGGACGGATTCCAGGACGTGCAGCTCCTTGGCTCCATAGGCGTCCAGCTGCGCCAGGGTGAAGTCATATCTCGCCAGTTGTTCGGACCCGTCATCGGCCATGTCGCGGGTCAGCTTGCGACGCGGCGTGCGCACCACCCAGGTGCCGCCGACCAGGTCGCCCAGGCGCAGGCGGTCGCGGTTAAACAGGGGGAAGAAGACGAAAATCGCCGCCCAGACGAAGGCCAGCAGATACATCCAGCTGTCGACGCCGCCCTGACCCGCCTGCGTCACCAGAAGGGACAGCGGCAGGAAGACCTCCAGCTCGCGCATGGCGTTGCGCGCGAACACCGATTCCGCCCGCAGCCGTCCGCCGTCGCGCGAGGCGACGCGCAGACCCATCGCCCGTTTGCCGGGCGTGGCGGCGGCGGCCGACAGCTCGAAGGCGGTGAAGTAGAAGTTCCTCAGCAGGAAGAAGACCACCAGCCACAGCACGGCGACCAGTTCTGCGCCCGCCAGACCGGCCGCGCCTATGGCGCCGACGCCGGTGAAGATCAGGGCCAGGGTGAAGGCGATCAGCACGCCGATGATGATCCCGGCGTCCAGCAGGAAGGCCGCCGCCCTTTGCCCGGCGTCGCCGATGTTCAGCCGCAGGTCGACGCCCTCGGGCGTGATGAAGGGGCGCTCGGTCTTGTCGATCTTCACGGCGTCAGCGGACACGAAACGTCTCCCGTCTCGGACCATAGAAGTAGAGCCCCCAGATCAGGGCCGTCACGGCCGCCACGGCGTAGCGCAGGCCGGTGTCGGCGATCAACTGCCGCCCGAAGCCTTCCAGCAGACCGGCGAGCAGCAGCATGACGATGACGCCGCCCATGACCACGCCGGCGGTTCGTCCGGCTTGAACGGCGGCGTCCAATCGGTGCGCCCGGCCGGGGAAGGCGACGGCCCAGCCGATTTTCAGTCCCGCAGCGCCGGCCAGGATGACGGCGAGCAGCTCGGTCACGCCGTGGATCAGTAGCCAGCCGCCCAACTCCACCCCCAAGCCGCGACTGGCGAACAGGGCGAAGAAGGCGCCCAGCGTCGCGCCGTTGTAGAGGACCAGCAATCCGGTCGGCAGGCACAGGGCGAAGCCCAGCGCAAAGGCGAGCAGGGCCACCTTGGCGTTGTGGGTGAATAGGAAGGCCGCGAACACCGACAGGCCGTCGGCGCTCCCTGTTCCGTCCAGGGTGGCGCGCAGGGTGGCGGTCGAAGCGCCTGGATCGCGTCCGCCCGCCAGATCGCCCGGCACGAAGGCGTAGAACCATTCGGGATCGTGCATCACCAGCCAGCCGCCGACCACGGCGCCGAGCAGCATCAGGGCGGCGGACACCAAGGTCTCGCGCCACAGGCCTTTGACCGAGGCTGGCCAGTCATGACGGAAGAAGGCGGTCAGCCGGTCGCGCAGCGTCGCCCGCGAGCCGTAGACGAAGAAGTAGGCCCGCGCCGACAGCGTCTCCAGATAGTCGATCAGCCCCTGGTCCAGCGAGGTCTCGCGCGCCACCGACAGGGCCGACAGGGTCGAGCGGTACAGCACCGGCACGGCCAGGATCTCTTCATCGGTCAGCTTGGACGCCGAACCCTTTTCAGCCTTGTCCATCAACCGCTCCAGGCGGCGCCAGTCCTCTTCGCGCGCCTGGCGGAAGCGTTGGCTTTTCAGCCGCGGGGCGTCGGTCACAGCAGATCCCTCCGCTTCAGGTCCAGATAGGCGTTGACCGCCTCGGGCCCGACTTGATCGGCGGGGGCGTCGACGATGTGGGCGCCCATGCGGCGCAGGCGGCTGATGACCGTCTCGCGTTCGCGCAGCAAGCTGGCGGCGACGACGGCGCGCGACACGTCCTCGGCCGTTTCCGGCGCGGCGGCGACCAGGGCCTCCAACTCCTCGTCGCGCAGGACGACGAACAGCACCAGGTGGCGTTTCAGCAGCCGACCTAGAGATTCGATCATCAGTTCCGCGGCGGTGGAATCGGTGAAGTCGGTGAAGACCACGATCAGGGATCGGCGCTGAAGCTGTCCCGACAGGGTGGCCAGGGCCAGGGTGTAGTTGGTCTCGTGCGTCGAATAATCGACCCGGCCGACGACGGTCTGCAGGGTGCGGAAGGCGTTCATGCCGCCGACGGCGCCGGTCGACAGGCGCGGCCGGGAATCGAAGGCGAACAGACCCGCCCGGTCGCCCGAGCGCAGGCAGGCGTAGGACAGCAGCAGGGCCGCGTGGATGAAGCGGTCCACGCGCGGCATGCCGCCGACCGGCTCGCAGGCGGCGCGTCCGCAGTCCAGGGCCATGATGACGTTGTGGTTGCGCTCGGTGCGGAATTCCTTGGCCAGAAGGGCGGCGTGGCGGGCCGACTGCTTCCAGTCGATGGCGCGCCGGTCCATGCCGGGCTGATAGTCGCGCAGGGCCTGGAATTCGGCGCCTTCGCCGATGTCCAGCTGGGCCTTGGTTCCGAACAGGGCGTCGCGGGCGAACAGGCGCACCGCCTGATCGCGCACCCACTGCAGGTCGGTCAGCACCGGCGCCGACAGATCCAGACGGAACGTCTTCTGTTTCCAGGCCAGATTCATCGGTCCGCGCCAGCGCACCCAAAGCTCATGCAGCGCCGCGTCGCCGCGTCGTTCGGGCGTGAAGGGGAAGGCGAGGGAGGCGACATGGCTACGCACCCCGGCCTGGCGCGGGGCGTCGTCCACGCCCAGTTTGGCCTCGCCCGACAGGGCGGCCTCGACCTGATGCGGCGCAGGGCCTTGCGCGGCGAAGCGCGTCGTCAGTCCGACCAGGCCGGGTCGCCCGACGGCGGCGCGCACCGGCTCGGGCGGGTCCAGCGTCAAGCTAGAACGCGAGCCGGTCATCAGGGCGTCCAGCGCAAACAGCAGCAGAAGGCCCGCGATCCAGACCGGACCGGCCAGCCAGCCGACAGGCGTCAGCACGCCCGCCAGCAGGGCGACGGGCGCTCCCGCCGCCAGGACCGTAACCGCATGTCGGGTCGGATAGATCACCGGGGCGCCGCCACCTGATCCACCAGGCCGGCCAGCACCTGCTCGACGCGGCGGCCTTCGATCTCGGCCGCGGGCGACAGCACCAGGCGGTGACGCAGGGCCGGGACCGCCAACGCCTTCACGTCGTCGGGGATGACGTAGTCGCGTCCGTCCAGGGCGGCGCGAGCGCGGGCGGCGACGGCCAGCATGGCCCCCGCGCGCGGCGAGGCGCCTGTCTCCACATCGGCGGAATCGAGCGTGGCTCGCGCCAGGGCGGCGATGTAGCCGACGACCTCGTCCGTCAGCCGCACCTGCGCCACGGCGTCCACGGCGGCGGCGATGGCGGCGCCTTCGGCCACGGTCGCCTCGACGCCCAGGGCCACGGGGTCCATCTGGCCGGTGCGCGACCCGTGGGCGGCGATGATGGCGCGCTCCTGCTCCAGGTCGGGATAGTCGAGGACGTGTTTGAACAGGAAGCGATCCAGCTGCGCCTCGGGCAGGGGATAGGTGCCCTGCTGCTCGATCGGGTTCTGGGTGGCGACGACAGTGAAGCGCGGGCTCAGCGCATGGGCCTGGCCGTCGATGGTGATGTTGCGCTCCTGCATGGCTTCCAGCAGGGCGGCCTGGGTCTTGGGCGGCGTGCGGTTGATCTCGTCCGCCAGCAGCAGTTCGCAGAAGATCGGCCCGCGCGTCAGGGTGAAGCTGGACGTCTGGAAGTTGAACAGGTTCGACCCCAGGATGTCGCCCGGCATCAGATCCGGCGTGAACTGGATGCGGCCGTAGTCCAGCCCGACCGAACGGGCGAAGCTGTGGGCCAGCAGGGTCTTGGCCGTGCCGGGCGGGCCTTCCAGCAGGACATGGCCGCCCGCGAACAGGGCGGTCAGCAACAGGTCGACGGCGCCGTCCTGGCCCACCACGGCCTTGGCGATCTCGGCGCGGATGCGCTCGGCGATCGTCTTCACCTCATTGACGTGCACGGGTCAGCTCCTGGTTCCAGCGATAGAGGGCGGCGGCGACCCGCATCAGGTCGCCTGGGGTCTTTGCCGTCCTGGCCTGATCGGCCAGGGCGGAATAGGTCGCGT
>ENA-UOUJ01001760-UOUJ01001760.1-activated-sludge-metagenome-genome-assembly--contig:-NODE-1760-length-10825-cov-4.115413_pt1 | contig 10825 bp, 4 predicted proteins | sample MGYA00249839_ERZ747224 | MGnify/ENA primary metagenome ERZ747224 (study PRJEB28782, sample SAMN03220277) | activated sludge metagenome | biome: wastewater; feature: sewage sludge; material... | reverse complement strand
ATGGCCGATGGTACTGCACAACAATGCGGGAGAGTAGGTAACTGCCATATTTATTTGAAACCTCCGTTCTAATCGAGCGGAGGTTTTTTGCTTTAAATATCTTTCACTTCCCTAGCAAATTAGCGGAGTGCAAAAAGGTTTTCTATTTACCCAATCTTCTATTTACCTAAGCCTATACCAAAGCTACTTCCCGATTGAGTCATCTACTTTGCCTTGAGTAAAACATAGTATTTCCTCATTTTCAAGTTGATTCGGTATTCTACATTGATTGAACATTTTGTATTGAGCTAATCCGCAGATAAATATCATCACACGGTCATTTAAGAGTAAAATGGGTGAATTATAGGTGCAATTGGCAGTTTCACCAAACCAAAACTTTTCTCGCAAAGTCTCTCTTAGCAAACCAAAACTTTTTTATGAAACACTTATTTACCATCTTAATGATTTGCTGCGGATTGAGTACACAGGCCGCAAACAAAGCTTTTGAAAAGCTAACCGAACTAAACAAATGCTGGCTGGAGCAAAAGGACGTTGACATCCATTCCCTTCCGGCTTTTACAATGCAGTCGGAAAAAGAATGGATCAGAACGCATCTTAGTCTTGTAGAAAAGACTTTGCGGACAAGAAGCATGGCTCATCTCAATGAAGCTCAAAAACACAACCGCATGAAATGTCTTGACGATCTGAACCAGTATTGGCATGAAGGCAACTTTCCGATCAATGATGAATACAGCTATCGCACACCCATATTCATTGATAAGTACAATAATTTTTGTGCGGTAGGTTATTTGATAAAAGCTTCGGGCAATGAGCATATCTCCCGCATGATCGCAGCAAAAGCTAATCTCGCTTACGTGCACCAGATGAACTATAAAGAAGTATTTGCCTGGGCAAATGAAAATGGTTTTACAGAAGATGAACTCGCATGGATTCAACCGGCTTACCCACCAGTGCGCCACACTAAGGGAATAGGTAAAGGAACTGACGGAGAAATTTTTGAACTGTATGCCGACAATGTAAACGGCAAGTTGTATGTAGGTGGCAATTTTACAATGGCAGATAGTAGCGTAACAGCAAACAGTATTGCCTACGTAACAGAAACCGGCGGCAACTATACCTGGCACAATCTGGGCAGCGGCGTGAATGGAATTGTATATGCAATTGCCGAGTATGATAATAAAATTTTTGTAGGCGGAACGTTTACGCAGGCAGGCAGCACGCAGGTCAATAATGTTGCTTATTGGGATGGCACCGCCTGGCATGATGCAGGCGTTGCAGGCAAGGTAAATGACCTTATTGTTTACAACAACGAACTTTACGCCGCGGGTCAGTTTGATATAATGGGCGGGTTGATAGACGTAAACTTTGCAAAGTGGAATGGAACAGCGTGGCTTCCTTACTCGGGTTTGATAGGTCATATCAATACCATGGAAGTAGTGGATAACGATCTTCTACTTGGCGGTGATTTTATTTATGGAATAGCAGCAAAGAATATTATCAAGTGGAATGTAGCAAATGGCTTCCAACCATTCGGTAACAGCATAGAAAATGAAGTGAACGATATAGAAAAATTTGGCGACACCGTATATGCAGTTTGCACCCGCACAGCAGCAAACGACTCTGCACTTATCAACAAGCTAAAGAACAATACGTGGGAAGATGCCGCGCCCGGATTAATGATGTTCCAATTCCCGCCCGATCCAAATAGGTCTTTCAAAACTTTGTGTGCGCACGTTGATACTTTCATGGTAGCGGGAGATTTTTTCCTTTCGCCGATGGTAGGCAACTATGCTCAGAACACGTACAGCTTCATCAACCCAATAGGAGTAGCAAACTGGATCAATGTGGACAGTGCAGTAAATAAAATGACCGTGTTCAATGGGGAACTAATAGCCGCAGGAAAATTTCAGTATGGGAATGCAGGTTTCGGATGGGGGAATGTTAAGCTCAACCACATCACACGCAAATCTTATCACAACCCTACTTCTGTAGGTACCATTAGTAAAGACAACCACGCTATTACCATTTATCCAAACCCTGCAAGTTCCTCAGGCACTTTAATATTGGAAAATGGTTTTCATGCAGATAAGGTGATGATCATAGATATAAGCGGTAAAGAAGTGGCTTCTTACAATATTAAAGACAAGAAAGAGACAATCACATTACCCCAACTTGCAACAGGTAACTACGTGATTGAAACATTTAACGCAAATGGTGAGAAAGCCACACAAAAGTTGATGATAAAATAAACCTAAGGCAAATTCATATCAAGAGACTGTCTCCATTTTACGAGGCAGTCTCTTTTATTTTTAGGCGCGGCATAAATCTTTAAGCAAAATCGTATGCTCGTTTATTTGCTGCTGGCGGCCAGTATTTTATTTGCGCTAACAAGCCTACTCTTTGTATGGAAAGCATCACAAAAGTTAATAGCAAAAAGCTGGTCAACGAATTTGCTCGCTATTTCCATTGCTGTATTCATTTATCTCTATGGTACCTGGGTCTATTTATCTGTTTATACCAAGTATGTTTTCGGCGTTTTGTTCTTGCTGATTTTGTTGATGGGATTTGCAAAGAAGAAAAAGGAGATAGGTAACATGCAAAAATGGAAAGTGATACCCAATCTTATCTTTTCAGTTTTGTTCATCAGTTTGTCGGTGTTGTATTTTACCGGCACCACCGGAAAGCCTGAAACCGTAGCTCTTCCCTTCCCTTTGAAGAAAGACAACTATTTCATTTTGCAGGGCGGAAAAGGATTACCGTCTAATTTCTTTCATTACAGTTATCGTGGAGCGATCTATGCGATAGATATTGTGAGGCTGAATAATTTTGGTAATAGAGCAAATAAAATTTTTTCCAGCAGACTCGAAGACTACCACATCTACAACGATACGATTTTTAGCCCCTGCAATGGCATCATCACCAGAGCGCGCGATGAAAATCCCGACAATATTCCACCCGACAGAACACGCGGGCCAAGCAATACAAATTCCGTTGTGATTGAAACAGATTCTTTTTATGTATTCATGGCGCATCTGAAGTACAAAGGAGTATTTGTGCTTGAAGGCGATATAGTAAAAACAGGTCAGCCTATAGGACTCGTAGGCAATTCAGGTTTTACGCTGGAGCCTCATCTTCACATTCAGGCGCATAAGAATACAGGCAAAGATGGCTGGTATCGTGAAGACCCGCTCTACATAGAATTTGACGGACGAAGCTATTTGCTGTTTGAAACGATAAGGCCGAAGAGGGTGAGGATGGTGGAGGAGTGAAGTAAGCTATGAAGCGAAACGCAAAATTTCCACATCTGCACCAGCTGGTATCTTAAATCTTCCAGGAGCTTTTGCTTTCCGGAATTTTCTATTTCATGCCTGAGCTTAAACTGAAGTGAGCTTCTTGAAATCGCGCATCAGATCAGAAAGGTGATTGTCTTCACGGAAATAGATAATTAAATGCAGATGATTTGGCATGAATACGTAGCCGAGTATATCTGCTTTATACTTTTCTGCACAAAAGTTGAGGCTACCGACCACTATCATAAAAGCCTCTTGTGAACACAGTAAATGCTTGTGCTCGTAACATGTCGTTGTAACGAAAAAGCATTGTTCGCTTTTGAATAACGTGCGATCACGTAAGCCCATGATGACAATATAGGCAAAGTGTTTCTCAATTCCGTCAGGTGGAAACACCTGACGGCACAAACATCTGACGGCAGAATTAAAACGCCCTATTCACACCCACCACATACCGAAATCCAAAGTACTGCGGATTTGCATACGGCGGCCGATTAATGAACAGCGGCATGTCGAAACGTAAAGTGAGTGGCTGTGCTTTGTCGAACGGTCCAAATTTCTTGATCGTAAACGCAAATCCAACACCTGCATCCATCCTAAAGTCGCTCCACATTTCCGTAGGTGTACTGTTGTAATATTCGTTGATGTTGTTGATGCGACTGAGTTCAATGATTCCGCCATCTGTGAAACCATACACATCCACATGCAGCCAGTTTCGCGTGAATCGGGGTTGTAAACGAATGTAATTATCCACGTCAAGTTCTATGTTTATAGCCGCACCACTTCTGCCCTTGTAGCCAATCATTATTTCACCATCTCTTTCATCAGCAACAAAATAGCCCGAATAACCTCTAAGGTTTAATCCTCCGCCCATGTGAAAATGGTTGGTTTCATAACGGGAAATACCTCTCCAATCATTCGGCACAAAGCCTACACTACGCGTATATTTATTCTCCATCATCTCCTCAGGATTAGCGCCTGCAAGCCACAACGCGCTTTCGTAAGGAATGTTTGTTCCCATACCTATTCTTCCAAAAAGTCTTGTACGCAATTCAAACTTTGCAAAATAGGCGGTGTGCAACTGATCGAGCTGAATATAGCTGTAATTGAACGCATCACTTTCATTGCCCGTCAGCAGTGGTGCACGCATTGTAAGCTTTCCCGAACCAAAACTTTTCAGGTTTTTATAGTTGCGCGTCAGTACAATATTTATTGAGTTATTAGGTCGGCGCTCGTTGCTGCTCCATTCGTTTCTGTAAAGCAAATAGTCGAGGTCATAACTAATGGGTCGCCACATGGTTTGGTAATAAAATTCCGCACGTACCTGATCATTTGGTTTCCAGTTGTGCCCTATTCTTCCATACACCAATCCATCCAACACACGGAGGTTTAGTTGTTCTTCATGTTTCGGATGATGAATGGAAACCGGCGTTGTATAATTCAATGTAAAGTTGAACGGCATATAGCGATCATACCATCCTTCACTTTTGTAACTGAGATAATCATCGCCTTGTAGCACATGTGTATTCCACCAAACCGTAGCGTCGAAACGGTGCATGGTACGCATATAATCTCCTTCTGCATGAATGCCTGCTTTAATACCATCAACAGAATTCCACCAAACATCAGGACGAACAAACAACCGGTAGTTTCTTCTGTCCATAATTGGATTTACACCGCCATCCAATTTTACCTTCAAGGAAAGCGAACGACTGAATAATCCTTTCGTGAAATTGTTGTCGAGCGGGTAGATATCAGCAAGGCGTTCTGATGTATCAATCTGAACGTTTTTCAAACCGGAAGCTGCATGAACCGTTGCTATGTAGCGTGGTTGAACTTTGCTCCAGCCATACCATTTGGGTAAAACCTTTGCATCTGTTTCTTTTGTAAACCACGTATTCGGAATGTGGTAGTTCTGCTTGCTCCCATCTTTCGAGGTCACGGTAAAATCCAGAGGCATCTGCATTTGTCCGCCGCGTTTGAAGTGAATGCGGAAACTATCCGTACCGCTTACGCGTTTTACATTGTCAATGCTGTAGTCTATAGTTTTTGTCGTTTCTAGCCATTGATCAAAGAACCAATTGAGATCTACTTTGGTAAAATTGATGATTGAGTTTCTGAAGTCTTCAAAATAAGGATGTGCGAATTTCCATTGATCAAAATAGTTTTGAAAAGCTGCGAGAAATAGCGAATCACCCAACACATACTGAAGATTGTAGAGCATGGTTGCGGGCTTGTAGTACACCGTTCCATAGCCGCCTTCGTGATGCAGCGCGTCGTTGAAATCGTTTGAGTGTGTATTCAAAGGTTTGGGTTCGCCGTTGAGTGCATTGTAGAGATAGGAATTATAAACTCTTGCATCGCGCGATTGGGTAGGTTCATAGAATCTTCTTTTCCATTTCGATTTTGGTTTTCCTTCTTTGATGTATTTTCCATCTAGTTTGTTCAATCCCCAGGCTGTAATGAATTGTGTGAAGCCTTCATCCATAGAAGCCCGATAAGTTTCATTGCTACCCACCATTCCATAAAACCAGTTGTGGCCAATTTCATGCACCAGCAATCCTCTATACCCCGGTTCTGCACCGCCATCGAGTGTAAGCATCGGATATTCCATTCCATCGGCAGCATCGGCTGCTACCATTTTAGGATAGCCATACATGCCAATATCTTTCGAGAAAGTTTCAATGATTTGTGCAACAAACTGTGCGGTATTTTGCCAGCCGGAAGCATGTGGTTCCTGCACAATGCCTACGCATTCTATCCCATTCCAGTAAGCAGTAGATATACGATAAGAAGGATCGGCAGTGAATGCAAAATCGTGTACGTTTTCTGCATAGTAACGCCATACTTTTCGTTTGCCTTTTTCGTAAGGAATAATAGTTGAAGGCGCTTCATTCCAGGGTTTGTTTTTAAAATGTTTTACATCTAGCTTTTCCCTAAGATCGTCTGGCAAAACCTCTTTTCTGTTTTGTAATGCTCCCGTTGCTTCTACTACATAATTCGATGCAAAATCAAGCGACACATCAAACACACCAAAGTCTCCGTAAAATTCTTTGTTCAAATGCTGATAAGTATCCCAGCCAAATTTGCGATCATACACACACATTTTAGGAAACCACTGCACACCGTTGTAGTGCATAAAACCCCAGGCAGGATACATTTTCATTCTTCTTCTCGTGCTTCCTCCGTTATCAAAATAGGTTTGGAAATCCATCGAAAGTGTTACCGAACTATTCGGGTAAAGCGGCTTGGGTAAATAGACTTTTAGAATGGTATTATCCAGTTCCGTTCTTACTTTCTTGCCATCTGCTTTTATGTTTTCTACCACAGTTCCAAGTCCCGCAGCTTCATATTTTCCAAGTCGAGTGTTTACTTGCAATTCCTCCTGCAATCCTTTCAAATAAGAACCTTTTACAAAAGCATTTTGAAACAAATGGAAATAGACATACTTGAGCGTATCGGGAGAATTATTCCAATACTCCAGTTTTTGTGAAGCATGTATTACGTGCGTTGCCTCATCTATCACCGCATCTATTTTATAATGCACATCCTGTTGCCAGTAGGCAGCATCGGGCTTCCGGTTCTTCCAGTAGTATTTATTCTTGCTGCTCTGGTATTCTTTTAATTCTTGTGCTTTGATTGGAAAACAGAATGCTATTGCAAATGCGCTCAATAATAGTTGCCTCATAACGCGGTGAAAATACGAAAGAGTGGGGTAGGTGGAAAGGGGAGAACAGCATAGAAATGGAACTTGTGGAAACTATTTTTTTTGAGGATACTATCTGCGCTCTGTTTCTGAACTATTCAAGTTTGTAAAAAGTTTTGGTGGAGCAAGTGAGGCATAGTTTTGCTTGTACGGATTATGTTTAAATTTAACGCAGTAAGCTAAAGCAAACTCAATGAAAGAATTACCCAATACCGTCAAGAGATCTATAGAGCTGGTGGGTTTGTGTGCCGTTGCTTACATTATAACGGCCGGACGCGATGTTATTACGCCCATCCTCATGGCCTTTTTTCTGAGCATTCTTTTATTGCCGCTTTATAGAGTGCTGCGCAAGTATAAATTTCCTGAAGTGCTTGCCATCTTTTTTTCCATTTTAGCTGCGGCGTTGGTGTTGGCAGGAGTGGGTTGGTTTTTCTCAATGCAAATTGCAAGGCTACTTTCCGATATTCCCCAAATCCAAGACAATCTCAACGGACATTGGAAAAGCATTAGTTCGTGGATAAATGCAAAGACACAATTCTCCAGTCATCAACAGCTTGAATGGTTGCGTATGCAAAGCCAAAGATTAGTAGGTAATGCCGGAAGTTATCTCAGCGGAGCAGCACTAACGCTCACGGGTGTATTTGTTTTTGTAGGACTGTTGCCTATCTATACTTTCCTTATCATGTACTATAAAAATCTGTTGTTGCGTTTTACGTTTCTATGGTTCAAACCTGAGCAACATGCTACGGTGCAAACCACTCTTACAGAAGCGCAGAGCATTATCATGAGTTACCTTGTTGGTTTGATGATTCAGATTACCTACATCACCATATTGCTCGGTGGTCTGTTAGCAATTTTGGGTATAAAACATGCATTGCTGATTGGTGTAATTTTCGCCTTCCTGAATCTTATTCCTTACGTGGGCGCGCTTGTTGGAAACTTGATTGGCGCATTGTTAACGCTCACTTCTTCACAGGATTTAACGCCCATTCTCATAGTGCTGGGATCAATTGCAGCGGTGCAATTTCTCGATAATAATATTTTGATGCCGCGCATTGTTGGTTCTAAAGTAAAGCTCAATGCACTTGCAAGTATTCTTGGAGTCATTATTGGTGGTTCACTCGCAGGCGTTGCGGGTATGTTCCTTTCATTGCCCGTGATGGCTGTGTTGAAAATTATTTTCGACAACTCCGATTCTTTCCGGCAGTGGGGTATTCTTTTGGGTGATGAAAAGCCAAAGAAAAGCCCGATGTCCATAGCAAAGTTGAAAATGCGTAGAGGAGCAGACGAGCCGAAAAAGCCGTGAGGTAATTGCAGTTTTTCGTTTTGTACTTCAGGATAGTAGAGTGCCTTGATTTTATATTGACAACCTCCTACAAGCCAGCCTTTTTCGCTACTTTTGAAACTTGCTTTTTTCAAACCCATGTCATTACCTCCGCTTTTAAAGCATGTTTACAATCACGGTACGGAAGAAGTAATTCGCAGAGGCAAAAAGATTTTTCATACAGCCGGCGTTCAGCTTCTTGATGTTGATCACCTCGTAGAACAGGTGCGTTTTCGTGTGCGCAATGACCTTTATCAAAATTATTACACCGTTACCGTAGCCAAATATTTGCAGCCTAAAGAACTTTCTATACGCTGCCAATGCCCTTACAATTTGGGTGAGATATGCAGGCATGAGGTTGCTGCACTTTTCCAACTCAATGATATTATACTCAGCGGTTTTTTTGAGAATACAGACATTACTTACGATCAAAAACATACGGTCGTGCGTATGCGGCAGGTCAATCATCAGTTGCTGCAAGTATTTGCTTCGCCCGCAATAATTGAAAAAGCGGAATCAATAGCTAAAGGAAATAAGGTAATTATTGTATCGAGCGTAAATGATACAATTGAGGCTGAGGTTCCAGACAACGAACATACTTTCAGAGTAGTGCTTCGCCAAAATGAAGAACGCTACTACGACACAGCCTGCGCTTGCGATGAAAAAGATCATCCGCTTTGCGTGCATAAAGCAGCAGTTTTCATGCACGTATTGTTTACCTACGGAGCGTCTTTTTTTCAGTCTATGCGCAACTGGGACGAGCAGAAAAATAAATTGCTTAGTCTCTATGGTTATTCTCTCAACGACGATCTTACCAATAAATTCACCTTCACTTACGAAAACGGCAAGCCCTTTCTGCGGGTGCTCGATCCGTCCATAAAAAAAGTAGAACATAAAGCGCCGGTTGTAGCGGTTGCTGCTGCTGCGCCTGTAGTTGTAACGCCAGTTGCTGAAAGACGATTAGGAATTGTCCTTGACACCAATGTTTCCTGGTATCCTTTCGTTGCATTTTTGCTTGTGGCAGGAAATGTGAATGAATCGGAAGAAGGTTTTGTGGATGGCATAGACAAACTTGAATTAGCGCAGTACATCAATCCGTCTTATTACAAAGAGCCTGATCGGGAATTGATACCCATCATGCGCAAGTTTATGCCGGAGGAGATCATGAAATACATGAAGAAGAATCTTCCGTTTGGTGATTTTCTGAGCGAATATGCACAGGTGTTGAAAGACACACCGCAGGAAGATGTGCGCGAACAGGTGTGGGAATTTTTATTGCCGAAATACAAAAAGCTGCTTGAACGATTTGCAAATCACAGACTGACTTTTATTTTACCACAAGGCAAAAAACTTTCGTCAAAAACACTGGAGCCGGTTGTGTTTTCCGGTAAATTGATGCGTTTTCAATTGCTCGTAAAAAAGACTGATGCGCTTCATGAAATTTCACTTGAATGGCTGATAGGAAACATCACTATTGCGTTTGAAGATGTTCGTGTCCTCAACTTTGCTTTGTTGCTTCATCAAGGTAGTCTGCACTCGCTTTCAAGTCAGCAGGAAATACAATTATTAGAGCGCTTTTTGCCCGACGGAAAACTTGAAATTCCTTCCTCAGAATGGGCAGGTTTTCTCGAACATCACGTAATGCAATGGAGCCAGATAGTGCATGTTCATTTTGCGGATGAACTTGTGCAGCGTGTTGAAAATGTGAAGCCTGCTTACCAACTTTATCTTCAGGAAAAGGAACAGGTGCTGATATTTCAACCCGTATTTTCTTACAATGACACCATCATAAAATGGGGCTTCTTCGGAAACGTGATCAAGCCGCAAAATGGTGTAGTGAAAATCATTCACAGAAACGAAGAAGCAGAAGAGCAGTTCATCAACCATCTGCGCATGATGCATACAGATATGCAACAGCATGGTAAAGAACATTTTCTATACCTCCCCGCCAGTGCAGTGCTTGCCAATAATTGGTTCTTTCGTTTTACCGATGAAATGAAAGAATGGAACGTAGAGTTATTTGGTTTTGAAGGATTAAAAAGCCTACGGATCAATACCCATAAACCCAATACCCGTGTGCAGGTAAAAAGCGGTATTGATTGGTTTGATGCGTCGGTGGAAGTGGTGTTTGGCGATCAGACGGTGACGATTGCAGAAGTGAAAAAAGCCCTTGCCCAAAAACTAAACTACGTAAAACTTGGGGACGGAACACTGGGATTGCTACCAGAGGAGTGGCTGAAAAAATATTCTTTGCTCATAAAAATGGGTGAAGCAAAAGACGGAAAACTTCGACTAAAAAAATATCACTTTAGTGCGCTCGATGAATTGCTGGGCGAAGTAGATGAGGAAGCACTGCAACATGAACTGGAAGAAAAAAAAGAACGTCTTACTGAAATTATTTCCAACGATTATTCTACCCTCACACCTCCACCAGAGCTGAAAGCTACACTTCGTCCTTATCAGCAGGCGGGTTTTCAATGGCTCACATTTTTGAGCGAGGCGGGG
>ENA-UOUJ01001759-UOUJ01001759.1-activated-sludge-metagenome-genome-assembly--contig:-NODE-1759-length-10825-cov-6.457660_pt1 | contig 10825 bp, 5 predicted proteins | sample MGYA00249839_ERZ747224 | MGnify/ENA primary metagenome ERZ747224 (study PRJEB28782, sample SAMN03220277) | activated sludge metagenome | biome: wastewater; feature: sewage sludge; material... | reverse complement strand
TGGTAGTGCGTCACCACGATGAAGGCGTTGTCCTTCGAGCGCAGCTTGTTCACGCCGCCGGCCACGATGCGCAGCGCGTCGATGTCCAGGCCGCTGTCGGTCTCGTCGAGGATGCCGAGCTTGGGCTGCTGCATCGCCATCTGGAAGATCTCGTTGCGCTTCTTCTCGCCGCCGCTGAAGCCCACGTTGAGGTTGCGGTTCATCAGGTCGGCGTCCATCTCCACGAACTTGGCGCGTTCGCGCACCAGGGCGAGGAAGTCCTTGCCCCCGAGCTCCTCGAGGCCGTTCGCCTTGCGCGTCTCGTTCAGCGCGGTGCGCAAGAAGTTCATGTTGCTCACGCCGGGGATCTCCACCGGGTACTGGAAGGCGAGGAAGATGCCCTTCCAGGCGCGTTCCTCCGGAGCGAGTTCGAGCAGGTCCTCGCCGAGGTAGGTCACGGAACCTTCGGTGACCTCGTACTCTTCGCGGCCCGCCAGCACATTGGCCAGCGTGCTCTTGCCTGAGCCGTTGGGGCCCATGATGGCGTGGACCTCACCGGCCTTCACTTCCAGGTTGAGGCCTTTGAGGATCTCCTTGCCGTCGATGTTGGCGTGGAGGTTGATGATCTTTAGCATGAGGTCTTGTTTAGAACGATTCTAAACCGGGAATGTGGCGCAAAGGTAGGCTGTTGTAGGAGAGCGCCCAAGGTGACCGAAGAACAAGCCGAACTACCCGGAGGTTCGCCAGGCCCCACGCTCAACGCTGAGCCTGCCCATGGGCCGAAAGTGCGGAACCTACGGGGTCATCTCATACCGGAAGCGCAGATCCAACGCTTTCGTATCCAGGGTATCCAGCATCTCCCGCGTTACCCGCAAGGGATACAAGCTGCGGTTCACGGACTTCTCCATCATCCGCAGCCACTCCCCTTCGGTGAAGCGCTCGGGCTTGTTGGCCAACAGCACGGCCCGTGTGGGCCCGTTCCATTCCTGCGCGGTCGCCGAGCTGTCAGTATTCGTCGTGATGGGAGCTTGTGCAAAGGCCGTCAACGGGCAAAGCACCAGCAGGAAGAGCATCAAGCGCGGGTTCATGGCTCAAGGACCATAATACGGGTGGATACCGAACGCGGACCCCAGCTGATCCTGCAATTGTACATCCCAGGGGATGCCCCGACGAGTTGCACCTGATGCACCTGGCTCCAGGGTGGTAAGCGCTCGTGTAGGAAGAGCTTTCCCACAAGGTCGCGCACTTCCATGACGCCGACCTGCCCAATGGACGGGTAGCTAAGGGTGAACGCACCCCTGCTCGGGTTCGGGTAGGCCTGAATGCGCAGCCCTTCTGTAGCCAGCAAAGTCATACCATTGTTGATCCCCAAACTATCACACACACTGCCATCCACCGGCCCCAGGTGGTAGTTGGGGTGGTTGGGCAGTGAGTTGCCGAAGTAGCGCGTAAGGTCTATGCCGTGCTGTTCGATGTTGCAAGCCACGCCTGCCGAATCAGGCGAGTGGATCACGTGTAAGACGAGAGTCGTGTTGTCTGTACTGACATAGATCTTTCCGTCAGGTGCGAGTTGGGCGATATTGAATAAAGTGGCGAAGGGTGGGCTGGGTGAATAGGTACTGTCCCATTCGGCGATGTGGACCATGGATGAGGCCACATCAGCAGCCTCCGTATCGAACTGGTACATGTCGAAGAACGAGGACACATACACATAGCGCCCATTAGAGGAGAAGGCCACACCACCTGCCCCGTTGTAGTCATTGATCGGGATAAAGACCGGGTTTGAAAACAGGCCCGTGCATCGATCGAAATCAAAGATGTCCAGGTCCTGCTCACCCCAATAATAGGCGAACTTGCTGCCATCTGGAGAAAAGCACGCCTGTCCATTATCCGCAGGTCGTATCATGCCAATTGATTGGGTGCCATCCAAACTAACACCTGAAGGAGTGACGATGAATCTGTAGTATGCGTTGGTGTTCAGTTTGTGACAGAAGGCCCACCAATCGCGGCCATTGGCATGCCGCACTGCGGTCAAGTATCCCAAGTTCAGATCATCACTCAGGATCACCTGGTTCTTGTTCACCACGGCACCCAAGCCACCTCCCAAACTCATATCGACCGTGGTCAAGTACAATTGTTCCGCGTTGACCACCAATTCATTGTCCACGGTCATGTGCAGTATATAGTACTCACTTGGTGAATCTGGCCTGGGAAGTATCAAAGTGCCTTGAGCGAGAACTAGTCCGTAGGGACTGTTGTCAGCGTAGTTGCCTGGGTTCAGCCCAGCCCCATTGAACATGGTGTCACCATTTGCGTCGGCCACAATGAGTCCATTTGTGCTGAATAACAAATTGCTATTAGCATCGCTGATATTGGCTACGGTCCGTTGATAGTCAACAGTCCTGCTCAATGTCGTAATGGTTAGGGCTCCGCTCTGGAAATCCATGTCAACTCCACCCGAAGGGGGAGGAGCCCAACTGGCGTACCCTCCGGTCCATAGGTTGTTCAATCCTTGCTGGGCCAGAATTTGATGCAAGGGCATCAACCCTTGTATCAAACCGAAGCAGAGACAAACACGAAACGCCAGCCGGACCATCGCGCAGCGCCGACCTCAGCGGACGATCGTGAGCTTACCCACACCAATGACCCCAGAAGGACCTCGCACTTGGTAGTGATAAAGGGCCGGAGCAAGTGATGCTGTGCTGAACGCCAAGCGGGGCATCTCGACCGGCACGACCTGCCGCATCACCTCGGCTCCCACGGCATCATACACGACGAAGTTTCCGGGTTCATCCAATTCGCGGTCGAGCACCAGTGTGGCTTCGTCAACGGCGGGATTTGGCACCACGGTGACCGCATTGATCGGCAGAGCGGTCAGGCTCTTGACGAGGATACCATGTTGGAGACAGAGCGCCTGGTCATCGAAGTCGTAGCTGTCCTCAATGAGCCAATACAGAGATCGCGCCTTGAACACGGCATTGCCTCCCACCATGGGGCATTGGTTCGCGATCGCGAACAGGTCATCGGCTTGGATGGACGTGAAACTGTCCACATCCTTTCCAACGGTGGCCAGGTACACTTCGTTCACCGCTTTCTCGTTGGTCTCGATCAATTCGGAGGTGGCGATGCCAGCGTTGGCCGTCTTCACCCCTTCGGCGGTCAGCACTTTCGTGGTGCTGGCCAGTTGCAGGGCGGAGGCGTTCCAGGCGGACAGGTTGTTGATATTCTGCCGATAACCGCTCAGGCCAGCAAGGATGCCTTGCCGTTGTGCCGGGGTGAGCGTGCTGTCGCCCAGTTGCTCCATGCCGTCTTTCACAAGGCTCATCAACGCATCGATCTGCACTTGGTTGGCTTGCAGTTGGGCTACCACACTGCTATCCAGGTCGTACAGCGCGAGCTGGTCGTCCGCGATCGCTTTGAAAGCCGCCGTGGTACTGCCTTGCAGCGCGGTGTAGAAGGCATCCAGTTCGGGCAGGCTGTCCAATAGGGCGGGACTATCGTCCAACTTCTTGAACAGATCGGCCGACAGCATCCATTTCGTTTCTTCTGTGTAGGGGTCGTTCTCCAAGCTGTCACCGGCGATCTTCTCATCCAATTCGCGGATGCAGTCCCCGCAGCGTTCACCACCGAATTGGTTGCAATAATGCATTCCGTGATGGTCGGCGCAATCGTAGTTCACGCCAGGGTCGAAAGCGAACCAATTCGATGGCGACCACGATGGCGGCTGTGCACCCACAGTAATTGGATTATACCAGAAACGATATGCCGCCGCTTGCAACGGCGTCACCTCATACCACGCACCCCAAACCGGCGTAGCGGCGTTCGGGTCCCAAAGATTCCCTTTCAGCGCCTGCACATCGATGATCGCCGTGGCATCCAAATGCAGCGGCCAGCGGTGGTTGTGGAACTGGTTGCCGCGCACATCGGTGTTGTAGGCCACGCCGTTGAAGAGGATGCCATTGGCCGTCCGGTCCATCTCGTTGCAACTGATCAGCGGCGCACTGCCCATGTTGTTGCGGATGGCGGCCTGTGCATCCACCGGGTAGGCATTGTCGCTGCTGTTCACGGTATTGCAGCTCACCTCCGTGGCCCGGCAGCCGTTCAGCCAGATGCCGGTCCTGTTGAACGCGTTGTTCACCAGGCTCAGGTCGTTCTCCGCCACGATCCAGCGGTCCGCCGCGAAAAGGCCGATGCCGAAGCGAGAGGCGTATTGCGGCAGGAAATGGATCGTGTTGTTCTGGATGCGCGAATTCGGCGCCACGTAGTTGCCCTCACTCACATAAACAGCGTACCAACCCCGGCATGCGGTACAGCTTGGATCGTTGCCGAAGGTGATGTCGTTGCCCTGCACCAGGATGTGCGCCGCACCATCGTTGGCACGCAGATCGATTCCGTTGTAGCGGGTGTGTACCTGGTTCTCCAAGATATCCACTTCCCGGTAGCCGCTGCGGTCCACACGGTATGCGGTGCCCATGTCCATCATGCGGTTGTCCGTGCTGCGCACGTTCATGTATTCGGTGTAGATACCCCAGCGGCAACCGTTGAAGCTGGGCAGGCTGCTGTTCATGCCATATCCCTGCTGCTTCAAGGTGTTCCAACCCATGAGTCCGTTCGCGTAGATGCCTGATCCGTTACCGGTGTAGGCGTATGCCGCATCCGGTTGGATATTCAGCATCTGGCACTCGGCCACGGTCAGGTCGCTGCGGTGGCCCACGATGCCGTTGCTCAGGCTGTGGATCAGGTTTCCGCCGCCGGTGAAGTCCAGCGAGGTATTGTGGACATCCACCGCTGCGAAGCCTTGGCTGCCGACCGCGGAGGCCTGCCCTTGATACGGCTGTGGCATGGGGCCCGCGCTGTAGAAGATGCTGTTGCTCACCCAGCAGGCCACGTTGTTGTAGGTGCCGCCAACATCCGGTATGCCGATGCCCACACGGTTGTTGTGGAACTGGGTCTCATCCACCCAGATCACCGAGCCGTCCAACGCGGCGACCGTGCTTTCCGCATCGTCCATGTAAGAGCCACGGATCCGCACGGTGGCGCCGTTCTCCGCCGTGATCGACTTCCACATCACGCCGTTGCAGGCCGTGAAGGAACTGTTCTCGATGTCGAGGGTCCAGCCGTTCTGCACGATGATCTCTGCACCGGGTTGCAGATATACTTGTGCGTTGCCTATGAAGAAGTCATTATCGATGAAGAACTGTCCTTCGATATCCACCGACCCACCAACAATGTCACTGATACTGCTAGAGTAGGTTTGGTCTGCAATGATCACATCGGCTCCTACATCAACGGTTTGGGTTGCTGTCTCGGCCACGCCATCAACTATCACGGTGTGGGTTATGGTGTAGGTTCCAGGTGCTGCCGGAGGGATGTTGACCGGGAAGCCTTGGTTATCGTAGATCCAGGCGAAGTAGTCGTAGGTGTAATTCTGGGCTCCGTTGATAGGAGTTGTGCGGTTATCCCCCCAGGTCCAGATGTGGATGGCGTTGGGGTCGTTGTTGTTACCGTGGACGGTAACCTTGCCGCCGCAATCGGATACGTCAGCGGTGAAGGACGCATCGGGGGTTATCAGGTTAGGGCAACCATTGAAAATGATGTGGTATGCTTGGGTCCACAAGTCGATGTCTGCGTTGTTCGCGGTCACCGTTACTTGGTTCCATCCACCCACGCCGGGTGTGGTGCTTGCCCAGGTCCATACTGCGTTCTGGCCCGGAGGAGCACCGGGGCCATTCGGGTCTATCGCGAAGTCAATGCAGAAGAACTCGTACGGTGGTGATGGGCTTATTAGGGTGGTGAAGTTCACGGTCACTTGCACCGCAGAGTATCCTGGTGGCCATCCTCCCATTGAAATAGGAGAACCAATGGTGGCGCTGGAGATGGCGAACGGGCTACTTATTGAACCCATGATGGATCCGGCTGTCGGAGGAAGCAAGAAGTCGGGGTAAACAATGTAGTAGGTCACCGAGCTGACGTTCGTTAGCTGTGTATGCATTCCTAGGCACATATTCACAACATCACCTGGGTCACACCCGCCACTGCCATAGACGATCATAGGACAGCCATCTAGCACATCGATGTCAACGCTTGATGAGATGCTGGTGCCTCCCTGTGTGAGGGTGGCTGTGTTGGTGTGTGTGCCTAGGGTAGTGAATGAGCCAGTGATCTCGAAGGTTTGGCATTCGTTTGCCAGCAGCGTGATGCTGTTCTGTGGCAACGGGTTGCTGTGGGGTACGAAGTCGGTCGGAAGCAGGTCGGTCACATTGACACCGGTCTGGTCCGTGCCGCTGGTATTGCATACCGTGATGGTGTATAGCACCGGCGCACCGGCGTATGTGCCGCCGTTGGAGGGGGTGATGGTCTTGGTGATGGAGAACGGTCCCGAGCAGGCCGGAACGGCCACCGAATGCTGAGCAACTTGTACACCATCGATCAACATACACACATTAAAACTGCCAGGACCGGGGAAAGAATATGAGAAGTTGATACCCGTGCCATCGATCGTTCCGTCACAGTCAACGTCCCACTCTATGATATCCCCGCAACCCTCCAAGAAGAACTGCGCATCATGGCAAGCCAAGCTACAGTCCGGGTCAGGTCCCGTATCCCAAGTGAAATCATTAGCCGTTGGCAAGGGTGGGTCGGCATCGATCATGTTCGGCAGGCCAACAAGACATATCTCATTGACACCACCGGGAATGGTGAGCGGCACACCTTGATACTGGAACCCAAAATCGTTGGGGCTGGCATTCCAAGTCTCCGGGTCGTGGATAACAGAAACATCGTCCCGTAGGTACTCGCTCATGTAGATCTTGTCATCCGGTCCACGCTGGAGGCTCGCGAAGAATATGGGCGCTGGGAACGGAGTGAAGTTGTTCGGAGGCGGCTGGGGCGCACACAGGTCCAATTGGCGCAGATCATGTTGGAAGATGCCCCGGCCAGCAAATGCGCCTGAAGTCCATGCGGTATACAGAAAGTCTCCGGACGAACTGAACGCCACCCCAAGACCGGTGCAGGTGTTCCCAGCCAAAGTCACAAGAAAATCGAACGTCCCCGTCGCTCTATCGAAGGAGAACAAATGGCATGTGCTATTGCCCGCAAAGGATATGGCCGCCATATCTCCTGTCGAATTGAACTCGATCTGTCCGGACCTCCCAAAGCCCAAAGTGGACGTGGTGAACACCGGGTTGGGGCTGGTTACTGCTGGTGTCAAGACACCCGTGGTCGTGACTTGGTAGCTGAGGATCTGTCCGGCAGCTACGCCTTGGACTCCAAGCGTGACCACCCAATAGTCGGTTCCGTTGCAATGGGGGACAGCTGATAGGAACTCGGCCGTTGGAGGCTCAGCAGGATCAACGGATACGTCCGCTACAGCAATATCCCCACTGAACCCACCAGTCATCAGCGTGACGTCAACTTCCGTATAGTGCAGTTCCCTTAAGGCCTGTGTCTGGTCCGCGGTGTAGAACAGGTAATAACGATCAGGGTTGCCTGGATTTGGAACGAAGACGGCCCCTTGGCTCGAGTACGTGCTTGGGAGGCCACCATCGAATTGAGGTGTGAGTGGGACATCACCAGAATTGAATGCCTGGAGGTTCGATGCATAGAACTGCATCACACCGGTGGCCGGGTCGCAGGCGGTGGCAGGAACATCCTCCGAGTGCATCGCCGATCCCCCAACGGCGACGGGTGCCCCCATTGAAAAATCGAGGGAACAGTAGTTCCCGAAATACCATTGCGCACATTCCGAGGTGATGGGCGAACAATCCGTCACCCAAACGATCGATGTGAAGACGGCCGGGTTCCCTGCTAACACTACGGAGAGCGTTACTTGCCATTGTCCGGCGATCGCGAAGGTCGTGGATGCACTTGGCACCCCGGGTCCACCGCTCGGGCCCGTGGACCCGCCTAAAGGATCAATGAATGTAAAGGTCCAACTGTCCACCGGCACGTACCCATCGAACTGCCCCACATCACCCGTGCAAAACTGCGGTCCGTTACTGGTGAACGTGGCATCAGCAACGATCGGCTCGCAGCCGTTCGGTCCGGCGATGCCCGTATAGTAGTGATTCCACGGGGCGACCAGGATATCTCGCCAATCCATGATCGCTGTGTGTATTCTGTCCACCTGACACACGGTGAAGACGGTTTGACAAGGCTCCGGAAGATAATCCATGTAGTTGTCGAGGGCTTCAGGAACACCACAGTCCCCATCGTTGTCCTGGCAGGGTGCACCGACCGTGGCGGTGAGATTTGGTGCTGGAGACGGGGGAGTATCAAGACATTGATCGTTGGCCCCGAGACAATTACCGAATACATGGAACAACGACAAGTAGTGCCCAGTTTCGTGGATCAGTAGATCGCCCTGAATGAAAGGCGGTGCAGTGATCCACGCGGATTCGATCACTACTCCATCCAGTGGCGCTTGAGCGGTCGGGAATGTCGCGTAACCGCCCACCCCACCAACCCCGTCCCCCCCACCTCGTTGACGATCCAGACGTTGAAGTAGTTATCCGGTGGGAATTGGACGACATTCACCAGTTCGAACATCTCCGCGACGGTCATGGTATTCCCCGCTGATGCAATGGGGTCCTCCCATCTCGTAATGCCCGGGGTTACCGCGTTGTATGCTGACCAAGGCTGCCCATCCCAGGTGTTCTGTGCCAGGCAGAACTCGATCTGTGGTATATCCCCGAACCCATCAAGATTGTCGCGGAATTCATCGTTGAGATGATCGAGTTGGTCAAGCACCTGAAGGTCTGGAATGTTGCTTGGCGTACCCGCTCCCATATGGATGATATGGAAGACCACTGGGATGCGAAAGATCGGACCACCGCCGCCTGCAGCTCGTTGGGCTTGCACCTCTGGCAGTCGGGCTTGTATCATTTCCTCGACCATCAAGGTCGTGATGGAATCCAAGCCCCATTCGGCCGCGCATTCCGCGACCTGAGCGGTTGCTTGCCCGGAGACCAATAAGGCAGCACAGCAGGCAAGAGTGGTTCTCATGGTTCTATTGAGTTACTGGGAGTTTCACGAATCGTGTGTGATAGAGGTAACTTCCAGATGCCACTTTGAGGATGTAGGCTCCCGCTGCAAGGGGGGCTATGTCGAATGCCCATTGATCGCCCCCCTGTGATAGTGGCGCGAACTCGCTGACTACCATCTGCCCAGAGGTCGTAACTATCCATACCCTCATGTCAGCCATTGCCGGCATTTGCAGGAACAGCTTTTCCGTAGCAGGGTTAGGCCAGACCCTGAGTGAATGCATCTCCGAACCCAACACGGGCATACGCGCACCTGCATCCACCACCGTGAGCGCTGGTTCCGTGATGATGGGCTCGTTGAAATCGAAGTAGATGGCGGCCGAGTTGGAGATGCTGTCGCCCAACTGCAACGTGCCATGGGGTGTGATCCGGAACTGGAAGAAGCCGTGGCTTTCCGGTTCATTGGTACCGCTGTCAGGCAGCATGATCTGGTCGTACAAAATGCCCAATACGCTGTTGCTGATGGACCATTGCACGGGATGGCTGCTGCCGATGAACTCCATCGTGGAGGGGTCCAACTGGGCGGACAGGGTATCGCTGATGCGCACATCCTCCGCCAGCCAGGTGCCGGTGTTCTGGAAGCGAATGGTGTAGGTGAGCGGGGTGCCTGCAGCCACCTGCTGCGGGGAAAGCACCGGATGCGAGACCAGCTTGTCGTTCGGGTCCCAAGGGCCGACGACGACATCGTTGAAGATGAAGGTGTCATTGGCGGGCACGGCATCCGGAGGTGCGGCGACCACCGTCGCACTGTGTTGGACAGGCGTAAGCAACGGTGTGGTCGCTGGCGTGTTCAACACCACCACGAAAGGCGTGGTCGCACCCAGACCCAGCACCGGTACGCTCCAGGTCAGTGTGTTCCCCACCAAGGTGCCAGGTGGGGCTGAAGCAACGTAGAACTGCAACGGATCGAAGGTGATGGACACCGTGCCTCCTATCGGGATCGTGCCCTCGTTCTTGCAGGTGACGGTGACCGCATTGTCGAAACCAGGGCGGGTGCGCACCGCAGAGATGGCGACCGACAGATCCCCCTGCATGGACGAGGCTGTCAACGGGATGTTGTTGCCCCAGTTGTTCTGCCCGGTGATGCCAAAGGTGACCGGTGGCAAAGGGCCGGACTGCATGTCGAAACTGCCTGGTGCCGCATTGATGTCGTAAGTGCCAAGCCCCGCGACGATGAGGTAGGCCCCGGAGAGGCCGCTGGTACCTTGGAAGTTCCCCGGGGTGATCTGCACCGTCCGGTTGGCGATGGTGGGTTCGCCCAGGTCCATCACACCATCCATGTTCAGGTCCAGGAAGACCTGTCCGTAGATGAAGTTCTGCTGTCCCATACAATCGCAATTGCTTTGGAAGGTGTCGAACACCGTGGCAGGGTGCAGGTCATCGCAGGGAGTGCCCGGTAGATAAGGCCCGCCGGGCGTACCATAACAATCGCATCCCGGACATGTTCCGGAACAATTACAGGGGTAGTGGAAAACGTCGTTGACGGTGAACGGGTTCCCATCTTCGCAAATGGTGCCCGGCCATCCGGTGCCGAATTGATCCCAATTGCAGTCATATAGAATGCCGACACAATTGCAGGAGGCGTCCCAAGTGTCATCGATGGAATAGAAGTTGAGATCGTCACAGGGCGTACCCGGTAAGGCCGAGCCACCATTGACACCCAGGCAATCCACCTGTGCCCCCAATTCACCCGCCAGCAGCAAGCCTACCAATACCACCAAACGATGGATATTCATGGCACTTCAGAGGTATCGTTCGCGAACCGTACAAGCCAGCTACCATACATAGATACCCCCCCCCCCCCC
>ENA-UOUJ01001757-UOUJ01001757.1-activated-sludge-metagenome-genome-assembly--contig:-NODE-1757-length-10839-cov-4.204933_pt1 | contig 10839 bp, 10 predicted proteins | sample MGYA00249839_ERZ747224 | MGnify/ENA primary metagenome ERZ747224 (study PRJEB28782, sample SAMN03220277) | activated sludge metagenome | biome: wastewater; feature: sewage sludge; material... | reverse complement strand
ATGCACGACATGGCGCGGCTGACACGCCTCGCGCACGATGCCGGCGCGCTTGTCGTCTGGGACCTCGCTCACTCGGCTGGAGCAGTGCCTGTCGACCTTCACGCCGCAAATGCCGACTTCGCCGTCGGCTGCGGCTACAAGTACCTGAATGGCGGCCCGGGCGCCCCCGCCTTCGTCTGGGTGCATCCGCGCCATGCCGATCGTTTCGAGCAGCCGCTGTCGGGATGGATGGGCCATGCCGCACCCTTCGATTTCGACGCCGGCTATCGTCCGGCCCCTGGAATCGCCCGCTATCTTTGCGGGACGCCGCCGATTCTTTCGCTGGCTGCGCTCGACTGCGGCGTCGACACGGTATTGGCGGCCGAGCAATTCGGCGGCATGCAGGCGATTCGCCGGAAGTCGCTGGCCCTGAGTGCGCTGTTCGCCGAACTGGTCGATGCCCATTGCGCAGGCAGCGGTCTCGTCAGATCGACCCCGATGCCCGACGCCGAACGCGGCAGCCAGATCAGCTATGCGCGCAATGAGGGCGCCTACGCGATCGTGCAAGCCCTGATCGCGCACGGCGTCGTCGGCGATTTCCGTGCGCCCGACGTGCTGCGCTTCGGTTTCACGCCGCTGTACACGCGCCATGTCGACGTCTTCGATGCCGTCGACCGCCTCGCCGCAATCCTGCGCAGCGGCGAATGGCAGCAGCCGCGCTTCTCGCGCCGCGAGGCCGTCGTCACCTGAAGCCCGCGGCGGATAAGCCGGCTGTAATTCGCGAAACCCGGCCCGTTTTCACCCCCTCCCGACGAACGGCATTTTCGTCGCCATCACCGTCACGAACTGCACGTTCGCATCGAGCGGCATGCCGGCCATGTAGACGATCGTCTCGGCAACATGCCGCACGTCCATCAGCGGCTCCGGAGCAATGCGCCCGTCGGCCTGCGGAACGCCGTTGGCCATCCGCGAAGCCATTTCGGTCGCGGCGTTGCCGATGTCGATCTGCCCGCAGGCGATGTCGTACTTCCGGCCGTCGAGCGAGGTGGCTTTCGTCAACCCGGTGATCGCGTGCTTGGTCGCCGTGTAGGGCGCCGAATTCGGGCGCGGCGCGTGCGCCGAAATCGAGCCGTTGTTGATGATTCGCCCACCGCGCGGCGTTTGCGACTTCATTACGCGAAAGGCCGCCTGCGTGCACAGGAACGGTCCGGTCAGGTTGATGTCGACGACCGATTTCCATTGCTCGACTTCGAGATCCTCGAGTGGAATTCCGGGAGCGTTGACGCCGGCATTGTTGAAGAGCATGTCGACGCGGCCGAATGCGGCGACGGTCTTTTCGAACAGCCGCCGCACTTCTTCGGGCTTGCCGACATCGGTCGGCACCGCCAATGCGCGTGCGCCATGCTCGCCGGCTTCGGCAATGGCCTTGTCGAGCATGTCCGCTCGACGGCCGGCGAACGCGACGTGCCAGCCCGCCTCGAGTAGCGCGATCGCACTCGCCTTTCCGATTCCGGCGCTCGCGCCGGTGATGATGGCCACTCGCTTGTCGGCTGACGTCATGGGGTTTCTCCTCCTGGGTCTGCCGGTCGTTCTGGCCGGCGGTTGCTTGGCTCGCTTGCCGTGATGCACGGATCGATGGTCGGCGAATGTCGCAGATTCCGCTTCGCGCACGATGATTTTTGCATTTCCGGGTCAATGAATAATATTATTCGTTCCGCTTCGCAGATAAACTTCATCAAACCATCCAGACATCCATTGCGAAGCCGGCGCGATCCGCGCTCTCTCGCACTCACACAAGGAATCCGATGGCAACGCAATCGCTGAAGACGATCGAATCGCAAATCCGGAAGCTGCAGGCTCGCGCACAGACCTTGCGCGAAAGGGACAGAAAGCCGGTCATCGCAGCAATCGTCAAGCAGATGAAAGCGCACGATATCTCGCTCGACGAGATCGGAGAGGCATTCGGCAAGCGCAGGGCGCCGCGCGTCGCCACCAAGGTCGCGCCGACTCGGGCAAGCAAGACGACCCGCAAGCCGGTTGCTCCGAAGTACCGCGATCCCGAAAGCGGCGCCACCTGGTCGGGGCGTGGCCGCACGCCTCGCTGGATCGTCGAAGCAGAACAATCCGGAAAGGATCGTTCCAGTTTCTCGATCTGATTCCGCGTCGCGAATGAAAAAGACCCGGAGATCCGCACGCATCCCGGAGGGGAGCAGAGGATGCGTATGAGCGGATTCCGGGTCGGCCTCTGGGGCTAAACGGCATGGGCAATCGAAGTGCCCGCATTCGATGTCTTGCGCCTCGAAGCGCGCTTTCGTCGTGCGCTTTTTGCTCCCGGGGTGCCGATTCCGTTTTCCATCCGATTGCTTTGCAGGAACGTCAGTAGCCGCCGCTCCGCCGCGAGCAGCCCGCGAGGGCCGGTGCGTTTTTTGGCGAAGCATTCCCACAATCGCTGGCAGGCCTGCTCGTCTTTCGCCAGTCGAGCCCCCAGGTCCAGCACGTCCGGGTGGATGTAGGCGTTGCGACAGACGGCAGGCGTGTTGCCGAGCCGGCGTGCCACTTCTTCCAGCATTCGCGCGACCGAGTATCCGGGTTCGGCGTCAACGATGTTTCGGCGACACGCGCCTTGTCCCTGTCGCTGTCTTGCGCCCGTGGCTTCGAGCGCCTCGCAAGTCCAATCGAGGGCAGTGACGGTGCCGTGCCAGGTCCGGAAATCCTTGGCGGTAAACCGATCGCCTGCAATGCGTTCGAGATAATCGTTGAGTTCCGAGGAGCCGATCGTGTGACGCAGGCCCTCGTCATCCAGATACTGGAACAACTCCTGGCCCGGCAGATCCTGCAGCCGGCGGATCACGCGTGCAATGCGCGGGTCGTCGAGGGCGACTTCGTGGCGAATTCCGCCCTTGCCGGCAAAACTCAGGCGCAAGGTTTCGCGATTCAGCTTCACGTGCCGGCTGCGCAGCGTCGTCAGGCCGTAGCTGCCATTGCTGCGTGCGTAGCGTTTGCTTCCCACGCGAATGCAGGTGAGATCGAGCAGGCGCACCATCGTCGCCAGCACGATCTCGCGCGTCGGGGTTCGCGCGCCGCGATCCGACAGATCTCGCGATATTCGCGCGCGTATGCGCGGCAATGCGCGGCCGAAAGCGGCGAGCCGTTCGTATTTTCGCTCGTCCCGGTCGCGTCGCCAGGCAGGGTGATATCGATACTGCTTGCGGCCGCGAGCGTCGCGCCCGGTTGCTTGCAGATGGCCGTTGGCAAGCGGACAGATCCATACCGATCCGTAGGCGGGCGGAATTGCGAGCCTGCGGATGCGCTCCAGCGTGGCCGCGTCGCGGATGATGTGTCCCGCCGCGTCGCGATAGATGAAAGTCTTGCCGCGCCGGTGCCGGGTAATGCCCGGCGAGGCGTCGCTGACATAAACCAGGGCCTGGGAATCCGCGGACTTCATGGCTGCCGCCGCCAAGCATTCGAGAGGCCCGGCATGACCCGCAAACGGAGTCGATGCCGGGCGACCGCGCTCCGGCATCTGCCGGCCCGCGGTCGAGTCGGACTCAGAGGTCGCTGAGCCTTATCTGCTGGACCTTGCCGTCCTGAACGACCGCCACGTTGACCGCGGCTTCGAACGCGCCGTTGTCGCGTACGCCGGTGATCTCGTGCGGATTACGCTCAGGCGCCAATGCCTTGGCTGCCGCGTCCGACTGCGCGCGGATCTTGTCCACGTCGGTGACGGTGCCGGCCAGCTTCATTGCTTCGGCGACGAGATGCACGGCCGTGTAGTTCAGCGACACTTCGGACGTCGGATCCTTGTCGGCGCCGTGGAGCTTGCGATAACGGTCGACGAAAGCCCTGGTGCCTTCGCGCACGTCCGCTGCCACCGGCAGCGTGCCGATCGATCCTTCGAGCAGCTCGTAGCCGCCGAGCACCCGAGCCATTTCGTCCATCTTGGCCTGGTCCATCAGCATGAAACCGCCCTTGAAGCCGAGCTCGCGCGCCTGCTTGACGACCAGCGCCGTCGGTTCGGACGCACCTCCGATGAACATGACGTCGGGCTTGCCGTTCAGCACACGGCTGACGCCGCTGTAGAAGTCGGTCGACTTGTTGTACGACATCGGATTGTCGGCAACGATCGTGCCGCCGGCCTTCTCCAGCGCCGGAACGAAGGCTTTGGTCCAGGCTTTCGCGTAGTCGTGATCGGCGTTGGCGATCGCCACCTTGTTGCCGAAGCGCTTCGTTTCGTAGCGGATGAACGGCTCGATGTAGCCGGTGAACGCCGGCGGGATCATCAGCGTGAGCTTGTTGCCGCGCTCGACGATCGAAGGAACGCTGGAATAGGCACCGAGAATGAACTTGTCGCGCTCGTTGAAGGCCTGCAGCGCGAAGATGCCGCCCGAGTGCGGCACCATCACGACGGGTGCCTTGTGCTGCTGGACCAGCCGCCGCGCATTGATTGCCGCTTCGCTGGGCGCGTATTTGTCGTCGAGCGCAACGACCTCGAGCTTGTATTTCTTGCCGCCGACCTCGAAGCCTTCGGCGTTCAGTTCCGCAACGGCCATCTCGATGCCGCTCAACGCGTTCTTGCCGTACAGCGCGGCACCGCCGCTCAGCGGGCCGGTATAGCCGATCTTGACGACTTCCTGCGCCTGCGCGGCGCCCGTCGCGGCGAGCGCGATCGCAACGGCCGACGCCAGCTTGCCGAAACTTCTCCTGTTCATGTGCATCCGAGTCTCCTGTCTCCGCAATGGGGCTTGCCGCCCCGATGAACAAAAACACGGGTTCCGGCGCGACAGCGCCGGTTCAACCCCCGATATAGGCCTTGCGAACCGCTTCGTTGTTCAGCAGCGATTCGCGATCGCCTTCGAGCACGATGTGGCCGCTTTCGATGACGTAGGCACGGTTGGCGATCTGCAGCGCCGCGTAGGCGTTCTGTTCGGCCAGCAGCACCGTCGTGCCTGCCTTGTTGATCCGGCTGATCACCTCGAAGACCTGCTTGACGACCAGCGGCGCCAGGCCGAGCGAGGGCTCGTCGAGCAGCAGTGCCTTCGGCCGGCCCATCAGCGCGCGGCCGATGGCGACCATCTGCTGCTGGCCGCCGCTCAGCGAGCCGGCCGGGTCGTCCCTTTTTTCGTGCAGGATCGGAAACAGCTCGTAGACTTCGTCGAGCGTTCGCTCGACGCCCTTGCGATCCCTGCGGTGCACGTAGCCGCCGAGCAGCAGGTTCTTGCGCACCGTCATTCCCGGGAACAGCTTGCGCCCCTCGGGGCAGTGCACGACGCCGCTGGCGACGATCTGCGACGGCCGCATGCCCTTCAGTTCGCGGTCGCCGAAGCGGATGCTGCCGGTCGATGCATGCGTCAGGCCGCTGATCGTCAGGAAGATCGAACTCTTGCCGGCGCCGTTGGCGCCCAGCAGCACGACCAGCTCGCCCGGCTCGGCATGCAGGCTGATACCGTCGAGCGCTCGGAAACTGCCGTAGTTCAGCGAGATGCCTTCAAGCCGCAGCATGCTCGCTCCCCAGGTAAGCCTCGATGACCAGCGGGTTGGCGCGGATCTCGGCCGGCGTGCCTTCGGCGATCTTCTCGCCGTAGTTCAGCACCATGATGTGATCGGCGAGATTCATGATCATGTCCATCTTGTGCTCGATCAGGCAGACGGTGATGCCGTGCCGGACCATCTTGCGAATCAGTTCGGCAAGCCCGACCGTTTCTTCCGGGTTCACGCCGCCGGCAGGTTCGTCGAGCAGCAGCAGCGTCGGGTCGGTGGCGAGCGCCAGCGCGAAGGCCACGCGCTTGCGCTCCTCCTGCGTGATGTCGGCGGCGATCCGCTGGGCGATGTGCGACAGGCCGACGAAGTCGAGCGCTTCTTCGGCCTTGCGGCGGCACTGGCGCTCCTCCTCGCGCAGGCGCTTCGAATTGACGATCACGTCCCACAGGCCCGAGTGCGTGCGCAGCCGATGTCCGACGATCAGGTTGTCGAGGACGGTGGCGCGGTCGAACAGGTGCGTGCTCTGGAACGTGCGGGCGATGCCCAGGCGCGCGACGCGATCGGCGCGCAATTGCGTGATGTCCTCGCCCTCGAAGACGATGCTGCCCGACGTGGGCTTGTGCGTGCCGGCGATCAGGTTGAAGAAGGTCGTCTTGCCGGCCCCGTTGGGGCCGATGATCGCGCTGATCTCGCCGCGGCGAAACGATGCGCTGACATCGCGAACCGCGGTCAGCCCGCCGAAGCGCTTGGTCAGGGAGCGGATTTCGAGCATGGTGCTGGCCTCCTGGCGGTTCATCGGCCGGCCGGGCCGGGATCGATCGCACCCGGCCTGCTGGCGCCCGGGTCGCCGGCGCCGGTTCTCGCCGCGCCGGCAGGCTTGCCGCGCGCGGACGCATCGGCCGCCGCCAGTTGCGCTGCCCGCCGCCTGGCCCGGCGCTTCTGCCACGAACCGACGATGCCGTCGGGTACGAAGATGATCAGCAGCACCAGCAGCGGCCCGAACACGATCATCCGGTAGTCCTGCAGGAACTGCAGGTATTGCGTGACCCAGGGCACGATCAATGCGCCGAGCAGCGGTCCGAGCATCGTGCCGATGCCCCCCACGAGCATCGCCATCACCATCTCGAACGTGTAGTTCACGTTGGCCAGGTCGGGGCCGAGGAAGCGTACGTGACCGGCGTACAGCCCGCCGGCAAGCCCGGCGTAGAAGACCGACAGCACGAAGGCCAGCACCTTGTTGCGCATCAGCGGGATGCCGAGCGCCTCGGCCAGTTCGTCGCTGTTGCGAATGGCCATGAACGTGCGCCCGAGCAGCGAGTTGACGATCCGGTGCATCAGCCAGGTGCTCAAGGCCAGCACGGTCAGCACCAGGTAGTACTGCGTCGTCGGCGACTCGAACTCGATCGGCCCGATCGGCTCGGGCGCCGGGATCCCGATGATGCCGACGGCGCCGTGCGTCAGGCTTTCCCATTTCTCGATCAGCAGATGGATGATCGCGCCGACGCACAAGGTGAAGATCGAGAAGTAGTGGCCCTTCAGGCGAAGCGACACGATGCCGACGAAGTAGCCGATGAAGGCCGCCACGAAGCCCGACAGCGCGAAGGCGACCCAGAACGGCATGCCGTGGTCGACGGTCAGGATGCCGACCGTATACGCGCCGATCGCCATGAAGCCCGAGTGCGCAAGATTGAACTGGCCGGTGTAGCCGGTGATCAGGTTCAGCCCGACCGTGGCGATCGCGAAGATGAACGCCATCGACATCACGGTCAGGTGATAGTCGTTGCTGGCCACCAGCGGAAAGACGATGGCTGCCGCCAGCAGCAGCAACCAGCCGGTTCGTCCGAGGAGCGTGTCCATGGTTCAGTGCGCTCCTTTCGTGAACAGGCCTTGCGGGCGCAGCGACAGGATGGCCACCAGCAGCACGAACGCGATGATGTCCTTGTAGTCGGTCGACACGTAGTAGGCTCCGAAGCTCTCGGCAAAGCCGATGATCATGCCGCCGACGATGGCTCCGGGAATGCTGCCCATGCCGCCGAGAATGATGATGACGAAGGCCTTCATGATCACCAGGTGGCCCATCGCCGGATACACGAGGTTGATCGGCGCATAGAGCACTGCCGCCACGGCGGCCAGCGCACCGGAGATCGCGAACACGAGCAGCGTGACGCGCATCGCGTCGATGCCGACCAGCGATGCACCTTCGCGGTTCTGCGCCATCGCGATGATCGTGGATCCGGTCGTCGTGCGGGTCAGGAACAGGTGCAGCACCAGCATCAGCACGAAGGCCGCGACGATGATCAGCAGCCTCTGCACCGGCGCGGTGACGCCGAACATATGGACGATGCCGGTATAGGGGGTGGGCATCCGGTGGAAGTCGGCGCCCCAGATCGCCTGCGCCCCTGCCTCGAGGAACAGGAGCACGCCGATCGCCGCGATCATGTCGTGCAATTCGGGCGAGTGGCGCAGCGGATAGAAGACGAGCCGGTCGGTGAGCATCGACAGCACTGCCACGACGACGGCCGCTCCTGCCATCGCAACCCAGTAGTTCGCCCCGACGCTCGTCATCAACCACCAGGCGGCGTAGGCGCCGGCCATGTACAGCGCGCCGTGGGCGAAATTCGGGACGTGCAGGATGCCGTAGACCAGGGTCAGCCCGAGTGCCACCAGGCTGTAGACGCTGCCCAGCGTCAGGCCGTTGAGGACCTGCTGGAAGAAGAGTTCCAAATCGTCACCTCCATGAGCGGACGCCGGCGTGCGGCTGGCGGCGCGCGGCTAGCGGCGCGCGGCCAGCGGCGCGCGGCCAGCGGCTCGTGCTTGTCGGCTGTCGCGGCCCCTGCATCGCGGCGGATTATATTCCGAGGTGCAGAACAAATACAATTGCGGGACGAACCCCGCGATACGCATGGTAAAAACCCTGGGACCTCGTATTAATTCCGTTCTGCGAAACTCCTTGAACCGCAACCATGCCGCGTATTGCCAGAGCCGTGCGAAGCGCCCGTGGGCAGGCTCCGACCTCCGGCCGTCACGAGGGTCTCGTCATCGCGTTGGCCCGCGGTCTCGATCTGCTGCGTGCGTTCGGGCCGGGGGGAGAAAGACTGGGCAACGCCGAGCTCGCGCGCCGAACCGGGCTGCCGCGTGCGACGGTGTCGCGGCTGACCGATACCCTGGTGCGACTCGGCTACCTGCGCCACGATCCGGGTGCCGAGAAGTACGCGCTCGGGCCGGGCGTGCTGATGCTCGGGTACGGTTACCTGGCGACGACCGGTGTCGTGGAACTGGCGCGGCCGTTGATGCAGGCGTTGGCCGAAGAGACCGGCTGCGGCGTCGCGCTCGGCATTGCGGACCGGCACCAGATGGTCTACCTCGAGGTCTGCCAGGCAGACGGGCCGCTGTTGATGCGCCTGGAGCGCGGTGCGCGCCTGCCGATCGCCAGGAGCGCGATGGGTCGTGCCTGGCTGGCCGGACTCGTCGACGTGGATCGTCGGCGTGCACTGCGGCGTCTCGAAGCGCATTACGGCGCCGAATGGACCGGCATCGAGCCCCGGCTTCGCGCTGCGTTCGACGACTATCGCGAGCACGGCTGGTGCGCGTCGGAAGGGGAATGGGAGGCCGGCATCAGTGCCGTTGCCGCGCCGGTCGGCCTCGGTACGGCGACCGAGTCGATGGCGGTCAACTGCGGCGGCGCATCGAGAAGCATGCCGCGCCGGGCACTGGAGCGAAGCTACGGGCCACGCGTGCGTGAGCTGGCGACGGCGATTGCCGCGGCCATCGAAGCGGCGCCGGCCCGCGAGGGGGCGAAAAAAAAACCGGAATCCACGGCGCACCGATAGAGGGGAGGCATACCGGGCGCCAGTTGGCGTGGATTCCGGAGTGCACGTATTCAGCAAACCGCGGGCCCGCGCGTCTGCTGCCCGCGCCGGCCTGCGCCGGTCGTTTCCATGGTGGCACGCAGTTTGCTGGGTCCGGCGCCGTGAGGCGTGTCATACGCGAACCTCGAGGTCCTCCCGCCAAAGTTTCCCGGAAGTCGCCATGAATGTCCTGGGTTCGCCAGGCGGCGCGTTGGTCGACACGTTTGCGCGGCCACGAGAACGCGCCGCCGCAAGGGCGGTCGCCGTGCCCCGCATCTCGGTCGTCATTCCGACCCGGGCGCGTCCCGAGGCCTTGCGCTGCTGCATCGCGGCCTTGCTCGAGCAGCAGATCGAGGACCCCGGCGCCTACGAGATCCTCGTCGTCGACGATGGCCATGCCGAGGAAACGCGGCTGGCAGTCGAGGCGATGAGGCCGGTCGACGGTGTGCCGGCACTGCGCTACTTCAGGCCGCGCACGGGCCACGGTGCCGCCGTCGCTCGTAACGTCGGTTGGCGCGAGGCCTACGGCGACCTGATCGCGTTCATAGACGACGATGCGATTCCGCAGTCCGACTGGCTGGCGCGCGGCGAGGCGGCGCTGACGCCCGAGCTGGTCGCCGTCGCCGGGCAGCTGCGCAATGCGCGGGGCGCAGCGCCGAGCCAGGAACCGCTGTGCCTGCCGACGTCCAACGTGTTCGTCCGGCGCACCGCGCTGCAGCGGATCGGCGGTTTCGACGAGCACTTCGAGCGTCCAAGCGGCGACGATCCGGACCTGTTGCTGCGCCTGCAGCGCGATGCCGGCCCGGTCGGCCGCTGCGACAAAGCCGTCGTGCAGCGCGCCGGCTTCCCCGGTTGCCTGAGGCGCCAACGCGATGCCTACTTCGACGCGCTGCTGTACAAGAAGCATCCGCGCTTCTTCCGCGAACAGGCGGGCGACACCTCGCCCTGGGAGCACTACCTGATCGTCGGGCTGGTGCTCGCCGCGCCCGCTTTCATGCTCGCCGGCGTGACCGGGTCGGCCGTGGTCAGCATCCTGCTCGCGTCTGCGCTGATACTGAGGCTTGCCGTCAGGCGGCTGCGGCAGCCGCTTGGCGACAGTGCTGGCTATCTGGCCACGCTGGCCACTTCGACGCTGATCCCGTTCCTGTCCGTGTACTGGCGGATCTCCGGAGCCCTGCGCTTTCGCGTCTGGTTCTTCTGATGCCGATCGCTTCTTTCGTGGGAAGTTCGCGTCGCCATCCGGATCGCAGCTTCAGGCTCACGCAGTGAGCCTTCGATCGGCGACAATCGGATGATGCCGACCGAATCTCTGGATATCGGGAGCTGGCCGTTCGAGGCGATCCTTGCCATCCTGCTGCTAGTCGCTTTCGCGGCCGGCTGCGCGTGTACGGCGCTCTTCGCGCGTGGCCGCCGCGCTGCGCTTGTCACGCTGGTCGACGAACGCAGCCGAGCGCTCGATCGCGCGCTCGAGCAGCTGGAAGCCACGCAGGCAGATGCCACGCTGCTCGCCGAGCGCGCCGCGACGCTGCGAACC
>ENA-UOUJ01001756-UOUJ01001756.1-activated-sludge-metagenome-genome-assembly--contig:-NODE-1756-length-10840-cov-2.765879_pt1 | contig 10840 bp, 9 predicted proteins | sample MGYA00249839_ERZ747224 | MGnify/ENA primary metagenome ERZ747224 (study PRJEB28782, sample SAMN03220277) | activated sludge metagenome | biome: wastewater; feature: sewage sludge; material... | reverse complement strand
CTCCTTATATAATGGACAGAGAATACTGTAGGTAGGTAGATCTTTTGTTTTCAGATTATTTAATTCCTCTGCATCAAACGTTAACTCTGGTGGATAATGTAAACTTTTCGCCAATACATACGCTCCAAAAACAACATCTGCAAAATAGATCAAACTCAAAATTGCCACAATCACAATCAAGGCGTTTAGTGGATTAAGTATCAATCCCGCCAATATACCCACAATCAAACTGATAATAATTAGCTTCTGTTTTCGGGTAAACGTATAAAGCGCAGATTCGGAATGCGGAAGTGTGGTGTGGGTTATATACTTTTTGTTTTTATAGATGACCCCCGACCCAAGCATTGAATCTCTTTCCGGTTTAATAGATGCAATCTTTGAGGAGAAAAATTTAAGTGAGAATGCGGTGGAGATAATTTGAAATGTGGTTTTCATGAAATTAACCTTCGATGTTCCATAAGCTCGATCTACAAAGTCAATCTCTACGTTTCCAATTTTATAACCCATATTCAATGCAGCGTATAGTAAAGGCATGTCCAATGCCCAAGGTTGCAAATCTTTTTTGTTTAATTGTTCAATTATTTCTTTTCTGAATACTTTTAGTCCGGATTGAGAGTCACAGTCAAGCTTCAACAGATACTTCCCAATCATCTGTGAATTGAGATTAGATAGAGCTCTTCGCAATAAAGACAGATGTTCCTTTTTTCTATCTGCCACAACCACTCCGTAGATTTCAGAAAGTCTGAACATATGGGGAAGTACCTCAGGTGGGTACTGCAGGTCGCCGTCAAGCATTGCAATTTTTTCAGATGACGCAAGGTTTGCACCTTCAAGGATAGAGTATGCTTTGCCAGGTTTCCCTGTCTTTGTGTGAAGAAGAATTGGATATTTTTTCTTAAATGATTGAATTATCTCAACCGTTTTGTCGGTAGAATGGTCATCAACAAAAATCATCCTATACGAAATCTTTTCGGATCTCAGACTCTTGTCTATTCTTTTAATTAATTCTGCCACTGCCTTCTCTTCATTGAGAACGGGTATGACGATTTCCAAATCAAACATATTTTGAAAGTCAAAAAATCCCGACGAATCAGGAGGGGCAGGTTAAGTTAGAATAAGTAATGCTAATTATACTAGATAGGTACTTCATTCGTAAACAGTGAGCACTCGGAGAGGGTGTGTCACTTTAGTAGGTTGATAGAGATTTCTAAGGGTATGTTATTGTTTGTCTGGTCTGTGGAGGTGGAAAACGTTGTCGGACAAAACATACCAACCTAAGATATGCTGTCAAATATCATGATTATATAAATTCAGTGCATTTCTCACTTTAGTTATGGAAAGTTTTTTCTTAGGGAATTTGTATTACACTCTCTGTCTGTAACAGTTTACCTTTCTGATCTATCAGAATTCCCTTGAAGCCTTGTTCTTTCAAAAGTGGTAGTCCTCTTTCTCCCATAGTAAATAATACGGTTGCCCAAGAGTCGGCTTCTATCGCTTTTGGAGCAATTACGTAAGTTTGAGTTATTTCATTGATGGGAAAACCAGTTTTGGGATTTATCAAATGATGGAAGAATCTGACTTTTCTTGCCCAACCCCCTGATCCGCATACACTACCATTCTCGAGTTCTATAATTCCTGTGTAAGCATCTTTCGGTAGTGCTTGGTTTGGGAGCTGACTTTTGTAAAGTCCTATTTTCCAGTTTTCTCCGTCAGGCTTCGGACCTTTGATTCGTATATCACCTCCTGCATTTATCATAAACGCTGGAAAATCCTCTAAGACATCGTATGCAAGATCAATCGCGTAACCCTTTCCAATACTCCCCAAGTCAATTCTTTGTCTTGGAGCAAATTGCACTGTTTTATTTTTTTTATTTAATTTTATTTGAGAGGGACTTGGTCTTTTCTCTACAAGAGTCTGTATATTTTCATAAAGATTGGGATCGTCGAGTTCTTTGAAGTTACGATTCGCACCGTAACCATAGGTTTCGAGTATGTCTATAATCGTCGGATCATAATTTCCATCTGTAATTTTGCTGAGCTCGAGCATGTACTCAATTAAGTAATAAAACTCATCAGAGACTTTCATTGGCTTTCCGCCTGAGTTATTTAGCGCAGACAGTTCGCTTTTAGGAGAAAATCGTGTGTATTTCTTTACAACTCGATCAAAACAACTAAATGCTTCCTGAATTTTCTGTTGGGTGTATACAGTTGGTTTATCAGAGAATAGAGTGATATGGATTATGGTATTCATAAATACCTTTTCCTGTTCAATTTTTCTTACTCTCATTCGTATTTCTAAGTTTGATGAAGTAGCTTCCCATAGATATCAAGATGACACCTAAAATAAGGGCAGCTGGGGCTCGGAGGTTATCAGTTATTGCTGTGACGGGAGTCCGACTTGGTAGAGGTATATCACTCGATGGCAATACAGATACGTTCAGATTGATGCTTGTAGAAGGAATTACTATGGTAGGTCCAGTTCCTCCGCCTCCACCAATCACAAATTCAACAGTAGTGGTATTTTGGAGAATATCAGCAGATCCCGAAGTCAGTAAATTGGAATTTTCTCGACCAATCGAAACTTCTGCAAAACCCGCTTTGAGTGCTTCTACTTGGATTTCTGCTACAACTCGACTAGTGATACTAGATGAACCAGCAGGGTTCTCGGCACTGATTGTGATAATTCCTTGTTGTTGTGATACTTCATTAATCGTGGAGTCGAAGAATGTGTCTCTAAAATCGACTTCGATACTATCCGTACTGTCATCAAAATCTACTACCCTTAAGAATTCAGGACTGAAAAGTATTTGTATAGAATATTGGCTAATTGGTTGGAGTTGTGTGTCTATCACGACTTGAATTTTCGAAGTAGTTCCAACTTCTAGTGTTGTTTCCTCAGAAGTCAGAGAAATCGATGGTCCTACAACCGCCGTGGTGGGTCCAGCTGTGGTAGGGGTAATGCTCCCAGGAGGAGTGAAAGGTATTGTTGGAGAGACTACTCCATCAACTTGAGCATATACCTTGCTAAGGAACAAATTCATCTGAATAATTGAAATTTTTTATATTGTAACTTTCAGGAATGCTGAAAGCAAATCTTTAAAATACTATATAAACTGTTTAATTTAACAACAAGAGAAATAAGTATTGCGAGGGTTGGGATTAAAGACTGTTGATAGCTTGAGGGAGATTATTGATTATATCGGTAGCGTTTATTCCAATCATTCCTAGTTCTTTTTTTGCTAAGTCACCCGCTAACCCATGATAATAAACCCCTAATATTGCAGCTTGGGAACTTTTGAGACCTTGGGAGAGCATTCCTGCAATTGTTCCGGTAAGGACATCACCCGAACCAGCCGTTGCCATACCTGGATTCCCAGTCGAATTGAATAAAATCAATCCATTTGGAAATGAAATTGAAGTATGTGCACCTTTGAGTATAATTATTTGGTTATACCTAATTGCAAAAGTTCTTTGTTTCTCAAGTCTTTGTATGGAATTTGTAGATGGGCCAACTAAATGATCGAATTCTTTGATGTGAGGAGTAAATATTGAATTTTTTGGGATTTCTTCAAGGATTGAGCGGTCTGCACTAATAATATTTATCGCATCAGCATCAATCACTATTGGATAAGTAACTTTTCTTAATAATGTCTTGATGGCTTTAATTGTTTCTGTGGATGTACCTAACCCAGGACCCATGGCGATAGTTTTATATACAGTCAGGTCAACATCTATGTTCTCAATAAAATCAGAATCGTTTGATATGTTTGTCATGGCTTCGGGAACTGATATTTGCATAATCTCGTAACCTATTGTAGGAACTAGTGCAGTAACTAATCCAGCACCGCTTTTTAGAGCAGATTTGGTAGTTAAAATAGCAGCACCCATTTTCCCTAAACTGCCTGCTACTACGAGTGTATGACCAAAATCACCTTTGTGAGAGAATTTCTCCCTATGCAATTTCTTCGAGAGAGTTTTTATGGATTCGGAGTCGATATATTGAAGATGAGTTTCAATTTTATTTAAATACTTCTGATCTAATCCAATTGGCAAAACCTTCCACTCTCCTACATAAGGATAACTTTCAGGGAGTAGTTGTGTGAGTTTAGGTGTTTCGAAAGTAAAAGTATAATTAGCCTGAATGACATCAGAAGAACTTGCTATAACTTCTGTCATCAATCCTGTAGGCATATCAACAGAAACGACAATATTATTTCGAGTAGCATTAATCTTTTGTACCACATCAGCCATCAGTCCTTTCAGGGGTCTGTTAAGACCTGTGCCTACCATTGCATCGATAATTATGGTTTTTGAGCGGATTTTAGGGAAATTGTTTATTGAATTGATGTACTCAATGGGGACAAGTGTCTGATCAAGTTGATCCAGGATTTTGAGAAACGTATTGTTTGGAGTTTTTGAAAGTTTCAGTACATAAACTCTACATTTATGTCCCATTTCACCAAGCAACTTGGCACAGTAGAGCCCATCAGCTCCGTTTTTTCCTGTTCCACAGAAAACTGCAAATTCAGAGTGATATTTTAGTTTTGAAGTTATAGATTTAAACAAAGCCAAGCCTGCTCGCTTTACGAGTTCTAACTCTTGAACATTTTGAGTCTGCAGAGTTGCAGATTCAAGTAATTTGATCTGTTGGGCAGTTAATATTTTCATTGTACTTATATTCTAAAGCAATGGGAGTTTATTACAACAGTAATATTATAAATTTGTTCTTTAAGGTGATCGAATTTCTATAAGTTTATCGATTTTGGTGTTTAGTTCATTAATATCAGACCGAAGTAAAGCCTCTGTCAATCTGAGCTCCGATAAATAATTACGCTCTTGCTTTCTGAGAGTAGCATGAATAATATTCTCGAGATGTTTTATGAAGATATCCATTTATCAAATTAATCTATTTAATTTAATAATAAAAAACTGAAAAATTCCTGAATATCTGTTATTTTTGTGTTAATAATGTCATATTTCTTAAATATTATTATGAATATATGGAATCAACTATTGTTATCAAATTAGGAGGATCATTATTGTCCAAAAGTGAGACGGATGTGTTTGACTATGGCTATTTATCAAGCCTGAAAGATGTATTAACAGAACCTAGTCTTCAAGAAACCAAATTTTTTATCGCGGTAGGAGGGGGATATACAATGCGGAAATATCGTGATTTAGCAAGAGAGGCGGGTGTCGTAGACGATATGAGTATCCATTGGGTTGGTACTACTGTTAACGTTCTGCATGCATATTTAGTAAACGCATATTTTGCCCAATTAGCTGACGAAGACGTCATAAAATACGAGGATTACTACGAAGGAGATAAAGAAAAATTCAAAATCGATCATAAAATAAAAGTCGGAGGTGGTGGTAGACCTGGTCATAGCGGGGATGTGGATGCCATACTTGCTAGTGATATGCTCGACTCTAAAATCGTTGTAAGCTTGAAAAATGTTGACGGAGTTTATGATGCAGACCCTAAGTTAAATCCACAAGCTAAGAGACTTTCGAAAATATCTTGGAAAGAATATCTAGATATAATTGGAAATAAAGATAAGCATGAACCCGGTGGAAATTATCCAATTGATCCTATTGCCAGCAGAATGGCAATGGAGAGAAATCTAAAATTCGTAATCTTAGGAGGAGATGATTTGGAGAACTTCGGCAAATATCTCAAAGGTCAAGAATATGTCGGGACAGAAGTTCCTTGAGACAATTCTTTGATTGGACTACAATATTCTAATTATTAGTCAATATAATGCTCAAAAATATAGAACATTTTGTAATTCACTTTATGATTTTTTGGTTAGTTGTAAGCACCATGCCAGGAGTATCAAGTCCTAATGGCTCCGCTGGTTATTTCATTACGGCATCAATTTATGGATTATTGATTTTAGTATTACCTGAAATACTAAGATTCTTTAGATTCCCAAAGAATGTATGGGGGAAATTATTAATAGGTGGTGGTTTAACTTTTATTTTTCTCTGGGTAATATCAGTGACTATCCCTGATGTGATGAACTTCTCACGAGGGTTCGTAGGTGACTTTGATTTTATTTGGTTTACAACACCTAAATTATTGACCTTACCAAATGCGCTCTCGGTAATAGGATTTGTTTCTGTCTTTTCAAACATTTGTAGTATAATTTTACAGTTCCTGAACAAAGGGAAATTCTAAATTTATAATTTTCAAAATGGATATAAAGAACATTCTAAACATTGTCTTCATCATAATTGGTGTATTGTTGGTTATTTTTATTCTTCTACAACAACAAGGATCTGGATTAGGTACTATGTTTGGTGGTTCTGGTGGTGGTGAAAGCTATCGCTCAAAAAGAGGTGCAGAAAAATTCTTTTTTAATGCAACCATCTTACTAATTGTATTATTTGTTGTTGTGGGATTGGCTATTGCTATAGCTAATGCTACTTAAAAATGCTTTTTTTACTACAATCGCTCCAAAAACTAATTTATTCGATTAGAAGTTACCTTTGGAATATTCCTGATTTATTATTTGTTGGTAATTCTTCTCCTGTAATCAGATTGGCAGATCTCTATAAAGATTCAAGACCATTTAGTCATTTTTTCACCATTATTTTCGTGACTGTTGGTTTTGTTTCTTTGGTATCTCAAAACGTAAATGCTTTCTTTAAAATAAATACAAATACTTTTGTTGAAGGGGTAATCGTGGGAGTCGATACCAATGGTGAACTTAGACAACTTAACAGAGTAAGTCCTTTAATCGTTAGTGAAATTCAGTTAGAAAAGGACCTGGGAGACTTAGTGTATGAAAGTTTGATTAAAATTGATCAGAGTGGAAATATTCGTAATGTCTTAATCGAAAATTACGAATCACTGGATAATGGAAGCCGTTATCGATTCCATTTACTGAAAGACGTGAAGTGGCATGATGGGGAGAGTCTTACTTCCAAAGACGTCTCTGCGACATTTAAACTACTTCAACAACTGGAAAATTCTGCTGAGACTAGCACTATTCATTCGAGAGCTGCAGTGAATATGAAAATGAACGTTATAGATGATTATTCCTTTGATATTTCATTCCAAGAAAACACGGTCATCCCATCTTTTTTCGAAGCAATGAGTTTCAAAATCCTTCCTGAACATATGCTAACTGATGTAAATCCACAGAATATAAACACATCTGATCCTATCCTTAATAGAAATCCAGTAGGCACAGGTCCTTTCCGACTACAGAGAGTAGAAGCTCAGTCTATTACGCTTAGAAGAAATCTACAGTACAGACAAGAGATTGCGATTGAGATATTAAAGTTTGATTTATTCCCAAGCGAAATTAGTGCTGTTAATGCAATCAAATCTGGTCAGATTCATGGTTTGGCAGGCATTAGCATAGATAATTTGCGAGATTTGAATGACAATTACGCCACACAGGTTCTCACAAGTGACGTTATTTATAATCAATACTGGGCGATGTATTTTAACTTGGACAATGAATTATTTGCAGAAAAAAAGTTGCGACAGGCAATCTCCTCCGCAATCAACAAAGACAGAATTGTCGAAACACTGCTAGGATATGCTGAGGTTTCGGACAGTTCAATTCCAAGAAGTTCTTTCGCATATGCAGATGTAAATAAATATTCTTTTGATCCAGTTAAATCTGCAGAATTATTAGATGAACTTGGATGGGTATTGCCTCCGGGTAAACTATACCGAGAAAAAGATGGTAAGCAGTTGGAGTTTGAACTTCTCTATGTAGACAATGAAGATCGAGAAAAGATTGCTACGGTCATAAACCAGGATCTCGCGGAAGTGGGTATAAATGTCAAAATAGTTCCAGAAAGTTTGGCAAAGGTTCGCGATGAGTATATTATCCCAAAACAATTCGGGTCCTTGCTTTTTGGTGTACAGACATTTATAGACCCAGATAGATATGAGCTTTTTCATAGTTCACAGATAAGCCATCCAGGACTTAATATCAGTTCTTATAGGTCATCGCGTGAAGTTTTGGCAGTTGTTCCAGATCCTGAGAAACAAGGTAGGGTTGTTACAAAAAAAATTCCAGAGATAGATGATATCCTTGATGACGCCAGAAAAATCACAAATAAAGAAACGAGAACAACCAAATACACACTCTTTCAGGAGATTATTGCAGAGGATGTACCGGTAATTTTCTTGTACCATCCTAAGGAAACTTATATAATTAACAGAAGAGTGAAGAATGTGGATATTTCGAAGATTAGCAATCTGGAAGAACGGTTCGATACTATTGAAAATTGGAGAATATATATTAATTAATTTAATTATTAAATAAATAAAATGTTTGCAGGATCAATGGCAGTTTTTGTAATTATTGGCGCAGTAATCTTAGGATTAGTTGGGTTTGTAATTGCCCTATACAATGGATTAGTTAAATTACGAGTGCTTGTCGAAGAGGCATGGAGTGGGATTGATGTACAACTAAAACGAAGATATGACTTAATTCCCAATATTGTCGAAACGGTAAAAGGTTATGCTAAGCACGAAAAAGAGACATTCGAGAAAATCGCAGAACTGAGATCGGCCGCAATGAAAACTGAGAGCGTTGAGGAAAAAGGAAAAATTGAAGGTGAACTTACTTCAACTTTGAGAACATTGTTTGCTGTTGCAGAAAATTACCCTCAGTTGAAAGCAGACGCAAACTTCCTAGATTTACAAAAAACACTTCAAACTATAGAAGAAGAAATACAAGGAGCAAGACGATATTACAATGGTGCAGTACGTGAATTCAATCTTAAACTTGCAGTTTTTCCAAACAATCTTATCGGTGGTGTTCTAGGATTCAAGAACAAAGAATTTTTCGAAGCTGACGAAGCTGAGAAACAAAACGTAAAAGTAGATTTCTCCGAAAAGGAAACCAAATAACGAATATGATGACTAAACTTATTAGTAATATTAAGTATTTTGTAGTCGCATTCTTATTAACTTTAGGTTACCTATTTCTCAGTCCGGGAATAGTCATAGCGCAGGAGAGAAGTTTTGTTTACGAAACAATTGATGTAACTATCGATCAAAACAAAGACTCTACAATGGATGTGACTGAAGTCTTACGTTATAGATTTAATGGGGAATACCATGCTATTACGAGAGATATACGTTTAATTTCCAGTGAGGCACTACAAAGGTGCAAAGAAAATCAATATTTATTATGTGGTGGTTTCGAGACTTTAGATTTGTTGGAAGTAAGAGACAATGATGGAAATTTACTTGAAATGGCAGATGATGACGAAATAACCTACACAAGTAATGGTAACCCAGTTGTCCCACCAAACAAATACTTGGTGTTAATTAAACAAGACGGGAGCGATAAAATATTCGCAATTAATTGGATTTTTTCTGAAGAAGGGATAAATTTTAACAATGAAGTAGTTACTTTCTCTTTAAAGTACAAGGTGTTTGGTGCCCCAGGGTATTTTGATGACCATGATTTGCTTTACTGGAACGCAATATGGGACAATCGCGATTATGTTGTTGAGAGAGGTCGTGTCACAATTAATTACCCAGGACCTGTAGATACTTCGAGCTTAGGTTTGACTGTCCCTGGTCATGGAACCGATTATTCTGTTGAGGCAGCAAACAACGGAACAAGAGTAATAATCACAAAAGATAATCTTCTTCCGGGAGAGAATTTAACTATTCTGCAAAAACTTCCAAAGGGAATGATTGATAAATACGCTACTTTAAACTTGAAGCTGAACCCTGAGGAACAGGATTTGGTCATTAACGATGTTACAAATTTTTCAGGAGTAAGTGAAAAAGTAGCAGGGTTACCTCCAGGTGAACATAAGCTTGTTTTTAGTCAAAATGGTCGAATTCCAAAAGAATTCAATATTAAACTAGAACCTGGAGAGATAAAAAATTTAGACGTAAGCCTCGAATTAACTCGAGAAGAAAGAATCAGACAGACAGTAATATTGGCTCTTAATCTTTTTGGGGCAATGTTATTACCCCTAGGTGCTCTCAAGATATATCAACTTTGGAAGACAAAAGGTCGTGATCATATTGATAAAAGTATTGTCATTCCTGAATACAGTCCACCTGATGAAATTAGACCATATTTGTTAGGATCGTTAAAAGATGAAATGGTCGATATTAAAGATATTACATCGTCAATAATCGACCTCGCTTATCGCGGATACATTAAAATTAAAGAATTTGGCGCGAAAGAAGTTTTGGGAATCAAACTGAAAAAAGCCGATTTCGAATTAATCAAACAAAAGGAATTTGACGACCTCTCGGAACCGGAGAAAGAATTAATGGATGCGGTATTTGGCACCAAGGAAAGGGTTACTACAAATGACTTAAAGAATAAATTCTACACACGTCTTCCCGGAATCAAAAAGAAAATTTACGAAGAACTGGTCTCTGCGAAATACTTCGATGACAAACCTGATAGCGTCAGAACTAAATATTTGGGAATTGGATTTCTGGTAATGATTGTTGGAGTAGGTTTAGTAGTGGCCTCTACGGTTTTGCCAATTTTCTGGGGGACCGGAATTGCCTTAGGAATATTAGGTTTGGTATTGCTCATTGTTTCAAAGCATATGCCATCGAAGACAGAGCTCGGATCCCAAATATTCCATAAAGTATTGGGTTTCAAAATGTATATGGAAACGGCAGAGAAATATCGTGTACAGAACCTCACACCTGAAACCTTTGAGAAATTCTTGCCATACGCGATTGTCTTTGGAATCGAAAAACAATGGGCAGAAAAATTCAAAGACATCTACAAGGGTACCCCTGATTGGTATGAAGGAGACATTAGTACCTTTAACACCATTTATCTGGTAAATTCGCTTTCTACTTTCAACACAACTACAGCAA
>ENA-UOUJ01001755-UOUJ01001755.1-activated-sludge-metagenome-genome-assembly--contig:-NODE-1755-length-10842-cov-3.355242_pt1 | contig 10842 bp, 7 predicted proteins | sample MGYA00249839_ERZ747224 | MGnify/ENA primary metagenome ERZ747224 (study PRJEB28782, sample SAMN03220277) | activated sludge metagenome | biome: wastewater; feature: sewage sludge; material... | reverse complement strand
CGCCGGCGAACGCACCGAGCCGCTGGAACAGCATGCGCTCGCCTTCGGCCAGCAGCCCGTAGCTCCAGTCGATCAGCGCGCGCAGCGTGCGCTGCCGCGGCAGCACCGTCTGGTCGGACGTGACCAGCAGCTTGAAGCGTTCGCCGAGTCGCGCCGCGATCGCGTCGACGGCGCGGCTTGCGAACAGGTCGGCATCGATCAGGAAGGGCATCGAATAGCGGTTGTGCGCAGTCATCGGCGTGCGCACGAAGCCGGGCACGATCGTGACGACCGACACGCCGCTGCCGCGCAGTTCGAGGCGAAGGCTCTCGAGATAGGCGATCGCCGCCGCCTTCGACGCGCTGTACGCGCCGGCGCCGGGCATCCCGCGCACGCCTGCAACGCTGGCGATGCCGACCAGCGTGCCGTTGCCGCGCTCGCGCATCGCCGCCACGAAAGGCGCGAAAGTGTCCGGCATTGCGATCAGGTTGGTCTCGACGATCCGGCGAAACACCGGCGAATCGCTCGCCTCGCCGGTGATCGTGCCGGCGCTGATGCCGGCGTTGGCCACGACCACGTCGGGCGTGCCGGCCTGCTGGAGGAAGTCGCGGGCGGCTTCGGCCAGTGCGGCGGTGTCGGTGACGTCGACGGCATGGCGCAGCGTGGCGACCGGCGCGATGGCCTGCGCCACGGCCTCGAGCGCTGCCTCGCGGCGCCCCAGCAGGCCGATCGTGGCCTGCGGATGGCGTCGCGCATACTCGGCGGCCAGCGCCGCGCCGATGCCGCTCGAGGCCCCGGTGATGAAGATCGCGGCGTTGCGCTCGATGTCGATCAACTGCTCCATCACGCGCAGCGCGGCGCCGTTCGAACCGGCCATGCTCGGCGCCGTGTAGTACTTGCCGGCGACGGCCATCGCCGGCACGCCGTCGACGCCGTAGGCGTCGACGGTCTGTGCGGCGCGTCGCATCTTGGTGCGCACCGCAAACGAGTCGAAGGTATCGCGGAACTGCTTCTCGTCGACGCCTTGCTTCGACAGCATCGCGACCATCCGGTCGACGGTGTCGAGCCGGTCGCGATCGACGTGGATCGCATGGAACACGGCCTTGTGCAGTTCCTCTTCCTTGCCCATCGACTCGAGCGCGTAGAACAGCTGCTGATGGCGCCGCTCGCCGAAGGGCACGTGGATGCGGCGGAACACGACGTCGTCGGGCAGTTTCGCGACCCACTGCTCGAGCGCCGGCTCCAGCGAATTGCAGTGCGGGCAGCCGTACCAGAAGAACTCGATCGCCTCGATCTTGCCGGCCGGCACGTCGGTGGGCTGCGCCGGCCGAACGAGCCGGTAGTCCTTGCCTTCGCGCGGCGCGGGAGCCTGCGCGCCGGCGGAAACCGGCAGCCCGGCGGTACCTGCCGCGACCAGCGCCGCGCCGGTTGCGAGCATCATCGAGCGTCGGGAATCACTGATCATCGAAAAATCCTTCCTTGTTCGATCGGGTCAACGCTGGCGGATCACCGAGGATTCGATGCCGCCGTCGGTCAGTCGACCGCGTGCGCGGTTCGCATCATCCTGTTGCGCGAACGGACCGATCCTGACACGGTACATCGTCTGGCCGTTGACTTCGGCCGGCTGCACCCGCGCTTCGTAGCCCAGCAGCGCGAGCCGGGCCTTCATGCCATCGGCATCGTCGGACGAGCGAAAGGCGCCGGCCTGCAGCACGTAGCCGCCCTGCTGCCGCGCGTCGGGCGGGGCGCTGTCGACCGTCGACGGGGATTGCGATGGCGCGATCGCAGCGGTCGGCGGCAAGGGCGCGGCCGGCGCAGCGGCCGTCGGCGAAGCGGGCTCGCCGGGCGCGGGCGCGCCTGCGCGCGAATTCAACGGCGAGTTCGGATCGGGCAGCAGCGGGCCGTCGCGGCTCAGCGAAGGCTCGGGTGCCCGGTTGCCCTTGTTGACGAAAGGCACCGGCGCGCGCGTAACGAACAAGGCCACGATCACCGCGATGCCGAGACCGACGATCAATCCGGCCAGGAAGCCGACCAGCGTGCCGCCATGTTCGCGCGCTCGCGCTCCGGATCGTCGGGTCATCGCAATTACATCCTTTCTGGCGCCGAAACGCCGATCAGCGCAAGCCCGTTGCGCAGCACCTGGCGCGCCGCCAGCAACAGGGCAAGGCGCGCACGCTTCGTCGTCTCGTCGTCGACGAGAAACCGCTCGGCATTATAGTAAGAGTGAACTTCTGCCGCTAAATCCTTGAGATAGAAGGCAACGGCGTGCGGTGCCAGGTCGTCGATGGCAGCGGCCAGCAGTTCCGGGAACTCGGCGAGCTTCGCGATCAACGCGAATTCTCGCGGCAGCGCGAGCGCCGACAGGTCGAGTCGTCCGTCGCCCGCCAGCGCAGCCAGCGCCTCGACGTCGCCGCCCCACTGCGCGAACACCGAGCACAGCCGCGCGTGCGCGTACTGCACGTAGTAGACGGGGTTCTCGTCGGTGCGCGCCAGCGCCAGGTCGACGTCGAAGACGAACTCGGTATCGGCCTTGCGCGAGATCAGGAAGAAGCGCACGGCGTCGCGGCCGCGCTGCTCGTCGCTGCCGATCGTGGCGCCGCTGTCGTCGCGCTGTTCGCCGCTCCAGGTGATCAGGTCGCGCAGCGTAACGTACGAGCCGGCGCGCTTGGAGATCTTGACCTCCTCCCCGCCGCGCATCACGGTGACCATCTTGTGCAGCACGTAGTCCGGATAGCCTTGCGGGATGCCGACGCCGAGCGCCTGCAGGCCGGCGCGCACGCGCGCGATCGTGCCGTGGTGATCCGAGCCCTGCACGTTGATCGACCGCTCGAAGCCGCGTTCCCACTTCGTGACGTGGTAAGCCACGTCGGGCACGAAGTAGGTATAGCCGCCGTCGGACTTGCGCATCACGCGGTCCTTGTCGTCGCCGTAGTCGGTCGTGCGCAACCACAGCGCGCTGCCTTCCTCGAAGGTCTTGCCGGCGGCGACCAGCGCGTCGACGGCGCGCTGCACGCGACCATCCTCGTACAGCGAGGATTCGAGGTAGTAGGTGTCGAAGCGCACGCCGAATGCGCGCAGGTCGAGGTCCTGTTCGCGGCGCAGGTAGGCGACCGCGAAGCGGCGGATCGCGGCGAGGTCATCAGGATCGCGAGCCGCCGTGACTTCCGGCACGCGTTCCGACGACACGGTGGCGCCAGCCAGGTAGTCGGCGGCGATGTCGGCGATGTAGTCGCCGCGGTAGCCGTCGGCCGGAAACGCCGGATCCCCGGGCTCGATGCCGCGCGCGCGCGCCTGCACCGACAGCGCGAGATTCTCGATCTGGGCGCCGGCGTCGTTGTAGTAGAACTCGCGGCTGACCTGCCAGCCGTCGGCATCGAGCAAAGCGGCCAGCGCGTCGCCGAGTGCGCCCTGGCGGCCATGGCCGACGTGCAGCGGACCGGTCGGATTGGCAGACACGAATTCGACGACGACCCGCTTTCCTTCACCGCGCGCACCGCGCCCGAATGCCGGACCGTCGGCGAGCACGCGCGCGACGGCCGCGCGCTTCGCGTCGTCGCGCAGGCGGATGTTGATGACCCCCGGGCCGGCGATCTCGAGCGCGTCGATCATCGGCTCGGCAGCCGCGGAGTCGAGCGCGCGGACTCGCTCGACGAGTTGCTCGGCGATCTGCCGCGGCGCCGCCTTCAGCGGGCGTGCGAGCTGCATCGCGAGATTGCAGGCGAGGTCGCCGAGCGAGGCCTGCCGTGGCCGCTCGAGCAGGACTTCGACTGCGGGCAATTCCACGCCGGCGCGCGCGGCGAGCTCCGCGGCGGCTTGTCCGAACGACGCGGCCAGCCCCGATTTCTGTTCCTTCAGCATGGGCGCGGATTGTACTCGCGCGGTGTCCAGCGGGTCCGGGCGTTCGAGAACAGCTCGGGAGATCTTTGCACTAGCGTGAGCGCGGGTCTCTCAAGCCCCGATCGCGTCCGCCGACCCCAGTTGCGCGCGCAGCGCATGCTTCTGGATCTTGCCGGTCGAAGTCTTCGGCACCTCGGCGAAGCGGATCTCGCGCGGGCACTTGTAGCGTGCGAGATGCGCGCGGCAGTGCTCGATCAGTTCGTCGGCCAGCGCCTGGGTCTCCTCGGGCGTCGACGGCCTGCGCTCGGCCTTCACTTCGACGAAGGCCAGCGGCGTCTCGCCCCACTTCTCGTCGGGCCGCGCCACGACCGCGCAGGCTAGCACGGCGGGGTGCTTGTACAGCGCGTCTTCGACCTCGATCGAACTGATGTTCTCGCCGCCCGAAATGATGATGTCCTTCGCGCGGTCCTTCAGCTTCACGTATCCATCGGGGTAGACGACACCGAGGTCGCCGGTGTGGAACCAGCCGCCGCGGAAGGCTTCCTCGGTCGCCTTCGGGTTCTTCAGGTAGCCCTTCATGACGATGTTGCCGCGAAACACGACCTCGCCCATCGTCTCGCCGTCGCGCGGCACTTCCTGCATCGTCTCCGGGTCGACGACGGTCAACCCCTGCTGGACCTGGTAGCGAACGCCCTGGCGGCCGTTCTTGTCGACGCGGCCCGCCAGGTCGAGCTCGTTCCAGGCCTCCTGCTTGACGCAGACCGCGGCCGGGCCGTAGACCTCGGTCAGCCCGTAGACGTGGGTCACCTCCCAGCCCATCCGCTCCATGCCTTCGATCATCGACGCCGGCGGCGCGGCACCGGCGACCATCGCCTTGACCTGCCAGTCGATGCCGGCCTTCAGTTGCTGCGGCGCGTTGATCAGCATGCTGTGGACGATCGGCGCGCCGCAGTAATGGGTGACTCGATGCTCTCGGATCAGCGGCAGGATCAGTTCCGGATCGACGCGGCGCAGGCAGACGTTGGTACCCGCCACCGCCGGCAGCGTCCACGGGAAGCACCAGCCGTTGCAGTGGAACATCGGAAGCGTCCACAGGTAAACCGGATGGCGCGGCAGCGACCAGGACAGCACGTTGCCCATCGCGTTCAGGTAGGCGCCACGGTGGTGGACGACCACGCCCTTCGGGTCGCCGGTCGTGCCCGACGTGTAGTTCAGCGCAATCGCGTCCCATTCGTCGGCCGGCAATTGCGGTTCGAAGCCGGCATCGGCCGCGGCCAGCCAGTCTTCGTAGCCGACGGAACCGATCGCCTCGCCCGGGCCCTGGTATTCGGGATCGTCGACGTCGACGACGAACGGCGCCGGGTGGCCGGCCTTCGCGTTGATTTCCAGCGCCTGCCGCGCGACTGCCGAAAACTCGCGGTCGACGATCAGGACTTTCGACTGCGAGTGCGCGAGGATGAAGGCCACGGTCGCCGCATCGAGCCGCGTATTGATCGTGTTCAGCACCGCCCGCGTCATCGGCACGCCGTAGTGAGCTTCGATCATCGGCGGCGTGTTCGGCAGCAGCACCGCGACCGTGTCGCCGTCACCGATGTCGCGAGCGGCCAGTGCACCGGACAGCCGGCGCGCACGCTCGAGCGTCTGTGCCCAGGTCTGGCGCAGCGCGCCGTGCACGATCGCCACGCGCTCGGGATAGACGTCGGCTGCCCACTGCAGGAAACCCACGGGCGAGAGCGCCACGTGGTTGGCCGGATTCCTGTCGAGATCCTGGCGATACGGGTTCGGGACGGTGGGCATCGGAGCCTCCTGCGAGCGGTAGTCGAACTACGCCCATTCTAGGAGGCTGCCTGTCCAAGGCAAGACGCGGCCGGTGCGATCCCCGCGCCCGCCCCTCTGGTGTCTGCACGCGCGACCGCCGACGCGCGGCAGCGGGGTCCGGACCCGCGGGACCGGTGATTGCTGCATTGCAACATAGAACCCGTATACTGCGCTGCATCGGGTCGAGAACCGCTTCGCCCCACGAGGGCCTTCGGGAGACAGAACCCAGGAGGACGCCATGAACGTCATCTACCCGCTCGCGGAAAACGACCGCGACGAGATCATCGAACACCTGCTGAGCCTGTCGGCCGGAGATCGGCGGCTGCGTTTCGGCACCCCGACATCCGACAGCGCGGTCGCGCACTACGTCGAAGGCATCGCCTTCGGCCACGACGCCGTGTTCGGCGTGCGCGACCAGGACGACACGGTGGTCGGCATGACCCACGTCGCCCAAGCCGCCGAGCTGGCCGAACTGGGGCTGTCGGTAACCGAAGCCCAGCGCGGCCGCGGGCTCGCTCAGGCGATGTTCCGGCGCGCTGCATTGCATGCGCGCAACCGGGGCATACGCGAACTGTATATGCATTGCCTGGCCGAGAACGCCGTGATGATGCACGTGGCGCGCAAGGCAGGCATGCGGATCGTCATCGACGGTCCGGAACGCGACGCCTGGCTGGCGCTGCCGAGCGCGACGCCGCTGTCGATCGGCGAGGAACTGCAGGCCAGCCAGTTGATGCTGTTCGATTTCACGCTGCGCGCCGTCGTGCGGAACCTGCGCGAGACACCGCGCCTGCCGAGCCGCACGCCGTTCGCAGCCTGACGCGCTACGAGGAAAAACCGCGTGGGGAGGCCGCAAGGCCCTTCCCACGCGCTCATCCGGCAACGGCTCGGGAGCCGCCCGGATCAACCGGCAAGGCTCAATTCGAAGCCGACGGCTCGGATTTCGCGACGGACAACATGAAGAAGCTGTAGGGCGCGGTGCGCGCCAGCGCAGTGAACCCCATGCCGCGGAAATCCAGGAACGCGATTTCCGAACCATGTTCCGAGAACTCGCGCAGCATGAAACCTTGCCGCGGCGCGTCGATCCGGAACGGCTGGTGGCGGGTGCCTGCACCGTTCGAGCGAACGAAGGTGCCGGCCGCCTCGTCGCGCGCGGTCACGGTCCAGTTCGAGCTATCCATCCCACCCGGGGTCCAGCTATCGATCGGACCGGCAGCACCGTCATGCGCGGTGCCGTCGGCCTTGATCGCGAAGGCCCAGCTGGCCATGCCATGGCCCATCTCGGGCAAGGCGGCCGCACGCTTTCTGGTCGCGAGGATCAGCGTGTTCGTCGGATCGACCGCGGCGATCATCATCTCACCGCCGCCTGCGCGATACGCGAACACCCGCGCGCCGTCCTCGTAAGCCTGATTCACCAGGTGATAGCCCCCCGCCGGGTCCGCTGCGAAGGATTCGGCATCCCCCGCGTCTTCGATCTGGCAGACGTCGAAACGCGGGCCGGGGCAGTCCTTCATGTTCGTGAGCACACCGCCGGCCGTGATCGTGAACTCGGTCGACAGCGCGGTGAACAGCTCCGAAGTATCACCGCGCTCCCATTCGAGCGAGTTCCAGTCGCCGGCCAGCGCGGAGACGGGAATCGTCTGCTCGGGGAACATCAGCCCGGTATGGAAGGTTGCGGAGTCGCCGGGCAGACTCAGGATGCCGACACCCGCGGGGGAGACCGCAAGCTGGCCCTGCTCGCCGTCGAAGCGGACGACGTACTTGCAGTGTCCATCGGCCACGAAGGTCGTCGACAAGGGCGCGTCCGGCAGGCTCGGGAAACTGGCGCTGGATGTGTCCGCATCGAAGACGAGCGTCGTCGCACGACCTGCCTCCTCGTTGTCCAGGTGCATCAGCAGACGATAAGTACCGCTGCGCAACGACGGGCAATTGGCATCGGCCTTCTTCAGCAGCAGTTCGGCGGGCAGTGACGGAACCGCGCTGGCAAGCTGCGCCGGCTGAGGCGCGGCTTGCGCGACGGCCTCGATCAGTTGCGCCAGCGTGGTCTGGCTGTTCGCGAGCGCGTCCTGCAGCGCGTCGAGCGCGCGGTCGAAGTCGTTGCCCAGGGCGCCGGCGGCCGTGGCGGCGACCAGTTCGCCGCTCAGCACGTCGACATCGCCGAGATCCACGCCGGCGCTCTTCAGCGTCTCGACGATCGCCACGGCTGCGGCCTGCACGCTTTCGCTGCTCAACGCACCGGCCGAGCTCGCATCGAAGCCGTCGAAGAACGCAGCCGGATTGCCGCCGGCCAGACGCGCGACGATCAGCTCGCTGACCGGCGTGATGTTCGCGCGCGCAGTGCTTCCTGTGCCGATCGCGATCGAATGCAGGACCTCGCCGTCGGCCGTCGTCACGCGCAACGTGCAAGGCAGCGATGCGTCGCCTTCGACGCTGATCGTGTAGCTGCCGTCCTCGTTCGTCGTCGCACTACCGTCACCGCCGATGCACTTCGCGCTGACCGGCTGGGCCGCGATCGCGAGACCCGTGGCCGCAGTGCCGCTGAGCGTCAGGCCCGCTTCGGCCTGGCCGCCCGGACCGGTGTCGTCGGAAGAACCCGAACCGCAAGCCGCCAGGGCGAAGGCGCCGCAAACGGCCAATACTGCACGTGAAATACGGCTGCTGCCAAAGGAAGCACTCGACATGGATTGTCCTGTTGTTTGTCTTTTCGTTGTGCGCGGTCATTGCGCGTGGCGAGTTTATGAAGGCGGGAAACCCCGCGGACGACCGCTCGTCGGCGACTTACAGGCAAGCTGCCGAACGGTCGAATCTGCTCGGCGATCGGCGCGACCGGGCAGTCGCAACTGTCGTTTCGGCGACGACGGGATTTGCCCGTTAGACTGCCGGCACCGACTCCTTGCGAGTATCGTTTCGCCGGGCGCCTCGCGCCCGGCCGGGAGATGCCATGACTTCCGAAGCCCTGACCGCCGAAAACTTCGACGCTACCGTCACCGGAAACGACATCGTCGTCGTCGACTTCTGGGCGCCCTGGTGTGGCCCCTGCAAGGGATTCGCGCCGATCTTCGACGAGGTCGCCGCCGACAACCCGGACCTGAAGTTCGTGAAAGTCAATACCGACGAGGAACAGGAACTCGCCGGACACTTCGGCATCCGCTCGATTCCTACGTTGATGATCTTCCGCGAGCGGGTCATCGTGTTCCAGCAGGCCGGCGCACTGCCCAAGGGCGCGCTGGCCGATCTGATCGCGCAGGTGCGTGGCCTGGACATGGCCGAAGTCAAGCGCGGCGCGCAGACGCACGAATCCGAGGGCGGCGACGAAACGCTTCATTGAGCGCGCTCGGCACCATGACCCGCCAAATCGTTTGCGCGAACTCGCGATGAACTTCGGCAAGGTCGTATTCGGCTTCTTCATCCTGCTCGCGGCCACGCTGAACTTCGGCTTCGTCTACGGCGACATCGCGGTCGCCGAACAGCATCACGTCGCCGAACTGTTCGCCGCCATCGTCGTGAACCTGATCGCGACGATCATGAAGTTCGGCGACCGCACACAGGTTGGCGCCGTGCATCTGGCCACGAGCCTGGTCGCCGATTTGCAGCTGCTGCTGGCCGCCGGCGTCTGGGCCTGGACCACGCACGTGGCAGACATCCCTTATACGCCGGCGGCGACCGCCAGCGTGGTCTCGCTGGCCGCCGGCGCGCTGTTCGCCAACGTCGTGTCGGTGATGCTGCTTCTGGGCGAGACCCTGGCGCTGCGCCGCTGATCCGGCACTGGCGATGTCGACCGATTCGCGCCACCTCGACGGCACGCCGCTGGAGGCGCACAGCGTGCTGTTCCTGGTGCTGCGGCGGCTGCGGCTGCCATTGCTGTTGATCCTGCTGTGCTACGCGGTCTCGGTGTTCGGTTTCACGCTGATTCCGGGCGTCACGCCCGACGGCGTGCCCGCGGCGCCGATGAGTTTCTTTCACGCGTTCTACTTCGTCAGCTATACGGCGACGACGATCGGCTTCGGCGAAGTACCGCAGCCGTTCTCCGACGAGCAGCGGATGTGGGCGACCTTCGTCATCCATCTGACGGTCGTCGGCTGGACCTTCGCACTGCTCAACGTGCTGACGCTGTTCCAGGACCGGGGCTTCCGGCGTGCCGCTGCGCAGATCCGCTTCGCCGCCCGCGTGCGCCGGATGCGCGAACCCTTCCACCTGATCTGCGGCGCCGGCGACAGCGGACAGCGGCTGATCCGTCTGCTCGACCGGCTCGACATGCGCGTCGTCGTCATCGAAAACGACCCGCAGCGCGTCGACGATCTCGAACTCGAAGACCTGCACACCGACGTGCCGGTGCTGCAGGCCGAACCCGGGCTCGCGCAGTCGCTGCTGACCGCCGGCCTGCGTCATCCGATGTGCCGCGGCGTGCTCGCGATCACGCCGAGCGACGATTCGAACCTCGCGATCGTGACCGCGGCGCGTCTGCTCAACCGCAAGCTGCCGGTGATCGCCGGCGCCGAATCGCCGCATACCGTCGACGTCATGCGCGCGTTCGAGCCGTACAAGGTGATCAGCCCCTTCGACACCTTCGCCGACAACCTGCTGCTGGCGATGCGTGCTCCGGGCTGCTACCGGCTGCTCGACTGGCTGACCGCCCCGCCGGACAGCGAACTCGAGAAGGAGCACGAGCCGCCGAGCGGCGCATGGGTCGTCTGCGGCCGCGGCCGCTTCGGCACCGCCGTGACGCGCAGGCTGCTCCACGCGGGCCTGCTCGTCACGACGATCGACCACTCGGAAGCGGACACCGGCGCCGGCGGCGACAACGACAATGACAAGGGCGCGAGCGTGTCGGCTCTACCGGAGCAGGTGCATGGGGTGGGCACCGAGCGCGCGGTGCTCGAGCGAGCCGCGATCGGCGACGCCGCCGGACTCGTTGCCGCCACCGACAACGACATCACGAACCTCGCGATCGCCGCTCAGGCCCGCACGCTGAATTCGCGGCTGTTCGTCGTTCTACGCCAGAACGATGCCGCCAACCGCGTGCTGTTCGACCGCTTCGGCGCCGACCTCGTCATGCGGCCCAGCGAGATCATCGCCGACGAATGCGTGGCGCTGCTGACGACCCCGCTGCTGGACCGCTTCCTGGCAACGGTACGCAAGCAGGACGACGCCTGGGCCGACGAAGTGATCCACCAGTTGCGCAAGCGCGTCGGCACCCGGTCGCCGCAGATC
>ENA-UOUJ01001754-UOUJ01001754.1-activated-sludge-metagenome-genome-assembly--contig:-NODE-1754-length-10844-cov-3.623783_pt1 | contig 10844 bp, 11 predicted proteins | sample MGYA00249839_ERZ747224 | MGnify/ENA primary metagenome ERZ747224 (study PRJEB28782, sample SAMN03220277) | activated sludge metagenome | biome: wastewater; feature: sewage sludge; material... | reverse complement strand
CGTTTGGCGGCTCGGCAGGCCCCGGCGCGGGGATGATCGTAGTGTGAACAGGCCCTAGCCTGCGCTCGAGTCAGGCGTTGAAATCCCGGCCGCTGATGACCTCGCGCACGTAGCCGGCGCGGATCACGAAGTCGCCGAAGGGCTCGCCGTCGCTGCGTTCGCTCGCATAGCGCGCGAAGATCGCATCGAGCTCGGCGAGGATGCGGTCCTCGCCGACGTTCTCGAGGTACATCCGGTTCATGCGCTGCCCGTGCGCGCCGCCACCCAGGTACATGTTGTATTTGCCCGGAGCGCGGCCGGTGAAACCGAGCTCGGCGACGTAGGGCCGTGCGCAGCCGTTCGGACACCCGGTCATCCGCGTGACGATCGCCTGGTCCTCGAGTCCGTGCTTCTGCGTCAGCGCCTCGATCCTGTCGATCAGAACCGGCAGGTAGCGCTCGCTTTCGGCCATCGCCAGGCCACAGGTCGGAAAACCGACGCAGGCCATCGAGTTCAGGCGCAGCGCGCTCGCACGGTTCGAGTTGTGCATGCCGTACTGCTCGAGCAGGCTGGAGACCGCCGCCTTCGCCTTCTCCGGCACCTGCGCGATGATCAGGTTCTGGTTCGGCGTGACGCGAAACTCGCCTTCGTGCACGCGCGCCAGCGCCTGCAGCCCGCTCATCAGGCGCCGCTCGCCGCGATCGTCGATGCGGCCGTTCTCGATGAACAAGGTGTAGTGCCAGGCACCGTCGGAGCCCTGCGTCCAGCCGTAGCCGTCGGCGTTCGTGTCGAAGGCGAACTCGCGCGCGGGCGCCAGTGCAAAGCCCACCCGCGCCTCGAGTTCGCGGCGGAACCAGTCGACGCCCTTGTCGTCGATCGTGTACTTGAAGCGTGCCCGGCTGCGGTCGACGCGGTTGCCGTAGTCGCGCTGGATCGTGATGATCGCCTGCGCGACCTCCGGCAGCCGCTCCTTCGGGAAATAGCCGACGACGTCGCCGAGCCGCGGATAGGTGTGCGGCGTGCGGTCGGTGCGCCCCATGCCGCCGCCGACGGTCAGGTTGAAGCCGGTCAGCGTCTCGCCGTCGGCGATCGCGATGAAGCCGGCGTCCTGTGTATAGACGTCGATGTCGTTGAGCGGCGGGATCGCAAAGCCGAACTTGAACTTGCGCGGCAGGTAGGTCTTTCCATAGACCGGCTCCTCGGCTTCGGACGAGACCTTCTTCTCGCCGTCGAGCCAGATCTCGTGATAGGCCCGCTGCCTCGGAATCACCTGGTCGGAGGTGCGCCGCGCCAGTTCCCAGACCTCGCGGTGCAGCGCCGACAGGTGCGGGTTCACCGATGACATCACGCCGCGCGCATCGTCGCCGCAGGCGGCGATCGTGTCGAGCAGCACCTCGTTGAGGCCCTGGATCGCCGGCTTCAGGCTGCGCTTGAGCACGCCATGGAACTGGAAGGTCTGCCGCGTGGTCAGGCGCAGCGTGCCGTTGCCATGCGCAAGCGCAAGCTCGCTGAGCTTCGACCATTGCGCCGGCGTGCAGACACCGCCGGCCAGGCGCACGCGGATCATGAACTGCCAGGCCGGTTCGAGCTTCTGACGCCGCCGCTCGTCGCGCAGATCGCGGTCGTCCTGCTGGTAGATGCCGTGGAACTTCATCAGCTTGGTATCGGTCTCGACGACCGCACCGGTGACCGGATCGACGAGGCTGTCGATGATCGTGCCGCGCAGATAGTTGCTGGCCGCCTTCATCCGTTCGTCGGGATGCAGCTTCTCCAGCGGCTGCGAGATGTCGCAGCTTCGATCGACGCCGAGGGTGTCGTCCGTTTCTTTCTCGATTTGCATGAAGATGATTCAGTTCAGTAAACGTCGCGCTGGTAGCGGCCCTCGGCCTGCAGCTCGCGCAGCCAGGCCTCCGCAGCCTCGTCATCGCAGCCGAGGCCGCCGGACACGATCGACAGCAGCGCCGTGTGGACATCGCGCGCCATCTGCTCGGCGTCGCCGCAGACGTAGACGTGCGCGCCGTCGTCGAGCCAGGCGAACAGTTCGGTCGCACGCTCGCGCAGCCGGTCCTGGACATAGACCTTGTGCTGCTGGTCACGCGAGAAAGCGAGATCGATGCGCGTGAGCGCCTTCGCGCGATGCCAGGCCTGCCATTCGGTCTGGTAGAGGAAGTCGCTGCGGAAGTTGCGCTCGCCGAAGAACAGCCAGCTGCGGCCTTCGATACCGAGTGCCTCGCGATGCTGCATGAACGCGCGATACGGTGCCACGCCGGTGCCGGCGCCGATCATCACGATCGGCGTGGCCGGGTCCTCGGGCAGGCGGAAATTGTCGTTGCGCTGCACGTAGACCGGCACCGTGTCGCCGGGCTGCAGGTCCTCGGCCAGGTACCTGGAGGCCACGCCATGCCGCTCGCGATCGTGCAGATGGAACTTCAGCGGCGCCACGCACAGATGCACCTCGTCGTCGGCGAACTGCGCGCTCGACGCGATCGAGTACAGCCTCGGCTGCAGGCCGCGCAGCGATGCGACGAACTCCTGCGGCACGATGCCGGGCGCCGGACGCTTGCGGACCAGGTCGACGATCTGGTTGCCGGCCATGAACGAGGCGAGCTCCGAACGCGGCTGCTTCGAAACCAGCTCGGCCAGTGCGGTATCGCCCGACAGTTGCGCCCAGCGCTCGATGAAACGCGGCGTGAGCGCGGTGATCTCGAACTCGCCGACCAGGGCCTGCGCGATCGTCGTCTCTCCGCTGCGCCCGGCGACCGGTTCCGAACCCGACCAACCGAAATACTCGACGATCTCGGAAACGAGCGCCGGATCGTTGCGCGCAACGACACCGAGTGCATCGCCCGGCAGGTAGTCGAGCCCGGAACCCGCCAGATCGAACTCGAGGTGCCGCGTCTCCTTCGTCGAGCCGCGTCCGGTCAGGCGCAGGCTGGCGGCCAGAGGCGCCGGGAACGGCCGGCTCTTGTCGTAGGCGGGACGACCCGATACAGCGGAGCCCCCCGACAGGCCGGAAACGCCTGCGGGCAGCGGCCCCCCCGGCGCTGCACCGCCGGCCGGGCCGGCATGGCCGACACCATCGGCCTGCAGCGAAGCGAGCAGACGCTCGGTCCAAGCGGCAGCATCGGCCTCGTAGTCGACGTCGCAGTCGCAGCGATCGGCCAGGCGCGTGGCGCCGAGCTCGGCGAGCCGGCGATCGAGCTGCCTGCCGGCCTCGCAGAAGAACTCGTAGGTCGAGTCGCCGAGCGCCAGCACCGCGAAGCGCATCCCCGGCAGCGCCGGCGCCTTGCGTCCAGCCAGGAATTCGAAGAACGAGGCCGCGGTCTCGGGCGGCTCGCCCTCGCCGTGCGTGCTCGCGACGAACAGCACGGTCTGCTCTTCGGCGAGACCTCGGGTCTTGTAGCGCGCCAGGTCCTCGACCCCGACGCGAAGCCCGAGGCCCTGGGCCTTCGATTCGATCTGCCGGGCCAGCGCGGCCGCGTTGCCGCTTTCGCTGGCGTACAGGATCTTCAGCAGCGCCGCCGGCGGCTGGACCGCGCTCGCGCGCGAGCTCACCGTGCTCGCCTCGCGGCTGAGCTCGACGAGCTCGCTGCGCGCTTCGGCGGCACCGGCAAAGTAGCCGCTGACCCACAGCGCCTGTTCGGGGCTCAGCGAGCGAGCCAGCGAGCGGATCAGTTGCCGGTCCGTTTCCGAGACAGCCGAATCGGCTATTGCAATCGAGCTCATGTCCACGATCGATCCTCGTTGGGCAGGCTATCCGGTCACTTGTTCGGCTGCGGCGTCAGGCGCAGGTAGGGGCGCAATGTGCGGTAGCCCTTCGGATAGTTGGCCTTCAATACGGCCTCGTCCTGGATCGACGCCGGAATGACGACCTCGTCGCCGTCGCGCCAGTTGCCCGGCGTAGCGACCGTGTGGCCGTCGACCAGTTGCAGCGCGTCGATCGCGCGCAGGATCTCGTCGAAGTTGCGGCCGACGTTCAGCGGATAGGTCAGGATCAGCCGCACCGTCTTCTTCGGATCGATGATGAAGACCGAACGCACGGTGACCGTCGTCGACTGGCCCGGATGGATCATGTCGTAGAGCTCGGAGACCTTTCGATCCGCGTCGGCAATGATCGGAAAGCCGACGACGGTGGACTGCGTCTCCTCGATGTCCTCGATCCAGCCGCGGTGGCTGTCGGCCGGGTCGACCGACAGCGCGATCGCCTTGACGCCGCGCTTGTCGAACTCCGGCTTCAGCTTCGCCGTGAGCCCGAGCTCGGTCGTGCAGATCGGCGTGAAGTCGGCCGGGTGCGAGAACAGCACGACCCATGAATCGCCGGCCCATTCGTGGAAGCTGATTTTCCCGATCGAGGAGTCCTGCTCGAAATCGGGTGCGGTATCGCCCAGTCGAATCGCCATCGCGTTCGTTCTCCAGTTCGCTGAATGTGAAGCGACAGACCTTAGCGGTCGTCAGGTATTCGACAAAGGATCGACGCGAATCCGCGGATGCAATTGCGGCCTCGTTATTTGGACGCGCCGATCGCTCCGGCTATCCGCTCCCGCTCATAAGCATTCGCGCAAACCGGGATTGCTTTCGGTGCGCGCCGATCGCCGTTGAAATCGGCCGCCATGAACTTCCAGCAGCTACGAATCATCCGCGAGACCGCACGTCGCAACTACAACCTGACCGAGGTCGCAAACGCGCTGTACACCTCGCAGTCGGGAGTCAGCAAGCACATCCGCGATCTCGAGGACGAACTCGGCGTGCAGCTGTTCGTGCGTCGCGGCAAGCGCCTGCTCGGGCTGACCGAGCCGGGCCGCGAACTGCTGCCGGTCGTCGAGCGGCTTTTGCACGATGCATCGAACATCAAGCAGCTGGCCGAATCGTTCACGCGCAAGGACGAGGGCAAGCTGACGATCGCCACGACGCATACGCAGGCGCGCTACAAGATCGCCGATCTGGTCTCGGACTTCGTTGCCGCCTACCCGAAGGTACGCCTGGAGATCTTCGAGTCGAACCCGCAGGCGGTGGCCGACCAGTTGTCGAGCGGCGAAGCCGACCTCGGCATCGCCACCGAAACGCTGGCCGATCGGCAAGAACTCGTGACCTTTCCGTTCTATCGATGGCGGCACGCGGTCGTGGTGCCGCGCGGCCATCCTCTGCTCGAACTCGAAGCACCGACGCTGGCCGACCTGGCCGCCTGGCCGATCATCACCTACCACGAGGCCTTCGCCGGCCGGCGGCGAGTCAACGACAGCTTCCGCGACGCCGGGCTGGTGCCGAACGTGATCCTGTCGGCCGTCGACTCCGACGTGATCAAGCGCTACGTCGAACTCGGGCTGGGCATCGGCGTGCTGACGCCGATCGCCTTCGATCCCGAACGCGATACGCGGCTGCAGCTGCTCGGCGGCGAGCCGCTGTTTCCGGAGAACACGACGGTGATCGCGGTGCGCCGCGGCCACTACCTGCGTGCCTTCGGCTACCGCTTCATCGAGCTTTGCTCGGCCGAGCTGAGCGCGGACAAGGTGCGCGAGGCCGTGCTCGGAAACGGCGAATGAACCCGGGCGCCCGCAGGGGCGCCGGACCGGCGGTCAGCCGACGACCAGGAAGTCGATGACGATCTCGCCCGGATCGCGCTTGACGTAGGCGATCTGCACGCGATCGCCGAAATGACCGTTGATCTGGTTCAGCAGCGGGATCGGGTCGTGGTCGTTGACGAAGCGCATCGTCTCGCCCGGCTCGAGCGCCGACAGCGCGCCGAAGATCGCCGAGTGGCGAAATCGTCGGGCCACACCTCGGGCATCGAAGCCATGGACGTTCTCGGCTCGGGCGGGCGGAAATGGCTGTTCCATCGGGAAACTCCTCGAATCGATCGAGTGAGGATAAACATGCATCCCTGATGAATCTTTAATCCAGATCACGCCGGCGTGGTCATGGCTGCCACGCAGTCGGCGTATCAGAGCATCCCAGCCAGGCGCGGAAGGATCCGCAGCACGTTTGCCGTCGTCAGCTCCGCGATCGCGTCTGGCGCGAGTTGGCGCAGCGCGGCGAGTTCGCAGGCGATCCGCGGCAGTTCGACCGGCGCATTTCGGCGGTCGCCGAGCCAGACCGGCGGAATGTCGGGAGAGTCGGTCTCGAGCACGAGCGCCTCGCCGGGCATCGTGGCTGCCAGGCGGCGGATCCGCAGCGCGCGCGGCCAGGTCATCGCGCCGCCGAAACCGAGCGCGAATCCGAGTTCGACGAATTGACCGGCCTGCTGCTCGCTGCCGTTGAACGCATGCGCGATACCGCCGGGCGGGCGCAGGCGGCGCAGTTGCTTCAGGATCGCGTCCTGCGCACGGCGGATGTGCAGCAGCGCCGGCAATTCGAACTCGCGCGCCATCTCGAGTTGCGCGATGTAGAAGCGCAATTGCCGCTCGTGGTCCAGCCCTGGAACGAAATGATCGAGACCGATCTCGCCGATCGCGACGAAGCGCGGGTCGTCGAGCGAAGCTTCGATCTCCTTGCGCAGCACCGCGAGGTCCTCGTCGCGCGAGCGCTCGACGTAGATCGGATGGATGCCGAGCGCATAGACGATGCCGGGGCGCGAACGGGCAAGCTCGCGCACGGTGGCGAAGTTCGCCGCGTCGATGGCAAGCACGATCATCGTCCGGACGCCAGCTGCGCGCGCGGCACCGATCACCGCATCGCGATCGGCGTCGAACTCGGCGGCGTCGAGGTGGGTGTGGGTGTCGATCAGCACAGGCATCGGTGGATTGTCGCTCAGGGCGGACGCTCGACGAAGGCCTGCGCCAGGTAGTCGATCATCACACGCACCTTGGCCGGCGGCCGCCGGTCGGGTGGATACAACACATGGATGCCGCCGAGCTCGACGACCGGCTTGTCGAGTTCCAGCGCGACGAGTTCACCGCGATCGAGCGCCTCGCCCACGATGAAGTGCGGCTGGTAGACGATCCCCTGCCCGCCCACCGCCGCAGCCAGCAGCGCATCGCCGTTGTTCGCGATCAGGTCGCCATTGACCGGCACCCGGACCTCGCCGTTGGCTCCGAAGGCCCAGTACTTGCCGTCCTGCATCGCCGACAGCGTGTAGCTCAGGCAGTTATGCTGGGCCAGATCGGCCACGCGGCGAGGAATGCCGCGACGGTCGAGATAGGCCGGCGCGGCGCAGACCATCATCGCGCTGTCGCCGAGGCGCCGCGCCTGCAAGGGGCTGTCGGTCAGGCGGCCGACGCGGATCGCCAGATCCCAGCTGCCGGCAATCAGGTCGAGCTGAGCATCGCTGAGTCCGAGCTCGACCTTGACCTCCGGATGCCGTCGCGCGAACTCCGGGATCAGCGGCGCCACGAAGCGGCTTCCGAACGACAGCGGAACGTTCATGCGCAACAGGCCGGTCGCCTTGACTCGCTGCGATGACACGGCCGCCTCGGCCTCGTCGATGTCGGGAAGGATGCGCTGGCAGGCCTCGAGATAGGTACTGCCGGCTTCGGTCAGGCTCAACCGACGCGTGCTGCGACGAAACAGCTTGACCCCGAGACGCGCTTCGAGCGCGTTCACGTGCTTGGTCGCCATCGCCGCCGACATGCCGAGATGGCGGCCGGCCGCCGACAGGCTGCCTGCGCTCGCAGCGCGCATGAAGACGCGCATGCTCGTCACTCGATCCACTCTATCTCACACTATCAGTATCAAGTCTTGGCCAACTTCCGCCTGTTCTGCAATGCCTGGTACAAGATGATAATGCTTGCCATGGAACAACCCAAGGGATCCGCAATGCAAAGCGATCGACGCCTCAATGGCCGAGGCAGTGGACCGATGCCGGCCTTCTACATCCCTCACGGCGCAGGCCCCTGCTTCTTCATGGACTGGAATCCGCCGAACACCTGGGACCGGATGGCAGCGTTCCTGAGAGGGCTGCACGAGACGCTGCCCGCCCGGCCGACTGCCATCGTGCTGATCTCGGGCCACTGGCTGGAGACGAGTTTCGCCCTCACCGGACACGAACGCCCGCAGTCGATCTTCGACTACCACGGCTTCCCGTCGCACACCTACGAGTTGCGCTATCCGGCACCCGGTCAGCCAGAGCTCGCGGCGCAGGTGGCTCGCTTGCTCGGCGAGGCCGGGCTCGCCGCGCGGGTCGACGGCGAACGCGGTTTCGATCACGGCACCTTCATTCCGCTGAAGCTGATGTTTCCCGACGCCGACATCCCGGTGGTCCAGCTTTCGCTTCGCCGCGACATGGACTCGCTCGCGCACCTCGAAGCAGGCCGCGCACTGGCGGCGCTGCGCGACGAAGGCGTGCTGATCATCGGCAGCGGTATGAGCTTTCACAACATGCGCGGCTATGGCGACCCGCGCTACACGCAGATTTCGGAAGAATTCGACGACTGGCTCAGCGCCGTGGTGGCCAGTCCGCCGCAACGGCGCAAGGCGCTTCTGCAGGACTGGACGCAGGCGCCGCATGCGCGTCATTGCCACCCGGCCGGTGCCGAGGAACACCTGATTCCGCTGCTGGTCGCCGCAGGCGCGGCGGCCGACTCGCCCGGCCGTCAGGTCTATTCGGAGCGGATCATGGAAACGACCATTTCGGCGTTCCGCTTCGGTTGAGATCCGCTCTGCGAAGACCCGAACCACGAAATCACATCGAAAGGAAACAAGCAATGATCATCGACCTCTCGGGCAAGACTGCGATCGTTACCGGCTCGACCGGTGGCATCGGCCTGGCCATCGCCGGCGGCCTTGCGAAAGCCGGCGCCCGCACCGTCATCGTCGGCCGCGACAAGGGCCGAGTCGACGCAGCGCTTGCCAGGCTGCGCGAAACCATCGGCAGCGACAAGGTCGGCGGCATCGTCGCCGACCCCGGCACCGCCGAAGGCTGTCGCACGCTGATCGAACGAGAACCGGACACCGACATCCTGGTCAACAACCTCGGCATCTACGGCGCACGCGAATTCTTCGACATCGACGATGCGCTGTGGCAGGAATTCTTCGAAGTCAACGTGCTCAGCGGCGTGCGGCTTGCCCGTCACTATGCACAGGGCATGCGCGAACGCGACTGGGGCCGCATCCAGTTCGTCTCGAGCGAATCGGCGTTGAACATCCCCACCGAGATGGTCCATTACGGCGTCAGCAAGGCCGCGGTGCAGGCGCTGTCGCGAGGTCTCGCGAAAGTGCTTGCCGGCACCGGCGTCACGGTCAACGCGATCCTGCCGGGGCCGACGCGCACCGAGGGTGCCGCGACGATGATGGCGGAGCTGGCTGCGGAACGCGGCGTGTCGCCGTCGGAGATGGAGGCACTGTTCCTGGCCGAGAACCGGCCATCGACGCTGCTCAAGCGCTTTGCCAGCCCCGAGGAAGTGGCAAATCTCTGCGTGTACGCCGCGTCGCCGCAGGCCAGTGCCACGACCGGCGCCGCATTGCGGGTGGAAGGCGGAATCGTGGAAACGATCGCCTGAGCCCGGCGAGAACGGAGAGCGACCGATGCCCACCGCCAAGGCACACGTTCCGACCGCGAACCCGGCTCGCCTGATGAGGCTACTGTGCAAGCACTGGGGCCACAAGTTTCCGGTCGAGCTCGACGAACGGCAAGGCGCCATCAGCCTGCCGATGGGCACCCGCCGTCTGCTCTGCACCGAGGTGCTGACAGTGGAACTGGATGGCGACGCCGAGCAGATGCCGCGGTTCAAGCAGGTCGTCGACGATCACTTGCGACGCATGGCCGGCAAGGAAACGCTTGTCATCGAATGAACTTGAATTTTCCAGAGCATCTGGAATCACGAATCAAGGAGAAGAAATCATGAATACCAAGGTACAAGCCCGCGCCGGTGTGCCGCCGTACGGCGAGCAGCAGCGCTACGACGGCATCACCCGTTTCTTCACTGGGCCATGGCGGTCCTGGTCGCATGGCAGATGCTCAAGTTCTTCGACAGGATCGACGAAGGCGAGCACTGGGTCGGCCAGAACCTGGTCTCCTGGCACATCACGATCGGCACAGTCATCCTGCTGGTGGTCGTGCTGCGCCTGTTCTGGGCCGCATGCCGCGAAAACCCGCCCTCCACGCTGATGCCGATCACCTCGATGCTGGCCAGGATCGGTCACTTCCTGCTGTACGCCGGCATGGTGCTGCTGCCGATCACCGGCATCCTGTTCATGATCGGCAACGGCTACGGCTTCGGCTTCCTCGGCATGCAACTGGTCGCCGAAGGTCCCGAGGTGCCGTGGATGATCGCGGTGGGCGGCCTGCACTCGCCGATCGCCTGGCTGCTGCTGATCATGGTCATCGGCCACGCCGGCATGGCGCTGGTGCACCACTTCGTCAAGAAGGACGGCGTGCTGCGGCGCATGCTCTGATACGAGCAACAGTGCGGCGACCGGGCCTGGCCGGCGAGGTTTCCTCGCCGGCTTTTTGACGTGTCAGTCCACCAGCCGGCCGTCGCGCAGCGAAACGATGCGGTCCAGCCGGCCGGCCAGCGACATGTCGTGCGTGACCACGACGAACGCGGTGCCGAATTCGCCGGCCAGTTCGCTCATCAGCGCGAATACGCCGGCCGCCGTGCCGCTGTCGAGGTTGCCGGTCGGTTCGTCGGCCAGCACCGCGCGCGGCTGCGTGACCAGCGCCCGCGCCAGCGCGACCCGCTGGCGTTCGCCTCCGGACAGCTGGCCCGGCTTGTGCGTGACGCGCGCAGCCAGCCCGACGCGACCGAGGATTTCATGCGCCGCCGCATGCGCTTCGGCCGTCGCCATGCGCCGAATTCGCAGGGGCATCGCGACGTTGTCCAGCGCGCTGAACTCCGGCAACAGATGATGGAACTGGTAGACGAAGCCGAGCAGCCGATTGCGCCGCGCGCCGAGCGCGGCTTGCGACAGCGCACCGATCGGCTCCCCCCCCC
>ENA-UOUJ01001753-UOUJ01001753.1-activated-sludge-metagenome-genome-assembly--contig:-NODE-1753-length-10855-cov-4.248704_pt1 | contig 10855 bp, 11 predicted proteins | sample MGYA00249839_ERZ747224 | MGnify/ENA primary metagenome ERZ747224 (study PRJEB28782, sample SAMN03220277) | activated sludge metagenome | biome: wastewater; feature: sewage sludge; material... | reverse complement strand
AAAACCGACTTTGCTTTTTCGGTAGCTGCCTCTGTGTAAATAGGCATTGGCGGAATTATTTTTTGATCTTTTCTGAGGCTTTGCAAAGGGTAAAACACGCCATAGTCTTCAGTTGCACTTTTAAGTATTTCCTTTTCTACCGAGGCGGCAGTATGCGCCACTACTTTTCCCGGCAGGTGCAAATCGCTTACTACTTCGGCAATTGAGGCATCGCTTACAGCTATTATATATACATCCGCCTCATTATTTATCAGGCTGATATAATTTGTGGAAGCGGTGTCCCACTCATAAGCCAGTTCTGATGCTGCCGAAGCATTTCGTCCAAAAACCTGAATAATTTTATGACCTGCGGCCACAAATTTTCTACCTAGTACCGCTGCTACATTGCCACTACCAATTATAACTATTTCCATGTGCCTTTGATATAATATTTTTTAATTTCCATTTTATTTACAATAAAACCGCTATCTAAAGAAATGCAAAGTTCCCAAAAATTACTATGCCTTTTCAAAATTCTTTTACTTTTGCGATATTAAAATGAAAATACAAAATTTTGCGGTAAGCGTTTTGAAAACGCAAATAAATTTACTGGCAGCAGTTTCCAAAAGAAGGGCCGGTAACAAAGCGTTTGATATTTTTTGCACGCCATACCTCAAAAAAAAATATATTCCCAATTCCTTTTTCAAATCGGCAGAAGAACTACTGCTTGACTTTGAAGGCCTGAATACAATCGGCTATCGATGGAACAAAGGCGGAGAGAAACGAATTTTAATAGCGCATGGCTTTAAATCCTGTGCTGAAAATTTTGGCCACTTCGTAAAATTATTTATTAAAAAAAATTATGAAGTAATTGCTTTTGATGCTCCTGCTCATGGCCGAAGCCAAGGGAAAATACTTACCGGCATCATCTATAAAAATTTTATAGCGACTGTTTATAATACTTATGGCCCCTTTGACAGTTTTTTGGGACACTCATTTGGCGCAATGGGTATCAGTTTTTTTGCAGCAGAACTCCCTGAAAATAAAGATTTGAAAATAGCCTTGGTAGCCCCGGCTTCGGATACGCTCTCTTTATCCAATATGTTTTTTAATCAGATGAAAATAAAAGATAAAGAAGTACAAAAATATTTTATAAAAAGAATTGAAATCTTGGGTAAACATCCTATTGAATGGTTTTCGATTAAAAGATGCCTTGAAACCATCAATAGCCAAGTCTTGTGGGTTCATGATAAATTTGACAGAATTACACCGGTGAAAGATGCCTACATCGTGCAGAAATTGAAACTCGATAACGTTCAATTTATTTTTACGGAAAGATTAGGGCACAGAAAAATTTACAGAGATGAAAAAGTCGTAAAAAATATTGTTGATTTTCTTTAACCTTTTATAGCGTTTTTTAATTTGCCCCACAACCTTCAACTTACTTCTTCCTAAAAAAATATTATATTGCAAAAAACAAAACAAGAAAAATGCAAACAGATAATAAGAATACAGGTATTGCAACCAAATGCGTGCATAGCGGCGAAATTACCAATAACCAGGGTTCTCCTCATACGCCGATTTATAATTCCACTACATTCACATTCTCCACTACGAATGATTTATTGGATGTAATTGATGGCAGAAAACCCGGAAGCCTTTATACCAGGTATGGCATGAACCTTTCCATAAAGGGGTTGGAAGAAAAGATGGCTCAATTGGAACATGCAGAAGCAGCGCTTGTTTTCAGTTCGGGTATTGCAGCAGAAGCAGCCACGTTTCTGGCTTTGGGCAGGAAGGGAATTGTATGCGTGGGAGATGCTTATGGTGGCACAATCGAACTGTTAAACATTCAGTTGCGGTCATTAGGCATCCCCGTACATTTTCTACTTGAACCGGAAGAGCAACAGTTGGAGAATATTTTGCAATCAGGCATAGGATTGGTATTTTTTGAAACGCCTACCAATCCCTCGATTAAGATTTATGATATTCCCGCGATTTCAGCTTTGGCAAAAAAATATAACACACCGGTAGCCATAGACAATACGTTTGCCACGCCCATTAATCAAAATCCATTATTATTAGGAGCTGATATAGTTGTACATAGCGCCACAAAATACTTAGGCGGGCACAGCGATATAACCGCCGGTGCAGTAATGGGTAGCAAAGATCTGATTGCACAGATTGTCCCCTGGCGAAAAAATCTTGGCCAGATGCCGGCTCCGGAAACGGCTTCATTATTGTCAAGAAGCATCAAATCTTTAGTTGTGCGTGTACAATATCAAAATAATTCTGCGCTTCGTATTGCCACAACGCTTGAAAAGCATCCAAAAGTGAAGCGAGTTCTTTATCCCGGGCTGCCCTCTTTCTCAGGATATGAATTAGCAAAAAAGCAAATGAAAGGATTTGGAGGCATGATGACCATAGAAATTGATGGCGGCTATGAAGAAACCATGAAATTTGCAGACAGCCTGAAAATATTCAGAATAGCGCCCAGTTTAGGCGGAGCAGAAAGTCTGTGTACACAACCGGTTACCACCACTCATCACGGATTGCCGGAAGAAGAATTACAAATCAGAGGAATCACGCCTTCCATGATCAGGCTATCCATCGGACTCGAAGACACTGAAGATTTAATTGCCGATTTGAATCAGGCATTACAAAGAATTTAAAGCTTTTAACTTCCGGGTTTTACTGAAATTGTTAATATTATCTGTTAGAAATTCAGGTAATCTAAACATTTGAAAACCGATGTTGTTATAAGGCAAAACAATAAAATATGATCGAAAACAATAAGATGAAAATAGAGGTGTGGAGTGATGTGGCTTGTCCTTTCTGTTATATCGGAAAAAGGCATTATGAATCGGCTATCAGCAAATTTGCAGATGCAAATAATATAGAATTAGAATGGAAAAGCTTTCAGCTTGACCCTGCCATTCCTGAAGACCTTAATGGCAAACAAAGTGTCTCTGCTTATCTTTCTGCCTCAAAAGGAATGACATTGGATCAGGTGGCACAGATGACAGTGGGTGTGACTGAAATGGCGAAAAATGCTGGGCTATCATTGGATTTTGAAAAAGCGGTAGCTGCCAATACCTTTAATGCACATCGGATAATTCAAAAAGCCAAAACAAAAGGACTGGGAGACGCTATTGAAGAAGCTTTCTTTAAAGCTCATTTTGTGGATGGATTGGACGTAGCCGACAAGGAGGTCTTAATGTCTATTGGTGAAAAAACCGGTCTTTCAAAGGAGGAGATTAATGATGCATTGTCAAATGATGAATATGCCTATATGGTGCAGCAGGACATCATGGAGTCCAGAAATATAGGCGTAAGAGGTGTTCCATTCTTTGTATTCAATCGTAAATACGGAATTTCAGGCGCACAACCTGTAGAAGTGTTTACTAATACCATCGAGAAATCATATACCGAATGGCGAAAGGACAATCCGGTAATAACACTTGAAGTAAATGAAGGCCCGGCCTGCACTACTGATGGAGTGTGTGATTAAGGTAAAATCAGATATTCATTTTAGTGAAAACCATAAAGAGTAGCTGTAAACAGACCTCTTTCCCTGCCTTTGGTAAGCAAAAACCAGTTTCCCGAATATCGAAGCACATTGGGTACTAATAAATTGCCTATTTTGGTAAGTTGTACATTCATGTGCACATCAAAATCATAAGCTCCTGTGTTATAGCTAAGATCGTAGGTGCGGCCTAATATTTCAAAGGTCCGATAGTCGAACCAGGTGGTCATATTGTCATAAACAATTTTATTTCGCTGTCCCGAACTCAATCCGGGCTTGGCTTTTACAGAAAATCGATAAGCGTCTCTTCCATTCGACACTTCATAATCAATTTCATAATCATAATACGGTGTTACCGAAGGGTCAAAAATATTACTCTTGTCGCCGATGAACGGAATTCCGGCAATCTTCTTACCCGGATTAAAAAACAGCATTTTCAACTGTTCCTTTCTTTTATCCATTCCTGATTTGTTTTTGGGGTTCAGATTATCCAACTGATTTTTTTCGCCACATACTTTTCCCTTTGTAAAAAACAAGCCTGCATACATTTCGGCGGTGTAGTAATTATAATCTCCATTTTTATCCAGCATATCACCTGTTACACGCTCGTACTCTTTCTCCATACTACGGCAACCACCCGAGTAAGTTTGGATGGTTTTGCTGTTGAGCGAAGCTGCCTCCCTACCCTTTTTATCCTTCATCACAATATTGTTCAGTGATGTGTAGCTAAGAAACCGCAGGTTTTTAAATGCCTGATAAAAGGTTTTATCCTTTTTTACACGATCAATAAAATCAGGTACATTAAGGTCATTGCGTACGACTACCTCTGAAAGAGTGACCATTCTTGCCAATGCTTCATTCTCAAGAGAGTCTTCATTAATCTGACCAAATGCAATTTGACTCAAAAAGAGGCAAATGAGTAAATATTTTACCTGTATTTTCATTTCAGAGTCTAAGGAAAGTCAAGCACAATCAACTAAAAATCATTTTGTAATCTACTTTTACCTTTCCTTTTTGGATATCATTCAGTTTGCTTTTCAAAAGTTTTCTTTTCAAAGGCGGCAGATGGTCTATGAATAATTTACCTTCAATATGGTCGTATTCGTGTAGAATTACCCTTGCCGAGATACCCGAAAAAGTATCTTCATGCCAGTCAAAGTTTTCATCCTGATATTCAATAGTCACGGTTTCTTCCCTTTTAATATCCTCTCTTATTTTGGGAATACTGAGACAGCCTTCATTATACACCCAGGGCTCGCCACCCAATTCTTTTACAAATGCATTAACAAAAACTTTCTTTATTCCATCATCATCGGGATAGTCTTCTTCTTTTTCCTGCTCATCCATATTTTCAAAAATCTGCAAAGTGTCCACCACAAACAGCCGGATGGATTTGTTCACCTGTGGCGCTGCCAGACCCACACCATTACTGTTGTACATAGTTTCCCACATATTGGATATCAATTCCTTAAGTCCCGGATAATCTGCATCTATTTCATCTGTTGCGCGACGCAGCACCGGAAGTCCATAAGCTACAATAGGTAAAATCATAGTTGCAAAATTACTTATGAAAAATGAATTATGCTAATATGAATGTATCTGCATTATTAAAACTTTTGCAAATATTCCTGAAGCATAATGGTAGCGGCTATTTCGTCCACTAATGCTTTATTACGCCGCTGCATTTTTTTTAGCCCCATTTGCAGCATGGCATCTTTGGCCATTTTGGAAGTATAACGCTCGTCAACTGTCTCAATGGGAATATTAGGGAAATTATTTTTCAGTTCCTTAATTATTTTTTTTACCAAAGGAGTCGCATGGGTATCGCTTTCATCCCAGTTTTTTGGTTCTCCAATAAGTATTTTTTCCACTTCTTCTTTAGAAAAATAATCCTTCAGAAAAGGAATCAGCTTATCCGATTGGATAGTAGTGAGGCCTGTAGCAATAATCTTCAACGGGTCGGTAACGGCAATGCCGGTACGCTTCAGGCCATAATCTATACAAATAATACGTGGCATCACTGTAAATTAATAGCTCGCAATTTAACGATTATTAATTTGTACTTTAGAAATCAAAAAGGCCCTTCTTTTTACTACCTTGTTTAAATAATACAACCATTACCTCCTCTACCGTAATCAGACAACCATACCTGACTTTTTCCATCCAGGGTTTAATCTTATCAATAAATTGTTCAATTTTAGCTGTATCATCAATAATTTCAATCACCACCGGGAGTTTTTCGGTAAGCTCCCAAAATTTTGTAGAATGTATTTTGCTGCCGGAACCGAAACCCATCATTCCTTTATGAACGGTAGCTCCGGCCAGTCCACTCCTTCTGGCTGCAAAAACAATCACTTCGTACAGCAGATTGTTACGAAACTTATCTGTATTGCTTACATAAATGCGAAGTGCCGTTGCCCTGCTATTGTTTTCCATTTCAAAATAGTTTAATCAATAAATTGCCTAACCAAACAGCCATGATACCCAGAAAAACACTCAGCGATGCATACAAGGCCATATACATAAAGTTCCCGTCTTTCAGTAATGAATAGTTTTCTCCGGCAAAAGTTGAAAAGGTAGTAAAACCGCCACAAAAACCCACCGTCAAAAACATGCGCCATTCGGGGCTGAGGAGCTGGTCTTTTTCAAAAAGGCCATATAAAATGCCGATAATAAAGCAACCAATAATATTTACGACGAATGTGCCATAAGGGAAAGATGAAATAACCTGGTTCTGCACAAAACGAGATAAAAGGAAACGCGAAATGCCCCCCAAAAAACTACCGGTCCCTATTGCCAAAAGTACTTTTAACATAATGAAGGATAAAAATAAAGAAAAAATGTGCGGGAATAATAAGCGATATGATTTAAATAATTTTGAAATATTATGTGGGTTTTTAAATTTTTAATCAAAAGATTTTAGCCTTACCCACCTACTAATATCAATTAACGACAATCCATTTATTCACAGTATTATATTTTCCTTCTAATACAATTTTATACACCTTCCCCGCCTGCGGTAAAAAATCTGCTCCGAATTTGCCGCCTTTTATTGGCGCCTCCCCCAATTTTACCAAAGCATCTGGAGTTCCGGTAAGTTGAAAATTATTGGTTTGTGCAATAGAAATTTTCACAACTCCTTCACTATCATAAGCATCCCAGCCTATTTGTAATTTTTTGGAAGAAGTCAACAACACATAAGGATTGGCAAGAGATATTTTTCCGATAAGCGAAACCCCGTCCACCTCTACCCTGCTCTGTGGCGGTATTGGCAGCGCCAGAAACTCCATTATGGAAGGCGTAATATCCACAATACCCGGATTGCCTGCATAAAAATAATTATTGAGTCCTTTTGCATTGGTTACAATCCATGTTCCCCGCTCTCTGGCTGTTTGCCCGCCATGTCCTTTGCCGCTGATGGGGTCTCTGCCATGGTCGGTGGTAACAAAAATGACCCATTCTTCATGATGCTTTTTCTGCCTTTTCAGGATAGCTTCATAAATCTTTCCAATTTGTTTATCTGCTTGCAAAACTGCTTCATCAAACTTTTTGCTATCGCCATAATGATGCCCTGCATCATCGGTGTATTGCAAATAAACCCATGTGAGGTCGGGTGCATTTTTTGTTACACATTTTGCGGCTTCTAATGCTACCCAGTCATCAATTTTTTGGATATATTTGCTTTCCTTATCATGCGGAAAATTTACAGTATCTAACTCAAGCCCGTCAAATTTATAATCGAGTAATAAATTCCCGGTTTCGGGTTTTCCTTCGCCAATGAGTTTGGTGCGATTATCCTGCCAGGTGGAAAAAACTGTTAATTTTTTTTCGGGTGCTACATCCTTTATCATTCTGAAAATGGTGTGGTAATTGTAGTTAGGATTTTCTATTCCATTGCCCCATACATTATGCTTATTCACCCAGGTAGCCGTCAGCAAACTATTGTAGCCCACTGCACTGATAGTGGGCGTTTCGGAATAGCCGTTTTTTTCTCCTCCTACATGAGCGCGCGTATAGCCGCCAGCTTTTGATATTTTAGTCAGGTTTTCAGGTTTTACCCTTTCTATTAAGTCTGCCGGAATACCATCTACAATAATAAAAAGCGCTTTTTTTGTTATTGTATTTTGTGCTTCAATAGCGATAGAAGCAAATAGCAATAATGCGGCAATAAAAAATCTTGAAGTCATAGCTAAATTTATTTGAACCTGTTTATACCAATATCCACTATTTATGTCTGCCTGCCATCTTTAAAAATCTCCTTGTGAGGAAAACACAGGCAACGCCAAGCCCTATGATTAGACCTAACCAGATTCCGTTGGCGCCCATCCCCATTGGAAAAGCTAAAACATAACCAATCGGGATACCCAATACCCAGTAGGCAATGGCAATATATACTGTGGGAACATTTACATCTTTAATGCCTCTCAGCAATCCCGAACTAGTAGCTTGCAAGGCATCAGGAATCTGAAAAACAGCTGCCAGAAAAATCAATGCTGCCGATATGGATACCACCTCCCTATCCTGATTGAATATTTGGGGTAATTGCCCCTTAAAAACAATTAAAAAAACACATGTAAGGCAGCCGTAAATTAATGCTAAGGCCATCGTTGATTTTCCTATTACTCTTATTTTGGGCCAGGCTGCCGCCCCAAATGCATGACTTACCCTTATAGAACCTGCCTGCGATAACCCCAATGAAACCATAAACGTGAATGAAGCAATGCTCAATGCTATCTGGTGTGCCGCCTGCGCCTTGGCGCCAATGGTGCCAATGATTATTCCCGAAATGGCAAAAGCGCCGGCTTCCATGCCAATTTGCAAACTGCTGGGGATACCTATTTTCAGGAGTTGAACAAGTGTTTGCCTTCGTATCTTCCACTGATTTTGTGCTACTGCCACATATTTGCTAAAAATACGATGATTGAGCACCACATAGCCTAGCGCCAGAAATATCAGTGTTCTGGTTATTAGGGTGGCATAGCCTGCGCCCACTAATTCTAATCGGGGAAAACCCCAATTACCATAAATCAACAACCAGTTTAGGAATACGTTTATGGGTATAGCCGACATTGAAAGCGCCATAGCGGTTTTGGTATATTGCAATCCGTCGGCAAATTGCTTGAGCGCCATAAACAATACCATCGGAATAATGGAGATGCTCATAGTGGTCATAAAAGGTTCTGCAAGCCTTGCCACTTCAGGGTCTTGTCCTAAATGAGTAAGTATGCCTTTACCAAAAATTAATGCGACCGAAATAATTACGGCAGTTATCAGGCACAACCAAAATCCATTAAAAAAATAATGCGAAACCAACTGTTTGTCATACTGACCGTGTGCCAAAGAAACCATTTGTGCTACTGAAATGGTAATTCCTATTCCCAAAATAAAAGGGATATTAATCACATTGAGCACTAATGATGCCGCAGCCAGTTCTTTATAGCCCACAAAACCAATCATTGCAGTAGCTATCAGATGAAGAGAAATTTGAGCCAACTCTCCTAAAATAACCGGATAGGCCAGTTTTAAAGTACTCTTTGCTTCCGTTTTATAATGCATGGCTGCAAATTTAAAAGAACAAAAAATAGTAAATTGTTTTATTTTTATAGCCGTGAATGATTTGGATATAATTAAGCGCAAACAATTAATACAGCATAAAACATTGGCAACCGGCCTGTTTCTTTTGATGCTTTGCACTTACATTGTTTGCGTTTATCTCATAAAATACTATTCTTTTGCATGGATTGGTTTTGTAAAGGCTTTCTCGGAAGCAGCAATGGTGGGCGCTTTGGCCGATTGGTTTGCTGTTACCGCATTGTTTCATCATCCAATGGGCATACCTATTCCTCACACCAATCTGATTGTGAACCGCAAGAAAAGTATTGGGGATAATCTGGGAGGTTTTGTGGTTGAAAATTTTTTAAATCCTACTACCATCCGCCCCTACATACAACGACTTCAACTCAGTTCATTTATTGCAGGATGGTTGAACAATAAAAAAAACTTAGAACTTACTACCAACGAAATTCTCTGGCTGCTGAAGGATATTATTGAAAAAACAGATGAACAGGTGGTAGTAAAGTTTATCACTGCCAAGTCAAAAGATATTTTAAACAATATCCATCTCAATGAAATACTTGCAGGCGGTATTCAGCAGGTTGTACAGCGTGGAGATCATGAACGAATTTTGGATTATATCATTGACAAGGTCAGAAATTATATAACCAACAACGAAGAACAGGTACGCGATAGGGTAAAAGAAGAAAGTTATCTGCTTATTCCGGAGTTTGTTGATAATCTGATTGCCTCCAAACTGGTCAAGGGGGCTACAAAATACCTGACAGAAATAGAGAAAAATCCAAACCATCAGGTTAGAAAAGATATTTCATCTCAACTGAATAGTTTTGTTAAAGAAATAAGAACCAGCCCAAAATGGGAAGATGAACTACAGGAAATAAAAAACAACCTGCTTACCAAAGACCGCATCCAATCCTATGCTGCAGCAGCCTGGAAGTCATTGCAGGAAAGTGTTTTAATTGATTTGTCTGCCGAAAAATCTGTCGTAAAATTGTATATAAAAAAAATGGTTGCAGAAATAGCTACCGGCCTGAAACAGGATGAAATAATGCAAAACAAAATTGACGGTTGGATCAGATTTAATTTGTACAGGCTTATATTGCACAATACCCAAAAAATGGGCGAACTCATCAGCAATACGGTGGGCGACTGGGAGGGCAGAGAACTAAGTAACAAATTGGAATTAGAAGTGGGAAAAGACCTCCAATACATTCGCATCAATGGCACACTCGTTGGCGGCTTAGTGGGATTATTGATTTATGTGCTTACAAAACTTATTTAAATGTATATCGAAATATTAATCAAGGATTTATCTGAAGCAGACAAAGAAATTTTGATTGCCAATCTGTCAGAACTGGCCGAAGGATTTGAGGAAACTGAAAATACCTTTAAAATTTATATAAAGCAGGAAAAATTTGATACTACAGAAATAAAAGTTCTGAGCGAAAAATTGCAATTTAGTTATCAAATAGCCTCAATTCCTAATCAAAACTGGAATCAATTATGGGAATCCAACTTTGACCCTGTAATTGTTAACGATTTTGTGGCTGTAAGAGCAGATTTTCACCAATCTGAAAAAAATGTGGAACACGAAATTGTCATCACGCCCAAGATGAGTTTTGGTACCGGGCATCATGCCACCACTTTTTTGATGATGCAGCAGATGCGAAAAATTGATTTTACAGGGAAATCGGTTTTCGACTTTGGAACCGGAACAGGTATTTTGGCGATTTTAGCTTATAAATTAGGCGTTTCCAGAATTTTGGCCACAGATAT
>ENA-UOUJ01001752-UOUJ01001752.1-activated-sludge-metagenome-genome-assembly--contig:-NODE-1752-length-10860-cov-2.658677_pt1 | contig 10860 bp, 8 predicted proteins | sample MGYA00249839_ERZ747224 | MGnify/ENA primary metagenome ERZ747224 (study PRJEB28782, sample SAMN03220277) | activated sludge metagenome | biome: wastewater; feature: sewage sludge; material... | reverse complement strand
AACAAATCCTTGCCACAAATATGAAAAACACCTTTAGCCTCTTTTTCAATGATTCGTACGATACCATCCACCAGGTCGGTAACGTAAGTTGCGGTTCTGTACTGGTCATCAAACACATTATACAACTCGCCTTTATCCAGCTTTTCTTTTACAACAGATAACAGGTTACCCCTGCTTAAAACGGGCTGACCATACACCATCACTGTTCGTACTATTGCCCAATCAAATTCATATTCCATTACTGCTTCCTCAGCTTCAGCCTTCGTTTTACCATAGTAGTTAACCGGGCTGGCTAAGTCTTCTTCTTTATACATCCCGGTTTCTCCATCGAAAATAAAATCTGTGGAAACGAAAATAAAAAAGCTTCTCTGCTCTGCGGCGTTCAAAAGCATGTTTACTGTACCTTCTACATTGACCAGGAAGGCCTGCCACTGTTGTAGTTCGCAATCATCGGGTTTACTCATGGCGCCGGCATGTACCACTACTTCAGGCTGAAATTTTTGAAAAACATCATGCACCGCGAAGGGGTCGGTGAAGTCCATAGTAGCGTAGGTAAAATTTTCATCACTGGCAAAAGGAAGCCGGCATGCTCCTTTTCCCGTGGCTGCAACAGGGATCGTCATCTGTATTAACTGTTTTACCAGGTAATACCCCAGGAAACCATTGGCACCAGTGATCAAAACTTTCATGCGGTAAATTAAATACGATGTGGCTTCATTTCAAAAAAAATCACAGGCCACCGACTGAACGCCGCTGGCCTGTGAAGAGCTCAGGTAACAATGATCAGAACGCCTTTTTCTCAGCAGGTTTACCCACACCGGTAAACTTCGGTTTCACGTTCATATTGTGAAAAATAAAAGAATAGATATCGGCTGTGGTTTCCAGCGCTTTCTTCAGGTTGCTGGCACCATGACCGGAATTCACGTCGATCCTGATCATCACGGGGTTTTCTCCCTTGTATTTGTCCTGCAGTGTCGCTGCGTATTTGAAAGAGTGTGCTGGCACTACCCTGTCGTCATGATCTGCGGTAGTGATCAGTGTAGCAGGATAGTTTAACCCGGATTTGATATTATGTATGGGCGAATAAGCGTACAGGTTTGCGAAATCTTCCTTGTTTTCGCTGCTACCATACTCTGCTATCCAGTTCCACCCGATGGTAAACTTATGAAATCTGAGCATATCCATCACTCCAACCTGCGGAATGGCTACTTTGAAAAGTTCAGGACGCTGGTTGATCACGGCACCCACCAGCAAACCACCATTGGAACCACCCTGTATCGCGAGATAGTCTTTGGATGTGTAGTTCTCTTTGATAAGGTATTCACCTGCAGCGATAAAATCATCAAACACATTTTGCTTATTGTGACGCATGCCGGCTTCGTGCCATTTTTCACCATACTCACTTCCCCCACGGATATTGGCAATGCAATAGATACCGCCCTGCTCCAGCCAGCCCATCCTGGTTGACGAGAAAGATGGCGCCATACTGATATTAAAACCACCATACGCATATAAGAGCGTGGGATTCTTCCCGTTCTTTTGTGTACCTTTTTTGTACACGATAAACATAGGGATCTTTGTTCCGTCTTTGCTGGGATAGAAAACCTGCTCGGTCGTGTAGTCTTCCGGGTTGAACTTCACTTCTGGTTTTCTGAATACTGTGCTTTGACCAGTAGCTATATCGTACTTATATATCGTGGGTGGAAATGTGATCGAGGTAAAAGTATAAAACACGAATTTATCATCGCGCTCACCTCCAAAACCTCCGGCTGAACCCAAGGCAGGCAATTTTACTTCGCGCTCCAGCTTGCCGTCAAAGCTATACTGGTACACACGACTGGTCACATCCTTCATATAGGTAATGAATAATTTGCCCCCTGCAGAAGAAACTGAAGAGAGATTTTCCTCTTTCTCCGGTACTACGGTTGTCCAGTTGCCAGGTTCAGGATTCTTGGGATCAATTGAAACGATCCTGGTATTTTTAGCGCCATCATTGGTAACGATCAGAAATCGGCCATTCACTTCTTCCACGAAGCCATAGTTAAAGTCGCCTGCTTCACGGATAATGGGTTTGAATTTTTTATCCCCGCTTTTTGAGTCGTAATACCAAAGTGCGTTGCCATCTTTACCCTTGCCCCTATCACTTATGTTCAGGAATACATAACGCTCATCTTCGCTGGTAAAAGCGATGTGAAAGCGTTGGGGGTTTGCAGGATCTTCGTAAGCCAGCACATCATCGTCCTGACTTGTTCCCACTTTATGATAATAGACCTGGTGATTTTCATTTTTTGTTGAAAGCTGTTTGCCTTTTTGAGGTGTAGGGTAGCGGCTGTAGAAAAAGCCATCACCCTGCCAGCTGGCGCCAGTTACTTTAACCCATGCCAGCGAGTCGGGCAAATACTTTTTAGTAGTCATATCCATGACGAAAAAATTCCGCCAGTCGCTACCACCAGTTGATTTACCAACAACGGCATATTTACCGTTTTTTGAAAGAGAGAACATGGCCAGGCTGGTAGTGCCATCGGCAGAAAACTTGTTGGGATCGAGGACCAGTTCAGGCTTGCCATTAAGTCCTTTCTGGCGATACACAACGCTTTGATTCTGAAGGCCGTCATTTTTGGAAAAATAGAAATACTCATTTTTCCTGGCAGGCGATGAATACTTGGGATAATTGTTAATCTCTTCGAGGCGTTTGAGCCAGTCGGCACGATAAGGGATCTTATCGAGGTAGGAGAACGTAACTTTGTTTTGTTCGCTAACCCATTCCTTTGTCGCTTCGCTCCAGTCGTCTTCAAGCCAACGATAGGGGTCTTCCACTTTTGTACCGTGGTAATCCTCAGTTACAACCTCCTTTTTTGTGTCGGGATAATTTAATTGGGCATTAAGGCCCAGGGCTGATACCAGTAACAACCCTAACAATATTCTTTTCATATTCATGCGATGTTATTTAGTTTAAAGATAAGGAAATCAGGTTCACAGATTTGAAGACTTACATGAGTGAAGAACCGCTGGCGATCGGCTTTTTAATAACCTGCATCTGCTGCTTCGGGATAAACAATGATCCGCTATTGCTAACACTTATTCGTATGAAATCTCGCATATATGTTGCAAATACACACAATGGGAACAAAACCTTACTTTTGATGCGCTTTTGATCGAAATTTTTAAGAAATATTGGATCAAACCCGAAATAATTTAAATCAAGTTGTTCTAAAATCTAATGTCAAAGAAAGTTTCAAAGATCGGAGTTCTAACCTCGGGTGGAGATTCGCCAGGAATGAATGCGGCGATCAGGGCTGTTGTCAGAACCGGTATACACCATGGCCTTGAAGTATATGGAATTATGCGTGGCTACCAGGGAATGCTGGAGGATGATATTTACAAGATGGAATCCCGGTCGGTAGCTAATATTATACAAAGAGGCGGCACTATCCTGAAAACCGCACGTTGCAAGGATTTTATGGAGCATGAAGGGCGAAAAAAAGCCTATTCCAATCTTGCTAAAAGAGGCATTGACGGGCTGGTGATCATCGGGGGTGATGGCAGTTTCCGGGGCGCGCAGATCTTCAGTAATGAATTCGATATCCCTTGCGTTGGTCTGCCTGGCACGATCGATAAGGATATGGCAGGAACTGATGTGACCATCGGCTTTGATACAGCAGTCAACACAGCCATTGAAGCGATCGATAAAATAAGAGATACGATGGATGCTCACGACCGGCTGTTTATTGTAGAAGTGATGGGTCGCGATGCGGGATATATCGCTTTACATAGTGGTATCGCCACCGGTGCAGAAAATATTTTGATTCCCGAAACCGAAGCTGATATCGAATCCATGATATCCTCGCTGACGGAGAAGGAAAAAAGGAAAAAACTGGTGAACCTGATCGTTGTAGCTGAAGGCTACGATGGTGTGGGTGGAGCAAGCGGACTTGCCGAGATCATCCGGCAAAGACTACCGGCAGCCGATGTCAGGATATGTGTTCTCGGTCATATCCAGCGGGGCGGCTCCCCTACCTGCGAGGACAGGCTGGTGGCCAGTCACATGGGATATTATGCCGTTGAAAGTTTAATGGTGGGTCGTAAGAATGTAATGGTAGGTGTGATCAACAATAAAATACACTATACTCCACTGGATAAAGCAGTAAAAGAAAGACAAAAAATCGGGCAGGAATGGATGAAAATCGTAAAGATTCTTGCCAGCTAGACAGGTAATGCAACAAACAATTGCGTTCACAAAAAAATTTCAAATCGTAGTTAATAGATTATCATGGCGAAAAATGCGGAAAAATATTTTCACACGGAAATGGATAAAGGTGCGGGACTGGAACATGCTTATCACAAAACCAAGATTGTGGCGACAGTTGGGCCGGCCTGCGATACCTATGAAAAGTTGCTGGAACTGGTCAAGGCGGGCGTGAATGTCTTCCGTTTGAATTTTTCCCACGGCTCACATGAAAATAAGGAGGAGATCATTGGACATATACGCCGGATTAATAAAACGGAACCCTACAATATTGCTATCCTTGCCGACCTGCAGGGACCAAAGCTAAGGGTGGGCCAGATCGAGAACGGCGCCCTGAAAATTGCACCCGGCGATATACTTACTTTCAGTTCAAAAGAAAAAGTAGTTGGCACCAGGGAACGGATCTATATTTCTTATCCCAACCTGCACAATGATGTGAAGATCGGTGAGAAGATTATGATAGATGATGGCAAATTGGAAGTGGTGGTAGTTGACATCCTAAAAGACGGAGATGTGCAGGTAAGGGTAACCTATGGCGGAACTCTTTTACCCAACAAAGGCGTAAACCTCCCTGACACAGCGATCTCTCTTCCGGCTATGACGGAAAAAGACCTGGAAGATTTCGATTTTATCATAAAACACGAATTGGATTGGGTGGCACTTTCTTTTGTGAGAAGAGCTGAGGATATCATTGAGCTTAAAAATCTCGTAGCTAAAAAGAATAGCCCGATCAAAGTGATGGCCAAGATCGAAATGCCTTCGGCGCTGGCTGATCTGAGAAATATCATAATTGAATCGGATGGTGTTATGGTTGCCCGCGGTGATCTTGGTGTTGAACTACCGGTTGAAAAAGTACCGATGGCGCAACGGGATATTATCAGGAAATGCATCCACAGGGGCAAACCGGTGATCGTTGCTACGCAAATGATGGAGAGTATGATCGACCGTGTAAAACCCAACCGGAGCGAGATCACCGATGTAGCGAACGCAGTTCTTGAGGGAGCCGATGCAGTAATGCTTAGCGGCGAAACAGCTACGGGACAACATCCGTCATTGGTGGTGGAAACCATGCGCCGTATCATTATGGAAGTAGAAAGAACGGAATATCGTTATAACCGTGAAGAAGATCTATCACCACTCGCACACTCTCCTTCTTTCCTGAGTGATGCCATTTGTTATAATGCATGCAAAATTGCCAGCGATATCTCTGCCAATGCATTGATCGGTATGACCCAAAGCGGATATACGGGATGGATGCTGAGTAGCTATAGGCCCAAATCTCCACTATATGTATTTACAAAAAAACGTCACCTGGTCAACCAATTAAGCCTGAGCTGGGGGGTACGTGCCTTTTACTACGATGAAGAAGACAGCCTCGATGCAATCTTCTTTGATCAGATCGTTATTTTGAAAGAGCGCGGATTTGTAAAAACCGGCGACATCGTGGTCAGTACAGGCAGTACACCCGTTCATCTTCATTTACCGACCAACGTTCTAAAGATCACAAAGGTGGAATAAGCGTAAGCCTGGTATCGACCAGATCTATCTCCAAAGCGATAAGATAATCGCGGCAACAATATGCCCGACAAGATGGTACCCGCAATCGATGAAGTAAAGCCCGGTTGGCCTGCTTTCGTAGATAAAAGAGATAGAAACAGCCGTTGTGGCAAAGCAGATACCTGTTAATAGTCCCAGTTTTAGCCCCGATAGCAGAAACACCAGGTCGAGGCGGTTGACAAGGATTGCTAATCCAATACAGGTCACAATAATCAATATAAGTGTGGTGGTGAACATCTTAGCCATGCCACGATTTTTATTCGGGTCATTCATGTCCATCCCAACCAGGGTAGCCCACCTGGTTCCGAATAGTGCTTTTGAATACCAAATAGCACCAAGTACAAAGTAGGCAATTGCGGCTGCGGTAACCGCCAGCCAATTGATTTGGGAAAAAATTCCGGTATCCATAACAGATAGATTTGCACAGGAAAATAACAATTTTTACCGACAAGTCCTATTTGACCCTAATGCTGACAGGGAGCGACTTTGCGCTATACATTGATTCTTATGGACAAATAACCGCAGGCCTTAATGCCATTCATTTACCGGCTATCAATCGAATGCAAAAATGCGCTATAAACCAGGCTTCGGGGGTTGCATCTTTGAAGCAAGTTGTGTAGTTTTATCCGCAATGAAGGCGTATAAAAATAAGCGTATCTCCTTTCTCTACAGGGTGTTTATGGTATTTTCCATAACATGGCTCACAATAGGAAGTTCCTTCATTTATCTTGGCCAGCAACCCGTTAAAAAGGCAGCAGAGGTGATTGAAATGCAGGAGATACCCGGAGATACCAATGGCAATACCTGCCCCTTTGACGATACGGAAGACAGTTCCGAACCCATCAGTACGCTGGTTGAATTTTTACAGGAAGAAACAAGATCACTCGTTCATAACGACAGTCCACTCCAGCACAACAAGTACCACCGTCATGGAGAATTTATATTTTTTCATGTTAAGTCATTCTCACCTCCACCTGATCAGTTGTCATAGCCGCAATTGCGCCTGACTGGTAAATTCACCTCTTAAGCGACAAATATGTGGAAGCCTTGAATCAAAGGCAGTTAATCCGCTGATTATCAGCACCTCATTTAGCACAGATATTGCTGGTAAAAATGAGGCCGTATTCTGAATGACAAACATAAATAAGTACCGCAATGAACACAACAGCCACCACAGATATGTCCGTTCAATACTCATGGACTGAGAGTGACGATTTGCGAAATCTGATTGTTAATGAATCAGATAATGGAACACTTTTTCACAGGCCTTTATTCCTTCAATACCATGCAACCGATAAATTTCCCGACATACAGCCTATCGTGATCAGTTTTAAGAAGAAAGGTACAGTGGTCGCCTGTATTGCCGGGGCCATTCAATACAGCAATGACGAAAGAATTTTTACTTCACCTTTTGCATCTTCCTATGGCGGGGTGGTATTTCATCGTCATCTGACCTTTAAGGAAATTGAAGACATTTATCTGGAACTTTTTGATTACCTGCACAGGGAGTTTTCGCAGATTCGGATAGGCGCTTCGCCCCTGTTCCAGTCTGCGACAGGAAAAACACATTATATAGATCATATTCTCCTTAATAATGGTTTTACAATCGCAAACTCAGATATAATTCTGGTACACGAACTTGCAGAAGAAGAAAAGTTGGGAGGCCGGATCCATAAAAAAACAATGACTGAGCTAAAACAACCTTTGTATAAAACAAAGCTCCGGCTCGAAATTATTGATGGCGTTGACATGGATTCCTATAATCTACTGAGCCAGGCCCAGGAACGCCTGCTTAGTCAGCCCACCCATAGTTTTGAAGAGCTTAAAACAATAGAAAGACTTATACCGGGCACGGTCAAAACTTTCAAGACCTTCCTGGATGATACATTGATCGCGGGGATTGTAGTGTTCAGGGTCAATGACTCGATCCTGACCACTTTTTACGTATACGACCATCCTGACGGACGTAATTACAAAGCCAACCATTTTTCATATTACAGCGTACTTCAATACGCTTTCAACAACCAATTCAAATATCTTGATTTTGGTCCGAGTTCATTCGGCTGGCGTCCTAATTACCCATTGATATCTTTTAAGGAGAAATTTGATGGAAGACCCTTTCTCCGCCATACTTTTGAAAAAGGTTTTAAGATCAGCGGCATATAATAAAGAATTTGGGACCCGATAGCTATCGTGTCCCAATTACTAATTCTTACAAAAGTTACAACCTTCTTATCTTAATATTCCTAAACCACACATTATCTCCGTGATCCTGTAGCCCGATCTTACCCTTTTTGAATTTACCAAAGTCGGGCATATTCTTAAACTTGCTTCCTGCTACCAGTTGCTGCCAGCTTTCATCCCAGAGTGTTGTAGAGACTATATTTTCTCCATTTAGAAAAAGCTCGAGCTTTCCATCCTTGCATTTGATTTCAGCCTGGTTCCATTCCATCGCAGGTTTAACCACTTCTTTGGATGATGAGATCAGGTCGTAAAGATCACCAGCACGGTGTTTTTGGATCTTCGCGTCAGGGTGACCGCTGTTGTCCAATACCTGCATTTCGGGGCCTGTCTCCCAGGGATACTTGTATTTCTCATTCTCCTGCGCGTAAATGATCACACCGCTGTTACCATTCGTTGATATCTTCCACTCGTACATAAGGTGGAAGTTGTCAAACTCCTGTTCGCTGACAATATCACCTCCGCCAACAATTTTTCCATCAGCCTTCTCGGAGGCATCCAGGAATAAAGTATTGTCCACAACTTTCCATGCATGGCCAATAGTATCAGCTTTGTATTTATGCCAGCCTTTTGTAGACACGCCATCAAATAAAAGTTCCCAGCCATCATTTTGAACGTTTTCGGTGGGGGTATTTGCAGTTTCTGTCCCGGGTGTCGACCCTTTGCTGCCTGAATGATTGCAGGCAAGCAGGATGCCCGTTACGCCAATGGCCAAGATAGTTTTGATCATGTAAGATTTATTTTTTCAGTAAAAGAATGTACTTAACCATTTTTTCGGCATCACCCTGTGAAATAGTAGGGTGTGGCAACATCGGAACTTCTCCCCATACACCGCTTCCGCCTTTGACGATTTTTTCAGCCAGTTCGGGAATAACACCAGGTGCCTGGCTGGCGTATTTGTTAGCCACTTCACGATAAGAAGGACCAGTAAGCTTTTCATCCACTTTATGACAAGTCAGGCAATCGCTTTTAGAGATCAGCTCAAGTCCTTCCTGGTACTCGGGCAATTGGGTGATATCAGTTTCGGCCGGTACTTCTTCCGCCGGAGTATCCTTGGTTGTGTCGGCCTTGTCACTATTGCTATTGCACGATACCAGAACTGCAAAAGCCATCGCGGTAATAAGATTTTTTTTCATGATGTATTATTTATTTTAAGTTGATTTGCTGTGTGAACAATGCAAAAGTATTAACTCAACCCCAATAGTGAACGATTAAATGCTTCATCGGCTTTTACACCCGCAAAATCATCAAAAGCTTTTTCCGTCACCCTGATAATATTTGTCTGAATAAACTCTGCCCCTTCCCTCGCACCATCTTCGGGATGCTTCAGACAGCATTCCCACTCCATCACTGCCCAGCCTTTATAATCGTATTCGGTAAGCTTACTAAAGATCCTTTTAAAATCCACTTGTCCATCACCCGGCGAACGGTAGCGACCCGCACGATTGAGCCAACCCTGGTAACCACCGAATGTTCCCTGCTTGCCGGTAGAATTAAATTCTGCGTCTTTAACATGAAAAGCCCGGATGCGCTCGTGGTAAAAGTCAATATACTGGATATAATCCAATTGTTGCAAAACAAAGTGCGAAGGGTCATAAAGCAGGCAAGCGCGGGTATGATTATTTACTTTTTCTAAAAACATCTCATAGGTTATACCGTCAAACAGGTCTTCACCGGGATGTATTTCATAGCAAACATCCACGCCACATTCGTCGAAATAGTTAAGGATCGGAAGCCATCTATTGGCCAATTCCTTAAAACCTTCCTCAACCAAGCCGGCCGGTCGCTGCGGCCAGGGATGAAATGTATGCCAAAGCAGGGAGCCGCTAAATGTTGCGTGCGCATTCAGACCGAGATTTTGCGATGCTTTTGCACCGTATTTGAGTTGCTGAATGGCCCATTCCGTCCGGGCCTTTGGATTCTTGCGATGCGATTCCGGTGCAAATGAATCAAAAAGGTCATCGTAGGCAGGATGTACCGCTACAAGTTGTCCCTGCAAATGCGTCGACAACTCTGATATCTCCATACCACATTCGTTGACGATGCCTCTGATCTCATCTGCATACGTCTTACTCTCAGCAGCTTTTTGAAGGTCTATGCATCGCGGATCCCAGGTGGGGATCTGCACACCTTTGAATCCTAGTGCCTCCGCCCACAGGCAAATGGATCGAAGATTATTGAACGGTTGCTTGTCGTCCAGGAACTGGGCTAAGAAAATACCGGGTCCTTGAATTGTTGTCATTTTAAAATGCTTTATTCAGATTATTGTTGTGTATTGTTTGTATCAACTACCCTGGCGCATATCTTCACACAGAGTTCGTCAGCAAAGGTTTCAAACGAACACTCTATTCAAATGTTAACCATTTCTGATCGCTCTTACCACTCTCGATCACCTTTTCGATAAAATACATGCCCCTGACACCTTCACTTGCTTCGGGGAAATCGAGCCACTCAGGTTGCGGTTGCTCATTGGCGAGTTTTGCCCTTAAACAAAGTCCGAAATTGCGGTAGAGATTTGCAAATGCTTCCAGGTAACCCTCCGGGTGACCCGCGGGCGTGCGCGTATTGTGTTTGGCATAACTACCCAAATAAGGATTGCCTGCACGATAAACTTCCGCAGGTCTGTCGAGCCACTTCACCTGCAGCGTATTCGCATCTTCCTGTTGCCATACCAGCCCGCCTTTTTCACCATACACTCTTATTTTAATATTGTTTTCTTCACCGGCAGCGATCTGCGTGGCAAATAAAGAACCGCTGGCGCCATTCTCAAATTTCAATAATACGTTGCCGTCATCATCAAGTTTCCTGCCCGGCAC
>ENA-UOUJ01001751-UOUJ01001751.1-activated-sludge-metagenome-genome-assembly--contig:-NODE-1751-length-10862-cov-4.477283_pt1 | contig 10862 bp, 13 predicted proteins | sample MGYA00249839_ERZ747224 | MGnify/ENA primary metagenome ERZ747224 (study PRJEB28782, sample SAMN03220277) | activated sludge metagenome | biome: wastewater; feature: sewage sludge; material... | reverse complement strand
GCGACCTGCCGCTGGATTGCGCACGGCGACACGGTCCTGTTCCTTGGGCCGCCCGATCCCACGACATAATGCACACCTCGCTATGTTATTGAAAAAGCTGGATCTGCTGATCTTGTGATTTTGATAACGGGCCGTGTCCGCTCCTGCCGGAATGGTGCTGGATATCGAGTTGCTCGACATCTTCATGCCGGATGATCCAGGGCGTCCCCTTGCAATACTGCTCGGCCTTCAGATCGCCGGCGCGGATCATGCGCAGCACGGTCATTGGCCGCAGGCCGAGCTTTGCGGCCGTTTCCTGCAATGTATACTCGCCGCGCTCCGACCGTTCGTCCTTTTTGTAGACGGCGATGTCGTGCTGGCTGCGGAAAGTGCAGACACGGGACTGCGTCCACCCGTTCTGACGACCTGTGGTTTTGCCGAGCCGATTGAGAAGCGATGCGATCGCCCTGTCCGGCAATTGGCGTGCCAGGGCGCGGATCAGTTCCTCGATGTCCGGCGGGGCGCCCCAGCGGTGATGGCCTGCCTTGTTCTTTCTGACCGAAAGCGCGGTATGGTCGCCGCCCTGCCAATGCACCAGCATTTGGATGTGGTCGTCTTCGATGGCGACGACAATCTCGCGGATCACGGCACGGACGATCCGCTTGCGCGTGGTGGCGGTGGCGTTGACATGATGCCATGCCAGTTCGAGGTCGGCGCCCATGCGCAGCAGGCTCCGCCGTTCCTCTTCTCCCAGAGCCTCGGGCTTGTGACGGTCGATCGCATCAAGCTCGTCCTGACGCTCGCGGACGGCTGCGAGCGCGGCATTCCAGCGTCGCTCCAGTTCGCCTGCTACAAGCCGGTTGTCCGGGTCGACGGCGTCGTACTGGCGACGGGCATGGGCGGCTTCATAACGCGCCTGCTCGAGCGCGAGCTCCACATGGCGCCGCTTCTCCCCAGCCTGCACGGTGGAGGTCTCGATGGCTTTGATCGCCGCTTCGATACCGAGCGGTTGAAGGCGTTGAAGAACCTCCGCGCTGACCGCCTGATCGACCCGCAACGACCCGAAGCCGATGCACGGGTCGGTTCCGTGGTTGACCTGGGCACCACGGCAATGATAGCGCCCGGTATTGCCGTTGCTGCCGGAATAGGAGACATGCAGCTTGCGGCCGCAATGGCCACAGCGCAAGAGACCGCCGAGGAGCAACTCGCCCCGGCGAAGAGCACCGCGCGGCACCAGGCCTTTGCTTGTGGCATTGTCCGTGATCAGGCGCTGATTCCTCTCAAAATCGTGCCAGCTCAGGTAACCCTCGTGATGGTCGATGAGCAAGACCTCCCAGTCGGCACGATCGCGCCTGATCCCACGCACAATCCGTTTGCGTCCGGCCTCTATGGTGACTTTGCTGCAGGTTCGCCCGAACGCATAGGCGCCGGCGTAGATCGGGTTGGTGAGAATGTGGTGCACCGTATTGTAGACGGGCAGCTTCCAGACGATCGCCCTGTCCGCCGCGCGCGTGTAATTTACGGCAGGGAGCATAATGCCCTCGCTGCGCAGCCACAGATGTACCTGCCGGATGCTCTGCAGTTCGTCGAAACGTCGGAATACAAGATCGATCGCCTCGCGGACCCGCAGGTCCGGGTCCTTCTCGATCCGGTTGCGACCCGACTTGACGTAACCGATCGCCACCGACAGGAAAAGTTCGCCCCTTCGTGCTTTCTGCTTCAGGGCTTCGATCGAGCGGGCCCGCAGGATCGAAAGTTCCAGTTCGCTCATCGTGCCCTTCATGCCGAGCAGCAGCCTGTCGTTGGGATGACGCGGTTCGTAGATACCGTCCTCATCGATGATGAGCGTTCCGACAAGGCCGCAAAACTCGATGAGCGTATGCCAGTCCCGGCCATTGCGGGCCAGCCGGGAGGCTTCGATGGCGAGGACCGCACCAACCCGACCTTCGCAGATCGCCGCCAGAAGCTTCTCGAACCCCGGACGGCTGATGCCGGACCCTGAACGGCCGAGGTCTTCATCAATGACGATGGCGTCATTCCAGCCAAGGGATCGCGCTCGCTCGGCAAGGCCATACTGGCGTCGCCGGCTCTCGGGATTGTTGACGAGTTGATCGGCCGTGGACTGCCGGACATAGACATAGGCGCCGCGCGCGAGATGTTCAGCGGTGATCTTCATGCTCTGCCTCCCGTCCCGTCTGGCTCGCCACCGCTTCCCTCAGCAAGGTCTCGATCAGCGGGAGGGTGCGTTCCCGGACTTCGCCTGGAAGACTCGATGGCGGAGCCTTCGTGGAAAACAGGTCTGGCTGGTCGGTTCGGCATTGCGTGCGCTGCATGGTCGTCTCCTGCCTGGCGTGAGTCGCTCTGCAGGAAGCGTAGACATGCATTGACCTCGCGGCGCAGGTCGCGCAGGCATGAAAGGGGAAAACGGGGCGCCTCGCGAACCGCCATCGTCAGGGCGATCTCTTCCGTCATCCAGATCGGAATCAGAGCCAGGCTGCCATCCGGTTGTCGCCCGACATAAGCCGGTTCGCCGCAATAACGCTGGCGGCCCGTAACAAAAATCTCTTCGCCTGCACGCGGATGAAAGGCGTAGCGGACAATCTTCTTTGCCTCCTCATCCTGATAACGGGCATTATGAGCCCAGTCCGGCCGGCACGGGCAAGACGCATATCGCCACAGCGATCGGCGTCCAGGCCATCGAGCATCATCACAAGCGGGTTCGCTTCTTCTCGACAGTCGAGCTGGTCAACGCGCTGGAGCAGGAGAAGGCGCAAGGACGGCCTGGACAGATCGCCAATCGGCTTGTCCACTCCGATCTCGTTATCCTCGACGAGCTCGGTTACCTGCCGTTCAGCGCAACAGGCGGTGCGCTGCTGTTCCACCTGCTGAGCAAGCTCTACGAGCGCACCAGCGTCATCATCACGACGAACCTCAGCTTCAGTGAATGGGCCAGCGTCTTCGGCGATGCCAAGATGACCACCGGGCTGCTCGATCGGCTCACCCATCACTGCCACATCCTCGAAACCGGAAACGACAGCTTCCGCTTCAAGAACAGCTCGGCGCACGAGCCTAAAACGACGAAGGAGAAAACGAGAAACTTGACCACGACCGCAGACCCGAAACATACCTAACAGGCGGGTCAATTCTCGGTGGAAACGCCGGGTCAGTTCTCAGTGGCAATCAACAAATGTGAGAATTTACACTGCAGATCCAGAAATTGGGAGCCCGGTGTAGGCTTTCTGGCAATCCCGCACCCGTTCGATGACATAGCGACGTGCCCGGTTCTTCGGCACCGGCTGACAGTTGAGTTGCATGGCGATGATGCAGAGCGCGTAGAGCCAGCGTTCGTTGGCGGCGGAACGCTGTAGGCCGACCTTCCAGCAGATTGCCTTCCAGGGTGTGTTGTGGGCGCGCAGCCAAGCGATCCGGCCATCGATCGGATCGAGTCCGATAGTCCAGGTGAGCGTTTCTTCCATGCGGCTGATGGCGGCGGGCGATGGCGGTGGCAGCGATGTTTGCCGCGGCGCTTGCTCGACCAGGTCGGCGAACTCGTAGCTGTAGCGAGGCCAGGTGTGGAAGTATCCTTGCCGGTGCGGCGCCGGCAATCGCTTCAGCACCGCAGCCGCTTCGGCCAGCCTTTCCTCCACCAACTTTGGAGTCCAGATCGGATCGGTCATGGTTGAGTCTTTCTTGTGTGGAGCCGGCCGTAGAGCTTTTCGCCGAGCTGGCGAACCATCTCGCGCTCTGGCCAGGTCAGCCGCTCGTCGTCGACCGCCACCGCCAACACGCCCAATTCGCGCCACCCCTGACGTTTGACCGTCTCGCTGGTGCGACGCTCGCCGCCATAGCCTCTGGGTGTCCATCTCATGCGCAGTCTCCAAGATCAGGGGAAATCGAGCGGCATCGGCGCGTGACGCATGTGTGACGCAATGATGACGCATGAATGACAGCTAAGTTATTGATTGTGCTCGCGTGACGCAGTTGGCCCCTAACCATTTCCAATGTGCGCGCACGCGTATAGGAAAGTTTTGCCCGGCTGGTGCGACACGCGAGCACAATCAATGGGTTAACTCTGTTTTGTGCGTCATTCATGCGTCACGCTCGCGTCACGGTCGTAGGGGCTGGCATCGCCACCGCTGGTCAAAACCATGCCGAGGAAGAAGCGCCCATCGCGAAAGCGGCGGTATTCGAGGCCGGTGGCATTGGCGGTTATGCGCTGGACAAAGGCGTTGATGGAGGGCAGCGTCCGGTCGGAAAACCCTTCGGCCAGTGCCCATTCACGAAATCGCTCGTAAGCATGGCGAGTGGCAACGCGCGGCGACTGGTCGATGATCTGGCGGCTGCGGACCCGCTCGGCGACCCAGGCGAGCACCGGATCGGCACCAAACAGCCAATCATTCATGGCAATCTTGCTGGAGGAGGGCGTGGTGAACCCCTTTTGACGGATCAGACGGGAAGCGCCGTCTACCGCCCACCCGAGCAGAAGATCTGGTTCTTCCTGGCCGACGCGTTGGCCGATCGCCTCGATACGCTCCTCCGTCGGGATAACCCGGTTGAAGGTGATGACGAGGAGACGGCGCTGGACGCCGCGGTCCATGCCGCCCTGGAACACGGGCAGCGTGTTGGTAGCAAACAGGTGCTGGGCCTGCGGCCGGAACTCGATGCGGGATTTGTAGACGTCGCGACCCTGCACAGGCTCGCCGGTAACGATCGCCTTAAAGGTGTCGGAGACGATGGCGGAGGAGGACGAGAGCTCGTCGCTGGCATTGAGCAGCTTGCCGACCAGTCCGATAATATGACGTTCGTCGCCCATACGGCCGGCGGTAACGGATGCAATGGCCGAGCCCGGCAACATGCCGCGAATGAGGTCAAGGATCTGGCTCTTGCCGTTCTCGGCGGTTTCGCCCTTGAGGATGACGGCACGCGGCTGGCGCAGCTTGGGGGCGTAGCCAAGAGCGGCAGAGCCCGCGACCTCGGCCAGAAGGCGGATCTTGTCGTCGGCGTCAGCATCGCCGGCAAAGACCCCGCTGAGCAACCGGGCAAGCAACGATCCTGCCGCGGGCACCGTGGGTGGTCCGGGTTTCCAGCGCCCCGCCAAAGTGTGGCGGCAACGGTGATCATGGTGATGGCGCTCCACGGATGGCGTTCCGTCCGCGGCAAAGCGGATGAAGCCACTGGCGCAGTTGATGCCGACCGGTGCCGTGGCAAAGAATGCCGGGTCGGCCAGCAATGTCGTCATTTCGTGGAGGATTGAATCGATCCGCGACTTGGATAGCTTGACGCCGGATGGCTCTCCGGACGGTGTCTTGAAGAACGCGCCGTCATAATCATGGGCGGCCAACCGCAGTTCATGGGCGGGGATCGGGCACCAGCAGGTCTGTTCATAGCGCCAGAAGGTACCTTCGGCATGGATTATGTCGCCGAAGGCCCGCTCCAGGTCCTCACGCACCCTGCCGGCGATCTCGACGTCGGAGCCGATCTCCAAATAGGGCTTTTCCTTCAGAGATGCCCCTGGTCGGTTCAGTGCGGCGAGCCTGTCCATTGGATTAGCGAGCATGGCGATGTTCCCTGCGGGCAACCTCACGCGCGGCGATGCTGCGCACGGTGGCTTCGACCTCGTCGTCGTCGAGCGGCGGCAGACAGCTCAGCCGGTTCCAGGCGATGATGAGCGTCAGGCACACATGCGGGTCGACTCGGGCGCGCAGCAGATGGCCGGCCAGGCGCGCGACAGCATCGTTGCGCTGACCTTCGCCATAGGTTTCAACGACGTGTGTGCGCCAATCGCGTCGGACCGGCTTGCCCACAACATCGCCATGCATGCGCCCGCCCAGCTGTTCGTGCAGCCACTTCGGCATATCCGCTAGTTGGACCTCGTCGGGGTGGTGGTCGACCGAGATGGCGTAGGGCCGGCCGCAAATGTGCATTGAGGGGGGCGCCACGATGTAGCCGCCATCGCCACGGACGTCGATGCCGGGACCGAGCGCACCTGCGCTATTGGCGATCTTGCCGCACGGATGGCGAAACAGGATATGTTCGCCCCCGCCGCCGGTCAGGAAGCGCCATGTGGGCGGGAGCGGGCCGTGGGTCTGTTCAATTCTCGCCAGTGTCTCGTGACCATCGTGGCGCGGATCGATGTCGAGTGCGATAATCCCGCTGACGGCACCGGTAGCAATGCCGATATTGTGTGTGGTGTTGGCGAACCAGCGCTCTACCGTCGTCCTGTCCCTGCTGGCGTCGAGCAGGCCACGCGACACCAGCCTGCCGACGGGATGCTTGGCCGGCTGGCGGCAATCGGCATTGCCGCAGGAGCAGACAAGGTGCTCGCCCCGGCGGAGAGGAAAATGCAGTGGCAGGACGGAAAAACCCAGCGACAGGTAGAGCCGTGCGTGGTCGATGATGTCACGGCTCATCCTATGCCCCCGCACGGCGCTTGCGCATCGTCGGCCGAGCACGCACGACTGCCAGATAGGCAAATCGGCTTGGACCCAGTCTGCGCTGGACCAGATGAACGATGCGGTGCTCGCTGGCCGACCAGGCAAGGCGAGCTACAGCGACAAGTTGCTTGCGGTCGGATGCGGAAAGCCGTGTTGAGCCTTTTGCGACGTCGAGAACAAGAAAACCGTCGTGGTACTGGAGAACAGAGCCGGGCTCCGCTGCCGCCAGCAATTTGCTGAATTCGGCCTCCGTGACGATGAGGTGCGAGGTGGTGGTGGCGGTATCCATGATGATCAAATACTCAGCGTGGTTGAAAACCGTCTCACGCGGTCGGCTCGTGGCTTGCACGAGCCGGTGAGATCGTGATTGCCCCAAGCGTACGAGAAGCCAAAAATCCCGCATTACGAATGGCTTCGCTCAGATGCGCTGTCGTGGAATTGCGCTCTCGTTCGAAAACAAAGTGACTGCGGCGAAGCCGAGCGAACGGAGGCGAAAAACGTCGCGGCACTACCGGGCGTCCGCCTCATGCAGCCGGTTCTCTTCGAATTCGATGATGTCCTCGAGGCGATAGACGACGCGGCCGCCGACCTTCAGGTAGCGCGGGCCTTGGCCGAGCCAGCGCCAGCGCTCAAGCGTGCGTGGGCTGATCTTCCAGCGGCGCGAAAGCTCGACCTGGTTGAGGTGGCGTATCAGATGCGGCGATGCGGTTTCTGCCGGAGTGAGGCTGGCGGCGACGGGCGAAATAATCGGTTTCGTGTGCACGGTTTAACACCCTGTGTTAAGCACCCAAGCAGGGATGCGACTTTTGACAGGGCTAATGATCGGGAGGATACGCGCTCAGAGATACGGACATGCGGCAATAAAGATGTGACCGCGGCGCAGGAATAATCTAATCAAATCAATGGGGAGACAGCGAAGTTGTGACGCTTTGGGCCGAACTCCGTGACATTTGCTGTCGAGCACGGATCTGTTTGGGGCCCACCAGAATCACATAGGGATTGAGGCGATAGCCTTGCCAGGGATGGTTCTCCACAATGTCATTGTCGTCGGGGCGGTAGCCGTAGGCGGCGTCGAACTGTTCCGCCAGCCTGGCACGCAGTCGCTCGATCTGCTTACGCAGTGTTGGCTCCGCCTTACCAAATTGATCGGCGAGGACCTTCAGCTTGATATAACGAAACTCAACGGTTGGCTCCCGCTCGTCCAAATTCTGCCGATCAAGATCCTCTCGATGGCGCTCGATGAGCTTTGCCATCAGTTCGTAATCCTTCCCCGACAAAACTGGCCCATCGGTAAAGAGAATTCTTTTCCTGCGACCATCAATTGCGATGTGGAACTGGCGACTGATGACCGGTCTTAGGTTGTTTTCAGCTTCAACCGATGGTCGCTCCTCATGGCGAATGGGGTCGCGATGCTGAAAATCCAGCTCTGCCGATGTCCGTATCATCGCCAATAGCGAGGTCGGCGGGAGCGCCAGCATGCGGTCGAGATTGGCCGCTGCCGCCAACTCCTTGTTCAACACCTGCACGACTGCGGCGCCATGCCGTTGATGCAGGTCATATATGCGGCGAGCATTGTCGTCTGCGCTTCCGGGAACAAATGGCAAAGCCCGGAATACTTGGCCGTAGTTCGAAAGGAATGCTTCGGGCGTCATCGTCGCCAGGTTTTTAGCACGCAGGACGTATTGTTCGACCATCGCCAGATCGGTCCCGTCGGTATGTTCCCCGACAAAAGGATCCACTACGTAGTCGTTTTCGGACTCATAGCCATCGAGGCCGGCAGCCAGAATCGAAAAGCGGCGCTCAAGACACTGGGAGCAGACGCCGCAATGCCGGCCTGTCATCGAGAAATTGCGCACGCCGGCGCAACTGGTTGTTTCTCTAATCAGGTCGGCACCACCTGCATCGATGATGGCACGAACGACCTCGCCCTTGGTGTGCCACAGATAGCGGTTGTCGATCGAAATCTGTCGATCCAATAACAGTGAAAACAGGGAAGAAAACTGCGCCAGCGTTCGCGGATGTGTGGTGCGGCTGGCGCGTGTGCCAATCACGTGTTCGGAGATCGGCAGGTTGAAGGTGGTAACGCCATTTTCCGAAACATGTACGGTGTCGAGCCCGTACATGCTGGCAATCGTAACGCCCAGCGTTGCAAAGAGAAAGGAGCGGGTGCGTTGCGTATGCTCTACTGGCTCCTCATCGCCTCGGCGAACCCAGACAGCAATATGATCGAGTTGGCCGGGGCTCGTTCGATCTCTCAGCGATTGAACCAGGGATTTCTGACGACTGGCGATTTGTGTGGAACTTTGATGAGAAACCAGGACCAGCTTCTTGCCGTTGCTGACAAGCTCAGTCACCGCGCCGGCAAGCGAATCCAATCCTCCCGAGAAGAGTAGCACTTCGTCCGGGACAATCTTCTGCGCATCCGGATCGCTAAACCCCAGATAGCTTTGAATGCCGGTTACATCCCTCCCTTCGACAAATTCGAACGAGAAAACGTCATCTGAGAGAAAGGACAACGACTCTATTAGAGCCGACTGGACGTCGGTCCGGCACCAAACGTCATGACAGCGCACCGGAATCTTGAAATGGATATCACGCCGCCAGGCTGCCCCCATATTCGTCATCTGAATGGTGCCGCGGCAGATCAGGCGGTCGGCGGAATAGACGTAAGCGGCAATTTCGAGGGCGTCGGCAATGACTGGGGGAAGATTGTCGGCCAGGGATTGGACCAGATCCTCGAGCTGGAGTTGGAGACGACTTCCGGCAGCCGCACGATCCGAAACGTCGAGATAAATCACATTGTCTAGCTTGCCCATGGGTGGGGGCACGCCGCCGCAGATGACATAATTTTTAGGCATCGACCAATCCTCGCCGGTGGCGAAGCTCATCGCGGATTTTGCTGGAGGCCACGTGCACGAAACGCCCGGCCTTTCCTGGATCAATTCCGCCTTCGTAGTTCTGCTTGGAATACCATTCGCCCGAAAACTCCTGAATGATGCGCGAGGCTTCGCGACAATGGAGTTCCAGAGATTCGTTGAACGCCTGGTGCTGGGCGATTGTCGCGAAGCTTTTGCCGCCCCCGACATGGCTGGAGAGCTCGCGCGTCAGATAGTAGTCAAGATGTCGACGGGTCAGCCGCGAAAAGAACTCGCGCGCGAGAACTGCAAATTGCTTGACTGTGGCAAAACCTGCGATAGCCGTCTGAACCTCGCTTCCCGTAGATGTGAACAGGCCGGGCAACTCGCGCCCGACGACGGCATGAAAAGCTTCGGTAGCCGAGAGTTGCGCCATCTCTCCATAGTCGCTGCCGGCGTGCATAAGAGCGACATGGCGATCGATGGCGCTCATCAATGCCGTGGCGATTTCCACCAGTGTGGGATTACCTTTGACGTTCACGCCGAGATTGCCGAGGGCCTTGGGAAAATCATCAGACCGGGCAGCAAGCGGCAACTGGGTCAAGAGGAAGAAGGTGTGGCGCGCACCTTCATCGTTGCTGGCGTCGATCATGCTGTGTTCAGCAGCTTCAGAGGCGACCGCCGCCACAGTAGCGGCATCGGCACCGGCGCGGATCAGCCCGATGACCTGCTGCCAATCTCTCGAGCGGGGTAGCCTGCCCAAGTGTTGATGTCCCATGGGAGCCCTCCTTCCCAAAAAACACGACATCGCGGTACGAATACCGAAACGGCAGTCTTCAAGCGGTCAATGAATTATTGCTTAACAAACCGGTTCATTTTGCATTGGAGAACTTTGGAGAGCTGTTTCGTGATCGCTGTCACGGAGGGCGTTCTCGTTTTTTACTTTGAGCTCCAAGCTTTAATTCATCGGGCCTGTGTCGCTGCGCAGGCCGCACGAATCAATGCCGCCCCGACGGACGTCGAGATCGTCCGGATCATCGTCGATGCACTGCGTTATCTTTCGCTGGCTTGCTTTTGTTTTCTTGGTTGTTCTCCAAGCATCTGATTTTGCTGTTTTTCTTCCGCTTACCGTGATTGCCTCGGGTTCAAATCGAAACCCGAGTACGGCAATGAATCCGCTTCCTCCCAACCACATGAGTGCCGCCGAACGGCTGGGCGAACTCTGCAGCATTTTGGCCGTCGGGCTCATTCGACTGAAGGCACGCCAGTCAAGCAGACAATCTACCCGACAGGAGAATCGTTTCGTCGACTTCATGCCCGACCAATGCCGTCATGCAACCCAATTCACCGGAGAGACACATGACGGTTATGAATCCTGACCCCATTCCCGCGCGCCTGGTGGCGCTGAAGAGGGCCTCGACGCCGGAGCTGAAGAAGCAATGGCGCGAACTGTTCGACAGCGAGCCGCCGGCCTTCAATCGGCGCTATCTGGAAAGCCGGCTGGCCTACCGCATCCAGGAACTGGCCTATGGCGGGCTGAAGCCGTCAACAATCGAGCGGCTCGAGGCCTTGGGCGAGCAGCTTGATGGCGGCA
>ENA-UOUJ01001749-UOUJ01001749.1-activated-sludge-metagenome-genome-assembly--contig:-NODE-1749-length-10872-cov-4.871591_pt1 | contig 10872 bp, 11 predicted proteins | sample MGYA00249839_ERZ747224 | MGnify/ENA primary metagenome ERZ747224 (study PRJEB28782, sample SAMN03220277) | activated sludge metagenome | biome: wastewater; feature: sewage sludge; material... | reverse complement strand
GTACCCAAGCCAGGAGATCCCAATGCGGTCACCAATCTGATGATCGGTTACGCCGATACCCATCAGGTCAATGCGGCCGACGATTTCATGGCCAGGGATGATCGGATAGCGGATGCCGGGGAGTTCCGAATCAACCACATGGAGGTCGGTGCGGCAAACCCCGCACGCACCGATTTTGACGCGGATCTCTCCGTCGCCAGGGATTGGATCGTCGCGCTCCTGCATCTGGAGCGATGTGGCTGGAGCCGAGAGCACCATCGCGCGCATGGAATGCCTCCTAGCAAGGCCGGCGGCGCAGTACGTCCGATCAGCTTGGAACGTAACGCGGGTATTCATTGCAGTGCAATAGCCACCCCTGTTTGACCTCGATCAAAATATTTTCGCTGGCGCGTGGTGAGATGACATCGCTCAGAGGTCACTGTTTGGAGGAGGATCAATCATGATGAAGTCGCTCATCCCGGTAGGACGGGATAGTTCCCTGGCACGTACCGAAACAAATCCGTTGGCGATGTTGCAGCAAGAGATGGACCGGTTGTTCGATGGCTTCAGCAGGAGTTTTACCGGGCTGTCGTCACGGACTCTAATGCCCAGCATGGATCTTGCCGAGACGGATAAGGAGATTGAATTGACCGCGGAACTGCCTGGCATGGAGGAGAAAGACGTGCAGTTGAACGTCGTGGACAATCATTTGACGATTCGCGGCGAGAAGAAGAACCAGCGAGAAGAAAAAGAAAAGGACTATCATCTTGTCGAGCGGAACTACGGTTCCTTCGTGCGAACTATCGAACTGCCGCCGGGCGTGAAAATCGATAGCATCAAGGCAGTGATGTCGAAGGGCGTCCTGAAGGTCACGGTACCGAAGCCGGCGCCCGCGCAGGCCAAAACAATCGAAGTCAAAACGGCAGCCTGATTTGAGAAGCCGGGCGCGCGTGGCATTTACTGCGCGCGTCCGAGGGCGCTATAGCCAGATGCAGCGAAATCGGGTGATATCTTGTATCAATTTCTGCAACAGACCGTCGACCGGTACATGACGCGCAAAGTCAAGACGGTATCGCGCGAGGTCACGATGGACGAACTCAACGATCTGTTCGCCAGCGATGATTTCAATGCCTACCCGGTCGTCGACCACCTGGAGGTCGTTGGCTTGGTGACAAAGTTCGACTTCCTCAAATGTTTTGCCCTTACGCTGAGCTCAATGGTTCCGCGCTATGACGAACTTATGAAACGAACCGTTTCCGATGTGATGATCCACGACTTTATCTATGTGAACGCAACGACGAAGTGGGTACGTGTGTTGCAGTTGATGGTCGAACACCGGCTTCGCAGCATTCCCGTTATGGATGCAGACCAGCATCTGGTCGGCATCATCTCGCGTGAGGATATTATGCGAGCTTTGCGAGACTGCACCCGTGGCGAGCAGCGTGCTATGTAAAGTCTATCGGATAGTTGCTTGTCAGCGCTGGTGATCCCCGAGCATCTTTACGGCGGTTAGTTGCGCTAGGCGTCGGTGTGAGAATCCTCGGACAAATCCACTCCTCGTGACTTCACTGCTATCGTTCTCAATCGCATGCGCCTGATGCGCCGCAAGAAGCCATCGAGATTGCAGCGCAGATGTCTTTCAGTGAAAGGTTTCATGTCAACCTATCGATTGAATAGTCTGCTTGCTCCGAAATCGGTCGCTTTGGTCGGCGCGAGCACGCACAGCGGCTCGGTTGGGCGAGCGATTATAAACAACCTCCGCGCATCCCGGTTTGAAGGTCAGTTCGGCGTCGTCAATTCGCATTATCGGGAGATTGACGGCATAGCGACGGTCAAGCGTTTAGCTAAGCTTCCATTTGTCCCGGAGCTGGTCATTATCACCGCGCCGGCGGCAACGGTTCCTGAGATCGTTGTCGAAGCCGGACAACTCGGCTCCGCTGGCGCCATCATTATCAGTGCTGGTCTCGGCCACGGAGCGGGCTCATTGGCGGAAGCTGCCGATCGGGCGGCGCGCGCGCACCGTATGAGGCTGATCGGGCCCAATTGCCTCGGCATATTGATGCCGAAGGTCAATCTGAACGCGAGCTTCGCGGCTCATATGCCGCGCGCGGGCAATCTCGCCTTGATCTCCCAATCCGGTGCGATCGCCACAGGGATGGTCGATTGGGCCGCGCACGAGAACGTCGGATTTTCCGGGATCGTATCGGTCGGTGACCAGCATGATGTCGATATCGCCGATCTGTTAGATTTCTTTGCGCTCGATACCGATACCAAGGCGATCCTGATGTACATCGAGGCGGTCAAGGACGCCCGGAAATTCATGTCGGCGGCGCGGGCGGCGGCGCGGGTCAAGCCGGTCGTCGTCGTCAAATCGGGACGGATGGCGCAAGGAGCCAAGGCGGCGGCAACGCATACCGGTGCGCTGGCCGGTTCGGATGCCGTCTATGACGCCGCGTTCCGTCGCGCCGGCATGCTGCGCGTGTTCGATCTTCGTGAACTGTTCGATTGTGCGGAGACGCTGAGCCGGGTCAAATTATCGTCTGGAAAGCGGCTGGCCATACTCACCAATGGCGGCGGCCTCGGCGTCCTTGCGGTGGATCGGCTTGTCGAGTTGGCAGGGATTCCGGCGGCGCTCAATCCTGTCGTCAAACAACAGCTCGACGCCGTTTTGCCGGTGACATGGTCGGGCTCCAATCCGGTCGATATCATTGGTGACGCCGATCCGGCGCGTTATGTCGCGGCGCTCGAGATTTTGTTGGAGGATGGTGATAGCGATGCTGTCCTTGTCATGAACGTGCAAACGGCGATTGCCGATTCAGGCGCCATCGCTACGGCGGTCACCCGCGTCGTTGACGCCGATCGGCGCAAGCACACTGTTTCCGCCAAACCGGTGCTGGCGGTATGGGTCGGCGCCGACGAAAAGATCTCGAGAAGGTTTACCAATGCAGGCATTCCCGATTTTCCGACGGAAGACGACGCCGTGCGCGGATTCATGCATCTCGTTCATCACCGCGAGGTGGTTGAATCGCTTGCCGCAGTGCCGCCGAGCGTAGCACATGAATTCGTACCTGATACCGACGCGGCGCGGCGAATTGTCGAGTTGGCAGTTGCGGAGGGTAGAGGATGGCTCGATCCGATTGAGGTCATGGGTGTCCTGGATGCTTACGGGATTGCCAGTGTGCCGACGCGGGTGGCTGCCAATGCCGAAGAGGCCGCCGCTCATGCGAAATCCTTGTTTGCGCAAAGCGCGACGGTCGTTCTGAAGGTACTTTCGCGCGACATCTCGCACAAATCCGACGTCGGCGGCGTGGTACTCAATCTGACCAGCGTCGATTCGGTTCGCGCCGCGGCCCTCAGCATTCTGGCGAGTGCCAAAGTGAAGCGCCCGGATGCAAGGATTGATGGTTTCATGGTGCAGTCGATGATCCTGCGGCCCAAGGCTCGTGAACTCATCCTGGGAATCGCCAGCGATCCGACTTTCGGCTCTGTCATCGTTTTCGGCCACGGAGGCACGGCCGTGGAGGTGATCAACGACAAGGCGCTGGCCCTGCCGCCGCTCGATCTCAAGCTCGCCCGTGATCTTGTCGAGCGCACACGCGTTTCCCGGCTGTTGCGTGCCTATCGCGATGTGCCTCCCGTCAAACAGGACGAAATACCTTTGACATTGGTGAAACTGGCACAACTCGCGGCAGATATTCCCGAGATCAGCGAACTGGACCTCAATCCGCTGCTCGCCGATGAGACCGGGGTTCTTACGGTCGATGCCCGTATCGCGGTGGGGCCTCCGGTACGAAAATTTATCGGCCCGGGCAATGCCAACTTTGCTGTTCGGCCGTATCCGTCGCAATGGCTGCGACATCTTGTGTTGAAGGATAATTGGCGGATCATGGTCCGGCCGATCCGGCCTGACGACGAACCGCTGATTTATGACTTTCTGCGCCACATCACCAAGGAGGATCTGAGATTCCGGTTCTTTGCTGCCATAAAGCCGTTAAACCATGAATTCATTGCGCGGTTAACACAACTCGATTACGCGCGCGCAATGGCTTTCGTCGCTTTCGATGAGGTTACCGACGAAATGGCTGGCGTCGTTCGAATCCACTCAGATTCGATTTATGAGACCGGTGAGTATGCGATACTGCTTCGCTCGGATTTGAAAGGCAGAGGACTGGGTTGGATGCTGATGCAATTGATCATCGAGTATGCCAGATCCGAGGGGTTAAAGTACATTGCCGGCGATGTTCTAGCGGAGAACACGGTGATGCTGGCGATGTGCCGGGATCTTGGCTTCGAGATTGTGAGCGATCCCGTCGAGCATGACATTTTCCATGTCAGGCTTGTGCTTTAGCCGAGGCATATCTGTAATCATCGTGTCACAGATGGGCAACCGACCTGACACGATAAATGTGCATAGTACCTCCTTCGTTGATTGAAACGTATTCACCAGGCACGAAACGCTCGTCCGCGAAGTGATATCCGGCTTCGTCGGGCAGGTTGGTCGCGTCATCGTAATGGAATGCCCAGGCGCCGCCGGGACGATGAACGAGATGACCGACATCGTCGTTCCCGTCCGGCCGTAAACGCAACACGCGACATGCCTCACGATGCTCTTTCCATGACTCGTGATCGATGCGGCCATCAGGGGCGAGCGGGGCGATAACGATGTAGCCGACATCGCTGTCTCCTTCGGGGTGACCGGGTTCGCGCGCCAGATCGAGGCGAATCTGCCGGAATTGCAGCGGCAGGGAGGTATTCAGGATCGGTTTGAGATGCATGATCACAATCCTCGCGTCTGATGGACGTTCGGCCGATGAGCCAGTTCCAGGCTCTGCCTTTTCCGAGCCGAACGTAAATCTATACGGGTGGCGCTGCGTGCTGTTGACTTGCCTCAAAATTCTATTCGACCGCCTGCCGTAGCGGCGGTTTGAGGCAAGTCAACGCTCATTCCCAGGTGCAGTTTATGGAAGGGGCGGCGAGCTGGAGATTTCCATTGGCGACGGCACCCCAATTGACGGCCGCTTCAAGAGGCGATGCGCTCGAGTTGCGCCCGGACGGTTCCTGGATCGCGGCGAATGTCATCGCCCTGGAAACCCTCGCGGACGCCGTCGCGCCGCAGGTCGAGCGGGCGAAGTCCCTGAAAATGGATATGAGCGGCCTGAGCGAACTCGATACGCTAGGGGCTTGGTTGCTCGAAAAATTGTCGCGGCGAGTGGCATCTGCCAATCATCCGGTTGAAGTCGTCGGAGTTTCTGAAAACTACGCCGGCCTGATCGAGGAGGTCCGACATGTCAACCGGCACAATTCTCCGCCACCCAAGGCGCGCAATCCTGTGATTACCAAAGTGGAGGAGATTGGCCGCTCGGCCTGGGGCTCCCGCGAAGACGTGGCCGTGTTCTTGCAGATGCTCGGTTCACTTTGCGTCGCGTTGCTCGGCATCATTCGGAAGCCGCGTTCGCTGCGGCTCACGTCGTTGGTGTATCAATTGTATCGGGTCGGCTGGCAGGCCATCCCCATCATCCTGCTCATCACGTTTCTGATCGGCGCGATCATCGCTCAGCAGGGATTTTTTCATTTTCGCAAGTTCGGTGCCGATTCTTATGTCGTCGATATGGTCGGAATTCTCGTGCTGCGCGAGCTCGGCGTACTGATCGTCGCGATCATGGTCGCCGGCCGATCCGGCAGCGCTTACACCGCCGAACTCGGCTCCATGAAGATGCGCGAGGAGATCGACGCACTATCCACCATGGGTCTCGATCCCGTCGTCGTTTTGATCCTGCCGCGCGTTCTGGCCTTGGTTTCTGCGCTGCCGATCCTGACGTTCATAGGATCGATGGCCGCGCTTTACGGCGGCGGTCTGGTCGCATGGTTCTATGGCGGCATGGGCCCGTCCATATTCATTGCGCGGCTGCACGACGCCGTTTCCGTGACGCATTTCGAGGTCGGCATGATCAAGGCACCCTTTATGGCCCTGGTGATTGGCATCGTGGCTTGCAGCGAAGGCCTGCGTGTCAAGGGCAGCGCCGAGTCGCTCGGCAAGCAGACCACAACCTCGGTGGTGAAGTCGATCTTCCTGGTGATCGTGCTGGATGGATTGTTCGCGGTGTTCTTCGCGTCGATTGGAATGTAGCGATGGATGCATCGGTTGGAGAGTTCGCAATTCGGGTCAACGACCTCGTCGTGGGTTTCGGGCGCCGCGTCGTCATCGATCATCTCTCGCTCGATGTACGCCGTGGCGAGATCCTCGGCTTGGTCGGCGCCTCGGGCGGCGGCAAGTCGGTGCTGATGCGAACCATCATCGGCCTGATCCCGCGAAGGGGCGGTGAGATCGAGGTCATGGGCGCCAAGATCGGCTCGACCCATGATCGCGGAACGCAGACGGCCGCCGGCAAATGGGGCATCCTGTTCCAGCAGGGAGCGCTGTTCTCCTCGCTGACCGTGCGGCAGAATATCCAGTTTCCGTTGCGCGAGAATCTTGTGCTGTCCAACGCGTTGATGGATGAGATCGCCACGGCCAAGCTGGAAATGGTCGGCCTGACCCCGGAGGACGGCGACAAGTTTCCGTCCGAACTGTCGGGCGGCATGACCAAGCGCGTGGCGCTGGCGCGGGCGCTGGCGCTCGACCCGGCGATCGTCTTTCTCGATGAGCCAACCTCCGGTCTTGATCCCATCGCGGCAGGCGATTTCGATTCCCTGATCAAGACGTTGCAAAAGACCCTGGGCCTGACGGTGTTCATGGTGACCCACGATCTCGCCAGTCTGAATACCGTCTGCGACCGCGTCGCGGCGCTGGCGGACGGAAAAATTGTCGCCATCGGGCCGATGCGCGAGCTGCTCCAATCCGAACATCCGTGGGTGCGGGCCTACTTCCATGGCAAGCGCTCGTTGATGCTACAACCAAAAGCGAGTTGAGCGATGGAAACCCGTGCCCCCTTTGTCATCATCGGCGCCTTCGTGCTGGCGGCCATCGCCGCGGTTTTCGGCTTCGTCTATTGGCTCCACAATACCGGCGGCCTTGGCCCGCGGACGACCTACCACGTGCAATTCGAGGGATCTGTGCCCGGCCTGCTGGTTGGTGCGGCCGTCCTCTTCAATGGCATTCGCGTTGGCGAAGTGACCGAGCTTAGCCTCGCGCCGGACAATCCGCGTCGCGTCGACGCGGTGATTGCGGTAACATCGACGACGCCGGTGCGATCCGACACCAAAGTCGGCCTCGAATTTCAAGGCCTGACCGGCGTTCCGGTCGTTGCGCTGGAAGGCGGTCAGCTACTCGGCGCCTCCGGTCCGATTCCGACATTGATCGCTGAAGCCGGGGCGGGCCAAAGCATGACTCAGGCTGCACGCGATGCGTTGCGGCACGTCGATGCGGTGCTAGCGGAAAATGCGGGACCGATAAAAACCACCATTGCAAATTTGCAGACCTTCTCCGAAGGGCTGGCCCGGAACACCGGCAAGCTCGATGGCATTGTGGCCGGCCTTGAACGCATGACAGGAGGAGGCGCTTCACCGGGACAGAAAGTTACTTACGACCTCCGCGCGGCGCGTGGGTTTCCCAGCCCACCCGGCCGAACTCTCAAGAGCAAACTCGTCATTCCGGAGCCGACTGCGGTGATCAAGCTCGACACGCAACGTTTTCTGTTTTCGCCGGCCAAGGAGTATCCGGGTTTCGCCGAGGCGATGTGGGCTGATAGCATTCCAAAGTTGCTGCAGGCAAAACTGCTTGAGAGCTTCGAAAATTACGACATCGCCCATGCGCCGCTACGCTTAATGGATGGAGTGCAGGGAGATTATCAACTCCTGATCGATATCCGGCGCTTTCAGATCGCGACCGATCCGGAACCAGCTGCCGATATCGGATTGTCGGCGCGAATCCTGACCAAGGACGGCAAAGTGGTCGCGGCACGGCTATTCCAAGACACGCAAAGGCTGGACAAAATCGAGCCCGCGGCAGCCAGTGCAGCGTTCAACGATGCATTTGGCCGGATCGCCAAGGACATGATCGCGTGGACCGTTAAGGCAATATAGAGCGCGCGTTCAATGGCCGGGATCAATGGCGGCGCGCGGATTGCAGGGTTTGAGCGCTTGGGTCGGCGCCGCGCTTTCTTTGACCTAGATCAGCACCGTGGCGAACCGGATCCGTAATCTGCGTAACCTGAAAGGGGTGCTAGGAAAATAAGGGAGCGCAACGATGGCATCGACCACAAAAGACCATAACGGGACTTGCACGCGGTGTGGCTCACGCTTGATCCATCTTGAGTGGGAGGAGCGTCTTGATCCGCACCAGCTTCAGCAGCTTTGGAAGTGCCTCGAGTGCAGGAATGAGTTCGTCACTCTCCAAGGTTCTGAAGAAGAAAGCGCGCCCAGCGCCGAAATCATCGAGCCATTCTTCACGAATCTCGTGGTCGAATAGGCTGCTTAGCCGCGGCAAGCCATTTGGCAGAATGGAGCGCGAGATGAGATCTCGTATGCTGATTGCTGTCTCGTGCGCTGGAGCGATCTTGACATCGTTCGCTGCTGCGCAATCGCCCGGTGGATTGCCAAGTGTGAACTATATCCACATCCTGGAGACATCATGGGAGCAACGCAGCTTCGGCACTTCAAGCTGTCGTTTGCGGGCAAGTTGCGGAACTGGGAGCTCGCTGCCTATGAGCTGGATCAGATCAGGGAGAGTTTTCAGGATGCGGTGACGCTCTATCCCGGGATTCCGGTCACGGATATGACAATTGTGGTGGAGCCGGTTCGACAGCTTGGCGCGGCCATTCAGAAAAAAGATTCCAAAAGGTTCTCTGTCGCTTTCAACGAATTGACAGCGGCATGTAACGGTTGTCATCAGGCGATCGGCCGCGGATTCATCGTGATCAAGGTGCCGACGTCTTCTCCATTCAGCAACCAGGTCTTCGAACCGGCCGCAAGACCATGAGATCGCTGCGGTAGGCGTCTTCGTAGAATTTGGAATTTGCGGCCAACTTTCTCGGTTAATACTTTGCTACCCCGAGCCGTAGCCGATAAGACCGCGCTATCGATGCACGATCCCCCCGCTCGTTACGCAGCCACGTATTTGATGCCGTTTGTGCTTAACGGTCTTCGAATTTGCGCGATCTTATGGGCAGACGTAAACATGCGTCATGCTATCTCGCAATGGGCGCAACGGATCACTCCAGGGATTTAAGAAACGCGATAAAATCGTTGATCTGATCGGCTTCGAATTGGAATTGTGGCATACTGGGATGCCCTGTTATGATCCCTTCGGCGAGGGCTTCCTCAAGCGTCTCGACGGGATAGCGCTTGTGTAAGTTGCGAAATGGCGGCGCAATCCGAAGCGGGCTGGGACTCACCTTGTCGATTGCGTGGCATCCTGCACAATAAACAAGGGCCAAACGCCGACCTTGCTCGATGTTGGCAGCTTCCATGCGTTCCGCTGATCCTAAGGTGAGGATCAGGAGTAATGTCAGAAGAAACGATGAGTTGGCACCGCGCATTGCTCTTCCTGTGGAAAAAGTTGAATTGGCGAATATCAAATGTTCTCTAACAGAACGGCGACTCCCTTTCTTGACTTAGGTCAAGGCGTCGACGCCTGGAAGCGCGCATTTTTGCTTTGAGGTAAGTCAATTCGACCTAATCTCATTATCTTATCATTTTTAAAATCTCACCGATTTGGAAGGAATTATATGATCAAAGACATTATCCTGCATCTGGAACGCGACCCATCCCGGGACATCGTTCGCGACTTTGCCGCTTCGATCGCCGAGATGTTTTCCGCCCACCTGACGGGAGTCTCGTTTGCTTTTGCGGCGAGCATTCCCAACTATATTGCACCGAACTTCCCCGCAAGTTCTCTCGCCGATCTGTTTGCCGAGAGTGAAACAGCGGCGCGCGGTGCAATTGACCGCTTTGAGATCGCTATAAAGCGGAGCGCTCTTTCGGCCGAACCGCGGCTTGTTTTGCACACCGAATTCGGGCCGCCTAAAGCGTTTTCGGAGATGGCACGGTGTTTCGATCTCAGCATCATCATGCAATCGGACGATGACAATGGCATCGATAACAGCGCTCTGATCGAAGCGACGCTGTTTGATTCCGGTCGACCGATTATTGTCGTCCCTTATATCCAGCGGGACGGAGTGAAGCTCGACAGAATCATGTGCTGTTGGGATGGAAGTCGCGCCGCAGTGCGTGCCATCAATGATGCGCTACCTTTGTTGAGAAAAGCCAACGCCGTCGAGTTGTTTATCGTCGAGAACGAGAAGACCGCTAGGGAAAGCATCAGTGGCGGTATTGAAATCGGCAAGCATCTCGCCCGGCATGATATCAAGGTAGAGCTGGAAACAACGCCTGCCGCCGATATCGATGTAGCGAATACCATTCTATCGCATGTCGCCGACTGTTCAGCGAGCTGGCTTGTGATGGGCGGCTACGGGCATTCTCGTCTGCGCGAATTTATACTTGGCGGGGCAACGCTTGGAATGCTGGCGACGATGACGGTTCCTGTTTTCATGTCGCACTAGGCCGGATCGACATTCAGGATTCCCAAGCGGTCTGATCGCTGATTCATAGGGTTCCGTGATTCTGGCACGGAGCTGCACGATGGGGATCAAGCGGTATGAGCTGAGCGATCGGCAGTGGGCAACGATTGCACCGTTGCTACCAGGCAAGGCGGGTGATCCGGGGCGGACGGGAGCGGACAATCGGCTGTTCGTGAACGGCTATCTGTGGGTGCTGCGATCCGGCGCGCACTGGCGTGACTTGCCCGAGCGTTATGGCAAGTGGAAGACGGTGCATCGGCGGTTCAGCCGGTGGTGCCATGCCGACGTGTGGGAACGGGTGTTCGCCACCCTAACCGCCGACCGCGACAACCAATACCTGATGCTCGACAGCACCATCGTTCGCGCCCATCAGCAG
>ENA-UOUJ01001748-UOUJ01001748.1-activated-sludge-metagenome-genome-assembly--contig:-NODE-1748-length-10880-cov-4.966928_pt1 | contig 10880 bp, 7 predicted proteins | sample MGYA00249839_ERZ747224 | MGnify/ENA primary metagenome ERZ747224 (study PRJEB28782, sample SAMN03220277) | activated sludge metagenome | biome: wastewater; feature: sewage sludge; material... | reverse complement strand
AAACCACGCCGCGCAAAGGCGTCAAAATTGAACGCCGATACGGGGTCAAATTTGCAAGCCGATTGACATGTCTCCTTCCAGAACATGATTTGGTCACCCTGGCTCTCGGAGCTCGAGGCTGATCCAGATGAATAGTAGCGCCAAGTGCAGGATGAGACGTTCCCGCTCGCTTATTACGTCTGTGGCAACCCTTTCTGCTGCGATGGCGAACCGCGAGACTGTCAGTGAAGATCGGGACGGAACGAAGAGAATCATCAACCGTTTCAGTCCGGAGCCAACAAACTTTGTGTTGTTATTGTTGGGGCTTCTGGAGATGAAAATGACCCACACTCCCGAGAACCGTACCTACTGGAATGAGACAGCGGCAGCGACAGCTTTTCCGCGTCTTTTCGGAGACGTGAATGCTGACGTCGCCATTATCGGTGGTGGGATCGTGGGGATTACAACCGCACGGATGCTCAAAGACATGGGTCAGGCCGTCGCGGTGATCGAAGCACGCCGCGTAGGCCGCCAGGTGACCGGAAAATCTACTGCCAAGATCACATCCCAGCACAGCATCATTTATCAAACACTTGAGCAGAAGTTCGGGGAAGATCGCGCGCGTCTATATGCCGGCGCCCAGGAAAGCGCTATTCGAAAAATTCGTAGCCTCGCCGCTCATTATGGCATCGACTGCGATATTGAGACCAAATCTGCCTACACCTATACACGAGACAGAACCTACGTCTCGAAGATCGAGAAGGAGGTGGAGGTCGCGCAGCGCCTCGGACTTCCAGCGTCACTGGTTAACCAAACGGGCCTTCCCTTCGATATTCTCGCAGCGATCCGTTTTGACAATCAGGCCCAGTTTCATCCGACCAAATACATTGCCGGATTAGCGAAGACGATTCCCGGTGACAGGTGCCATGTCTTTGAAGATAGCCGGGTCGTTGATTGGGATCCGGCCCGCGTGGTTACTGATCGGGGCAGCGTGACGGCTCGCTATGTCGTTATGGCCACGCATCTGCCATTGGAACAGGTCGGCGGTTACTACGCCCTCGCCTATCCTCAGGCGGAGCCGGTCATCGCAGCCAGAATTAGCCGTGCGCCGAACGGCATGTACATCAACGTCGAGCAACCAAGCCATTCAATCCGAACCCACACGCAGCAGAACGGCGACGTTTACGGTATCGTCGCAGGTACGAGCTTCAAGCCCGGCCATACCGATGATGAGCGTAAGTATTTTCAGGATATCGAACATTGGCTGACATCGAATTTCGATGCCGGGCCGATAGAGTACCGTTGGGTCAATGAAGATTATTCTTCAATGGACAACACTCCTTTCATCGGCTGGTCGTCATCGATCGGGGACGGTTATCTCGTCGCCACGGGATTCGATGCATGGGGCATAACCAATGGCACGGCTGCAGGCATGATCTTGGCCGATCTCGCCACCGGTAAGGAGAATGAGTGGTTGAAAGTATTCGACGCCACGCGCGTGAAGCCTATTGCCGGAGGGCCTCAGTTCGTGAGGGAGAATGCCGAAGTCGCGGCCCAATTGGTGAGCGGCTATCTGTCTCGCAAACCAAAATCTTTCGATGAGCTAGCCCCCGGCGAAGCAGCGATCATGAAAATAGACGGTCAGAACGTCGCTGCCTTCAAGGACGAGCAGGGTCGTGTTCATGCCGTTTCTTCCGTCTGCACGCATATGGGCTGCTTAGTGGGCTGGAATGAAACCGACCGGACCTGGGATTGCCCATGCCACGGTTCCCGGTTCGACCTGAACGGTGAGGTGATCCACGGACCGGCGACAAAGCCCCTCGCTATGGCGCTACCAGATAGCCGGTAGGGCAAGAGATTTCAGTTCGCAAGTCGCGCCCAACCAACCAACCCAGCGGGGTAACTTTGCCGTCGGTTGAGACAGTCCCGAGCGCCAAGGCACAGGAGCTCTGTGAGGAGCGTGCGACCCGGCATTTTGAGCTTGAGCCAGTCAACGGATCAGGACCGACGGATCGCCAATGCTGCAGAGACACCGGAACGATTTCGCCTACCCCGGCGTCTTCCTTCGAAGTGTTCAAGCGTGGGTAGGTCTGATCTGCCAGCAGCGAGGCTCAACGGCGGCGACGCCATTGATGCCATCTGGGATGCAGCAACCATGGATGTGGTCAAAAGAGTGATCCCGACACACGATGAAGCTCAAGGCGAGGGGGCGGCGCCGGGCGAAATTGAAGCGAGCCACGAGACCGCCAACGTGCAGGGGCATCCATTACTACGTTGGCTTCGGCACGACTTCCCGTATATTTCGATGCTTTTGTTAGTTCTTACGGGCGTGGTTTTTCAGTTCTCCGTAATTTACTGGGTGACCCTAACACCGGTTTTTGCTGCCACGTCCATCGTGTCTGGCTGGAGGCAATTCGCAACTCCTCGCGAGCGCCTAGATCTCATATTCAGGCTTATACTGGATTGGTGTGCGGTCTTGTTCTCCATCTTTTTACTTTTCAACGAGGGGATTCAAGGGGTCTTTAATGTCAATGCAACATCCCTTTCGATGATGACGCTCCTGGCGTTGGGGACCTTTGTCGCGGGGGTGCAGGCCAAAGCTTGGCAGATATCGGCCGTGGGCGGCGCCTTGTTCGTGGCCACCCCGAGTCTGGCGTGGCTGCAGCAGTCGCGCTTGCTGCTCACGGGGCTCGTCATTGTGATCATTGCTGTCAGTGGTCTCGTTTGGTGGGCGAGCCAACGACGAGTCCGCTCATGATCGTGCTACGACGGTGCTGCCCTCGCAGGCTGTAGGGCGATGTAACAATCTGAGCCAGATAGCGATTGCGTCGGATTGATGGTTCTGATCGGATAGGACTCTCTATGTTTGATATGTCTCTGTCGGCCGGCGAGCACGTCGTTCGCGCGACCGTCGTATATGCATTTCTGTTCGTTCTGATCCGCTGGATGGGTAAGAAGCATGCCGGCGAGCTGTCGCCGTTCGACCTGGTCGTTCTTCTCATCCTGAGCGAGACCGTGCAGAACTCAATGGTCGGCGACGATAACTCGCTCGTCGGGGGGCTCATTTCGGCGGGTACTCTCGTCGCGCTTGCGCAAGCGGTGAATTACTTGTGTTGGAGATACAAACGCGCTTCCCGCCTCTTGGAAGGAACGCCGAAGGTTCTCGTGCGCCACGGCCGATGCTTGCAGCAGGCGATGCGCAGCGAACGGGTGACAATATCGGAGCTGACGGAGGCGATGCGAGCCGAAGGATGCGCCAATATCACCGATATCCGATACGCCATTCTCGAAAATGACGGGAATATATCGATCATCAAGCGCGAAGAGGCGTAACCTATCCCTCAGCCGGATGCTACGAATTTAAGTGAGCGAGTCAAATGTAAACGGCTGCGGAACAAAGCCTCTTATGTTTCGGCGTGAGTCTCGTCCGTGATCTGCAAGGGGTGCCATCATCCAGCTCAACGAAATCAATGGGCCGAAGGGGTCCCCATGATGCTGATGGTCATTTTGGACGAGCATTCACATTCTGACCGCGTCTCGCTCGCCCGCTTCTGACCGTACTTCCGGCAGAGCTGCCGCTCTCCTTCCGTAGCGACCGGTCCCTAGGATGGCCCAAGCCGGCCTATTCGCCCGGCTGGGCTCGCTCTCCAGCCTCTCGGCGGCTTTCCTTTTCTCGGCCGAGCAACCGCTCGGCGGCGACGTAAAAGGTCGGGGTAATGAAGAGAGTGATCAGCGTCGCCACCAGGAGACCGCCTATCACCGCCGTGCCCATTGACAACCGGGCGTTCGCGCCTGCCCCGCTCGCGATGGCGAGTGGCACGGCGCCGAGGATGAAGGCGAAGGAGGTCATCAGAATCGGGCGCAGCCGCAGCCGAGCCGCATCCTGGGCAGCCCTCAGCGGGTTTTCCCCCTGGTTCCGGCGCAGGTCCTCCGCGAAGGCGACGAGGAGGATCGCGTTCTTGGCCGCGAGCCCGACGAGAAGCAGGAGCCCAACCTGCCCGAAGATGTCGAGCGGAAGATCCCGCAGAGCCAGGAAGCCGATCGCCCCGAAAATCGCTAACGGTGTCGCGAGCAGAATGACGAAGGGTAGGCGAACCGATTCGTACTGCCCGGCGAGCAGCAGGAAGATCATCAGAACGCCCAGGCCGAAGATCAGCGGTGCGTAGCCGCCGGCGATCTTCTCCTGATATGCGACCTCGGTCCACGCGACTGCGTAGTTTGAGGGCAGCTTCTCGGCGATCCGCTCGATCTCAGCGATCACCGTTCCGGAGCTCGCCCCTGGCGCCGTGTCGACCGCGACCTCGATCGCTGGATAGGTGTTGTACGACAGGACCGCGGTCGGCCCGCTGACGAAGCGGGCCTGGATAACGGAGCCAAGCCGCACCGGCTTCCCCTGATTGTTGAGCACGGTCAGGCGCTCTAGGTCTTCCATGGTGCGCCGGCCGCTCGCCTCGCTTTGTACGTAGACTTGGTAGACGTAGCCGAATCGATTGAAGAGGTTAACGAAGGACGAGCCGACGTAGGTGCCGAGCGCGTCGAACAGGCGCTGGAGAGGCACGCCTAACTGCTCCGCCTTCGCCCGGTCGATCTCGAGGTGGAGCTGAGGGACGCCGTAGGTTGTCGTCGGCAAGGCATGGCTGACGGAAGGCAGCTTGGTCACCTCCTCGAGGAAGCGGTTGGCAGCCTGGGCGAGCTGAATCCCGCCGGTGCCGCTGCGATCCTGAAACTCCAGGGTCAGACCGCCGATGGAGCCGAGGCCCGGCAGCGGCGAAGGATTGAGGATGCGCAGCTGCCCGTCAGGGTCGTATTTAAAGCGGGCGCTCATCTCGGCGATGATCTCGTCGGCTGACTTGTCCCGCTGACCCCATGGCTTCAGGGTCGGGATCTGGAAGCCGTAGAAGGGCGCCACCGTGTCGGAAAGGATGCCTCGGCCGGAGACGCCGATCGTGTGCTCGACCGCGTCGAGCTCGCGGAAGGCGGCACCGACTCGCTCCACCATGGCGTGCGTGCGGTCGACGGAGGCGCCCTTCGGCATTGCGATGTCGGCGAAGAAGTAGCCCTGGTCCTCGTCGGGTACGAAGGCGGAGGGACGCTGCATCGTCATCCAGACGGTGAGGCCAGCAAAGGCCACGAAGACGAGCCCGAGGGCGACGAGGTGGCGGCTGAGGAAGCCGATCGCCGCGACGATGCCACCTGTCGCTCGATCCAGACCCAGGTTAAACCCGCGCAATGGCGCGCGCCACCACGAGCGGGATCGCTCCGCCTCCTCCGCCCGGGGCTTCAGGATCAGCCCGCAGAGCGCAGGCGTGAGGGTCAGGGAGACCACGGCTGAGATCAGAACCGAGATCGCAATAGTGAGGGCGAATTGGTTGTAAAGCTGGCCGGTCAACCCGGGGATGAAGGCGACGGGAACAAACAGAGCGGCGAGAACCAGGGTGGTCGCGATGACGGGCCCGGCCACCTCCTCCACCGCCTCGCGCGAAGCAGCCTTCGGCTCGGCGCCTTCCTCCATGAGCCTCTCGGTGTTCTCGACGACGATGATCGCGTCATCGACGACGAGGCCCACCGCCAGCACCAGGCCGAGCAGACTTAGGGTGTTGAAGGAGAAGCCCAGAAGCGCCATCGGACCGAACGTGCCGACTAGCGCCACGGGCACCGCGATCGCTGGTATGAGTGTCGCGCGCCAGTTCTGTAGGAATAGGTAGGTGACGATCACCACGAGGATCAGCGCCTCGAAGAGAGTGCGCACTACCTCCCCGATCGCCTCTCGCACGAATTCGGTCCGGTCGAGGGCGATGCGGTAGGTCAGGCCCGGCGGGAAACGTTTGGCAAGCTCCTTCATGGTGGCGCGCGCGCCCTCCATCACCTCCACGGCATTGGCGTCGGGGTTCTGGTATATTCCGAGCGTCGCCGAGGGCCGGCCGTCGAAGCTCGACCTGACGCCGTACTGCTCGGAGCCGAGTTCGACTCGGGCGACGTCGCGCACTCGCACCACCGAGCCGTCGGGATTGGCGCGCAGCAGGATATTGGCGAATTCCTCGGGCTTGAGCAGGCGCCCCTGCGTGACGAGCTGCAGCTCAAAGGCGGTAGATTCGTTCAGCGGCTGCTTGCCGAGAACGCCGGTCGTGATCTGCGCGTTCTGCTGCTCGATCGCCGAGGTGATGGTCGAGGGGCTGATCGCCAGCGCCTCCATCTTCACCGGGTCGAGCCAGATGCGCATGGCGTAGCGCATGTTGGAAAAGTTCACGATCCGCCCCATCCCATCGACCCGGCGCAGCGGCTTGATCACCTGCGTCTCGGCCCAGTTCGAGAGGAACAGCTCGTCGTAGTTAGCACCGTCCTCAGCGTAGAGGACGATATTGCCGAGGCGCTGCCGCGAGCTCTTCGTGATCTCAAGGCCTTGCGCCCGGACAGCCGCCGGCAACTTGGCCTCCGCGCGGCTGGCGCGGGTGAGCACCTCGGCAGCCGCCGCGTTCAGATCTGATCCAACCGCGAAGGTGGCGTCGATGCTGACGCTGCCATCGGTGCTGCTCACCGAGTTGATGTAGAGAAGGTGCGGTGCGCCGTTCACCTCCTGCTCGATTGGAATGGCGATGGCCTCGTACGACTGCTGGGCGCTGGCGCCGGGGTACGTCGCCTGGATGTTGATGACCGGCGGCGCGATCTCGGGAAACTGTGCAACCGGAAGGGTCAGACCGGCGACGACTCCGATCAGCGTGATCAACACCGAGATGACGCCCGCGAGGATCGGGCGGTCGACGAAACGCGCGAACATGCGGCGAGTGGCCCCCACCCTTGTCAGTTCTGGGCCTCTTTGGTCCGGCCGGGCAAAATAGAGATTGCCTCGCTACTCACCGGACCGCCTGCCTCTTGGACGGCAACCCTCAAGCCTTGGCGCATTTCCTGAAGATGGTCGACGACGATACGCTCGCCGCCGGACAAGCCGGCGACGATCGCCGTGCTGTCACCAAAGACGCCGTCCGTCGTGACGGATCTTTGCTGCACCCTGCCATCCGCGTCCACCACGTGCACGATCTGCTGGGCAAGCTGCGCCGAGAGGGCAATCGTCGGCACGAGGAGCTTGCGCTCAGTGCCCGTTCGGATCTGCGCGCGAACAAACTGGCCGGGGAGAAAGCGTTCATCGGAATTGGCGATGCTCGCCCGCACAAGCCGCCGGTCAGTGCGGGGGTCAAAGCGGTTGTCGAGTTGGTAAACCTCGGCCTCGCGGACAGGCTCGCCTTTGTCGTCGAGGATGGTCACGGTAGCTCTACCCTGCGTCATGGCCCTGCGAAGGGCCTCGGAGTCGTCTGACGAGAGCGCCATCTGTACGTCGATCGGATCGAGCTGAACCACCGAGACGAGGGCGGTCTGGTTTTCGGTGACGAGGTCGCCGACATTGATTTGCGAAAGGCTCGCCCGGCCCTCGAAAGGGGCATTCACAGCGGCGAAGTCGAGGTTGAGATTCTGGCGGGAAATCATAGCTTCGGCCTCATGGAGGCGGGCCGCTGCCGCGGCGTGGTTCGCTTGGAGCTGCTGAAGGCGTTGCTCAGTGGCGAAGCCCTTACCGGCGAGCGTCTTGGTGCGGTGGACCTCGGCTTGGGCGAATTCGAGCTGAGCTTTCGCCTGCTCCTGCTGGGCCTTGGCTGCCTGAAGGGCGACCTCGAAGGGCCGCGGGTCGATTCGGAACAGGAGCTGACCCTTCCTGACGTGGCTACCCGGCTGGAAGGGCCTGTCCATCACCACACCCGTCACTCGCGCCTGAAGCAGGGCGTCCGCCTCCGCGACAATGGTGCCCGTGTAAGTGAAGGCGATCGGCACCTCGCGCGTCTCTGCAATTGCCACCTTGACCTTGATCTCGGGTTCTCCCGGCTTCTCGAGTGCCTCGTCGGCCTTCCCATTGAAGTAATCGGCCATTTTCGCGGGCAACGAGGCGCTGGCGGCGTACCAGCCGCCCGCCGCCAGCGCGAGGGCGATGACGCCCGTCATACCGTATCGAAGCCCTGCCCGCACTCTCTCGCTCCATTTTCACGAGGTCTCGCCAGGCCGCCAACCTGCCGCATCACCGAGGGAACTCGCAGAGGGCCGGAACGATACCCATCCGCAAGTCAAACTCAAGCGTTGTTGCAGTGGCAGGCGCTCGGCCGGTTGTCGTAAGGACGCCTACTGGCTAAGGGCCGGATGCGAGTGTTGATTTCCACCGAGAAACTGGCCCGAGAGTGAGCGGTTTTTCCATTGAAAAGTGGCCAATGTTTGAACCCACTCGTGCTGGTTAATCGCCGGGAAACTCGTCGCTCCGTCGGCGATGTGCAACAATGAACGCCTTGAGCGAAATGCCTTGCGCTTGACGTTGATTCAAGTCGCTACGTGTCCATGCCTCGTGATGCGCCCGCCAAAAATCCTCGCCTTGACATCTCCACCCTCGATGTTCGCGCGTCATGCTGATTGAAGACAGGAACAGATCGGGGTCGCTAACGATCGAACAAGGGTGCGAGAAATGGACGCTTACCATTGAAAGTAAGCGTCTATTCCTGACACGTCATCTTAGTTGAGGATAGTTGCCGGGCGCCAGTTCCATGGCAAGAGCTGATCGAGCCGGCTCATGGGATGACCTGCCGACATGCGTTCAAGGATGTCCTTGAGATAGGTGAAGGGCTCGACGTCATTTAGCTTTGCCGTGGTGATGAGGGAGCAGACTGTGGCCCAGCGCTGAGCCCCGCCATCTGATCCGGCGAACAGGTGGTTCTTTCGTCCGAGCGTGACCGGACGAATGGCGCGTTCGACGGTGTTGGTGTCGAGCTCGATGCGGCCGTCATTGAGGAAGCAGCAAAGAGCATCCCAGCGGCTTAGGGCATAGCGAGTGGCATCGGCGAGCCCGCCGCGCGGCGGGATTTGGGCGAGTTGCATTTCGAGCCATGCTTTCATCGCCGTGACCAGAGGCAACGACTTTGATCGACGCATGCTTTGCCGTGCTTCCGCGGTCTGGCCGCGGATGGCGGCCTCGATCACGTAAAGCTCGGCGACGCGTCGCAGCGCTTCGGTCGCGACAGGCGAGGCGGTCGCCTGCTGCACCTCGTAGAACTTCCGCCTGGCGTGAGCCCAACAAGCTGCGAGCTGGATGGTGCCGCCGTCGCGAAGCCGATCGAACCCGGGATAACCGTCGACCTGAACGATGCCGCTGAAGTTGGCCAGATGAGCAGCGGGACGCTCAGCCTTGCGATCCGGACTGTAGAGATAGACCGCGGCTGGCGGATCCGGTCCGTTCCAAGGCCGGTCATCGCGGGCGTACACCCACAACCGGCCAGTTTTGGTGCGGCCGCGGCCGGGATCGAGTACCGGGATAGGCGTGTCGTCGGCGAACAGTTTCTGCGATGCAAAGATGTGTTCAGCGAGCTTGGATTGAAGGGGCTCCAGCCACCAGCAGGCGCCGCCGATCCAGTTCGCCAAGGTCGAGCGGTCCAACGTGACGCCCTGCCGGGCGAAGATCTGGCTCTGCCTGTAAAGCGGGAGGTGATCGCAGTATTTGGAGACCAGAACATGGGAGAGCAGAGCCGGGGAGGCCAGCCCTTTGGCGATCGGCCGCTCTGGTGCTGGCGCTTGATGGATAGTCCCGCAGGCCCGACAGCCATAGCGCGGCCGGCAGATTCGGATGACCCGCAGCCGCGCCGGTACATGGTCGAGCATCTCGCTCGTCGTTTCGCCGATCAGGTGCAGTATGCCGCCGCAACACGGGCAGGTTTGATGCTCAACATCGAGCCTGACATCCTCGCGGGGCAAGTGCACCGGCAGGCTCGGGCGCTCGCTTTGGGGCCTCGGGGGACGGCTCTCGGCTGGCGGAGGCGGAAGGCTAGTTTCGACGTGCGCAAGATCGGCGTTGAGGTCTTCGAAGCCGAGTTGCAACTGCTCGTCATCGAGCCGCTCAGCCCGGCGGCCGTACTGGTTGCGCTGCAGCCTCTTGATGATGAGATTGAGCCGTTCGATCTCGGCCTTCGCCTCGCTGAGGCTGACGCGCTCGGCTACAAGCGAACGCACCAGCTTTTGCAGCGTCTCCACGTCGTCGGGCAGTGCGGCGAGATCGACGTTCATACGAGAAGAATCTAACTGACTCGCACCGTTCTCGCCGCATTTCTTGCATCATCGAGTCAATCGGTCGCAGATCATCCGGCAATTGCCGGACGCCAGCGTTGCTCCGGCGCGCGCCAATCGACACCTTCGATCAGCAGCAATAGCTGTGCCGAGGTCAACGACAGCGTTTCGCCAGGCGCAATGCTCGGTGGCCACAGAAAGACGCCGTGCTCGAGCCGTTTTGTGAACAGGCAGAAGCCGGTGCCATCCCAGTAGATGATCTTGATAAGGTTGGCCCTGGTGCGACCTCGGAAGACAAAAAGATGTCCGGTAAATGGATCCTGGTGCAGGACGCCTTGCACCAGCATCGCGAGACCGTCGATGCCTTTGCGCATATCGATGTAGCCCAGAGCCAGGTGCACCTTTACGTTTGGAGGAAGCAAGGCCGTCATGGCATGGCCCTCTCGGCCGCAGGTGTCGCTCCGTCGGCGATCTGCACAGTGACGAAGCCCAGCTCTTTCGCTGCGGCAACGTCCTGCTTCCATCGGCGCAGAACGCGCGGAGCGATGCCGTAGCGGCGCGAGATCTCGCTGCCGCTCGCACCGGACCGTATCATCTCTTCAAGAATCCAACGCTTGTCGGCTTCGCTGAACCGTCGCCGATGCCCTTCACGTGGTCTTGGAACAATGGGCTCCGCTGCCGCCGAGGAGGGATAAGACCCCGGACTTACGAGGGGACTTAACGGCGGACTAAGGGGAGGACTTAAGGGGCGTCGTCGATACAACAGTGAACCGCCCCGGGTTTGCCGGAGGCTCCAACTCCTGAGAGGATGGAGCCAT
>ENA-UOUJ01001747-UOUJ01001747.1-activated-sludge-metagenome-genome-assembly--contig:-NODE-1747-length-10888-cov-3.895228_pt1 | contig 10888 bp, 8 predicted proteins | sample MGYA00249839_ERZ747224 | MGnify/ENA primary metagenome ERZ747224 (study PRJEB28782, sample SAMN03220277) | activated sludge metagenome | biome: wastewater; feature: sewage sludge; material... | reverse complement strand
ATGAAGTGGTTGATGCGGTCGGTCACCTCCTTCTCGGCGGCGTCGAACTCGGGACGCTTGGTGTCGATGGGGCCGGTGCGGATATCGTCGGCTAGGTAATCGCCCACGGTATAGGGGATCACGAAGTAGCCGTCGGCCAGGCCCTGCATGAGAGCCGAGGCACCGAGGCGGTTGGCGCCGTGGTCGCTGAAGTTGGCCTCGCCCAGGGCGAAGAGGCCGGGCACCGTGGTCTGCAGGTTGTAATCCACCCACAGGCCGCCCATGGTGTAGTGCACGGCGGGGTAGATCTTCATCGGCTCCTTGTAGGGGTTCTCACCGACGATGTTCTCGTACATGTCGAAGAGGTTCCCGTACTTCTCGCTCACGACGGCCTCGCCCAGCTCGCGGATCTTCTCCTTGCTGGGGTTCTCCAGCTTCAGGATGTTCGCCTGGAGCTTGCCGTAGCGCTCGATGGCCGCGCTGAAGTCGAGATACACGGCCTCACCGGTCTTGTTCACACCGAAGCCCGCATCGCAGCGCTCCTTGGCGGCACGGCTGGCCACATCGCGCGGCACCAGGTTGCCGAAGGCCGGGTAGCGGCGCTCCAGGTAGTAGTCGCGGTCGGCCTCGGGGATGTCGCTGCCTTTCTTCTTGCCTTCCCGGATCGCCTTCGCGTCCTCGAGCTTGGCGGGCACCCAGATGCGGCCGTCGTTGCGGAGCGATTCGGACATCAGCGTGAGCTTGCTCTGGTGCGTGCCGCTCACCGGGATGCAGGTGGGGTGGATCTGCGTGTAGCAGGGGTTGCCGAAGAAGGCCCCGCGCTTGTGCGCCTTCCACGCGGCGGTAACGTTGCTGCCCATGGCGTTCGTGCTCAGGAAGAACACGTTGCCATAGCCGCCGGTGCACAGCAGCACCGCATGCGCGCCGTGCCGCTCGATCTCGCCGGTGATCAGGTTGCGGGCGATGATGCCGCGCGCCTTGCCGTCCACGATCACCACATCGAGCATCTCGTGACGGTCGTACATCTTCACCGTGCCCTTGCCCACCTGGCGCATCAGCGCACTGTAGGCGCCGAGCAGCAGCTGCTGGCCTGTCTGCCCGCGGGCATAGAAGGTGCGGCTCACCTGCACCCCACCGAAGGAGCGGTTGTCGAGCAGTCCGCCGTAGTCACGGGCGAAGGGCACGCCCTGTGCCACGCACTGGTCGATGATGTTGGCGCTCACCTCGGCCAGGCGGTACACGTTGGCCTCGCGGGCCCGGTAGTCGCCGCCCTTCACCGTGTCGTAGAACAGACGGTACGTGCTGTCACCGTCGTTCATGTAGTTCTTGGCGGCGTTGATGCCCCCCTGGGCGGCGATGCTGTGGGCGCGGCGGGCGCTGTCCTGGAAGCAGAAGGCCTTCACGTTGTAGCCCATCTCGGCCAGGGAAGCGGCCGCGCTGGCACCGGCGAGGCCCGTGCCCACCACGATGACATCGATGCGGCGCTTGTTCGCAGGCGCCACGATGCGCATATGCCCCTTGTGGTAGGTCCACTTCTTGTCGATGGGACCGGGAGGGATCTTGCTGTCGAGCTTGCTCATGGAATTGCGGACGGATCTAAGGGAAGGATCAACCGGGGAAAGCGAACATCCACACCGGGATGAGGGCGAAAAGGATGGGCACCACCACGCCGAAGAACACCCCCACGTTCTTGATGATCGGGGTGTAGCGCGGATGGTTCAGGCCCAGGCTCTGGAAGGCGCTCTGGAACCCGTGCAGCAGGTGGAAGGCCAGCACGGCCATGGCCACCACGTAGAACACCACGTACAGGGGCTCTTGGAAGGCGGCCGCCACCACGGTGAAGAGGTCGGTGTTGCCCTCGGCATCCACCGGCAGGCCACCCCAGTGCATCTCGTACCAGAAATGCTTCATGTGCATCACGATGAACACCAGCAGCAGGGTGCCCAGCAGCGCCATCTGGCCGCTGTACCAGGTGCGGTTGGCGGAAGGCTTCTCCTTCACGTAACGCGTAGGACGGGCCTGGCGGTTCTGCATGGCGAGCAGGATGCCATCGAAAGCGTGGAACAGGATGCTGAAGTAGAGCAGGTAGCTCACCACCTTGATCAACGGGAAGGTGGTCATGAACCTGGCGTAGGCGTTGAACTTCAGCCTGCCTTCCGGGCTGGCGTCCAGCAACTGCAGGTTGCCGGCCAAGTGGATCACCAGGAACAGGCAAAGGAAAAGGCCCGTGAGGGCCATCCAATACTTCTTCGTGAGGGAGGAACCGAGGAGGGCTGTTCGTGCCATGTCTTCTTAACAGCGAACCACTGAGGTTCGTTCGGCCGCAAACTTACGGGGTGTGCGGCTGGCATGGAAGCCGAGGGGGGGCTGCACCTTGTTTAGAACAGTTCTGATCAGGAGCTGCCTCCGTAAAAGGCCGGTGGTGGGGCCTGGCTAAGGACCGGGGTAGGCCTTCCGCGTGGCGGCGATGGACCGCTTGATCAACGCCTTCAGCACCTTCAGGTCGATGTCGGCCAGGCGCTTTACGTACAGGCAGCCCTTCGTGGCCCGGTGCTTCCCCAGCTTGGCCAGCGTATCCGGCTCCAAGGCCTCCTGGCCCAGGTAGATCACCAGCTCCGGCTTGCGCGGGCTGAAGGCCGCCAACGGTGCGCTGCCCGAATGCCCGCTGGCATAGGTGTAGTGGTAGGTGCCGAAACCGATGATGCTCGGGCCGTACATGTGGGGCTGCTCGCCGGTCAGCTCCTGCATCAGCTTCACCAGCACCCGGCTGTCATCGCGCATCTCCTCCTTGGGGTGCTTGTCGATGAAAGCCTCCACACTGGCGGTGGTGACCTGGGTCTTGTTGGGGGTCGCCATGGAACAAATGTCGATCACCCGTCCACTTGCCGCGCTGCGGTCTTCAGTCACGACGGATCTTGCATTGCGCGTTTGGGACGGCAGCGGAAACCCCGCAGGCCGGTGATCCGGCCGAGGAGTAATAGCGAATGGCCCGACGGCGAGTCTTGGAGCAGGAACACCCCTATGGAAGACACAATACTCAAGACCCAAGTTCCCAGGCCGCCCCACCTTGATGCTTGAGCCTTGTGTCTCGAGTCTTGAACCTTCCCTCCCTCCCCTACCTTCGCCCTATTCACCTACGCCGAGGCTCCGGCGAATGCCATGCGCTACACACCCCTCTCCGCCGCCACCTACCGCGAACACCGCGCCCGTTTCCGCCAACACTTGGAGAAAGGCGGCCTCGCCGTGTTCCATAGCAACGACATCATGCCCACCAGCGCCGATGGCACGATGCCGTTCAAGCAGGCCAGCGACATCTTCTACTTGACGGGCATCGACCAGGAGGAGACGATCCTGCTGCTGTTCCCCGATGCGGTGGACCCGAAGGACCGCGAGGTCCTTTTCGTGCGCGAGACCAGCGAACTGATCGCGATCTGGGAGGGCGCCAAGTTCAGCCAGCAGGAGGCGCGCGACCTGAGCGGCATCGCCACGGTGCTGTGGACGAGCAGCTACGAGGCCACCATCAAGCGCCTGGTGCCGCAGTGCGAGCACTTGTACCTGAACAGCAACGAGCACCTGCGCCAGCACAACGAGGTGCAGACCCGCGAGGACCGCAGGAACGCCGAACTGCGCGCCCAGTACCCGCTGCACAGCGTGAAGCGCAGCGCGCCCATCATGCACCGCATCCGCAGCCGCAAGACGCAGGAGGAGGTGGAACAGATCAAGCGCGCGATCGCCATCACCGGCAAGGCCTTCGAGCGGGTGTGCGGCTTCGTGAAACCTGGCGTGAAGGAATACGAGATCGAAGCGGAGATCACGCACGAGTTCGTGCGCAACGGCTCACGCGGCCACGCCTACACGCCCATCATCGCCAGCGGCTACAACGCCTGCGTGCTGCACTACATCACCAACGACCAGGTGTGCAACGACGGCGATGTGATCCTGATGGACTTCGGCTGCGAGTACGGCGGCTATGCCAGCGACCTCACCCGCTGCATCCCCGTGAACGGCCGCTTCACCAAGCGCCAGAAGGACGTCTACAACGCCGTGCTGCGGGTGAAGAACGCCGCCACGCAGCTGCTGCGCCCCGGCACCCTGCTCGCGGACTACCACAAGGAGGTGGGGAAGATCATGGAGAGCGAGCTGATCGGCCTGGGCCTGCTGGACAAGACCGACGTGGCGAAGCAGGATCCCGAGCGTCCGCTGTACAAGAAGTACTTCATGCACGGGACCAGCCACTTCCTGGGGCTCGACGTGCACGACGTGGGCCTGTGGAACGAGATGATCCAGCCGGACATGGTCTTCACCGTGGAGCCGGGCATCTACATCCGCGAGGAGAAGCTGGGCATCCGCCTGGAGAACAACATCCTGGTGACGCGCGACAATCCGATCGATCTCTTCGCCGACATCCCTGTGGAGGCGGAAGCTGTCGAGGAGTTGATGAGCAGGCGGAAGGTGGAGGCCTAGTCCACGGATCTACGGAAAAGTTGTGGCCTGAATGTGGCCGCTCACTTCACCTCATACACCACCTCCACCATATCGGGCAGCGTGGTATCCGCCACATAAGTGTGGTAAACCTCTCCGTGCTCATCGCGGCCCAGGACAGTGCCCACAAGGGTGAGCCCCCGGTACACCGGGATGATGGGTGTGGAGGAGGTCAAGCGACGCGGCGGAGTTGGAAGGGCTTCACGGTGGAGGTCTCCCCGTCGAGCACCATCAGGTAATACTCCTCGCCGTCGAGGTCGGTGATGCGCACCCGGGTAACGGGCCCGCGCACCTCGCCGGTCTTCACGATGTGGCCCCGGCTGTCGCAGATGTCGAACAGGGCATCCGCCGTGCCGGGTTCATAGTCGAACATGAGCAGGCGCTCGATCTGATCGATGCGCACGCGGATATGCGGGTTCACGGGTTCCATGGCCTTGGTGGTTGGTGGCTTGTACGGCCCTTTCCGGGAACGGGTTGCACCAAAAACCAGGAGCCCGGCCCACATTGCTGCGGACCGGGCCCCACCACCAAACCAAGAACCAGAATGTTGGGAGCTCAGCTTCCCTGATCGATGAAGATCCAGAACCGCTGGCGGCCCTGGATGGAGAAGGTTGTGTTGTGCATGACTGTGAGGGGTTGGAACGTTGCTGACCCCAAACTACCCTGACCTGTTCCCGAGGACAAGCCGCGAACGAGCAGCGGTCGTTCCCGCTGAACGTTCGGCAAGGGGACCAACTGGACGGCCCGTGATGGATGACAGGCCGGTGCGACCGGGATCCGCCGTTACCTCCGCGAAAGGCTCCGTTCGTCGGCCGGCTCGGGCCACTACCATGCGAACGGCTATCTTTTCGCCAAACCGACCGCCCCATGGCCCTCCGTGTGCTGATCGTCGACGATGAAGCCGATGCCCGCGATAACCTCCAGCTGATGCTGGAGGAGTATTGTCCCGAAGTGGAGGTGGCCGGGCAGGCGGCCAGTGCGGCAGAAGCCCGGGAGAAGATCCAGGAGCTGCAGCCCAACGGTCTCTTCCTGGACATCAAGATGCCGGGTGAGGATGGGTTCCAGCTGCTCGCCTCCATCGCCGAGCTCGACCTTCCGGTGGTGTTCACCACGGCCTACGATGAGTACGCGTTGAAGGCCTTCAAGCAGAATGCGCTCGACTACCTGGAGAAGCCGATCGATCACGAGGAGCTGCAGCGCGCGGTGAAGAAGATGTTTAAGCTCACCGATGAGCTGGGGGGCGGACAGCCCTCGGCCATCGCCGCGCTGATGAAGGACCCCGCCTCACCGCTCAGCTCGCGGGTGGCGATCCCCGGCCGCGATGGCCTGGTGCTGCTGAAGCATGAGGACATCCTCTACCTGGAAGCGAACGACAGCTACACCACCATCCACCTGGTGGACGGCAAGCGCAGCGTGAGCAGCAAACACATCCGCGTGTTCGAGAACAACCTCGACCCGAAGACCTTCTTCCGGGTGCACAAATCGTTCATCATCAACCTGGGTCATCTCAAGGGCTTCAACCGGGCGGAGGGGAACATGGCCGTGCTGGACAACGGCACCCTGATCCCGGTCTCGCGGCGGCGCCTGCCCGATTTCCTCGGACTGATCAACACGTTCTGACCCTTCCCCCGTGCTGCGGTCCTTCGTCCGTTGCCTTGGCCTGCTCCTCGCCCTGACCGGCACGGTCCGCGCGCAGCAGTATGCCTTTAGGCAATACACCCCGAAGGACGGCCTGGCCCAGAGCCAGGTGCGCTGCATGGCGCAGGATGCGCGCGGCCACCTGTGGTTCGGTACGCTGGGCGGTGCCAGCCGCTTCGACGGGCTGGAGTTCGTGAACATGGCCCTGCAGGAAGGTCTCCCCGACCCCCATGTAAGCGCCATGGCCCTGGGACCGGACAGCTCGCTGTGGCTGGGCTCCGGTAACGCACTGGTCCGCCTCCGGGGCGATCGGCTCACCAGCGAACGGCTTCAGGCCGATGCGCGCATCATGGGCATCATCCCCACCGGCGACCACACCCTGATCGTGGGCACGGATGGTGGCGGCCTCTTCCTGCGCGAGCGTGCTGCGATCAGGCCGGCGCCCGGCTATCCGGGCGATACGGCCCAGTTCATCCGCACGCTGCACCGCCTGCGCGACGGACGTCTGCTCGTGGGCCTGCGCAACGGACTGTTGTTGGGCAACGGCGACCGGTACACGCAGGTGGCCCTGCCTTATCCAAGTGCCACCGTGAGCGCGCTGTGCGAAGGTCCGGACGGCAGCTGGTGGGTGGGCACCATCGGCGAGGGCGTGTACCGCATCCATCCCGATGGCACCACGGAGACCTATGACGAGGAGCGCGGGCTGCTGCTGAACTCCGTGCGCTGCCTGCTGGCGGACGCACGGGGCCGCGTGTGGGTGGGCACCAAACTGGGGCTGAACCTGATGGAGCCGGACGGCCGTTCGCGCGTGTTCACCGTGCACCAAGGCCTTCCCAACGACAACATCAACTGCGCCTTCGAGGACCGCGAGGGGGGCATCTGGTTCGGCACGGACGGCGGTGGGGCCCTCCGGTCCGCCGGCGACCGTTTCGTGACCTTCACCGTGAAGGAGGGCCTGTGCAGCGACCTGGTGATGACCGTGGTGCGCGACAGCCTGGACGACCTCTGGCTGGGCACCTACGACAGCGGCATCTGCCGGATGCATGGCATGGCCATGGTGAACACCGTGGACGGCTTGCCGAACAACACGGTGTGGTGCGGACTGAAGGACCGCCGCGGGCGCCTCTGGTTCGGCACGAGCGATGGCCTGGCCCTGCTGGTCCGTGGAGAGCTGGTGTCCCTGCCGCCCGAACAACGCATGGCCGGACAGCGCGTGCTGGCGCTCTTCGAGGACGATCGAGGCACGCTCTGGTGCGGCACCCGCGAAGGGCTCTCCGCCATCGCCCCCGACGGCTCCGTGCGGACCCTGCCTCCACCGCCGCAAGGTCCGGGGCGTTCGGTCCGCCACATCCTGTCCGATGGACGCAAGGGGCTCTGGCTCGCCACCGAACAGGGGTTGGCGCATTACCGTGATGGCGTGACGAAGGTGCTGACCCGCGTGCAGGGCATGAGCGACAACACGGTGCTGTCCCTGGCAAAGGACCGCCGAGGACGGCTGTGGGCCGGCACCAACAACGGGCTCACCTGCATGGATGGTGACCATCCGCGCGTGGTGCGTTTCGCGGGTGATTTCAGCGCGAACCACATCGGGCTGCTGGTGGCCGATGCCCAAGGCTACCTGTGGGCCGGCACCAACAATGGGCTCTTCCGCTTCCACCCGGACAGCGCGCTGAAGCATGCCGCCCTGCACGAGCACCTGACGTTGGACGACGGGCTGCGCAGCCTGGAGTTCAACCTGAACGCTGGGTACTGCGATGAGCGCGGGCGGCTGTTCATGGGCACCACCGGCGGCCTGCTGATGCACGACCCGGCGCGTGGACCTGTGCGCGGACCCCGGAAGCCCCCCTCACTGCACATCACCGGCGTGCGCTCCTTCCTGCAGCGCACGGATTGGAAGGGGCGTTGCGACAGCCTCGATGGCGATGGACTGCCCGTGGGGCTCGACCTCCCCTACCGCCGCAACCACATCACCTTCGACTATGTGGGCATCGATCTGAGCGAGCCCGAGCACGTGGTGTACCGCTACCGCCTCGTGGGCATGGACCCCGACTGGCTCCCGGCCACGGATGCCCGCTTTGCCAGCTACAGCAACCTGCCCAACGGGGAGTACACCTTCGAGGTGATAAGCAGCACGGACGGGACGAATTGGAGCGCGCCGGCCGAGTTCCGGTTCCGCATCGATCCGCCGTTCTGGCTTCGGTGGTGGTTCTTCGCCCTCACCGCGCTGGCCCTGGGCGCGATCGCCTACGGCATCCACCGGTACCGCTCACTGCAACGCGAACGCCGTGAACGGACGCGTCAGCTCATGCTCCGTTCGCGCATGCTGCAGCTGGAGCAGCAGGCCTTGAACGCCAACATGAACCGGCACTTCGTGTTCAATGCGCTGAACAGCATCCAGTACCACATCAACAAGCAGGACCGCGCCACGGCCAGCAAGCACCTCACCAGCTTCGCCAAGCTCATCCGCCGCAACCTGGATGCCAGCCAGAACGACACCACCACGCTTTCCGAGGAGTTGGAGCGGTTGGAACTGTACCTGCAACTGGAGCACATGCGGTTCAAGGACCGCTTCCGCTACCGGATCGAGGTGGACCCTGCGGTGAACACCATGCAGGTGCGACTGCCGGCCATGATGTTGCAGCCCTATGTGGAGAACAGCATCTGGCACGGCATCCTGCCCACGGAACGCCAGGGAGAGGTGTTCATCGGCGTACGGCCATCGTCCCCCGGCCGGGTGATGGTGGTGATCCAGGATGATGGCGTGGGGGTGGATCACAGCCGACGGTCCAAGGGCGCCACGGGGGACCATATCTCCCGGGGCATCGAGATCACCAAGGGACGGGCCGACGTGCTCCGCCGCCTGGAGCTCACGGACATCCGCATCAACGGCCCGGACCAGCGTCACGGTCCTGGGGGCGAAGTGCAGGGCACCGAGGTCACCATCGAGCTTCCCCTGAACGTTCCACCAAAAAGTTCCGTAGAGGGCTTGATTTAGGCTGTGGATGCACTATATTTGGAACACAATGTCACGGGTCAATACATACCACCGCCTCCTTCCAGGAGTGCTGCTGATGGTGATGATCGCCTTCACTTCCTGTTCCAAGGAGGAGTTGGATGGCCCGGCATGTGGCTCCATGCAAGCGGATGGCTCGGTCAAATCCTTGAACCTTTCCGGCGGATCTACGGGCACCACCATGAACAGCTCGACCGGCGGGACCATCGGCTCCAGTGGCGATGGGCGCGGCATCAGTGATGATGGCGACGACCTCTCCGACAGCGAGAAAGGCCGTAAGAAGAAGGCGAGCTGACCCCCTTCGGTTCCCTTCCTAACTGAGCGCCCGGAGTTCCGGGCGTTCTTGTTCCTGGCCCGCCCGATGCCTTGCTGGATATCGCCTTTCCCCGTGAGCCGGGTGGGTGATCCGAAAGCACCGGCTATCTTCTCCATGCCTTTGGTCGGCGTTCACTGCCCCGGCCTGGGCTCCGCGCCATGGCGAACAAGGCCCACGACCATCTGCACCGCCTGATCCGGTCCATGACCAAGGCAGAGAAGCGCTATTTCAAGGTCCATTCAGGGCGGCACCTCAGCGATGGGGAACGGCGCTACCACCGGCTCTTTGATGCCATCGCCGCCGCAGAGGAGTATTATGAGGCCACCATCATCCAGCGCTTCAGTCAGGAGGCCTTCACGCATCGCTTCGCCATCACCAAGCGGCGGCTTTACGAGACCGTGCTGGCCAGCCTGGAGGCCTTCCACGCCGAAGCCTCTGTGGACGCCCGCCTGGGCCGTATGCTGCACGAGGTGCGCATCCTGCACGACCGTTCACTGTATCCGGAAGCTGCGAAAGTGCTGCAGAGCTTCACCCGTCTGGCACGCACGCACGACCGGCAGCCCATGTTGCTGGCGGCCCTGGAGTGGGAACAACGGCTCGCCGAACGCAACGGATATGCGCACGTGCTGCCCGAGGACCTGGAACGGATGCACCAGGACCGCCTGTCGCTCGACGCCGAGGTGCGCGAACTGAACGACCTGTGGGACCTGAAGAGCCGCATCTTCCTGCTGCTCTACCGAAAGGGGCAGGCGCGCGACAAGGACGCCGTGGACCAGTTGCAGGGCCTGCTGGCCGATCCCCTGCTGCAGGAAGACCGTCCGCTGGGCTCGGTGAAGGCCCGTTACCTGCGCGACCACATCCGCAGTGCCGCATCCTTCGCACTGAACGACCTGGAACGCTGCCTCCGCCACCTGCAGGCCAACCGTGCCTTGATGGAGCAGGAGCACGACCGCTTCTCGGCCGAACCGCAAACAGTACTGTCCGTGCTGGGCAATCTGGCCTTCGTGTGCACCGCGCTCGGCCGCTTCGATGAGGCCCGTGAACACCTCGATGCGTTCCGGTCGGCACCTGCGCGCTGGAGCATGCCGGAGAACGAGGACCTCGACATCAAGCTGTTCAACACCAGCTACAGCCTGGAGCTGGGGATGCACCTGCGCACGGGGGACGTGGACCATGCGCTGGAACTGGTGCCGGCCATCGAGCGAGGTCTGGAGCGCTACGGCGACCGCATCGGTCCTCTTCGCCGCGCAGGCTTCCTCTACCAGCTGGCCTACGCACATTTCATGGCCGGTCGCATGGATGCCGCCCTGCGGTGGACGAACCGGCTGCTCGACGGGCTGCGGGCCGATGATGCGAGCGACCTGGCCGCCACCGGGCGCATGCTCTACCTGGCCCTGCTGATCGAGACCGGGAAGCTCGACCTCCTTCCTTATGCCTTGCGCAACCCGGAGCGCTTCCTG